>NPIF01000154.1_pt5 | contig 19374 bp, 16 predicted proteins | sample 8637461 | NCBI WGS metagenome assembly NPIF01 (sample SAMN07420641, study PRJNA396082) | bioreactor metagenome | isolation source: sample BR12 brine-fed electro-methanogenic bioreactor BR | place: Japan: Kochi | collected 2016-12-09
TCGAAACTCGAAACTCGAAACTTAGAGATCCCCCCACCGCGCCTGCAACACCGCCAGGGCCGCCACACCGGCGGTCTCGGTGCGCAACACGCGCGGGCCGAGCTGGATGCCGCGGTAACCGGCCCGTTGTGCCGATTTCAGCTCCCCCTCACTCAAGCCCCCTTCCGGTCCCACCAGCAGGCTCAGTTGTGACGGCGTCTCGGCTATTGCTGTAATGCCGCCTTCCGCCTGCGGATCGAGGGTCAGGCGCAGTGCGTTGCCGTCCTGTGCCAGCCACGCGTCCAGCGATAACGGATGCTCGACGACGGGGATGCGGTTGCGGCCGCACTGTTCGCAGGCGCTGACGGCCACCGCCTGCCAGTGCTGCAATTTCTTCTCCCAGCGTTCGCCGGACAGGCGTACGTTGCAGCGTTCGGTGACGAGAGGAACCAGACGCACCACACCCAGTTCGGTGGCCTTCTGGATGGCGTAATCCATGCGCTCGCCCTTGGCGATGCCCTGGGCCAGGGTGATGGCCAGGGGCGACTCCGTTTCCTGCGCGCTGAACTCGCCGACCTGCGCCGTTACGCTGTGCTTGCCGACTTCGTGCAGACGCGCCGCGTACTCGCCCCCTTCGCCGTTGAACAGCCGCAGCGCCGCACCCGCCGGCAGGCGCAGTACGCGGGCCACGTGGTTGGCGGCACTGTCGCCCAGTTCGACGACGGCGCCGGGCGCGAGCGGGCCCGGTTGATGGATGCGAGGGATACGCATGAATTCAGTCACCGACTTTCGTAGGGTGGATAAGCGCAGCGCATCCACCACAGAACGCAGAGAAAAGATACAAGAGCAAAGATACAAGGGAATGAACTCGCTGCGCTCGTGCTGATTGAAATTCGAACACCGTGCGCGCAGCGCACTCATCCCCTTGTATCTTGTATCTTTCCTCTTGTATCTGATTTTACGCGGCTAGCGCGGCAGCCCCAGCGCCTGCCAGATGGCGTGAGTGGGTTCGAACTGGTTCATGGTGTAGAAGTGCAGTCCGGGTGCGCCGGCGTCCAGCAGGCGCCGGCACAGGTCCGCAGTGACCTCCAGCCCATAGGCGCGTATCGCCTCCAGATCCTCGCCCATGCCTTCCAGCCGCTTGCCCAGCCAGCGCGGGATCTCGGCGCCGCAGGCGTCGGAGAAGCGTGCCAGCTGCTTGTAGTTGGTGATGGGCATGATGCCGGGCACGATGGGCAGTTGCAGTCCCATCTTCTCGCACGCGTCGACGAAACGCAGGTAGGCATCCAGGTTGTAGAAGTACTGGGTGATGGCGGCGTCGGCACCGGCTTCCACCTTGCGCTTGAAGTTCTGCAAATCCTTCTGCGCGGACGGCGCCTGGGGATGAAACTCCGGATAGGCGGCGACTTCGATGTGGAAGTGGTCGCCGGTTTCGCTGCGGATGAAGGCCACCAGTTCATTGGCGTAATGGAATTCGCCGGTATCGCGCATGCCGGACGGCATGTCGCCGCGCAGGGCGACGATGCGCTTAACGCCAAGGGCGATGTATTCCTGCAACAGGGCGCGAATGTCGCCGCTGCTGGAGCCTATGCACGACAGGTGCGGCGCCGCATCCAGGCCGCCGGCAATCAAGTCGCGGATGGTTTCGATGGTGCCCTGCTGGGTGCTGCCGCCGGCGCCGTAGGTCACCGAGGCATAGACCGGCTTGAGCGCGGCAAATTTTTCCCGCGCCACCAGCAGCTTCTGCCGCCCTTCCGGCGTCTTGGGCGGGAAAAATTCGAAGCTGAACCCCTGCCGGTACTTCTTTTGCGATTCCATGTTAACCCCCGAAAACCAGGTTAAACGCAAAGACGCAAAGCGCGCAAAGAACGCAAAGCAAACTTTGCGGCCTTGGCGTTCTTTGCGCCTTTGCGTTGAAGGCTTTTAGCCTATCAATAGCGGTAGTGGTTCGGCTTGTAGGGGCCTTCCACCGGCACGCCGATATAGTCGGCCTGCTCCTGGGTGAGAGTGGTGAGGTTCACGCCGATCTTCTTCAGATGCAGGCGCGCCACCTTCTCGTCCAGGTGCTTGGGCAGCACGTATACCTTGCTTTCGTACTGGTCACGGTTGCCGAAGAACTCCATCTGCGCGATCACCTGGTTGGTGAACGAGGCGGACATGACGAAGCTGGGGTGGCCGGTGGCGCAGCCCAGGTTCACCAGGCGGCCCTTGGCCAGCACGATGATCTTCTTGCCGTCGGGGAAAATGACGTGATCGACCTGCGGCTTGATCTCTTCCCACTGGTACTTCTCCAGCGAGGCGATGTCGATCTCGGAGTCGAAGTGGCCGATGTTGCAGACGATGGCTTCGTCCTTCATCGCCGCCATGTGGTCATGGTTGATCACGTTGACGTTGCCGGTGGTGGTGACGAAGATGTCGCCCAGCTTGCAGGCGTCTTCCATGGTCACCACGCGGTAGCCTTCCATCGCCGCCTGCAATGCGCAGATAGGATCGATCTCGGTCACCCAGGTGGTGGCGCCCATGCCGCGGAAGGCCTGGGCGCAGCCCTTGCCCACGTCGCCGTAGCCGAGGACCACGCAGATCTTGCCGGCGATCATCACGTCGGTGGCGCGCTTGATGCCGTCGAGCAGGGACTCGCGGCAGCCGTACAGGTTATCGAACTTGCTCTTGGTGACCGAGTCGTTGACGTTCATGGCCGGGAACAGCAGCTCGCCGCGCTTCTGCATTTCGTACAGACGATGCACGCCGGTGGTGGTCTCCTCGGTGACGCCCTTGATGCCCTTGGCCATCTTGGTCCACTTGCCCGGATTGTTCTTCAGGCTCTTGCGCACCAGCTCCAGGAACACCTTCCACTCCGGATTGGCGTTGGCGGCGGCCTCGGGGACCTTGCCTGCGGCCTCGTACTCCACACCCTTGTGCACCAGCATGGTGGCGTCGCCGCCGTCATCCAGGATCATGTTGGGGCCGTCGTGGCCGGCCCAGGTCATGGCCTGCTCGGTGCACCACCAGTATTCCTCCAGCGACTCGCCCTTCCAGGCGAACACCGGGATACCGGCGGCGGCAATGGCGGCGGCGGCATGATCCTGGGTGGAGTAGATGTTGCACGAGGCCCAGCGCACTTCGGCACCCAGCTCGACCAGCGTCTCGATGAGCACGGCGGTCTGGATGGTCATGTGCAGCGAGCCGGAGATGCGCGCGCCCTTGAGCGGCTTCTTGGCGCCGAATTCCTCGCGCAGGGCCATCAGGCCCGGCATTTCGGTCTCGGCGATCTGGATCTCTTTGCGGCCCCAGGCGGCCTGGGACATATCGGCGACTTTGTAGTCGGTGAAGTTGGCGACAGCGTTCATTGAAATACTCCATCAAGAACGAGCGCCGTTGTTACAGAACCGCCCCCTGAGCCTGACGGGCCTTTACCCGCTGCAGCGCTCCTCAGGGGAACGGCTAGAAGATTGAACCACGGGGAACACGGGGAACACGGGGATTACAAGAACGAATTCAATTCCCCGTGCGCCCCGTGTTCCCCGTGGTTTAAGTGTTCTCCTTTACAGGCCCGCTGCCGCGCGCAGCGCCTCGGCCTTGTCGGTGCGCTCCCAGGTGAAGTCCGCGTCCTCGCGGCCGAAGTGGCCGTAGGCGGCGGTCTTGCGGTAGATGGGGCGGCGCAGGTCGAGCATGGCGATGAGGCCGCGCGGGCGCAGGTCGAAGTGCTCGCGCACCAGTTCCACCAGGCGCTCGGTCGGCACCTTGCCGGTGCCGAAGGTGTCGACGCTGATGGAGGTGGGCTCGGCCACGCCGATGGCGTAGGAGACCTGTACCTCGCAGCGCTCGGCCAGGCCGGCGGCGACGATGTTCTTGGCTACGTAGCGGCCGGCGTAGGCGGCGGAACGGTCCACCTTGGAGGGGTCCTTGCCGGAGAAGGCGCCGCCGCCGTGACGGGCCATGCCGCCGTAGCTGTCGACGATGATCTTGCGGCCGGTCAGGCCGCAGTCACCCATCGGGCCGCCGATGACGAAGCGGCCGGTGGGGTTGATGAAGAAGCGGGTTTCCTTGGTGATCCACTCCGCCGGCAGCACCGGCAGGATGATTTCGTCCATCACCGCCTCGTGCAGGGTCTTCTGGCTGATGTCCGGCGCATGCTGGGTGGACAGCACCACGGCGTCGATGGCGACGGGCTTGTGGCCCTTGTAGCGGAAGGTGACCTGGCTCTTGGCGTCGGGGCGCAGCCAGGGCAGCATGCCGTTCTTGCGCACTTCGGCCTGGCGGGCCACCAGATTGTGGGCATAGCAGATGGGGGCGGGCATCAGCACGTCGGTTTCATTGCTGGCGTAGCCGAACATCAGGCCCTGGTCGCCGGCGCCCTGCTCGTGGTTCTCGCTCTCGTCCACACCCATGGCGATGTCCGGGGACTGCTTGCCGATGGCGTTCAGCACGGCGCAGGTCTCCCAGTCGTAACCCATCTCCGAGCTGTTGTAGCCGATGTCCTTGATGACGTTGCGCGCCAGGGCCTCGTAGTCCACCACGGCGTGGGTGGTGATTTCGCCGGCGACCAGGGCCAGGCCGGTCTTGACCAGGGTCTCGCAGGCGACGCGCGCCATGGGATCCTGCGCCAGGATGGCATCGAGCACGGCATCGGAGATTTGATCGGCAACCTTGTCCGGATGCCCTTCGGAAACGGATTCAGAGGTGAACAAGTAGCTGTTGGACATGCTTATTCTCTGTTGACCAGCGTCGCGAACGCGCGGCCGGGCCCAGGCCCGTGGAAGTTGAACCGCGCATTATAAGCGTTTGCGGGAAATTGTTAAGACTCTCCGCAGCTTGCGCCGGGGGCGGTTTTCGCCCGGCGCCGGGCCGGACGGGGGCCCCGGAGGCCGGCTTTGTCCCCGGCCCCGGTCCGGGTAAGTCGTGTAATTCTCGGCCCCGCAGTGTAAAGTTGACCCCCCCGGCCGGCGCCCCGGCCACCGGGACCGGACGCCATTTTCCGTGGCCTATAGCGGAAGTTATGGGCATAAAACAGAAAGTTATGGATAACGGAGATATTGCCGCAAAGGGCGTGATTGGGTAAAAATCGGGTGTTCTTACATTAGCCGCGGGAATTAAGAAGGCAGAAAATGCCACCTCCTGCGCTCGGTGCGCGCACGACGCGATGCCGATATAACAACAGAATTTTGATGTCTTGCTGGGAGTATCGCGGTGTGTGCCTCAGTGCCGCACCGGATGAATGTATCAATGACAAGGCCACGTCGCGCATCGTCCTTCGCGATGCGTAGTGTGGTCGTCCCTGTCTCATTCTCCCCTGACGTCAAAGCGTGACCGGTTTCAAGCACGCGCGCTGCGGCGCGTGAGGGTTGTCGTGACCCGCGCAGTCAAGGTTTTGAGTATTCACACTATCCAGGAGAAGCACATGTCGAATCGTAAAGAACTAGCCAACGCCATCCGCGCCCTGAGCATGGATGGGGTGCAGAAAGCAAACTCGGGACATCCGGGTGCCCCCATGGGCATGGCCGATATCGCCGAGGTGCTGTGGAACAGCCACATGAAGCACAACCCGGCCAACCCGAAGTGGGCCGACCGCGATCGTTTCATTCTGTCCAACGGTCACGGCTCCATGCTGATCTACTCCCTGCTGCACCTGACCGGCTACAACCTTTCCATCGACGATCTGAAGAGCTTCCGTCAGCTGCACTCCAAGACCCCGGGTCATCCCGAGTACGGTTACACCGACGGCGTGGAAACCACCACCGGCCCGCTGGGCCAGGGCATCACCAACGGCGTCGGCATGGCGCTGGCCGAGCGCACCCTGGCCGGCCAGTTCAACCGCCCCGGTCACAACATCGTCGATCACTACACCTACGTGTTCATGGGCGACGGCTGCATGATGGAAGGCATCTCCCACGAAGCCTGCTCCCTGGCCGGCACCCTGGGCCTGGGCAAGCTGATCGCCTTCTGGGATGACAACGGCATCTCCATCGACGGCCACGTCGACAACTGGTTCACCGACGACACCCCGAAGCGCTTCGAAGCCTACGGCTGGCACGTGGTGCGCGGCGTGGACGGTCACGACGCCGCTGCCATCGACAAGGCCATCCACGAGGCCAAGAGCGTCAACGACAAGCCGACCCTGATCTGCTGCAAGACCGTGATCGGTTACGGCGCGCCCAACCTGTGCGGCAGCCACGACTGCCACGGTGCTCCGCTGGGCGCCGACGAGATCAACGCCACCCGCGAAAACCTGGGCTGGAAGCACGAGCCGTTCGTCATTCCCGCCGACGTGTACAAGGGCTGGGACGCGAAGGACAAGGGCGCCAAGGCGCAGGCCCACTGGGAAGAGAAGTTCGCCGCCTACCGCAAGGAATTCCCGGAGCTGGCCGCCGAGTTCGAGCGCCGCGTGATCCGCGGTGAACTGCCGTCCAACTGGCAGCAGGTGGCCGACGACTTCGTCAAGGCCGTCAACGACAAGGCCGAGACCATTGCCTCGCGCAAGGCCTCGCAGAACTCCATCCAGGGTTACTCCAAGGCGCTGCCGGAGTTCCTCGGCGGTTCCGCCGACCTGACCCCGTCCAACCTGACCTCCTGGAAGGAAGCCAAGGCCATCACCAACACCGTGGCCGACGGCAACTACCTGTCCTACGGCGTGCGTGAATTCGGCATGTCCGCCATCATGAACGGCGTGTCCCTGCACGGCGGCTTCATTCCGTTCGGCGGCACCTTCCTGATGTTCTCCGAGTACGCGCGCAACGCCTTGCGCATGGCCGCGCTGATGAAGGTGCGTTCCATCTTCGTTTACACCCACGACTCCATCGGTCTGGGCGAAGACGGTCCGACCCACCAGCCGGTGGAGCAGACCGCCACCCTGCGCCTGATCCCCAACATGAGCGTGTGGCGTCCGTGCGACGCGGTGGAATCCGCTGTGGCCTGGCGTGCAGCCATCGAGAAGAAGACCGGCCCGAGCTGCCTGATCTTCTCCCGTCAGAACCTGGCCCACATGCCGCGTTCCGCCGAGCAGATCGCCAACATCACCCGCGGCGCCTACGTGCTGCAGGAAGGCGCTGCCAATCCCGACGCCATCATCATCGCCACCGGTTCCGAAGTGGAGCTGGCGATGAAGGCTGCCGCCGAGCTGGCCGGCAAGGGCAAGAAGGTGCGCGTGGTGTCCATGCCCAGCGTCGAAACCTTCGATGCGCAGGATGCCGCCTACAAGGAAGCTGTACTGCCCGCCGCCTGCACCAAGCGCGTCGCAGTGGAAGCCGGTGTCACCGCCGGCTGGTACAAGTATGTTGGCCTCAATGGCAAGGTGATTGGTCTCGACCGTTTCGGTGAGTCCGCCCCGGCCGGTCAGCTGTTCAAGGAATTCGGCTTCACCGTGGAAAACGTGGTGAAGGCTGTCGAGTCCGTCCTCTAAACCATTCAACAGGAGAACTATCACATGGCTATCAAAGTCGGTATTAATGGGTTCGGTCGCATCGGCCGTATGGTGTTCCGCGCCGTTGCCAAGGACTTCCCCGGTATCGAGATCGTTGCCATCAACGACCTGCTCGACGCCGAATACCTGGCCTACATGCTGAAGTACGACTCCGTGCATGGCCGCTTCAACGGCGACATCTCCGTCGACGGCAACAACATGGTGGTGAACGGCAAGAAGATCCGCCTGACCGCCGAGCGCGATCCCGCCAACCTGAAGTGGAACGAAGTGGGCGCCGACGTCGTCATCGACTGCACCGGTTTCTTCCTGACCACCGAGTCCTGCCAGGCCCACCTCAAGGCCGGTGCCAAGAAGGTTGTGCAGTCCGCTCCGTCCAAGGACGACACCCCGATGTTCGTGTACGGCGTGAACCACGCCACCTACGCCGGCCAGACCATCGTCTCCGCTGCGTCCTGCACCACCAACTGCCTGGCCCCCATCGCCAAGGTGCTGCACGACAACTTCGGCATCAAGCGCGGCCTGATGTCCACCGTGCACGCCGCCACCGCCACCCAGAAGACCGTTGACGGCCCGTCCTCCAAGGACTGGCGCGGCGGCCGCGGTATCCTGGAGAACATCATCCCGTCCTCCACCGGTGCCGCCAAGGCTGTGGGCAAGGTCATCCCCGAGCTGAACAAGAAGCTCACCGGTATGGCCTTCCGCGTGCCGACCTCCGACGTTTCCGTGGTCGACCTGACCGTCGAGCTGAACAAGGAAGCGTCCTACGAGGACATCTGCAAGGCCATGAAGGCTGCCTCCGAAGGCGCCCTGAAGGGCGTGCTGGGCTACACCAACGAGAAGGTGGTTTCCACCGACTTCGTGGGTAACAGCGCCCCGTCCACCTTCGACGCCGAAGCCGGCATCGCCCTGGACAGCACCTTCGTCAAGGTCGTGTCCTGGTACGACAACGAGTACGGTTACACCTGCAACATGCTGCGTCTGGTTGAGCACGTAGCCAAGTAAGTAACCAGTAGCAAGAGTTGGGTTGGCGGGCATCGCCCGCCAACCCTCTTGTAACTTGAAACTTGCAACTTGAAACTGGTTTTACGAGAGCCATTGGCCAAGGCTCACCTTGGCCAATGACTTTCAAACTTTACGAGGGAGCTGAACCATGTCTGTAATCAAGATGACCGATCTCGATCTGAAGGGTAAGCGCGTCTTCATCCGTGCCGACCTGAACGTGCCCGTGAAAGACGGCAAGGTCACTTCCGATGCCCGCATCACTGCCTCCATGCCCACCATCGAATTTGCGCTGAAGGCCGGCGCCAAGGTCATGGTGACCTCGCATCTGGGCCGTCCCACCGAAGGCGAGTGGAGCGAAGAGATTTCCCTGAAGCCCGTCGCCGACGTGCTGTCCGCCAAGCTGGGCAAGTCCGTGCGCCTGATCAAGGACTGGGTCGACGGCGGCTTTGACGTTGCCGAAGGCGAGCTGGTGCTGCTGGAGAACTGCCGCGTCAACAAGGGCGAGAAGAAGAACGTCGAAGAGACCGCCAAGAAGTACGCCGCCCTGTGCGACGTGTTCGTGATGGACGCCTTCGGCACCGCCCATCGCGCCGAAGCCTCCACCCACGGCGTGGCCAAGTACGCACCGACCGCTGCCGCCGGCATCCTGCTGACCGGCGAACTGGACGCCCTGGCCAAGGCCCTGGCCAACCCGGCGCGCCCGATGGTTGCCATCGTCGGCGGCTCCAAGGTCTCCACCAAGCTGACCGTGCTGGAAGCCCTGTCCGAGAAGTGCGACCAGCTGGTCGTCGGCGGCGGCATCGCCAACACCTTCCTCAAGGCCACCGGCAAGAACGTCGGCAAGAGCCTGTGCGAGGACGACCTGGTCCCCACCGCGCAGATGCTGATGGAAAAGATGAGCAAGCGCGGCGCCAAGATTCCGGTCGCCGTCGACGTGGTGTGCGGCAAGAAGTTCGACGCCAACGAGCCCGCCGTGCTGAAGGACGCTGGCGCCGTGGCCGACGACGACATGATCTTCGACATCGGCCCCAAGAGCGCGCAGGAGCTGGTGGACATCATCATGAACGCCGGCACCGTGGTGTGGAACGGCCCGGTCGGCGTGTTCGAGTTCGATCAGTTCGGTGAAGGCACCAAGGCCATCTCCATGGCCATCGCCAACACCAAGGCCTTCACCCTGGCCGGCGGCGGCGACACCATCGCCGCAATCCAGAAGTACGACATCTACGACAAGGTGTCCTACATCTCCACCGCCGGCGGTGCGTTCCTCGAATACCTGGAAGGCAAGGTGCTGCCCGCCGTGGCCATTCTGGAAGAGCGGGCCAAGGGCTAAGCCGGATGTCTGGCTATCAACGCGCACGGTGCGGAAAAAACGTGCCGTGCGCGTTGTGCATATATAACGAAGGACCGGCGTCGTACGCGGCGTCGGCCACACGGGCGGCCATGAGCCGCCCTGATTCGCTTATGGCGAATCGTTGAGGCGAGCACACGAGAGAATATGTCTAGACGAACGAAGATAGTGGCAACCATGGGGCCGGCAACCGACGACCCCAAGATGCTGGACAAGATCATCGAAGCAGGTGTCGATGTGGTCCGCATCAACTTTTCCCACGGCACGGCGGAAGAACACATGGAACGCGTCGAGCGCGTGCGCAACCGTGCCCGCGCCCATGGCCGCCAGGTCGGCGTGCTGGCCGATCTGCAGGGCCCCAAGATCCGCGTCGAGCGCTTCAAGAACGGCAAGGTGCTGCTGGAGGAAGGCAAGCCCTTCATCCTCGACGCCAAGCTCCCCGTTGACGAAGGCGACGAAACCCGCGTCGGCCTCAGCTACAAGACCCTGCCCGACGACGTGAAGCGCGGCGACACCCTGCTGCTGGACGACGGCCGTCTGGTGCTGTGGGTGGACCAGGTGCACGGCCCCGAGATCCACTGCCGTGTAGTGGTGGGCGGCATCCTGTCCAACCGCAAGGGCATCAACCGCCAGGGCGGCGGACTCACCGCGCCGGCCCTCACCGACAAGGACCGCGAGGACATCAAGACCGCGGCCAAAATGCAGGCCGACTACGTCGCGCTGTCCTTCCCGCGCAGCGCCGCCGACGTCAACGAAACCCGCGACCTGTTGCGTGCCGCCGGCGGTTACGGCGCCATCGTCGCCAAGATCGAACGCGCTGAGGCCCTGCCGGTGGCCGAGGAAATCATCGCCGCTTCCGACGTGATCATGATCGCCCGCGGCGATCTGGGCGTGGAGATCGGCGACGCCGCACTGCCGCCGGTGCAGAAGCACCTGATCCAGCTGGCGCGCAAGATGAACCGCGTGGTGATCACCGCGACGCAGATGATGGAGTCGATGATCGAAAACCCGATCCCGACCCGCGCCGAGGTGTTCGACGTCGCCAACGCCGTGCTCGACGGCACCGACGCCGTCATGCTGTCGGCGGAAACCGCCAGCGGCAAGTACCCGGACAAGGCGATCCAGGCCATGGACCGCGTGTGCGTCGAGGCGGAGAAGCAGCGCATCGCCATCCAGTCCGATCACCGCATCCACACCCAGTTCACCTACATCGACGAGGCCATCGCCATGTCGACGATGTACACGGCGAACCACCTCAACGTGAAGGCCATCGCCGCGCTGACCGAATCCGGTTCCACGCCGCTGTGGATGTCGCGCATCAGCTCCGGCATCCCCATCTACGCGATGACCCGCCACGTCGAGACGCGGCGCAAGGTGACGCTGTATCGCGGCGTGTATCCGGTCAGCTTCGACGTGCAGACCACCGACCACGCCGAAGTGAACCGCGAAGCCATCGACGAACTGCTGCGTCGCGGCGCGGTGCGCGAGGGCGACCTGGTGATCATCACCAAGGGCGACCTGATGGGCATGCACGGCGGCACCAACGCCATGAAGATCGTCAAGGTCGGCGAACTGGTTTAACACCTGGACTCCCTCTCCCCCAGGGAGAGGGCGGGGGTGAGGGGATCAAACAGAGTATTGGTTTACTCCCCTCATCCTGACCTTCTCCCTGGGGGAGAAGGAACGAATAACGGAAAAGAGATTGACCACGGAGGACACGAGGACACGGAGACTTCTTTACGGCGATTCCGATGCGGCAGCGAACAAGCGCCGCCGCAAGCGAAGGAGCTGCCGAAAGACACTGCATCGACTCCGTGTTCTCCGTGCCCACCGTGGTTTACAGTAGATTCATTTAACTTCAAGAGAGCATAAGGAGATTCACAATGGCCCTGGTTTCCCTGCGTCAACTTCTCGATCACGCCGCCGAGCACGGCTACGGCCTGCCCGCGTTCAACGTCAACAACATGGAACAGGTGAAGGCCATCATGGAGGCCGCCGCCGAGACCGACAGCCCGGTCATCCTGCAGGGTTCCGCCGGTGCCCGTAAGTACGCCGGCGAGCCGTTCCTGCGCCACCTGATCCTGGCCGCCCTGGAAGCCTACCCGCAGGTTCCGGTCGTCATGCACCAGGACCACGGCGCCTCCCCGGCCGTGTGCGTCAACGCCATCCAGTCCGGCTTCTCCTCCGTCATGATGGATGGCTCCCTGATGGAAGACGGCAAGACCCCGTCCTCCTACGAGTACAACGTCGACGTCACCCGTCGCGTGGTCGACATGGCCCACGCCTGCGGCGTGTCCGTGGAAGGCGAGCTGGGCTGCCTGGGTTCCCTGGAAACCGGCAAGATGGGTGAGGAAGACGGCCACGGCGCCGAAGGCGTGCTGGACCACTCCGCCCTGCTGACCGATCCCAACGAAGCCGCCGATTTCGTCAAGAAGACCGGCGTCGACGCCCTGGCCATCGCCATCGGCACCAGCCACGGCGCCTACAAGTTCACCTCCAAGCCCACCGGCAAGATCCTGCGCATCGACCGCGTCAAGGAAATCCACGCCCGCATCCCCAGCGTCCACCTGGTCATGCACGGTTCCTCCTCCGTGCCGCAGGACTGGCTGGAAATCATCAACAACTACGGCGGCGACATGGGCCAGACCTACGGCGTGCCGGTTGAAGAGATCGTGGAAGGCATCAAGAACGGCGTGCGCAAGGTCAACATCGACACCGACCTGCGCATGGCCTCCACCGGCTCCATCCGCAAGCACCTGGCCGACAACAAGTCCAACTTCGACCCGCGCAAGTACTACAAGGCCGCCGAAGACGCCATGAAGCAGATCTGCAAGGCCCGCTACGAAGCCTTCGGCGCTGCTGGCATGGCCTCCAAGATCAAGCCGATGTCCCTGGAGAAGATGGCCGGTCTGTACGCCAAGGGCTCGCTGGACCCGAAGGTCAACTAAGCACCCCGGATTACCACCCATCTCTCAAAGGATGGGTTGGTGTGATGGAAAACGAAAAGGGGGCCGCAAGGCCCCCTTTTTGTTTCTGTCCCTCCCCCGCAAGCGGGGGAGGCTAGGAGGGGGCAACGAAGCTACCGCCGCATAACCCCTTGCGCCAACAGGACAATCAGCCGCTATAATCGACCCATACCGCAGCATTATGGACATCGTGCCATGAATACAGCCGAACAGCTCCATCCCCAATACGTCACCGACGAGCAGGGCAACCGCGTATCAGTGATCCTGTCCGTTGCCGAATACAACGAACTGCTCGAAGACCTTGATGCCTTGGCCGCCGTCGCCGAGCGGCGCGAAGAGCCGACCATCAGCCATGACCAGCTAATCGCCGACTTGAAGCGGGATGGCCTCCTACAGGATTGAATGGAAGAGAAGTGCGGAGAAGGAGCTTCGCAGATTACCCCGCGAAGTTATTCCCCGCATCGTTGAGGCCGTTAGCGGCCTCGGCGCAAATCCAATACCTCAAAATTGTCGCAAGCTTGTCGGCAGCGAATGCAGTTACCGTATCCGCATCGGAGATTACCGCGTCATCTATGCGCTCTACCAAGATCGGCTGATTGTAGAGGTTGTGCGTGTGGGTCACAGACGCGAAGTGTATAGATAGAAAGCGTTTGGCAAGGATAGCCTCTCCGAGTTGATGCCGGGAACAAGTGCCGCAATGAAGCGGGCAATACAGCAGGGAGTGGCCGCTAGGAGACAGAAGCCATGAGCAAGAACCGCGAGCTATTCGACGAGATGATGAGCGGCATCGATGCGATGCGCAAACAACGCGAAGGGAAGATCACGCTGCGTACGCATGAAGTGGACGAACTACTCCACCCGGACGCCTGAGAACTGGGAGCGGAGGTGGGCCAAACCCACGCACAAGCGGCAGCATTGATTCTGATGGTGCGCAACTCCCGGATACATTGGCTAGGTTGGAGCGGCTGAATGGTGAAGCGGCGTGAAGTCGTTGCATGAAAACCGTGGTCTGTCCCCGGTTGTTTCAGGCGGGTTTTTTGTTTTGTGCTTGGTTAATAATCCTGAGGTGATGCGATGAATGAACTGGCAATTATTGGCTTAATAGTGGTAGCCGCATTGGCGGTCATTGGTCTTGGTATCAAGGTGGCCATCAAAATCAGGACTGGGAACTCATTCAAGAATATTAGCGCCGGCGGCGATGTGGTCGGTCGAGACAAGAATTAAAAATTAATAAGAAATGACTAAATCTCACTCTTCGAGCTTTAAGAATGTAAGTGCGGGTGGCGATGTTGTCGGGCGTGACAAGATTTCCATGGTCATGCCCAAGCCGACGCAAATGGATTTGCTTAATGAGAGTTATAAAAAGGAGGTGGAGGCTAGCCAGACAACAAGCGACATCATCGAAGAGCTCGCGCATTACAAGTCAGTTAGTTCGGAGGTGCGTGGGCTAAAAGAGAAGCTTGATGAAGCGGGTTTTGGATACCTCTTGGCTGAAGGAGAAGAGCTCAAAGAGTTAGTTGCTAAAATAATTGTTCGTTACCAGCATTACAGGTCCGCACAGAGGATTATCACCCTTTTGCTTTCGAGTGTGAATTCGATTTTTAATGTAAAAATAAAGCCGAAACTCAAATCATCGAACTCCGAAGACGAGTTTCGCGCATTAATGTACGAATACTTAGAGCAGAAAGTGCAGTCCGACCTCGGTGAGAATGTTCTCGATATCTATCACAGACAGATTAATGGCATGGTCTATTTCTTAACTGGCAACTGTCACCTTAGGTGGAAGTAGCATGCTCCTGTACAACAAAGCACTTGACCCATATCACACGATGCTGCGGATGGTTGCGGTTTTGGCAGCGGTAAGCGCGAGGCAATCTAGCATTGAAGTGGATAGGCTGCGAATTCTTGACTTTCTCGTTGCATTTCCTTCCCACGTTTCTCTCATGTCCTTACCTTCTGAGCATGTGTCGAGAAAGACAAACTTCCGCTCGCAAGCGAACAAATACAGTCAATACGATGGTTTCGGTCTTTTTGTCAGCATGGTGCCTATTCAAAAAGCGGTCATATCATTCCTTGAGGCCGCATCTGTGTTAGCCCAAAAAGAAGACGGAACGTTCGGTATTGAAATAGGAAAATTGCCAAAAGAACTGCGGGTGTTGGCATCTGGTAATTGGAAGAGCATTGATCCCAATGTGCTTACTTTCATAACAGATGTGCTCTTGGATATGCCCCTATTAGGGCCATTTGGTGTTAAAGCTCGAAGCCATTTAATGGACTACAAGTATGATGCTGTATAAACCAACTCTAATCGTAAACCGACTTGTTGCAACAAAATCTGGTCGCAAAGTCTACGATGAGGTATTCGGTCCGGGGTTTAAGGCTTTGTTTGGGGTTAATGGGGGTGGGAAGACGTCAGTTATTCAATTGCTTACGTTCGCTCTTGGTTACGACATTAAGAACTGGAAGCAAGAGGCCCTTTCGTGTGATTCAGCCTATGTAGAGCTAACTCTCAATGGGGACATTGTGACGGCTAGGCGAGAGGTAGGGCGCGAACGCGCGCCGATGGATTTATGCTTTCGAAATCTAAATGAAGCCCTGATGATGGGGCCGGAAGAATGGCTTTCTTTTCCATACAGCGTTTCTGCGAACAAGGAGAGCTTCTCGCAAAAGTTGTTTGAGCTCTTGGGGATTCCTGAGATAAAGGCAGAGGGCGGCAACAATATCACGATGCACCAACTGTTGAGGCTTCTCTACAACGATCAGTCAAATCCCGCCGCCGCAATATTCAACGTTGAGCAATTCGATACGGCTTATAAGCGTGAGGCGATCGGAAGTTATCTGCTCGGCATTCATGACTCTGAGCTTTACAACGACAAGCTGCTTTTAGTAGATGCAGAAAAGCAGTTAGACAGAGCGATTGATAAACTGCGAGCGATATACTCTGTGCTGGGGAAGACAGACATACCGAAAGAATTTGGAACTATCGAAGCCGTCAGATCAGAGTATATTCAAGAAATTGATAAAATTCGCGATCAGGCGAAGAGTCAAGCGAATCAGCCACTGACGTACAAAGAAGAAAAGAACACAGCAGGACGGGTCGTATCCGAGAACGTAGCTCTGCGCGGGGCCTTATCCGATTGTGAGCACAAAATTAGTACTCTTGAGTACGACATTCGAGACTCCAAGGAATTTATCGCGGAGCTTGGGGGAAAGTTTATGGCGCTAGAAGATTCGGGAGAAATCGCGGCGGCTGTTCCGAATCTCGAGTTCTCTTTTTGCCCTAGTTGCTTTTCAGAAATTCCTGCTCGGCCAGATAATGTATGCCGCCTTTGTGGAGCAGAAGAGCCGAAGGGGCGCGCGGAGATTAATTTGCTCAGAATGAAGAATGAAATACAGCTTCAGCTGGCGGAGTCGAGGCGGTTGTTGGGGCGGAAGGAAGCGCAACTGCTTGAGCTTTCTGAGCGCCGGAAGGAGCTGTTACGAGATCTTCGAAAATCGATTACTAAAGCAGAGGTTGTGTCGAGTGCGGAGAATGTGGCAAGGGAGGAAAAGCTATATGCGGCGTATCGGCGTATTGGGGAGCTAGAAGAAAAGCTGATTCAACTGGAACGAACCGAGGCTCTTTATTCCGAACTCGGACGTATTGCTCGCGAGCGGGATACGGCGCAAAGTGCAGTCAACCAACTAAAAGAAAGGATAGAAGCAGCCGAGATAATGCTCCGAAATAGGGAGCCAGAGGTCAAGGGGCTAATTGGGGATTATCTAAAGACAATTCTCAGAAGGGATGTTGGCTCTGAGGCGGAATTCAAGGCTGCAGAAAGCATTGATTTCGACTTCGCTTCTAATCGTGTATCTGTTAACGGGAAGACGTCTTTTTCCGAAAGTTCGATGGTCCTATTGAATAACGCATTTCATGCTGCGCTTCTTTTGGCTTCTCTCGATAAAGAGTATCTGCGTGTGCCGAGATTAATGATTCTTGATGGGATTGAGAATGGTGGAATGGAAGATGCCCGTTCCCGCAATTTCCAAGAGGTTATTGCGGGGATGTTAGCGGACAAAGCGGTCACATGCCAGTTGATTGTCGCAACGAAAAGTTTGGCGCCTTCGTTGACAGGGACAATCGTTGGTAAGAAGTTCGTTGAAGGTGGAAAGAGCCTTGCACTTTGAAGCGCGAAGTTCGCAAAATAAAGGGGTCAGTACCTAACAGAAAAAAAAGGTGACAGATTTATTTTCACTATTCGTATCAGTCTTAGGTTTCAAAAGAACAAATCTGTCACCTCCCTTGGGGTGACGCCCCGCGAGTTCGGGACGGTGCTGTGGGACACCACTGGTGAGGTGAAATACTCGCCCGGAAGTACCCAGCCGCTGGCCCCAGAGTCTCTTCATATTTCCATGTCATTCCATTCCCTGGCCTGCCATGGGTCGTCTGCGCCGGTGATGCGGAGGGAACTTGAGGGTCAGGTCTTGCCTTTTGACTTTCTGGAATCAGTCTCCACTTTGATGGTGCGCAGTTCACAGGTAGGTTGACACGCCATGATCCGATTCTCGCACCAAGCTGAAATAGGCCGCGGTCCGCGCCTCGGTGCCCCAGCAGGCTGAGCAATCTGGGTCAGACTTACTCTTCGGCGCGATGATGGGACATGTTGTCGAAGAAGCTAAATGCAATATTCAGCAGGGTCTGTATTTGCCAGATGGTTTGGGATAGCCTTTAAACGACCTTGCAATAGAATCATGGAGGATCATCATGCGCTGGGTGCTCGCTGTTTCCCTTCTGTTCTCTACTCAACTCCATGCCCTAGTCGTTTGTTATGACGAGCTGGCCAACCCGGCGGCGATTTCCATTGAACCCTTTGGTGTCTCGGTGATTTCCCTGCTGGGTGGTTCCGGATGGGACGCGCAAACAAAAACTCTTCCCCGCGTACTTTTCAATGGGCGTGGCTGGCAGACGTTCGACAGAGTGTCGGCTCAGGAGCACGAGGCACGCGAGCCGAGGTTCAGGAAATGTGGGATCAATATTCCCTTGCCGAAATTGAGCGCAGACGAAGCCAAGAGCCTGCGTGAGTGGCGCTATGAGCCAGATGAGTACGCGCAAGAGATAACGGCGTGCGTCGCGGTCGATGGTGTGTGGTATTTCGGCATAGGCTTTTACGACGGCGAGGGGAGCACCGGTGTCGGTGGGCTGGGACGTTATGATCCGGCCACCGGTGAGATTGATATTCGTCGCCCTGAGCCGTTGCGCGGCGCTTCGGTGACGGCCATAGCCCATCATGAGGGGGCGTTCTTGCTTGGGACGGCGTCGTTTCAGGAGTGCTCAGGGCTGGTGCCTGTCCACGGCATGTTGCAATACGATTGGGATAGCGATCGTATGCAGCGTGTGGAGGAGTTTCCCGGATTCTTGATTCACGACATGATGAGTCATCAGGGAAGCGTATGGGTCGCGTCGGATTTGGGATTGTCCAAGGGAAACAGAGAAGCGTGGGGCTACTCGTGGACACATTGGACCTATACGGGCGATGTTGAACACCCGATGCAACAGGAGCATAGACAAGATATGTATGTGCGCCTGCTGCGTACCCTCCCGATTGAGCATATCCCTGCCGGCGATTCGTCCTACGGACAGTTCGCCGAGCATCTGCAAGCGGTCCAGCCCGAGATCGGTGGGGTGGCTATGAGGGAGGTACTGAAGGAGGTGCGCGGAGAGTTGGCTGCTTGTCGTAAATCCAGGGGCAGGGACGAGTCAGGGCTCATGATCAGCGAATAACCCACATAACCGGACAGAACACCGCTAAGTATGGCGCCGATGTCGGACTGAAGCCCGACCCAGGGCAAAACTGAGGGTCAGGTGTTGCGTTTTGCTACCACAATTCGGCCTACCTGAGCAGGTCGCCAGCGTCGCACTTGAGAGACTTGGCGATCTGGTCGAGGGTCTTGATAGTGGTATTTTGCGCGCCGTTTTCCAGGCGGGTAAGGGTCGGTCTGCTGATACCCAGCTTGCGGGCGAACTGTTCCTGTGTCAGGTCTCCCCTGCGGTTCCGCAGGTTCTTTGCTAAGTTGGCGGCCAGGCTCATGTTCTTATGTGAACATAGCGGCTTGTGCATATGTGAACATGCTGCTAAGATGTTCATATGTGCACATTCATGTGCGAAGGATTCTGTGGGGTCGGAGTGATTTGAAATCTGGATCGGCTGGCAGGCGCCTTCGGCCTGACGCTGACGGATCTGATCCGCGAGCCCGACCCCGCCGAGCTGGGGGCGCAGCTGCTGCGCAAGATATCGAGCGAAATCACCAAGGAAGAGGACTGACATGGAACTTGTCAAAACCGAACAGGCGGATACTGCCGCCTGCGATCTGCCTGCTCTCACATCGTATTTCTTCTACGCGGCGCGCCAGGGCATGATCCTCGCCGACGCCCAGTGCCGCATCGTCGCCGCCAACGTCGCGGCACAGCGCTTGACCGGCTACCGCGAAGCCGAACTGCTGGGACGGACGCCGGAGGTCTTCGACGGCGAGCGCTGCGGGGCGCAGGCGGTCCACCACATCCGCAGCATGGTGCAGCGCACCGGCCATTGGGAGGGCGAGCTGTGGTGCTGTCGCAAGGACGGCACCCGCTATCCCCAGCAGACCAGCGTGACCCCACTTCCCGGCGGCGGCTACGCAGCGGT
>NPIF01000843.1_pt1 | contig 19342 bp, 16 predicted proteins | sample 8637461 | NCBI WGS metagenome assembly NPIF01 (sample SAMN07420641, study PRJNA396082) | bioreactor metagenome | isolation source: sample BR12 brine-fed electro-methanogenic bioreactor BR | place: Japan: Kochi | collected 2016-12-09
TCTTCTGGGTATTCCACTCTGATGGAAACACTCATTCCAAATCTTATCAAACTCTTATTTTCAGCGCTGGGTAGCAACCCCGTTTGTACAATTAAAAAGTGAAGATGAGGGGTACCGTATCCTTATTATTACCAGTAATATTCTTCTTCATCTTCATACGGAGATGTAATCTGAGGCTGCTGAAGAACCATGTCCGCGGCATGAGGCGAGAGCACAGTAACCTTTACATTTATTCTTGCACCGTAAAGGTTCAGGTGGAATGACCCGGGCCTGCGGATATCCAAAGTCTGTTTTCCCGTAGCAATGTATTCCCGACCATAACCACCCTCTTCGATCACTTCACCCGTTTCCATATCCATCAGCTCCCATAACGCATAGCTTAACCGTGGATTAGTATGATCCGGGTTGCTCTCGAGCTCTATTCTAATCGGTGCTTCATTGCAGACCATCTCCAGCCCATATGGACCTTCCAGATTATACAGCAACCGGTATTGTTGTGAATACACCGGGTAATATCTTATAAGAGGAGGGTTTGGTTGTGGAACGGCAGTTATGTCAGGGGTAAAGTTTTCCATAGAGTACCCTGTTACTGGATTGACAGATACTGGAACACTTGAAGGAGGTAGGGATGTTGAGACCCCAGTTTGAGGAATAAACCGATCAACTACATCCTGAACGGGTTGCACCAATCTTTGGGCAATATCATCATAGAGATCAGGTTCCTTTAATGAGACCTCTTCCTTCTCATAGACCGTGCATCCCGCGGATATAATCAGGAAGACCAGAAACAGGCTTACAATTATTTCATTACGAACCCGCATAGAACCCTCCCTCAAACCGTGCAATCTCCTCTACAGACCCTGCCGAGAGATCATTCAAAGCATAATACCTGCCCCCGGTGTTCATCGCAATCTCCCTGCAATAGCCAAGTGCAAGAGGCTGGCGGGAAGATACCGCTTCTGTGTCGATGATTACGGTTCTGATCCCGCTGCGTGCGATTGCATTGGAGACATTCCTAATCTCCTCGCGTATCGGCCCTGAACCGGCATTCGCCCTTCCATCCGAGATCAGCATCATCATAGGTAGGATCTCCCGCTTTTTTGTCCTTTCTCTCTGGAGAAGCTCCATTCCTTTCATAAGGCCGGATGCAAGGGGTGTCCGCCCACCTGTCGGGAGATCGGTAAGCTGGCGAAAGGCGAGATCCGGGCTGCGTGAGAGAGGAAGGAGGACATCTGCACTATCTCCCCGGAATGCAACGAGCCCGACCCGATCCCGGTTCACATAGGCATCCTCAAGAAGCGAGAGAACCGCACCCTTTGCCGCCTCCATCCGCTCCTGTGCACCCATCGATCCGCTTGCATCAACGACAAAGACACAGGCGACTTCGGCTTTCCCGGTGCGCCGTGCCTGCCTGAGATCCTCATCATGGATAACGACTGCACACCCGTTCCGGTTCCGGCTCTGCTGGTGTGGTGCCGCCGCCCTGAGAGTGGCATCCAAAGCAAGGCTACGATATTCCGATGCAGGAGATGTGGTCGTCCTTCTTCCACGGGGATCGGTCGTCGGGGTGGAGATCCGCCGTCCTCGTGCCGTCTTTCTCATATCGCGATCAGAATCCTGTGCATCCCAGACAGGTGCCGTGCTGACGCGATCGCCGATCTCATGCTGCCTGTTCATCCCCTGTGGCGGAGAAGCCGATCCCTCACCACCATCTTCCTGCTCTTCATGCTCATCGTCACTTTCCGGGGGCTCGCTCTCCTGTTCATCCTGTGAATTGTCAGGCTCCTCCGGATCGTCGGGGTCGTCGGGGATCATATCATCAAGGATCTCCTGGTTGACCTTCGGCTCCTCAAACGGCTTCTTCCTCATCCTATGTGGGAGGGCAAGCGCCATCGCCTCACGGATATCCTCGGGCAGGACATCGGTTCTTCCCCTGAATGCGGCGATGGTCCGGGCAGTCCTGACCACGGTGATCTCGGCACGATGGGTACTGATCCCAAGGGCAAGGCAGGCATCGACGATTTTTCGGACAAGCACCTCATCGACCTTTATGTCCGGAAGGCGTTCCTGTGCCTCGATGATTGCGGTTCTCAGCTCCTCAAGCTTTCGCAGGTGATCTGCTTCAGTCTGTTTTGGATCTGCATCCCAGCCTTCGGCAGCGGCAATGACTGCCATCCTCCCTTCAGGATCGGTGATCCCCTCAACACTGACCATCAGGCCGAACCGGTCAAGGAGCTGGGGACGGAGTTCGCCCTCTTCGGGATTCATCGTGCCGACGAGGATAAATTTTGCAGGATGCGAAACCGATATTCCTTCCCGCTCTATCGTATTCACCCCCATTGCTGCTGCATCAAGGAGGATATCAACGACATGATCGTCTAGGAGGTTCACCTCATCGATATAGAGGATGCCACGGTGTGCGGCGGCGAGGATACCGGGATCAAGGGCGGCGATCCCCTCCTTGATCGCACGTTTCAGATCAAGGGTCCCGACAACCCGATCCTCGGTTGCACCAAGCGGCAGTGTAACAACCCGGACATGTCTTCTTGTGGTATCGGACTCGCCGGGCACCCCGGCTTCCGCAATCCTTTCCCTACAAGCCGGACAGAGATGATCGGAGTCTGCCGGATCGCAGGAGAACGGGCACCCGCAGACAACCCCGATCTCCGGCAGGACAGATGCCAGGGCCCGTACCGCAGTGGATTTTGCAGTCCCCTTCTCCCCCCTTATGAGGACCCCGCCGATCCGGGGATTGATGGCATTGAGAATAAGGGCGAGCTTCATCTGTTCCTGGCCAATGATAGCGGTGAATGGAAGGGTTGTGTGAGAGGTCATGAGATTCATCATCCTACATTTTACTTTATTCGTAATACTACTTCCGTTTAATTATTCATTTATGATTACAATTTACGAAAGAAGTATCGCCGCAGGTACGTGAAAAAATGGTATGCAGGGAAGAGCGTACAACAGGTGCATCGAATCTTTTTACATACTAAGGAAAAACCTAAAAATATTCGCAAATTTTTCCTCAACATATGAAAAATCAACAGATTCAACTCCGATCATATCAATACATTAATATACTCAAATTCCAGATTCCCGCTTATGACCACACAGCCATGCATTGAGGCTCCATGGATCACCCGGTTCACCGGAGAGTTCATCCTCCCTGATCACCGGCTGCTCGCCATGGTTCTTGGCATCCTCTTCCTGCTCGATTGCATCACAACCGAGCTGATACTGATAAGTGGCGGTGTGGAGTTAAACCCGGTGATGGAGGGTATCGTCGCCTCCCCGCTCCTGCACCTTGCAGTAAAGGCGGCAGTCTTCCTCTTCATCATCATAATGACCGGCTATGCCGGGAGGCGAGTACCGACATCGGGGGCGGTGGCGCTCTCTGCGATCATCCTCTGGTACGGTGTCGTGATCGGGAATAACCTGGGTGTGTTGGTTGGGATGGGGTGAAAAAAAGATCGAATTCCGACCTACGCCTCAACAGTTATATCTGTTTTGGCAATACGTCGATTTTTTTGTCGTAATGGCCTGAATAACCATTTTTTCATCTTTCATACCATTCTCTTATGGCCTGATCAGAACCTCGGTTCTTGCAATTGTTCTTCCGGCATCATCAACAAGACTCAGGATGAAGCGCTGGCCGATGGCGTTTTCATGGTTGAAACCACAGCTTTTGTCCGTCGAATCATCAGTGCCCGATGTGTATGTTTGTGGCTGCACTTGACCAAGATCTTCAGCAATTACAACTGCTGTTGAACCAGGTTGAAAAGTACGAGCCATCTTGGATGTATATGGATCTGATTTATCAAACCAGGGTTTTCCATTAATCTTTACAACAGAGGTGTTTACCTCCCAACTTTTCTGTGTTGCGGAACCAAAATCTGCCGTTACTTGTACAATGATCTTTGTCTGGAGTGTGTTGATAATGTCTCCACCCAGATGAGTGATCGTAAGACCACTATTCTGGCTATAATCAGCTTTGATACTTGCCTGTGCAGACTTCCCAGCTTCTGAGACGAGTCCTCCGGTAAATCCAGATACTATTGCCGCAATGATAATAGTAACAACCAGCATCAGCATCACACCGACAACTGGCGAGACTGCTTTTTCATTCATTATATTCTTAGATCTCATCCCTGCACCACCACGCTCTTCTGAAATATGACCTGCCCGCTTGGTATATGTGTAATCATCACATTGACTGTATCACCTTTGCGGAGATGATACCATTCCTCACCAAGATTAGCCATCATACCATCTTTAGCACCTGTAGGATACTTAGAACCAGATGATCCGTAGCTATACGCAAACGGCTCTTCTTGTCCATAACCATAACCACCGCCAAATCCAGCAGAATTCTTCATTGATGTGCCTGGCATTAAAGAGTAATTACCAAAAAATTGTCCATGGTCATATGGAGTAGACCCTTTTTGACGTCCAAGATTCATAGGGGTGACACCAGTTCCAAATCCAAGTGGCGAATGATAAGTATGATTCGCGGAAGTTCCATTTCTCAGATCTGTATTTGGTTCGGTACTAGCAACTACTGTAGCACCACCTGTTATCCTCTCACCACTTGTTTTATTTGTTGTTGTCCATGAAGTTGTGATCCGCAGATCCTTCGTTGATATAGATTCACTTGCACTTAATACTTGATAAAAAATGTAACTTGAGCCCGGATACCCCGTATTCTTGATCTCTATATCCATCATCAGATTCGGTGCCTTCTGAGCACTGGCTGCAAGCCCGCCGGCAAACCCGCTCACCACTGCGGCGATGATGATCGTTACAACCAGCATCAGCATCACGCCGACGACCGGCGAGACCGCGTCATCGCGTCTTTTTCTCAAATCAATGTCATTTTTTACATTCATGAAAGAATTCCTCCATCAGCCAGAGCATCACCAGAGCCAAACAGGACACAAAACCTGGATACCGGAGCTGGAGATCCCCACTGCTGAATAACCAGATTTATAATACTTAATGATATATGTGTATTACTAAATACTAACTTATTTAGTATAATTATAACCAAATGAATAATAATAAGATAAGGTTTCAAAAGAGATCACCGATGGTACAACATACAAATTAATTGGATCAATTTAGTATGATTTAATTTACATTCATACTATCAAATATTATGAAAAGAAAGATACTTATGAATTGGTATCACAATTATTCACCATGTCCCGTATGCCCAAAACAATACTGATCATTCTGCTCTTTTTCTTCACCTGTATCGCCCTGAACGGAACGGTCTCGGGAGCAGCAACCGATAACTCCCCGCAATGGACGATAGAGAGGATCATTCACCCCACTGATGCGGATGGTACGATCACGGTGGAGGTGGTACTCCCCCCAGGCATGATCGGGGGGATCACCGAGGAACTCCCGGCAGGATACACCTTCCTTGGATCAACACACCCCTCAGATCAGATCCGGGCTGATGGATCGACGATCCATTTTGCAATCATCGGCGAGGAATCAATTACATATCGCATCAGGGGAGAGGGAGAAACAGAGATTAAAGGGAGCATCCTTGACCTGAGAGAGGGTACGCAATCAGATATCGGGACACAGCAGTCCCCGGCACCAATAGTCGCTATGCTCGGAGCGCTCTTGTCCCTGGCAATTCTCATCAGGAGGAAAGAACGATGAAACGGGTTTGTTCGGTCCTCATCGCCCTCATCCTTGCAACCGGCATCATCATCTGTCCTGTCCATGGATCAGATGACTATTCAGAAGATGCCCGGCAGATCCTGGCAACCGGCATCCTCGACCACCTCCAGGGTGGCGGGCCGGGCCTCGTGATGCTCCAGAACGCCGCTGCCCTCTACCCGGAATATCCCCGCCGGATCACCGATACGGCAGGAACAGAATTCACCTTCTACCGCCCTGTTGAGCGGGTGGTGGTGATGCACGCAAATGCCGCAGAGTCCATCATCGCTATCGGTGGGGATGACCGGATTGTCGGGGTGGGTTCAACGATTAACACAAATACACTGCAATTCCCTGAACTGAGCCAGCTTCCAAGCGTTGGGAAGTGGACTGAACCGGATATTGAGGCCATTCTGGCACTCAACCCCGATCTCATTTTGACCTATGTCACGTGGCCGGAGCCGGAGAAACTGGAACGGCACCTGCCATCCCGGATCCCGGTTATCCGGATGGAGTATTATAAAGCCGAAGTCTTCCGCGAAGAGATGGTAAAGACCGGGAGAATCTTCAATGAAGAGGATAATTGTGCCGACTACCTCGCATGGTATGATGAAAAACTCGCTCTCGTGGAGGATCGGATCGGCTCAATCCCCTATAACGAACGTGTTCGTGTCTATGCAGAATCGGGGAGCGGGCAATCATTTGGGAGAAGGGCATATTCAGAAGGAACAGGACTCCATGATCTCCTTGTTGCGGCCGGAGGAGTGAACATCGCTTCAGGCCATGTCACTGGCTATGCCGATGTTGAAAACGAATGGATCATACACCAGAACCCCGATGTCATCCTGATCTGGTCTGGGAAAGCCGGGTATAAAATGGGTGAGCGGGATGAAGTCATTCAGCTCTATGAAGAGATCATGGGAACGCCCGGGTTCGAGCGTATCGAGGCAGTGAAGAACGATCGTATCTATATCGTCACATCAGGGTTTGCTTTTGGGACTGGATCGCCCGCAGCCCTCGTTCAGGTCGCCAAATGGCTCTATCCAGATCTCTTTGAATATATCAACACGACCGAAATCCATGCCGAATACCTCAAACGGTTCACCCGCACCGGAGCAGAGATCCACGAGCAGGGAACATTTTATTACCCTGATGGAAGGGAACTATGAGCGACACCGCCATCCGAACCGGGTATGCAAAGCGGACACATATCCGTATCCTGATAATCGGGGGGCTTCTTGCCCTCCTGGTTCTCCTGACAGGCATTGCAGCGACACTCGGCTCATACCCGATCGGAGTGATAGAGGTCTATGAGACAATTTTCGCAGGTCCGGGCGGAAATTCCGATATTTCAACAATCGTCTGGGACTACCGGCTTCCCCGCATCCTGATGGGCATTCTCGCCGGTGCCGCCCTCGGGCTTGCCGGAGCCATGATGCAGGGGATCCTCAGAAATCCTCTTGCAAGCCCTTTCACCCTTGGTATTGCTTCTGCTGCGAGTTTTGGCGCATCACTTGCCATTGTTCTTGGAGCAGGTGTGGCCGCAGGAGGATCGCTTATCATCGGAAATGCATTCCTCTTCACCCTCATAGCAGCAGGTGCAGTGTACGGACTTGCCCGGTTTCGGGGGATTACCCCTGAAACAATGATCATGGCAGGAATTGCCATCATGTACCTCTTCTCAGCACTAACAAGTTTCCTGCAGTACATCGGCGACACAGAAGACGTCCACGCCGTCGTCTTCTGGATGTTCGGAAGCCTTGGACGATCAACATGGGAGACGGTGGGGGTTGTGGCGATACTGGTTGGTGCTCTCTTCCCCCTTTTCCTCCTCTCAGCCAGGAGTATAAACACCCTTGCCGCAGGCGATGAGGCGGCAAAGAGTCTCGGGGTTCCTGTCGAACATATACGGATTGGAGGCATGGCCGGTGCATCCCTCCTGACAGCAGGGGTGATCTGCTTCACGGGAACAATCGGCTTCATCGGGCTTGTCGCCCCGCATATCACCAGGATGATACTTGGAGGTGACAACCGCTTCCTCCTGCCAGGCACTGCGGTAGTTGGAGCACTTGTTCTTCTTGGAGCAGACAGTATCGGCAGAACGATCATGGCACCACAGATACTGCCTGTTGGGATCATGACCGCATTCCTCGGAGTTCCGTTCTTCATATTCTTATTCCTCAGCAGGAGGCGAAATTATTGGTAACTATTGCAACAGACACAGTAAAATTTTCATATGGAAGTGCCCGCGTCCTCTATGACGTAACTTTCAGGCTGGAAACCGGCACAATCCTCGCACTTGTCGGGCCAAACGGCTCTGGCAAGACAACGCTCATCAGGTGCATCGATCGAATCCTGCACCCCGAAGGGTCAATCCTCATCAATGAACAGAATATCCATCAGATGAGCAGGAATGATCTTGCAACTACAATCGGCTATGTACCGCAAAATGGGACGAAGATAGCTGCTGCAACGGTTTTTGACGTTGTGATGATGGGGAGAACCCCACATATGAGCTGGAGGCTTGGAGACGTTGACATCGAGAGGATCGAATATGCAATCCGGCTCCTCGGCATTGAAGATCTGGCTGAGCGAGAATACAATGACCTCTCAGGGGGCCAGCAGCAGAAGGTGCTTATCGCCCGGGCGATTGCACAGGACCCAAAACTTCTCCTCCTTGACGAGCCGACTAACAGCCTTGATATCCACCACCAGCTTGAGGCACTCGCCACCATATCTGATATCTCCCGCTCAACCGGGATGACCGTCGTAATGGCAGTTCACGATCTCAGCATTGCGGCTAGATATGCCGACATGCTGATGATGCTGAAGAACGGAGCAATCGTTGCCATCGGAAAACCCGAGGAACTAATCACGCCCGATCGTATTCGGGAAGTCTATAATGTCGATGCACGAATCCTGCATGACCCCGAGGCAGGTCTGATTGTTGCACCCCTCCGTGCAGTAGTCGGGGGAGCATTATGAAGATAGCAGCTATTGTCTGGGGATCGGATATCCCCCTCCTTGACGCAGCAGCCCGCCGTGAAGGCGTTCATATTGATATCACCGGTGTCCACAATGTAGACGATCAAAAGGTGCAGGATCGGTTTCTCCGGTCACAGGAAGATGCCGATCTCATCCTCCTTCATCCATCTCACGATGCCGCATGGGACGACCTGATACCACGTCTTCGAACAGACATCCCAATCGTCTCTTTTGGGCATAATCAGGATTTCTGGTCCCTCTCAACGATTCCAATCAGATCTGTTGCCGCTGTTTCGGCATACATGACACACGGGGGAGAGGAGAACTATTGCCGGATGATCCGGTTTCTTCGGAAGATCGCAGAAGGAGAAGATGCTGAACCTGAAACACCCCTGCCAATGCCATGGGAAGGCATCTATCACCCGGATAGCCCGGAGCCTTTTTCGGATCGGAATGCGTATTATTCGAACCACCCCCGAAGGCATAACCAGTCAGTTGGAATTATTTTCTCTCGGACATACTGGGCAAACGGCGATCACGGTATCGTCGATGCACTTATCAGAAGAATTGAGCAATTTGCAGATGTCATCCCGATCTTCTGCCTCTCAGGTGGGGATGTCGATCTCGGTGCACGCCCGGGTCCCGTAGTTGCCAGGGAGATCTTCAGTGATGAGGTATCACTCATCGTCAACCTCCAGCCAGTCTTCCGTTCTTCGAATAGTGAAGCTTCAGGGGATATCTTCTCTGACCTGAATATTCCCGTGATGCACCCAATCCTCCTCTATCATAAGACGCGGCAGGAATGGCTCGACTCCGCACTCGGACCATCTGCCATGGAGATCGGCTGGAGCATTGCCCTTCCTGAGATGCAGGGGATGATTGAGATGCTCGCTGTCGGTACGGAGATAGATTCCGGGGAGGAGACTGGTATGCATGAACCGATCCCGGATCGTATTGAGCGGATCTGCCGACGTGCGGAAGCATGGCTAAAACTTCAGGCTAAGTCACCGAAAGAACGGAAGGTCGCATTCATCCTCCACAACAAACCCTGTTCCTCTGTCGAGGCAACAGTTGGTGCCGGTGCCCATCTGGACACACTTGAGAGTGTTGCACGGATCATGCAGGTGATGAAAAACGAGGGCTATACCGTTGACCCCCCTTCAAGCGGCAAGGAACTGATTGATCAGATCATGGAAAAGCGGGCGATCAGCGACTTCCGATGGACATCGGTCGGATCAATCGTCCGTTGCGGCGGTGCTCTTGATCTGGTCAATGAAAAGACGTACCGGGAATGGTTCTCCGAACTCGAACCATCTGTTCAAAAACGGTTGGAAGAGTCATGGGGCAAGCCGCCGGGAGAAGATATGGACGGTGTTCCGGCAGCGATGGTGCATGATGGTAAAATCGTTGTCACCGGAGTATCCTATGGTAATGCGGTCGTCTGCGTCCAGCCAAAGCGGGGATGTGCCGGCGCGAGGTGTGATGGTGAGGCATGCAGGATCCTCCACGATCCGGAGATTCCCCCGACACACCAGTACCTTGCGACCTACCGATGGCTTGAACGGGTGTTTGGCGCTGATGTTATCGTCCATGTGGGAACGCATGGAAACCTTGAGTTCCTGCCCGGAAAATCCGCTGCTCCATCGAACCGGTGTTTTCCTGATATTGCAATTGGAACAATCCCACACCTCTATATCTACAATGCAGATAACCCCCCTGAGGGAACAATCGCAAAAAGGCGTGCCTGTGCAACACTTGTAAACCATATGCAGACGGTGATGCAGGCAAGCGGATTATATGGAGCACTCAAGGATCTTGAGAAGCTCCTCGAAGAATATACCCGTGCACAAGAGAGCGATCCTGCCCGTGCCCATACCCTTGAGCACCTGATCATCGATTCGGTGGAGGAAGGAGGAATTGGAGAGGAGACAGACCTAAAGAGCTTCCGGGAGGGTACATCTGACTTCACTGCATTTGTTGAGCGTATTCATCGGCATCTCGGGATGATCGCCTCGTCCCGGATACCTGATGGCATGCATATCTTCGGGGAGCGGCCGGAAGGCGAGGCAAGAGTGCAGTTCATCCAGGCAGCTGCACGATTTGATAATGCCCTGACTTCAGCACTCTTTGGAGAGGAGATACTGCCGGACAACCCGGGATCTCTTCATGAACGCGAAGAGGCAGAACTGTCTTTTATCAGATCAATTCTTGCTGACATCCCGATGGAAGAAGCTGTGGTTGAAGCATGCGGCCGTCCGCCACTGCCTGGAACCGAAGAGAAACTCGTAGAAATGATCGACCTGATCACCATGATTGACGCTGGAATCGAATCTTCAGATGAGATAGGCAGCCTCTTAAACGGCTTCTCCGGAGGGTTTATACCACCCGGACCCTCAGGGCTGATCACTCGCGGAAAACCGGATATCCTTCCAACAGGGAGGAACTTCTACTCTCTTGATCCACAGACTGTACCCACAAAAGCCGCCTGGATGGTTGGGAAAAAACTGGCTGATGCATTATTAACAGCATACATGGATGAACATGGCCGGTACCCGGAATCTGTAGCAATGTACTGGTTGTCGACCGATCTCATGTGGGCTGATGGCGAACAGTTTGCCCAGATACTCCATCTTATTGGTGTTGAACCAGTCTGGCGGGGAAGCAAAGTCGTCTCATTTGAGATCATTCCGCTTTCTGAGCTGGGCCGGCCACGGGTTGATGTGACGATTCGTGCAAGCGGGATCCTCAGAGACTGTTTCTTCTGTTCAATCGAGCTCCTTGACAAGGCCATAGCCATGGTTGCCGGGCTTGATGAGACAGATGAAGATAACCCTATAAAAGCCCATACACAGGAAAGTGGAACCGCAAAGCGGATCTTTTCAAGCAGGCCAGGCACCTATGGCAATGGTGTCAACCTTGCGGTGTACGCTTCAGCATGGAAAGAAGAGAAGGATCTGGCTGAGATATTCCTTGAATGGAACAGCTTCTCATATGGAGACGGTGATTCCGGCACAGAAAACCGTGATGGATTCTCTAACCTGCTTTCACATGTCGATGCAACCTTCAACAAAACCGCAACCGACGAATATGACCTCACCGGCTGCTGCTGCTACTTCGGAACTCACGGCGGAATGACTGCTGCCGCCCGCCATCTCTCTGGCAGGCATGTTGAGGCATATTACGGAGACACCCGGACACCATCAAAAGTCGAAGTCAGGACTCTTGCAGCAGAACTCCGGCGTGTCGTCACCACCAAACTCCTCAACCCTGTATGGATCGAGGGCATGAAGCGGCATGGGTACAAAGGTGCCGGAGATATTGCAAAACGTGTCGGCACCGTATATGGGTGGGAAGCATCCACAGGCGAGGTCGATGATCGTATCTTTGACGAGATTGCAAAGACCTTTGTCCTCGATCCCGATAACCGCGCCTTCTTCAAAGAGGAAAATCCGTTTGCACTCGAAGAGATCGGCAGAAGGCTTCTTGAAGCTGAGAGCAGGGGGCTCTGGAACCCTGATCCGGAGATCTCTGAAGGCCTGAGGGAGGCATACCTTGAAACGGAAGGGTGGCTTGAGGACCGGCTTGACAGCAGGGATGGAACTGTTCAGGGTGGTGCAATTGATATTATGACTGTTGGAGAATTACGCGCCCGGCATAATAACAAAATGTGATAATAGAATGAGGAAATGATTACTACTATGGCAATAATCGAAACATCCGAACTCACAAAAAAATTTAATGATCTCGTTGCTGTCGATGAGATGACACTCTCAATAGATCGTGAGATATTCGGGCTGTTGGGTCCAAATGGTTCGGGGAAGACGACCACCGTCAAGATGCTTACCACACTCCTCACCCCAACCTCAGGCGAGGCAACAGTATGCGGACACTCCGTTACGGCACAGCCCAGCAAGGTTCGTGATCGAATCAGCTATGTTCCGCAGGATATGGCAGTTGATATGAAGCTGACCGGGCGGGAAAATGTCATCTTTTTCGCAAATCTTTATGGTATTCCCCGTCCGCGTGAAACCGCAGAGGAGGCGCTCGCCCAGATGGATCTTGCCTCCCGTGCCGATGATATGGTAAAAACATACTCGGGAGGCATGAGGAGGCGGCTTGAACTTGCGCAGGCCCTTGTCCACGATCCTGAGGTATTGTTTCTTGATGAGCCGACGATCGGACTTGATGTAGCAGGGAGGCGGAAGATTTGGGAGCATATCATCAGCCTCAAGAATGGTGGGATGACCGTCTTTGTGACAACACATTACATGGACGAAGCCGATCATGCATGCGGCCGGGTCGGGATCATTGACAAGGGAAAAATTGTCGCACTGGATACCCCGGCTGCCCTGAAGTCACTCCACTGCCATGAGATCATAGCGATACGGGGGGAGGGAGAATACAAAGGAACTGTTGTTCCTGATGTAACCTTCATCGGAAAGACCGGTGACGAACTCCGTTTCCAGGCGATATCGGGCGAAGATTCAGGAATTCCCCTCTTACAGGCACTTAATGAATCCGGAATGAAGATTCATTCGTTTGTCATACGCCAGCCAACCCTTGACGATGTATTCCTCTCACTCATCGGAGAACAGGAAGAAACCATGGCATTTGATCACCATCGGTTCAGGACGATGCTCAGGAGGCGGGCATGAAACGCACATTTACGTATATGGAAAGGGATCTGCGCCGATGGATACGGGGGAGGATCAACGTCATCACCTCTCTTGTTATGCCCGCCGCATGGCTCATCTTTGTCGGTTTGGCACTCCCGATCCGCTTCACCGACAACTACCTCGACTTCATCACCCCCGGTATTCTCGTCCTGACGATGCTCGGGGCATCGCTCCAGGGTGGAGCGCTCCTGATGTTTGACAAGATCCTCGGGTTCCTCCAGAAGTTCCTTGCAATGCCTGCGCCAAGAGAGAGCATCCTTTTTGGCAAGATCCTCGCAATAACCCTGAGAGGACTGATACAGACAACGGTCATACTGGTGATTGCTCTTATACTCGGAGCCCATCTGCTAAATCCGGTCTTCCTCCTGCAAACATACCTGATCCTCTTCATCTTCGGCGTTCTCCTCTCATCCATCATGACCACAGTCGCCCTCAGCCTTGAGGATCATGACTCCTATGCAGCATTCAACTCTATGATAGCTATGCCGCTCTTCTTCACAAGCAGCGCCCTGATGCCCTATGATCAGATGCCCGGATGGCTTGCATTCCTTGCGCATCTCAACCCTGTATCCTATGCAATCGATGCAATCCGGGCATTGCAAGAGGGGATTTTCCCGGCAACAACGATTGCAGGGCTTCTGATCGGTGCGGTTGTTGTTCTCTCTGTATGTATTATAACATTCAGGCGGGCAACAGTATAACTAATTTTTTTTGAGGAAGTATTTAGTCATACTAAAGTACACTATTAAACACAAATGAGTTGATCAAAACACCATTTCTTAAGAAGAAATGGAGTGACCCTGCGTATCGAATTTACCGGCAAACGGAGGAGTTCATGGGGGGACAGTTGATATGTGGTTGCTGAAACCAACCTTTGAGCAAAATTATTTAATTTATAGCAAATAATATTTCATACAAATATAGAGCCATAAGCCGATCTATTAACAGAGACTGGAAACAGGAGAATATTGTCTGATGATAACTGCATGGAAAACCCTATATCATTGATCGAAATCGTTTTAAGAGCATTGCAGGGTGCGTGATAGGGATGAATATACCATTCATAACACGAAAAGCAAATCAAGAGGAACGGGAAACCGAAGCTCCAGATGCATCCCTGAAGACAAACACATACTCAATCATCCCGCCCCTTATCCGAAAAACAAAAAAGGAACAAGCCGGGGCGTGTATTGCCGGCAATGGTTCCAGACAGGGTTCACTATCTATTCAATCCATCAGAGACCTTACCAACCGTTTCTTTTCTAAAAAGGAGGAGGAAAGCGATGAGGGGATCATCGATATCCCCCCTCTTCCCGATCTCCCTGAGGACCTTTCCGGGGAATGCCTTGAACGGTACTGGCTTACCCCGCCTCATGCATGGGCAGCCATTATGCAGGAGAGGTGGGCGATTGCCTACCATATTATTGAACCTTCAATTACGCCCCACGAACATATCCTCCTCGAAGAAGTACACCATTATCTCAGGGATATCATCCTCTATGAGTCTCCCGGAAAACGGGGAGAGATGAATATCTCGGACAAGGATATTCGAAATGCCTTATTCAAATTCGATCCCCTCCTCGTGAGGGAGAGGAAACAGGTACTGACGTATATGCTGAAGCGGACATTCCAGGGATACGGCCGTCTTGATCCGCTGATGCATGACGAAGCTATTGAGGATATCAGCTGTAACGGGGCAGTACACCCGGTATTTATCTTCCACCGCAGGTATGGAAGCATCCCGACACAACTTATATACGGGCATGAGGAGCTGAACCGCTTCGTCCTGAAACTGGCCCAGAAGGCCAACAAATCACTCTCGCTCTCAACCCCTCTCGTGGACGCATCGCTCCCAAACGGCTCCAGGATTCAGATCAGCTACAGCGATGTCATCTCCACCCAGGGAAGCTCATTTACCGTCAGGAAGTTCCGGAAAGACCCGATGACCCCGGTACATCTCCTCTCTTTTGGAACCTTTTCCGCACAAACACTTGCAATCCTCTGGCTCTGTATTGAGAACCGGATGAACATGCTGATAGTCGGCGGAACGGCAAGCGGAAAGACCTCGACGATGAACGCTCTCTCTTTCTTCATCCCGGAAAACGCCAAAATCGTCTCACTGGAGGATACGAGGGAGATACAGCTCCCACACAAGAACTGGCTCCCCACGAGAACCCGTGAGAGCGGAAACCGGGACGGTTTTGGAGATATTAACCTCTTCTCTCTTCTCAGGGCATCGCTCCGGCAGAGACCTGAGTATATCCTTGTCGGGGAAGTGCGGGGGCAGGAGGCACAGACACTCTTCCAGGCGATGAACACCGGCCATACCACCTACTCAACCCTCCATGCAGGAACAGTAGACGAGGCAATCAACCGCCTGATCAATGAGCCGATCAGTGTGGCTCCGGCAATGCTCGGAGCCCTCGAACTGGTCGTCATCCAGGGCCTTCACTACCACGAAGGGCTGGCATTGAGGAGATGTGATTCTGTTCATGAAATCCATGTCGGGGGCAGGGACAGCGTAATCACCTGGAACACGATACTCACGTATAATCCCTCAAAAGACCTTTTTGTCCATGAGGATGGAGGATCATTAGTTCTAGACAAAATACGCATGATGCGTGGGTGGTCAGAAAAGGAGCTTAAGAAAGAAATTGCTGTTCGGAAAGAATGTCTTGAGAGACTTGCTGAAAACAGTATCTTCGATCAGCTTTCGGTGAGTGAAGCAATTAAGGCTGTGCGGAGAGGAGAGAATGCCTGAACATTCCGTCACCGCCGATCTCGCAAAAGCACTCCGCGGAGGGCGCATCCCGCTCACGGTAAATACCTACCTCTTCTATATCGCCGCAACGGCAATTGTGGCTTTAATGTCCTGGATAGGAATGAACATCATCCTTGATTATCTCGGACTTGGGATCTCAATCGCCGGGATGATTCCGGATTCAATCTCACGCACTATTCTCCTTTTTGGTTTCATTGCCATCGGATGCATTGGAACGTACATCTATCCGTTTCTGATAGCTTCGGGGAGAAAAAACCGGATAGAACAGGATCTGCCCTATGCGATCACCTACATGCAGGCACTCTCGACGACGATGACGTTGTATGAGACAATACGGCAGGTTGCGCTGGCAAAAGATCTCTTCGGCGAGGTATCCCATGAATGCAGTACGATTATCCGCGATATTGAAGTTTTTGGTGATGACCTCACAACCGCAATGCGGAATATCTATCATACGACCCCGTCTGCTTCTTTTGCGGATTTTATCAACGATCTTATTCTTTTATCAGAAAGCGGGGGAAGTATCACCCAGTTCTTTGCCGCCCGTGCCCGCTATTACCGGGAAGTGGCTGAGCAGGATATGCAGAAGAATATGAAAACAACAGAGATCATTGCAGAAGTATATGTCACTGCCTTTGTCGCAGGGCCGATTATTGCGATGATCATGATCGTTGCCCAGCAGCTCTCCGGGGGGCAGGGAACAGATTATATGCCGATGATCTATCTCGGAGTGCCCCTTGGATCACTGGCAATGATCGCAATCCTGTATATCCTGTTTCCAGCGGAAGGAATGGAAATCCAGCAGGGAAGGGTTGAAGAACAGGAATTTTTTATCAACAACCCTGTTCTGCAGGAGACTGAAGAAACTCTGACATACAAAAAAAAGGTCCGGACGCAAAGGACACGTTTCTCACGAATACTCAAGTTAAAAAACCCCTTAAAACAGTTTATTTCAGACTACACATGGAGTGTGGTATTTGGCGCCATATCTGCCGCTATTGTCGGCTATCTCCTGTACGACGGGTTTTTTAACGAGATTGCACCAGGATATGAATTCCAGACCGGGATCTGTGCCCTCATAATCTCAGGGATTCTTCCACCCGCCCTGGCATACGAAGGACGGGCTCTCTATATCCGGAGGCTTGAAAGGCAGATTCCGGAATTTCTCCGGATGCTTGCGGATATGAAGGATATCGGCATGACCATCCAGAACGCAATCGCACGCATCTCGCGATCGCAGATGGGCGTTCTCAGCACGGAACTCCAGGTGGTATCAAAGGAACTTGAAAGCGGATCGGTGCTCTCATCGTCCCTTGAACGGATGGAGCAGAGGATAGGCGTTCTCTCTGTGAAAAGAGCGGTATCTCTTGTGATCAAGGCAAGCGAAGTAACCGATCGGATTCAGGAGGTCCTGATGATAGCCATCTCCGACTTTGAATATTACCTGAAACTGAAACAGGAGCGGTTCACCTCGTCATTTACCTATGTGGCAATTGTCTACCTCTCATTTGGCGTATTCCTCTATACTGCATACCAGCTGAATGTCTCGTTTCTTGAGAGTTTCTCCGAACTTGCCACAATAGACGCATCCAAGAATATCCATGATATGTTCTGGGTCGCAATCCTTCTTGGAGGATTCTCCGGTATCATGGCAGGACAATTGTCGGTGAACAACCCGCTTGCCGGGCTGAAACACACGATCATCTTCCTTGTCATCACCGTAATCTGCTTTGTTGTCGTGATCGGGGGCGTTGCTTTATGAAGAAGTTTCGTTCTTTAAAGAATGACGAGGCCGTCTCCCCGGTTGTAGGGGAGATGCTGATGCTCTCGCTTGTTCTTATTCTGGTATCGGTGATGGCAGTCTCCGCTTTCAATCTCATTCCAGGAGATCGGGAACCACAGGTGTCGGTGATAATGGCACACTCATCCGACTCTGTTTCACTCTACCATAAAGGGGGCGACTGGATACAGGTCAGCGAACTCTCTGTCAGGATACGAAACCAGACCCATGACCAGCTCTTCAGAAGAGATGTATTCATTCTGGAGCCGAATACACAGACCTTCGACCTAGGGGCAAACCTCACGATCGTACCTGGCACACCGCTTGCTGGTGATGAAGAGGTGCTCCTATTCACCCATCGTGCGGTAATCTTCTCGGGGAGGGTGAAGCCATGAGAGACGATAGCGCGGTTGCTCCGGTTGTTGCCATGATCCTGATCCTCGCAATCGTGGTCACACTCCTCTCTGCCTTCCAGGTAACGGTTGTTCCCACGATGAAAGAGCGATCCGAGATTGCGCATATCGCGGACGTGGAGAAGGCACTGCTCAGGTTCTCTTCGCATATCGAGGCGGCAGCAGCAATGAAACAGCCCCTCTCATTTTCCGAGACGATACAGCTTGGAGGAGGCGACAACCTGCTGAACTCGATTCGATCAGGCGGAACCCTGCATGTCATGAATGAGAACAGATCGTATCCTGTTGCCGGTATCTCTATTCAACAATCCGGGGATATATGGACAAATAGTACTGTTCACCTCGTCAACTTCAGCTATACCTCGGTTGGGAACTACTGGCGGGATCAGGGATATCGCTGGGGATGGGGGATAATGTTTGTTCATTCCGGAAACCGTGAAACCCCGCTTCAGTACGCTACAATGAACGAGGCGGATCAATCAATCCTTGATTCCGGTTTTCCGGGATCGCTCCTAACAATACAGACGGATGAAAAGCTGATTCCTGAACGATTTGAAAACGGCACGATAACCGGCAATCTCACGCAGAAGGTAACAATACATATCAATCGTGTATCGTTTTCCAAAGGAGGCCAGAATTTTGTGAGCGGAAATGCTAATGCCCGTATCGCCCTGTCAACAGCGATAACCGAGACGATTATTGACAATGTGACAAAACTTGAATTCCGTGTGTCGACTCAGGAGCGCATACCGGAAGCCTTCAGGGAAAATCTCAACATATCAATTGCGAACTCGTTTTCCGCTTTCAGTTCCAAAACGGGGATTCCAATCCTTTTTGAGAACGATGAGAATAGAATATGGAGAATCGATACCTCCAAAATCGATCTTCTCCCGGATATAATCCTCCGGGAGATCGATATCACTGTGACAGCGGGGTGATCAGGGAGAGCAGAGCTTCCTCCCTGCCTCCTCAGCCTCTTCCAGCACCTCCGGGCAGTCCCGCACCTTACCACGGTCAAAGAGAGAGAAGA
>NPIF01000412.1_pt1 | contig 19332 bp, 22 predicted proteins | sample 8637461 | NCBI WGS metagenome assembly NPIF01 (sample SAMN07420641, study PRJNA396082) | bioreactor metagenome | isolation source: sample BR12 brine-fed electro-methanogenic bioreactor BR | place: Japan: Kochi | collected 2016-12-09
CAAACGGCTCAACCGGCTCAAACCGCTCAAACGGATAATAAGAGAGTATCGAGAAATAGCATATCTGCAGTTGATTCGGTACAGCGCAGTGCTGATGCTAGTGTTGTTGGTGTCAATTTGAAGTCTGAAATCGTTGTGAAGGGTGGTGAACAAGCTCAGGCTTCGAACAAGCTTGCTGCAACATCTCTGGGACAAGGGCGTGTTGAAAGAATAGATTTGGCTATTAATCCTGTAAAATCTGAGTCTGAAAATACTGCGGAGAAGTCAAAATCTATTGAGCAGTTCTCAATAGGTGCATTGCATCAACCTACCTTATCTCGCCCATCTGCCGGAGTGATATTGCAGATGCCTCAAGGTATTACGCCTAGCCATCCTGCTTGGCCTCAGGTTGTTTCAGAGCGTATGGCTTGGGTTGCAGGTCAGCAAGTTCAGAGTGCAACCTTGCAGCTTGATCCCCCGGAGTTAGGGTCTTTGCAAGTAAAGCTTCAGATAGCTAATGAGCAAGTGAGTGTAACTTTTGTCTCTCCTCATGCGTCGACGCGGGACGCATTGGAGCAGAATTTACCGCGCCTACGTGAAATGCTTGCAGAGCAGGGGATGAGTTTGGGGGAGTCTTTTGTAAATGACCAGTCTTCTGGTGGTAGTAAGGGTGAAAAGGACGAATCTGCTAAACGTGTGGGCTATAACCAATCTAACGCAGAAGTGGATGCTTCATCTGAAGTAGTTAGTCATGAGAGTATATCTTTAGTGGATTATTACGCTTAAACTCCTGTCGCGCTATCTCTATGTTATATTTATACTATTGATAGATTGGTATTGGGTAGTGATAACAGGAGAGTAAGTGCATGGCTGAAGCAGAACCGGTAACAGATGTTGCTGAGGGCGGTAAATCAAAGAAGAAGCTCATCATTCTGATTGTTATAGGTGCACTATTAGTTGCTGCATTGGGCGCGGGTGCTGCTTTTTTTCTGTTGGGTGGCCAATCAGATGAGGAGGTTGTTCCTGCAGAACCCGTCAGAAAAGAAGCGATCTATTCTAAAGTCAGGACATTAGAGGGTAAGCCTTCCTTTGTTGCAACACTGCAGTCAAGTGATGGTAAAAGGCACTATCTACAAGCGTTCGTGGAAGCAAAGAGTAGAGATCAGGATGTGGTCGATGCACTGACATTACATATGCCCTTGATTGTTGCACGAATGAATAATTTGTTTGCGCAACAATCTTTTGAAGAGTTACAAACGATCGAAGGTAAAGAGCGCTTGCGTAAGGCTTCAACTGAGTTGGTGCAGAATATTCTTCAAGAAAAAATTGGCAAACCAGGTGTCGAAATGATTCTGTTTACTAATTTTGTTATGCAGTAGGCTCAGGAAGCTATACGCCAATGTCTGTTAAAGATCTGCTATCTCAAGATGAAATTGACGCGCTGCTCCATGGTGTTGATGACGGCGATGTTGAAACGGCTGATGCTGAGGAGGAGCTAGAAGAGGGGGCTATTCGGCCCTACGATCTGGCGAGTCATGAACGTATAGTTCGTGGCCGCATGCCGACGTTGGAGATGATAAATGAACGCTTTGCCCGGCATACGCGTAACAGCTTATTTAATTTGTTACGCCGAACGGCAGATGTTACGGTCGGTGAAGTGCAGGTGATGAAGTATGGGGACTATATACATACCCTTTATGTTCCCACGAGTATGAATTTGGTTAAAGTGCCTCCTTTAAGAGGAACTGCGCTCTTCATTATGGACGCCAAGTTGGTGTTTAAGCTGGTAGACAATTTTTTTGGTGGCGATGGTCGACACGCAAAAATTGAAGGTAGGGACTTCACTCCGACTGAAACTCGCTTGGTGCAAAAGACATTAGATCTTTTTTTCAGCGATTTGGTGGAGGCATGGCGACCAGTTATGTCCCTTGGTTTTGAGCGTGTTGGGCATGAAATGAACCCGGCGATGGCTAATGCGGTTAGCCCATCCGAAGTGGTTGTGGTGAGTACATTTCAGGTAGATTTGGATGGCGGAGTGGGTGAGTTCCATATCACCTTGCCCTATTCGATGATAGAGCCAATCCGTGACCTGTTGGTGTCAGGTTTTCAACCCGCGGAAGATGAAAAAGATGACCGTTGGGTAGTTGCGTTAAGGCGCGATATTATGTTGGCGCCAATGCAAATTAACTTGCGTATTGCTGAGCGGGAATTGACACTCCGTGATGTGATGGAATTAGAAGCAGGCGACGTTATTCCTGTTGAAATTCCTGAAAGTCTGACGTTAAAAGCCAATTCGGTTCCTGTGTTTAAATGTAAGATGGGAACCGCACGCGGCAATCTGGCGGTGAAAATTGTAAGTCAAATACCTAGGCATGATTAGTGTCGGTACTTCTGAGAAGTCGTAATGAGTGAAACAACAGAAAATAATGAAATGGACGACGATCAGCAGGCGATGGCTGATGAGTGGGCAGCCGCTTTAGCTGAGCAAACTACTGATGCATCTAGTGCGGTCGAGTTTGATGAGTTGCAAGATGAGTCCGTTCCAGTTAATGATCCTAAATTAGATGTCATTCTAGATATTCCAGTAACGCTTTCGATGGAAGTAGGGAATACGGATATTTCTATTCGTAACTTGCTTCAGCTGAGTCAAGGTTCGGTCGTGGAGCTTGATCGTGTTGCCGGAGAGCCTTTAGATGTCATGGTAAATGGCACATTGATCGCTCATGGAGAGGTTGTTGTCGTCAATGACCGTTATGGTATTCGCTTGACGGATGTGATCAGTCCACAAGAACGCATCAAGCGCCTCCGTTAGCGATGGGCCAGGATCCTATTACATTTCAATCCATAATGCAGGTTATGCTGGGACTGGGGTTGGTTGTTGCTCTGATTCTTGGTTTGGCATGGCTGTTTCGTCGCGTCTCGGCTTTAAATCTCCCTCATCAGAAAATGAAAGTAGTCGCCTCTCTAGCTTTAGGGACAAGAGAGAAAGCGGTGCTAGTAGAGGTGGGAGCTAAACAAGTGCTTTTGGGGGTTGCGCCAGGTCGCGTGACACACTTGGCGACCTTTGATGAGAAGGTTGTGGGTGATGCTACATCAAATGAGTTTGCTGACGTGATGAAAGAAGTCACCAGTATCGAGGGGCAAAAATGAGAATTTTGCTTTTGGTGGTGGCACTTTTATTTCCTATGATTGGGTTGGCTGCAGATCCTGGTATTCCTGCCGTGAGTGTTACGACTACACCGGAGGGTGGGACAAACTACAGTGTAACTATACAAATACTCGCTCTCATGACCATGCTGACATTCCTGCCAGCGATGCTCATGATGATGACCTCTTTTACCCGAATTATTATCGTATTTGCTATTTTAAGGCAGGCGTTGGGCCTGCAGCAAACTCCCTCGAACCAAGTGATAATAGGGCTTTCATTGTTCCTAACGTTTTTTATTATGTCGCCTGTATTGGAGGAGGTTAATCAGCGCGCGGTTCAGCCATATCTGAATGAGGAGTTGGATACCTTGAGTGCTGTTAAGGCCGCCGGTGAGCCTTTTCATCAGTTCATGCTGCACCAAACGCGAGAAAATGATTTAAATCTTTTCCTGCGTATCTCTAAGTCACCACCTGTTGAAACGCCTGCTGATATTCCTTTTACCGTCTTAGTGCCTGCTTTTGTGACGAGTGAGCTTAAAACAGCGTTTCAAATAGGTTTTATGTTGTTTATTCCCTTTCTCGTAATAGACCTTGTTGTCGCTAGTGTGCTGATGGCGATGGGGATGATGATGTTGTCACCAGTGATTATCTCTTTGCCATTCAAAATTATGCTGTTTGTGCTCGTGGATGGCTGGGCTATGATAGTAGGCACATTAGCCGCTAGTTTTGGTATTTAAAGTATCGGGAGGAGTAAAATGACACCTCAACTGATCCTTGATCTTTTTGGTGAAGCCTTATGGTTGGTCGTCTTACTAGTCTCTGTGATTGTCGTGCCGAGTTTGCTTGTAGGCTTGGTCATTGCTGTCTTTCAGGCCGCAACTCAGATTAACGAGCAGACTTTAAGCTTTCTTCCAAGGTTGTTAGTCATTTTGTTGATTATCATGCTCATGGGACCTTGGATGGTGACAAAATTATCTGATCAATTTCATAAGATTTTTGACAGTATTCCTGTGATGATTGGCTGATATGTTAGATGTCAGCCTGCTTCAGATTGAGCAATGGGTGAGCGCTTTTATGTTGCCCTTGTTTCGGGTTGCTTCCTTCCTGATGGCTATGCCAATTATTGGTACTCGGTTAGTGCCTGTAAGAATACGCCTAGGCCTTGCTTTACTGATCACGGCTTTACTTGTCCCTGTGCTCCCAAAGCCTGAGGTGATGAGTGGTCTAGATTTTAATACCTATCTTGTGATTGCTCAGCAGGTATTGATTGGCTCAGCCCTTGGATTTACATTGCATGTAATGTTTCAAGTATTTGCTGTAGGGGGGCAGCTTATTGCCAACCAGATGGGTTTGGGCTTTGCTTCTATGACAGACCCCTCAAATGGTGTGTCTATTGTCGTTTTAGGTCAATTTTACATGATGATGACGACCTTGATGTTTTTGGCGATGGATGGTCATCTGATCATGCTAAATATCATCACACAGAGTTTTTATGTGATGCCTGTGGATGTGGTCAATTTAGGCGCTATAAAATTTATTGATATTGCATTGGCTGGAACTTGGATGTTTAGCGGCGCATTGTTGATGTCCCTTCCAGCGGTAACATCATTACTCGTGGTTAACTTATCGTTTGGAATCATGACTAAAGCTGCACCGCAGTTAAATATCTTTGCTATTGGTTTTCCATTTACCATGACCCTTGGGTTGCTGATTACATGGTTGAGTTTATCTGGGTTTTTGGGTCAATTTGAGCTTATTTCGGATTACGCATTGAGTTTGATAGGTCAGTTGTTGGAGATGCCGCATGGCTGAAGAAACCGGCCAAGAAAAAACCGAAGACCCCACCCCCAAACGCATGAGGGAAGCGCGTGAAAAAGGCGATATCCCTCGCTCCAAAGAACTGAATGCAACAGCGCTATTGCTAGCAGCCGCAGGTGGAATGTTGTTGTTTGGTAATTCTGCGGCGCATCAGTTAGCCGCTATGATGGCAGGCAATTTTGAACTGCGGCGTGAGCAGTTGTTTGATGGACAGCTCATGATAGCGCAATTGGCACTCTCTTTTGAGGATGCTATATGGGCAGTGCTTGGATTTATGGTGGTGGTCGCCTTGGCTGCTCTTATCGGGCCGATTGCTTTGGGTGGATGGAATTTTAGTGCACAAGCGATTCAGCCTAAAATGAGTCGGTTAAACCCTTTGGCGGGGATTAAACGGATGTTTTCTTTGAAAGCGCTCGTGGAGCTTGGGAAGGCGTTTGCAAAATTTGTATTGGTGGCTTCATTCGCGGTTGCTGTTCTGCTAGCGGTTGAACCTAAGCTATTGGCTCTAGGTGGGCAGGATGTTCGTGCGGCTGCAGGCTACGCAGTCGAGATGATTGGCTGGGCTTTTTTGGTAATCAGCTCAAGCCTGATTATTATCTCTTTAGTGGATGTGCCCTACCAATTATATGATTACTCGCACAAGTTAAAAATGACGCTTCAAGAGGTCAAGGACGAAATGAAGAACACAGAGGGTAAGCCTGAAGTGAAAGGTCGTATCCGGCAGCTCCAGCGGGAAATTGCTCAACGCCAAATGATGCAGGAAGTACCTACCGCTGACGTGGTGATTACCAACCCTACTCACTACGCTGTTGCGTTAAAATATATGTCGGGATCTCGAGAGGCACCGGTGGTGGTTGCAAAAGGCGTTGACTTTATAGCACTTAAGATTCGTGAAATTGCCGACGAGCATGATGTTCCGGTTCTACAGGCTCCTCCGCTCTCCCGAGCGCTCTATCACAGTACCGAAATAGATCAAGAGATACCAACGGAACTCTATAAAACGGTTGCTCAGGTGCTTGCTTATGTCTTCCAGCTCAAACGTTATCAGGCTGATCGCTCAGAAGGTAAACCGGTGCTTCCTGCAGAGCATGAGCTTGAGGTTCCTGATGCTTATCGTTTTGAGTAATCTGGCTTAATTCTTGCAAAATTAATCTCGTAGAAGTCTTTTTCAGACTTTATATTGTCAATGTGCCAATAATTTGACTTATTTGTGGTTTTTTTGTTGTTTTTTTGACGCGAGGTTGGGTTGGATAGGGCAGTCCTTTTTAATAATGTCAGAGGTTTAAGTCAGGGGAACCTAGGGGTTCCTTTGCTGCTGCTTGTTATTTTGGCAATGGTTACGCTGCCTGTTCCTGCATTTCTGCTTGATGTGCTATTTACGTTCAATATAGCGCTTTCTATTGTGGTGTTGTTGGTAGGTGTTTACGCTCTTAGACCATTAGATTTTGCTGTTTTTCCAACGATCTTATTAGTGGCAACGTTAATGAGGCTTGCCTTGAATGTGGCTTCTACTCGTGTCGTACTCTTGTACGGGCATGAAGGTGGAGATGCAGCAGGTAAGGTGATTGAGGCGTTTGGCTCTGTGGTGATTGGTGGAAACTACGTTGTTGGTATCGTGGTGTTTTTAATTCTCGTTATTATTAATTTCGTTGTGGTGACCAAAGGGGCTGGCAGGATATCAGAAGTAAGTGCTCGCTTTACGTTGGACGCCATGCCGGGTAAGCAAATGGCGGTCGATGCTGACCTGAATGCCGGCTTGATCACTCAGGAGGAAGCAAAAGCTCGACGTCAGGATGTAACACAAGAAGCGGATTTTTATGGTGCGATGGATGGTGCCTCAAAATTTGTGCGTGGTGATGCTGTTGCGGGGATATTGATTTTGGTCATCAATATCTTGGGTGGGCTGATGATTGGTATGATTCAGCATGATTTGTCATTTGAAGTGGCGGCTGAATACTATTCGTTATTGACCATTGGTGATGGCTTGGTAGCCCAGATTCCTTCTTTACTGCTTTCGACAGCGGCTGCCATTATGGTGACAAGGCAGAACTCGTCTCAGGATATGGGGCGACAGATTGTAGATCAGTTGTTCGGGTCGTCTAAAGCGTTAACGGTCGCTGCAGTCATCCTTGCTATCATGGGGTCTGTTCCGGGTATGCCACATGTGGCCTTTTTGTCGTTGGCAGCTATGGCCGGTTTTGGTGCTTGGTGGATGCATGCAAAACGTGAAGAGGTGAAGGCAGAAGTTGAGTTGCAACGACAGACCGCTGAGTCAGTCGAAACAGAGCAAGACTCAGAGCAGAAAGATCTTGATTGGACCGACGTGATGCCAGTGGATATGATCGGCCTTGAAGTAGGATATCGACTGATTCCAATGGTGGATAAGCTGCAAGGTGGGCAGTTGTTGAGCCGAATCAAAGGTGTCAGGAAAAAATTGTCCCAAGACCTTGGGTTCTTAGTTCCCTCGGTGCATATTCGAGATAATCTCGACTTGATGCCAGGCGCGTACCGAATGACACTCATGGGTGTTGTTGTAGGAGAGGCTGAGATTTATCCAGATCGGGATCTGGCAATCAACCCAGGGCAGGTGTTCGGGACATTAAAAGGGGTTGAAGTTAAAGACCCAGCCTTTGGGCTTGATGCTATTTGGATTGAGCCGGGTCAGCGAGAGCATGCGCAAACTTTGGGCTATACCGTTGTGGATGCAAGTACCGTGGTAGCTACGCACTTAAATCAGGTGCTCCAGAGTCATGCTCATGAATTGTTGGGGCATGAAGAGGTACAGCAGTTGTTGGATATGTTGGCGAAAAGTTCGCCTAAATTGGTTGAAGAGTTGGTGCCAGCTAAGCTTTCAATTAGTAGCTTATTGAAAGTGTTACAGAACTTGTTGATGGAGCAAGTGCCTTTGAAAGATTTCCGCAGTATAGCTGAGGCTTTGTCGGAGGCGGTGGTACGGACTCAAGACCCTGTAGCGCTGACCGCTGCCGTTCGTGTCGCTATCAGTCGTTTAATAGTACAAACGCTTAATGGTCCGGATCCTGAAATTCCTGTGATAACCCTAGATCCTCAATTAGAACAGTTGCTATTAGGGTCTGTACAGCAAAGTCAGCAAGCTGGTGAGTCTGGGATGGTTCTTGAGCCTGGAATGGCTGAGAGGCTGCAAGGATCATTGATTGAGGCGGCTCAAAAACAGGAAATGATGGGACAGCCTGCTATTCTTTTAGTAGCTGCGCCGGTTAGGCCGCTAATGGCGAAATTTGTCCGCTACGGCGAGCAACTTATCCATGTACTTTCTTATCAAGAAGTGCCAGAAAATAAACGCATTACTATCGTTGCAACGGTGGGAGGCCAGCATGGTTGAAATGACTAATGTTGTAACGAATTTACGGATGACCGGTCTATGAAAGTTAAACGCATATTTGCACCAGACATGCGTCAGGCTATGCGTCGGGCAAGAGAGGAAATTGGACCTGATGCGGTGATTGTGTCTAATCATCGGGTCGCGGGCGGTGTAGAGGTGGTGGCTGCCCATGAGCATGAATTTGAGGCTGCTCAGGCCGAATTTAAGCGTGAATATGAGAGAAAAAAGCGTAAAGACGAACAGGTTCAAGTGTTAACCGGTGGTCGGCAGCGCTCAGAGCTGGATGCTGAATTGCAAAGAACGCGTCTACATATCGCTGAAGCAAGAGAGCGAGCCTCCCAAACATCTCAGTCGTATCATAGTGATGGCCAAAAGAACTTGCAGGTGGAGGAGGCTGAAGACGAGGATCTTCAGACTATACTTGAGTCTTTGAAGGCCCGTCAAAGAGCCAAAGATGAGGAAAAATTATCTTTGTTTGATGAGCTTTCAGAGGAGCCTGTTTCCTCATTTTCTCCTACTCCTCAGCATTCAGAACAAGTTATTCAAGGAATGCAGCAAGAAATACAGCAGCTTAAATCCTTGCTCGAACAACAGTTGAGTCATTCAACAAGAAAAGTTTGGGTTGAAGAGGTGAAGCGGCCTGCGGAAGGCGGAAGCTCTGTTGTGAGTAAGCTTAATCGCCGCTTTGAACGAATAGGCCTTAGTGATGCGATATCAAGTCACTTAACTAAAGGTTTGGAATCTGACTTAGATGTAGCCAAAGCTTGGCGTATCACATTGTCAAAGTTGACTGACGCTATTCCGGTCATGGGTGAAGACTTTATAGATCGTGGCGGGATGATCGCTTTTGTCGGGCCCACAGGGGTTGGAAAAACAACAACAATAGGAAAGCTGGCTGCGCGATATGTTTTGCAACACGGTAGTGCTGGCTTGGCTATGGTCACAACTGACTCCTATCGAATAGCGGCGCATGAGCAGTTAAGAACGTTTGGACGAATATTAGATGTGCCTGTCAGAGTGGTTGATGAGAATAATTCCTTAGAAGAAGTGCTGTTATCTTTAAGAGGTAAGCGGCTGGTCTTGATAGATACGGCAGGTATGAGTCAGCATGAAGGGCCGAGTGAGGCTCAGAAAGCGATGCTAAGCAGTGTTTCAGTGCGACTAAAAAAGCTATTAGTGCTGTCTTGTTCCAGTCAGCGACAGGTGCTTGAGGATGCGTATGCCAATTATCATAGTATTGGGTTGAATGGCTGTGTTCTCAGTAAACTTGATGAATCTGGAAGCTTAGGTGAGGCGTTAACATTAGCCATCGAAAAAGGGTTGTCTATCAGTTATATCACTGACGGTCAGCGAGTGCCTGACGATATTGAAGTTGCTCAAAGAAATGACTTGGTTAGTCGTGCTGTTGTGACGGCACAAAAGGCACTAGAGAGGGAACGTCAAAGAGCTCTCTCAGCAGAGGGAGGGTCTGCACTTTCCTCAGCTGGTTAGTTCGGAAATAGCCAATGAAAAGTAATCATGCAGTAAAAGTCATAGCGGTTACCGGTGGCAAAGGAGGTGTGGGGAAGACAAATGTCTCCGTTAATCTCTCGTTGGCGTTGGGTGAAATGGGTAGGCGAACCGTTCTGATGGATGCCGACCTTGGGCTTGCTAATGTAGATGTTCTTTTAGGTTTAAGGGCAAAAAAGAATATCAGTGATGTCTTGTCAGGTGAATGCGGTTTGTCTGATGTTATGCTGGACGTAAATGAGAATGTGCGTATTGTTCCTGCGTGTTCAGGTACCCAAGAGATGACATCGCTCAGCGCTCATGAGCATGCCGAGTTAATCTATGCATTTAATGAAGTTGCAGACAGTATTGATGTCCTAGTGATTGATACGGCAGCGGGTATTTCTGATTCAGTTGTAAGCTTTGTAAGAGCGGCCCAAGAGGTTTTGGTAGTAGTCTGTGATGAACCTACCTCGATTACCGATGCTTATGCACTGATCAAGCTTCTTAATCGTGATTATCGAACGACAAGGTTTCGAGTATTAGCGAATATGGTGGCAACGGATGCTGAAGGCCGCAACATGTTTAATAAACTGGTTACGGTAACTGATCGCTTCCTTGAAGTAACACTTCAATACGTAGGCTCAATACCTTATGATGAAAACGTTAGAAAGTCAGTTCAGCGGCAAATTCCTGTTCTGAAAGCATTTTCTAAAACAAAAGCTGCGCTTGCTTATCGGCAGTTGGCTACTAAAGTAGATAGTTGGCCAGTTCAAGATGTACCGCGAGGGCATTTAGAGTTTTTTGTTGAACGTCTGGTTCAAGGTGTTTAATTTCGGCTCGGAAGGGGCTTCATGTACAACCCGCAAGATAAAGTTTCAAGCCATAATTTAATAGAACAATATGCGCCATTAGTTAAGCGTATAGCTTATCACCTGATGGGGCGTTTACCAGCAAGCGTGGTTCTAGATGACCTGATTCAGGCGGGCATGATTGGTCTTTTAGAAGCAGCTAAGAAATACGATTCGAGTAAAGGGGCTAGCTTTGAAACCTATGCAGGTATTCGTATTCGTGGTTCAATCATCGATGAAGTGAGACGTGGTGATTGGACGCCTCGCTCCGTTCATAGGAATGGGCGCCGTATAACTGAAGCTATACATAAATTAGAGGCTGAATTAGGCCGTGATGCTTCAGATAGTGAAATTGCTGCCGAAATGGATATTAGTGTGGCTGACTATCATAGCTTATTAAAAGACTCCCTAGATAGTCGATTATTTAGCTTTGAGGAGCTGACAAGTACGGAAGGAGACACCGTTGGTGAACAGCTATCTGCTGATGATCCGGGCCCTGTAAACTTAACAGAGTCAACAGCCTTTGCTGGAGCACTGGCAAGTGCTATTGATACCCTTCCTGAAAGAGAGAAGTTGGTTTTGGCGCTTTACTATGACGAAGAATTAAACCTTAAAGAGATAGGCGAAATTCTGGGTGTAAGTGAGTCCCGAGTAAGCCAAATTCACAGTCAAGCAGCCCATCGTTTACGTGGTCGGCTTAGAGATTGGCAATAAATTTTTCTCTAAGTCCCCATTTTTCTGAAAATTAGTCTAGATTTTAAGTCAGGCGAAAATAAAACAATCAAGTTCGCCTTACATGTGTGTCTGAATTGGGGGATTTTGTCTTGAAAAAAGACATCAAGATTCTTGTAGTAGATGACTTCTCTACGATGAGACGAATAATTAAAAACTTACTTCGTGACCTCGGTTTTAATAATGTGGTTGAGGCGGATGATGGCAAAACCGCTCTACCTATTCTCAAACAAGGGGGTATCCAGTTTCTTGTTACCGATTGGAATATGCCTGAGATGACTGGTATCGACTTGGTTAAAACTGTACGTGCGGACCCTAACTTGTCAGGTATACCGATCTTAATGGTAACGGCTGAAGCAAAGCGAGAGCAGATCATCGCTGCGGCTCAGGCGGGTGTGAACGGTTATGTTGTTAAGCCTTTTACTGCCGCGGTACTAAAAGAGAAGATCGATAAAATATTCGAGCGTATTCAAGCCTGAGACATTAGGGAATAAAGATTATGTCTGAAATAGATTTTTCGCTTGGTTTGGATGGCCTCGAAGTACTATTGCAAGATAAAGCTCGCGAGCTAGTTTCGGTGTTAGATAGTGGTGATGTCGCTGCTGGCCTTAATATTATTAATGACCTGCAGCAAGTTAAGCATCGTGCTTTCTATAACGAAGTCGGTTATTTGACGCGTGGGTTGCATGAGGCCATAAAATCTTTCTCTTCGGATGTCACGATTAAGGAAGATTCTAATGAAGAAGCTATTCGAGGCATGGCTGACGCTTCTGAAAGATTGGCATATGTAATTGAAGTGACTGAAAAAACTTCTCATGAAACCATGGATAGAGTCGATAAGTCTCTAGCCTTGGTCGACAAAATGGATGAGCAGAGCGAGCGCTTTAAGGATCTACTCTCTCTGGTTGGTCAGCTAGAAGCTGAATTTGAAGGGCTAAGAGGTGTTTATGATAGGACATGTCAGCTCAAGGAGGAGTCTGAAAAAACAGTGGCTGACATGCGATCCGAGCTGACAGAAATATTGGTTGCACAGAGTTACCAAGACATTACTGGACAGCTAATTCGAAGAGTTATCACACTAGTGACTCAAGTTGAATCCAGTTTAGTCCAACTGATGGATATGGCGGCTAAAGTGGAGAGGATCAGTGGGCTGGATGCCGGATCGTCACTAGCGAAAAGTGATGGAAAGAAAAACAAGAAAGATCCGATTGAAGCAGAGGGGCCGCAAATTGGTGGGAAAGACAACCCCAATGTAGCCTGTAATCAAGATGATGTTGACGATCTGCTATCAAGCCTAGGTTTTTGAGTAGGAGCTTCCTATGAGTTTGGATGTTGACCACGAAATCCTCGAAGATTTTTTAGTCGAGGCTGGAGAAATTCTCGAACTACTGTCCGAACAGTTAGTTGATCTTGAGAAAAGTCCAGATGATAAAGATCTTCTAAATGCAATCTTCCGAGGTTTCCATACCGTTAAAGGTGGAGCAGGTTTCTTGCAGCTAGAGGCAATGGTTGAGTGCTGCCATAAAGCGGAGAATCTATTTGATTTACTCCGTAACGGGGAAATTAAGGTTAATTCTGAACTCATGGACGTTGTTCTGCAGTCCCTGGATGCCGTTAATGTCATGTTTGGCAATGTCAGAGCTGGCGAGGAGCCTGAGCACGCAGACCCCGAGTTATTGCAGAAGTTAGAAGTGTATGCAAGCGGCCAAGCTCCAGAAAATCAATCCTCTGAGCCGGCCGTAGTGAGTGCCGCCCCTGAGCCAGTTGAGACAGTTAGGGAAATAGACTCTTCTGTTGCGCCTCCATCGGTAGCGCCTTCATCCGGTGTGTCGGCTAGCGATGAATTTGATCTTTTACTCAATGATGTTGCCCCCCCAGAAAGCGCTCCTTCTGGCGATGATTTGATTACAGAAGATGAGTTTGAGGCATTGCTAAATGACTTGCATGGGGAGCATGGTGCTCCCGGTATTAGCAAATCGGATGTGAAAGAGCCTACTATGGACGCAGGAGCTAGTGATGAACTCATCACAGAGGAAGAGTTTGAAAACCTTCTAGATGAGCTCCAGTCGCAAGGACAAGGTGCGTTTTCCTCTGTGGACGCCTCGGTTGTCCAGGCTATTTCCGAGCCAGCAGCGCCAATAGACGTGGAGTCTAAACCGGCTGCCAAAGCCGCCGTTAGCAAGGCGCCTCCTGCGAAAGCCGCGGCACCAGAGAGCAATGTTCGTGTTGATACGCGATTGCTTGATAAGATCATGAATATGGTTGGTGAGTTAGTACTGGTGCGTAATCGCTTAGTACGATTGGGTGCTACTCGTGAAGATGAAGAGATGGCTAAAGCTTTGGGAACGCTTGATATGGTGACGGCTGACTTGCAAATGTCGGTTATGAAAACCCGTATGCAGCCTGTCAAAAAGGTATTTGGTCGCTTTCCACGGCTTATTCGTGATCTCTCTCGCAGCTTGAAAAAAGAGATACGTTTAGAGTTGCGCGGAGAAGAAACTGACCTGGATAAAAACTTGGTTGAAGCTTTGGCTGATCCGCTTATCCACTTAGTGCGCAATTCGGTTGACCATGGTGTCGAATCTCCCGAGGTACGTGAAGGTCTAGGGAAGCCAAGAGAGGGGCATGTGCTTCTGTCTGCGGAGCAGGAGGGCGATCATATTCTCTTGATTATTCAAGATGATGGCGCAGGTATGGATCCCGAGAAACTGCGTAAGCTAGCCGTAAGTAGAGGTATGTTGGATCAGGAAGCCGCGAATCGGTTATCAGAGCAAGAGTGTTTCAATCTGATCTTCCAGGCAGGTTTCTCGACAAAAACAGAAGTTTCTGATGTATCAGGTCGTGGTGTGGGTATGGATGTCGTTAAGACTAAGATCACCCAGCTCAACGGCACTTTGAGTATTGACTCAGTGATGGGGCAAGGGACTCGAATTGCTATTCAGGTACCTTTGACGCTCGCGATCATGCCAACATTGATGGTCATTCTTGAGAACCAAGCGTTTGCTCTACCCCTAGTGAATGTGAATGAAATATTCAATTTGGACCTAACAAAAACCAATATTGTTGATGGTCAGCAGGTTATTATTGTACGTGATCAAGCATTGCCATTATTCCATATGAAACGTTGGTTGGTTGAAGGGCAGGAGCAGGCAGAATTGCCGGAGCAGGGGCATGTGGTGATTGTAACTGTTGGCACGCTGCGTGTTGGTTTTGTGGTTGATCAGCTCGTCGGTCAAGAGGAGGTTGTTATTAAGCCGCTAGGGTCTATTTTGCATGGTACGCCTGGCTTGTCAGGTGCAACTATCACGGGTGATGGGCGCATAGCATTAATTATTGATATCCCAAATCTGCTGAAACATTATGCGTCTTGATGACTCAGTTGGAAGAGTGAATTTATGCCGGTAAAAGTGTTAGTTGTTGATGACTCCGGCTTTTTTCGCCAAAGAATCACCGATATCTTATCCTCGGACAGCCGTTTAGAAGTCATAGGCGTTGCTTCCAATGGTCGCGAAGCTGTCGAACAAGCTAAAAAGCTGAAACCTGATATCATTACAATGGATGTAGAGATGCCGCAGCTAAACGGTATTGAGGCGGTAAAGCTTATCATGAGGGATTCGCCAACTAATGTGTTGATGTTGTCCTCCTTAACCCATGAGGGCGCACAGGTTACATTGCAGGCTTTGGAAGCTGGTGCGGCGGACTACCTGACAAAAGATATTCGAGCTTGGATTGATAAGTCGGGTAGTTTACATAACCTACTGGTGGAGCGTGTTGTAGCTTTAGGTCGAAACAAACGGTTTATCAGAAGTACGGCGTTTGCACCTCGACCACTCAAGTCAGGGCAGTCTTCGAGTGTTCATACATTTAATTCGGATAGAGGACGTGCTGCAGCTTCTATATCTTCTAAGCATGAACAAACTTCTTCAGCCAGCAGGTCTCATCGAATAGACCAGCATGCTTCCTCCTCCCTAAGACATGGAAAACAAGCTCACTTCCCTGCACACTGTCGCTTGGTTGTCATTGGTTCCTCGACAGGTGGACCTGCTGCGCTTCAGAAAATACTAATGGAACTCCCAGCTTCGTTTCCTTATCCGATTTTGCTTATACAGCATATGCCGAAGGCCTTTACTACAGTTTTCGCAGCGAGGCTGAATCAGCAATGTAAAATTTCAGTTAAAGAGGCTGAAGATGGTGATAAGTTATTACCGGGTCGAGCCTTGTTAGCGCCAGGTGGTCATCAACTAATAATTGAGAGTCGTTCACCTGATCGAGTAAAAATATTGCCAGGTGACGAGCGAATTACTTACAGGCCGAGCGTAGATATTACTTATGCTGCTGTTGCAAAGGCTTATGGTAACAAGGTGCTGGGTATTATTTTAACCGGTATGGGTGCCGATGGTGCCGATGGTGCTAAGTTGTTAAAGAAAAGTGGCGCAGTTATGTGGGCTCAAAATGAAGAGAGCTGCACTATTTATGGTATGCCGCAAGCGGTTGTGAAAGCTGGCTTAGCTGATGATATCTTACACCTGAATGATATTGGCCCCTTGCTGAAAAATAATGGGAAAATTTAGTGGGTATCCTGTGATATCGACTAAACTATAATAAAAACAATAGTATCAATCAGGGTTGTCAGCGTTGTCGGATGAGCAAAGTATGCAAATATGGGCGATAGCAAACCAAAAGGGCGGGGTTGGTAAAACTACAACCGTTGTTACGTTAGCTGGGCTTTTAGCTGAAGTCGGGTATAAGGTGTTACTGATTGATCTAGATCCTCATGGTTCATTGACGAGTTATTTCAATTATGAACCTGATGAACTCGATCATAGTGTTTACGACCTTTTTCAGACGGCTGGTGATGTCACCGCAAATCAAGTGAATTCTTTGCTTTGTTCTACGAATGTAGAGCGAATTCAGCTTTTGCCGGCATCCACGGCATTGGCAACATTGGAGCGAAGAGCGGTTGAGCATGAAGGGATGGGGCTTCAAGTAGCTAGAGCTTTGAGCCATTTGAAAGACCGCTATGATTACGTTTTGATTGACAGCCCTCCCGTATTAGGTGTCCTAATGGTCAATGCACTTGCTGCATGTCATCATCTTATCGTTCCGGCGCAAACCGAGTTTTTGGCGTTGAAGGGCCTTGAACGAATGATTAGAACGATCAGTATGATTAATCGAGCCCGTAAGAAAAAACTCTCATACACAATCATTCCTACTTTTTATGATCGGCGGACGCAAGCATCCGTTAGCTGCTTGAGAGAGCTTCATAAACTTTATCCCGATGAGTTGGCAAGTGCTGTAATACCAGTGGATACCAAATTCAGAAACGCCAGTATGAAGGGGGTAGTGCCTTCTGCATTGGATGCTGGTAGCCGAGGCGTCCATGCTTATGCCCGATTGCTACGTTCTCTCATAGAGCAGCGGAGGTAGTCTAGATGTCAGATAAGAAGCAAGGTGCGCGCCAACAGAAAGTCGTTTTCGAATATTTAGAGGCGCTATTATTTGAAGATGAGCTTGAGCTTCCTGTGGCTTCCTCAGATCAAGAAACTAACACTCAGGAAAAAAAATCTGGTTCTGATGTTGTTGCTTGTCAAAATATTGAAAATACTTTAGAGCCAGAGCCAGAGCCAGAGCCAGAGCCAGAGCCAGAGCCAGAGCCAGAGCCAGAGCCAGAGCCAGAGCCAGAGCCAGAGCATGGTATCAATTGTGTGCTGGTGGAGAGTTACGGTCTCAAATTGGCGTTGCCCTTGGAATATATAGAGGGTACCCAGCATATTAATATGCTTACATTACAGCTTGATAATCAACATGACTGGATATTGGGTAGCTTTGGCAGTCCGTTAAGCCTCACGCGCATTGTCGATACGGCAGGTTTCCTGATACCTGAGCGATATGATGCGACTAAGTCACACTATAAAGAGGTCGTTGTTTTGGCTGGTCGCCGTTGGGCTATCTCATGTGATGAGTTAGTGAAATCCATAAAAGTGCCAAGCGCACGTATTAATATCAATACAGATAAAAAAAGTCGTCCATGGCTGCTCGGTACTTACATGGAAGAACGGTGTGCGATTGTAGATATCCCTGAACTATTGGAGCAATTAGAACAGGCGTTCCAATAGTATCAAAAACTGTTAATCTGTATCATCCCTTTGAGATTAACGGGTGTGAAGTGGCGGAATCTAGTGTGTGGTTAGTTTATTTTTTGTCTGTAATAGTTGCTGTATTTTCAGCATTGAGCGTTTATATGTTTGTTCGACAGCGTAAACATGAACGTCAATATAAAGCCCTGATTAATGTACTTCGAAATGAAATACGTTCAATGACCGGTGGTTCTATAGGTATGGGCAAGCGGCTCGTTGATATTGAGCAAAGATTGAGCATCACAGTTGAAAAGCAGTTAGAACTTGAAAATCGTGACCCCGGAGAATTGGCATACAATCAGGCGACGCGTCTTATGGAGATGGGTGCTGATGTTGATGATTTAGTCAAAAACTGTGGTATTGGTAGGCCTGAAGCTGAATTGATGGCGCTTCTACACAGGGAGCTGCACGCACATCAAGGATTAGAGAATAAGCATTGATTATTGGCTTTGTGGATTCTTGAGATTGTAGGCAAAGGCAATTACCTCAGCTATTGCTCTGTATAGTTCTTCGGGTATTTCGTCTCCTAGTTCCAGTCTGATTAAAACTTCGATTAACTCGGGGCTTTGGTGAACGAGTACGTCGTTCGCTTCTGCCAGTTGTAATATTTGTTTGGCAATATCTCCATGGCCTTTAGCGACAAGAGTTGGAGCACTGGATGTATTCGCGTCATACTTTAATGCAACGGCTGATTCTGAGCTGTTTTCCGTTTTTTTCATGTTTTGATATCTATTAGTTGCTTTGATAAGGTTAGTTTCTCGGTATTTAACTTTCCTGTTCTACAGGCAAGTAAAGGGTTACTAAAACCTGACTTTTCTAATTGCGATTTGAAAGAGTCTAGTTGCTTGCGAACATGTGAGGCTGTGCTGTTTTTCTCACAAATAAAAGAGGTTGTCAGAGTTTTATCTTGTTGATTTAAAGCTATTTCGGCATCAACGGCTCCCGCTTTTTCTAAATCAAAATGCAATTGCACATTCCAAATAGTTTCATAGTGACCAGATGAACTTTTGCGCTGTGATTGACCGATACGTAACTCTACATTATCCAACTGACGCTCGTGTTTTATTGGAAGATCCAGTTGGAATATTCTATCTATACTATCGTTCCTTTCTTGGCGAGGTTGCGCAGCTTGAAGTTGCTGTGAGGTAACTCTAGCTAATATCTTATCCACAACGTGCAAAGTTGCGTCTCGTTGTGGTGGGGGAAGCGAGTCTGCATTTTGTTTCAGCTTACCTAGAAACTGCTTTAAATCTTGATGAACAGGTTGTTTCTTCGCTAAACGATTTTCTGTAAAGAGCCCGCCAAATTGCACATTTTGCTTTACTTGCTCTCCTGAATCTTTAGCTCCAGGGCGTACACCAAAAAGCTGTAAAATAGACTGAATCAACTTGTCGGTCTGTGGGATGGTATTTTGCGTAGATAGTTGCAAAATATTTGTGAGTTGTTGAAGGTTATCGGCCATAGGTTGTTGTATGGGCAAATTCTCTCGGAGGGTGGCTTGAACGAGATCTTGCTGAGTATTCGTAAGAGCTGGAGTGTTAGTCTTAAATGCAGTACTAGGATCGACAGTTGTGGGTAAAGTCCAGCGAATAAATATCTGCTCAGCGGTTCTTCCAATTTGTACTTCTTTAAGGGGGGGGAGATTCGCTGGAGCTTGTAAATTAACAATCTCTCCTTTTATGTTGAGTTGTAACTCCCCAGTTTTACTGCCTGCTTGATAGGGCAGAGTTTGTGATAAATGTTTTGGCGGTACGGGTTGTTCAAGTGATTGTGTTGTGACTTGGCTTGGTGCTGTATGTGCGGATGGAGATGTCTGAGT
>NPIF01002561.1_pt1 | contig 19300 bp, 18 predicted proteins | sample 8637461 | NCBI WGS metagenome assembly NPIF01 (sample SAMN07420641, study PRJNA396082) | bioreactor metagenome | isolation source: sample BR12 brine-fed electro-methanogenic bioreactor BR | place: Japan: Kochi | collected 2016-12-09
GTCTCGGCGCGTCCGATCTTGCCGAAGACGGTCTCGACCTCGGGGAAGGTCCGGATGATCTTGTCCGTCTGTTGGAGGAGCTCACGCGCTTTGGTGATCGAGATGCCGGGCAACGTCGTCGGCATGTAGAGCAGGTCGCCCTCCCAGAGGGGCGGCATGAACTCCGCGCCGATCTGTCCGAGCGGGTAGGCGATCGAGAGCACGAGCAGCAGCGCGATCACGAGCACGGGCCAGCGGAACCGCAGCGCGAGGCGCAACACGGGCGTGTAGAGCCAGCGCAGGAAACGAGAGACGGGATGCCGCTCCTCGCTGTGGATGCGCCCGCGCACGAAGAAGAGCATCAGCACGGGGACGAGCGTGATCGCGACGATGGAGGACATCGCCATCGCGTAGGTCTTCGTGAACGCGAGCGGGCGGAAGAGACGCCCTTCCTGCTCCTCGAGCGTGAACACCGGCACGAAGGAGACGGTGATGACGAGCAGGGTGAAGAACAGCGTCGGGCCGACCTCCTGCGCCGAGCGCAGGATGATCTCGAAGTGGGAGCGCTTTCCTCGCCACTCTTCGTAGTGTTTGTGGGCGTTCTCGACCATGACGACCGCCGCGTCGACGAGCACGCCGATCGAGATCGCGATGCCGCCGAGCGACATGATGTTCGCGCCGAGGCCCTGCCAGTGCATCACGACGAACGAGAGCAGGAGCGAGACGGGGATCGAGAGGATCGCCACGAACGCCGAGCGCACGTGGAAGAGGAAGAGGACACACACGAGAGCGACGACGATCGACTCTTCGAGCAGCGTGCGCGCGAGGGTGGCCACGGAGCGCTCGATCAGCGTCGTGCGGTCGTAGCCGACTTCGATGGTCACGTCGTCTGGCAGCCCTGCCTCGAGCTCCGCGAGCCGCGCCTTGACCCGCTCGATCGTCTCGAGCGTATCGGCGCCGGAGCGCACGACGACGATGCCGCCTACGGTCTCGCCCTCGCCGTTCCACTCCGCGAGCCCGCGCCGGATCTCCGGGCCGATCGCGACGTGGGCGACCTGACTCAGGAGGATCGGAGTGCCACCGGGGCCGAGCCCGAGCACGACTCTCTCGAGATCCTCGACGCCGCGTACGTAGCCGCGCCCGCGCACCATCAACTCGGTCTCGCCGCTCTCGATCACGCGTCCGCCGACATCGGCGTTCGAGCGCTTGATGGCCCCCTTGATCGTCTGCAGCGAGATGCCGTGGGCCCGCATCTTCAGCGGGTCGATCTCCACTTGATACTGGCGGACGAAACCGCCGATCGCCGCGATCTCTGCGACGCCTTCGACGGCGGAGAGCGGATAGCGCAGGTAGTAGTCCTGCAGGCTGCGGAGCTCGGCCAGGGAGCGCTCCTCGGAGCGGAGCGCGTACATGTAGGCCCAGCCGACCCCTGTCGCGTCGGGACCGAGCTGGGGCACGACGCCGGCGGGGAGCTCCGAGGGGAGCCCGGCGAGCGACTCGAGGACACGGGAGCGAGCCCAGTACAGGTCCGTCCCGTCCTCGAAGAGCACGTAGACGAAAGAGACCCCGAAGTAGGAGTAGCCCCGCACGACCTTCGCGTGCGGGACCGCGAGCATCTTCGTCGAGATCGGTGTCGTGACCTGGTCCTCGATCACCTGGGGAGCCTGGCCCGGGTACTCCGTGTACACGATGACCTGGACGTCCGACAGGTCAGGGATGGCGTCGAGGCGCATCTCGCGAAGAGCCCAGGAGCCCCCGAGCACCGCGAACGCGAGTGCGATCACCATCAGAAGCTGGTTGCGCATCGACCATTCGATCAGCTTGCCGAGCATCGCCGCCCTCCTCAGTGATCGTGGGCGCGCTCGGCGCTCATCTTGCGCATCGCGTCGCGCAGCGAGGACTCCGAGTCGATCAGGAAGTGCGCGGAGGTGACGATGCGCTCGCCCTCCGCGAGCCCGGAGCGCACCTCGACCCAACCCTCCGCCGCCGCGCCGAGCGCGAGTTCACGGGGCTCGAAGCGGCCGTCGCCGAGCGCGACGACGCCGATCTGCCGCGTGCCGGTGCGGAGCACGGCGTCCGAGGGGATGGCGATCACGTCCCGCGCCATCGCGGGCCGGAAGCGCACGCTGGCGTACATGCCGACCCTCAGGCGCCCGTCGGGGTTGTCGAGGCGCAGCGTCAGCTTCGCGGTGCGCGTGCGCTCGTCGATCGCGGGCTCGACGAAGAGCACGCGGGCGCGGCGCGTCTCGCCGGGCAGCGCGCTGAACTCGAGCTCGGCGAGATCTCCCGCGCGCATCCACGGGAGCTGATCCTCGTAGACCTCGACGCGCAGCCAGAGCGTGTCGAGGCTCGCGATGTGGAGCGCCTCGACGCCGGGCTTCAAAGCCGCGCCCTCGAGACCGTCCATGCGGCGCATCACGACGCCGCCGCGTGGGGCGTGGATCGTCATGCGGCGCTGCGATTCGCCGTTCTCCTCGAGCGCGCGGAGCTGGGCCTCGTCGACGTCGTAGAGGGCGAGGCGTTGGCGCGCGGCGGCGACGAGCGCGCGCGCACGTTCCGCGGCCGGCCCGCTTCCTTCGAGCGCGTTGGCGTAACGGAGCGCCGAGAGCAGCTCTTCCTGGGTCTGGAGCACTTCGGGGGAGTAGAGCTCGAAGAGCGGCTGGCCCTTCGCGACGCGCTCACCAACGTGGTGGACGAAAGCGCGCTCGACGAAGCCGCTCGCCTTGGTCGTCACGCTGACGACGCTCTCGCGGTCGTAGTCGAGATGTCCGAGCGCCCGCAGCTCGCGGTGGAGCGTGCGGCGCCCGACGAGCTCGCTGGAGACGCCGATGTTCTGCACCACGGTCGGGTCGATGGTGACCGCGGGCCGCCCTTCGGATTGCTCGCCGCCTTCGGACGCGCTGCGCACGAGGTCCATGCCGCAGATCGGGCAGGAGCCGGCTTCGGGCTCGTCGATCATTGGGTGCATGCTGCAGGTCCAGCTCTCCGCGCCAGGTCCGGTGTCTTCGTCTTCACCCTCGGAGACGGGCGTGAGGTCCATCCCGCAGATCGGGCAGCGGCCCGGGCCCTCCTGCAGTACGTGGGGGTGCATGCCGCAGCTATAGAGCGTGCTCGCTGCGTCATCGCCGTGGGCATCGTGCGAGGCGGGCGAGTGGAGGAAGTAGACGGTGCCGCCGCCCGCGGCGAAGGCGAGCACGACGAGCGCGACGACGAGGACGCTACGCGTCACGGGGCTCATGGCGAGTCCTCCTCGGAATGATCGATGGCGGCAAGAGGCGCCGCGATGGCGCGTTCGAGGGCGAGGCGCTCCTTCGTCCACTCGAGACGGAGCCGCTCTTGACCGAGCCGGATCTCGCGGAGCGTCCGCTCCGCGTCGAGCAGGGCCAACACGTCGAGGCGGCCGTTCTCGTAGGCGAGGCGCGCTGCGCGCAGCGACTCGAGGGCCTGGGGAAGAAGCGCGCTCTCGATCAAGTGCCACTGCTCCGTGAGCAGGGGGAAGCTCTCGAGTGCCTCGTGAATCCCGGTCTCGATCGCGCGTTCGAGCTCGTCTCTCTCGGAAGACGCGCTGTGCCTTCGCGCGGCGGCTTCCCGCACCCCGGCGGCGAGCCTCTTCTTCCAGACGGGGAGGTTGATGCTGGCGGTCAGCGCGAGGATGTCGTCGCCGTCGTCGTCGATGCGCAGGCCTCGTGCGCCCGCGTCGTCGCGAGGGGTGACCACCGTGTAGCCGAATTTGAGCTCGAGCTCGGGCCGCGTCGCGNNCGGTCATCGTCGAGCGCGAGGGCACGGGGTGTCTCGAGAGGGAGCGCCGGCCACGGCCCGTCGGGAGGCGCGCGAAAGAGCCCGCGCGCGGTCGCGCGGAGGCGGGCCGCGCGCGTGCGGAGCGCGAGCTGGCGCCCTTCGAGTTTGCTGAGCTCGGCGTGCAGCTTGATGCCGGCCTGCGCGTTCGAGCCGCCCGCGGCGTAACGGGCGCGCGCGAGCTCTTCGAACTCGAGGAGCAGGGCGTGCTCGTCCTCGAGGATCGCGAGAGAGCGCTCGACGAAGCTCAACTGCGCGAGCAGCCCGCGAAGGGTGTGCAGCGTCTCGAGCTCCCGCTCCAAGAGCGCGGCTCGCGCGGCCGCGAGAGCGCTCTCGGCGGCACGGCCGCGCGCTTCACGCGTCGCGCGCGCCGGGAGGCGCTGCGCGGCGAAGACGTNNAGACGCTCGCGACCTGGGCTCCTGCCCGGGTCTCCGGCGGCAGCGCGAAGAGCGTGGCGCCGACGCGCGGGTCGGGGAGTGCCCGGGCCAGCAGCGGCTGCTCGCCCAGGCTGGCGAGCTCCCGGCGGGCGCGCTCGAGAGTGGGGTTCTCCGCGAGCATGGCGCGATAGAGCGCGGCGAGCTCCGCGTCGGGGGCGGCGTCGGCAATCGCCTCGGCAGGCGACGGCGGCTGCGCGCGCTCCGCCGTGGACGGCGGTGTGGAGCAGAAGGCGAGGCCGAGGGTCAGAAGGGCCGCGGCTCGCGAAACTGGGGGCGACATCGTCTCGTCTCCCAAGCTCGGTGACGACAGGGCATGAACGCGCACGGAGCGCGTTCGGTCAGCAACCGAGACGTGGGATCAGCAGAGGAAGGTCGCGTGCAGAGCGAGGCGTTCGCGGGCGGGTGGCGACGCGCCTCCTTGGCGAGCGCGTGAGGCGCGGAGCGTTGGCGGCGGAGTGGGACGCGGCTCCGTGGCCGCGAACGCGTCGGCGTGAGGCGAAGGAGCCTGGCGGGGCCCATCGAGGGCGACGTCATCGGGGGACGGCACCGTGCGGCAATCGCACGCTCCCTCGGCGGGGAGGGGCGGGTTCGCCTCGTCCGCGCCGCCGTGGCAAGCGCCCCCGCGGGCCGGCTTCGGCTCTGACTCGCAGCAACAGGTGCCGGGAGCTTCGTCGCAGCATGCGGCGGCCGCCAGCCCGACGGGTAGCGCGAGCGCGGCGAGCGCGACGAGGGTGAGGGTAATTCGCCAAAGCCGAGTCATAACCTAGGGATTGTAGAGAGAGGGGCCACCGTCCCGCAAGGCGCGATGCGTAACGGCTTCGTAAACCGCCCGCCGGGCGCCTCCGCGCTGCTTTCGGTGTATCTTGCGCGCCAGACAAGGGAGGGCCCGCGGCCCTCGGGGAGGACGCGAGATGATCGCTCGCCGCTACATCGTGCACGGGACCGTCCAGGGTGTGGGCTACCGCTACTTCGCGACGACTTGCGCCCGCGCGCTCGGCATCACCGGCTGGGTGCGGAATCTCCCCGACGGGACCGTCGAGGCCCACGCCGAAGGCGAGGCGGCGAAGCTCGAGGAGTTCCGCTTCGACCTCTCGCGCGGTGCGCGTTACGCGCGGGTCACGGAAGTCGAGGAGAGCGAAGTCCCCGCCGAAGGGCACGAGAACTTCGACACGCGCCGATAGCACGGCAAGGCAGCACGAGCAGCACTGGCAGCAGAACGTGCAGGACTGGCAGCAGGAGACGCAGTCGATGAACGAGTTCGATCTCAAGGCGACGATTCGCGAGGTCCCCGACTACCCGAAGCCGGGCATCCTCTTCTACGACATCACGACGCTGCTCGCGGACCCGACCGCGCTGAACGTCTCGCTCGATCGAATGGAGGCGTGGGCACGCAGCCGCAAGCCGGACCTGATCGCCGGGATCGAGTCGCGCGGCTTCATCTTCGGGACGCCGCTCGCCTCGCGCCTCGGCGTCGGCTTCGTGCCGATCCGCAAGCCAGGTAAGCTCCCCGCCGCCACCGTCAGCGAGTCCTACGAACTCGAGTACGGCACGGACACGGTCGAGATCCACAAGGACGCCGTCGCCGAGGGCCAGCGCGTCCTCCTCGTCGACGACCTGCTGGCGACGGGCGGCACCGCCGCAGCGTCCTGCCGCCTGCTCGAGCGCGTCGGCGCCGAGCTCGTCGGCGGCCTCTTCGTCGTCGAGCTGACCTTCCTCGACGGCCGGAACAAGCTCGAGGGCCTCGAGATCGAGACCCTCGTCGCCTATTGAAACGCTCGCGCCCCGCGAGCCTTGTCACCGCCGAGAGGTGGCCGTAGACTCCGGGGCGCTCCGCGTGTGGGCTCGTAGCTCAGTGGATAGAGCACTGGATTCCTAATCCAGGTGTCGCAGGTTCGAGTCCTGCCGGGCCTACCATCCCAACTCGCTGTCATCACGGGACTTGAAGCGAAGCACGTTCGGAGAATCGGAGGGCGAAAGTGCCTCGCGTGGCGTACCGGTGGCGTAACCGCTCTCTTTGAGCCCCACTGGAGCCGTCGCGCGCAGGTGCTTGAAGTAGCGCTCCGTCGTCGTCACATTCGCGTGGCCCATCCACTGCTGCAGGATCGCTGGCGCCACCCCGCGCCCCGCGTAGTAGGTGCCGAAGCGATGCCGGAGCCGGTGGAGCTTCGCCTTCTGGCGGACCTTCCGCGTCTTGCCTTTCCGCGTCTCCCACTGGGCGAACACCCGGCGCCAGGCAGGGGAGGCGACCGTCGTTACCTTCGACGACTTCGGAACCTGTGGGAGCAGCGGCCCGCTGCGCCGCCGCGCGAGGAGCTCGGCGAGCACGTCGCGCAGCCGGCCGGTCAGGACCGGGACCACGCGGCCGCGCCCCGACTTCGTCCTCGACTTCTCGGACTCGACGGCGATGTGGATCGAGCCGAAGTGCGTCTCGGTCTCGGTGAGATCGACGTGGCGGGCTTTCAGCCGCGGGATCTCCGAGAGGCGGAGGCCGGCGTCGCCGGCGAGGATGACAATCGCGCGCGCGTCGAGCCCCTCTCTCGCCGCCTCCTCGATCAGAGAGAGGAACTCCCCCTCCTCGACGGGCTCGACGACGTCGCGGGTGAACACCCGGGGCCGGGAAACGACGCAGGGCTCCTGGGCGAGGTAGCCGCGGTCGACGGCGTAACGGTGGATCGTCCGGAGAACCGTCAGCGTCTGGGCAATCGAGGACGTCGCGGCGCCCTCGCCACGGAGGAAGGCGACGAGGCTGTCGACATCCTCCTTTCGTGTCTGGACGGGGCGGCGGTCGCCCCAGATCTCGAGCAGGCGAGAGAGGTAGGAGTGGTAGCCCTCGAGGGTGTCTGGCGAGTAGCTGCGGCGGGTGCCGGCCTTCCACCAGTCCTTGACCTCCTGCTCGAGGTCCCGGTAGGTCAGGTCCTCGGCCGTTCCGGTGCGCCTGCGCGCACCCGACTCGACCTCGACCTTCTGCATCCGCATCTCGACGAGCCAGCGGTCTGCGAGCTCCTTCGACGGGAAGGTCGCGCGCTGCTCCCGGCCGCCGATCCGGATCCCGACCCGGATCCCGCCCGAGGGCAGCTCCTGGGTCCAGCCCCAGCCGCGGGGGGGCTTGGGTTTAGCCTTCTTGGCCATCGGAGGCCTCGAGTAAACGCAGCCTGTTCTCGAGCTCAACTCGCCGGATCCTACGGTGCAGGCGCCGCTCCTCTGTTGCCTCCGCGAAGGGCGACCACGCAAAGAACGACGCCAGCAACAGCACGGAGACGACGAGGCAGAAGAGGGCTACGAGGCCATCAGACTTCTCGGAGATAGCCCACGGAATGGCTACGACGGACAAGGCGAGCGCGATCAGTGTGATCCACCACAGCACAACTCTCCACACATTTTCCTCCTGAGGCTCGCGCGTCAATGGCAAACCGCCGCGTCGAGCGCGGGCCATGAGACGGCTACTCGCGGCCATGCCCATGGCGAGCGTGAGTATCGCGACGACGGCGAGCAGAGAGATGATGGTCGAGGTACCACTGTGAAACGCTGCCGGGATAGGGGGTACCTTCGCTTGCCGACTTGCCTCGAAGGTCCGTAGCCATTCTGGAGAGTCGCTCAGGAAGAGCAGCTCCGAGGCGTACCCCGCAATGAACCATCGAGGGAGGCCGGTTCGTCCAGCAACTATTACTTCTGCCCTACGAGCCTCGGAGGGCGGGACTTCCGGAACGTCGGACAGGCTATCGATGTCCGCCAACACGAGCTTGATGTTGTGTCTGGTGGCGCACTTCCAGCGCCATTCCCCAACCTGGCTCGCGAAGAGCAGTAGCACGGCCGCCAAAGCGGCAGCAAAGACTGCCGAGATGGGATTCAGTAACCTGTTCCGCCGAGGTGTGGAGGCCTTGCCAGTCGCGACTGGCGCCGGTTCGCCGGCCATCAGTCGAGGCCCAGAATGGAGTCGCGTCGCTGCTCCTCAGCCTTATGGAGCGCCAGCTTGTCGACCAGCTCGATGGCGAACATCCCCCCGTTGCGAGGAAAAGCCGCCCGAGCCTGGAAACCGCATCCTGCGCGCCACCAGAGCCTGCCTTCAAACAACGTAGACACTCCGAGCGGGTCTCGCGGCTGCAGGTTGTAGTTCGAGGAGCCGAACCACATTGCATCATCAGGCCCGCCCTGGCCCCACTTCTCCTCAAGTCGCGCAAGGATGGCCATCGCAGCTTCGTCAGTCGCGATGAATCGCACGGCGGCGACGCGATTCTCGTAGAGGTCCAGCTCAACGAAGCCGCCGTCAGGGCTTGCTTCCCTTGCGAGGAACAGGGATCCCGCCTCGCCCTCGAGGCTGCTCAATCTGAATCCTCGTTCTTCGAGGGCGTCGATGGCAGTGGAGCGGGAATCGCCGACCCGCACTCCTTGCAGTTTCCACTGGTCACAAGGGAGGTCTACTGTGCGCTCCTCTGCGATTCTCGCGCGGTCAATCCATGCGAATCTAGACTCCATCTGGGGTTCCGGCGGCGGGCTGCTGCAGGCGAGTAGGGCGACGAGCGCCACGAGGGCCAATGTCCGAATCATGCTCCCCCCAGAGCGAGGCCCGGAGCTCGCGCCCCGGGCCCCCAGGTTATTGCGTCACGGTCGTCTCGATCCGCGCCCTCGCGGCGGGGATGTCGGCCGGTCCGCTGTAGCTTTCATGCTGCTCGGTGGACCACGTGTCGTTCGTCGAGTCGTACTCGGACCACCCGAGCTGCGTCGACGAGTCGATCCACGACACCCAGAGGTGGGTGCCGCTCTTCGAGATCTCGGCGTAGGGCGCGTTCAGGGATGACGTACCGATGTGGCTCACCGTGAATCCGAGAGGCCAGGCGTCACCGCCATCCGAGCCGCCGGCCATGACGCGCATACCGCCGGTCGCTTGCTCTTGCCAAGCAATCCAGGCGTTGCTCCCGAAGACCAAAGCGGCCGGCATGGAGGCATCACGAGTGCCGTCGCTCACCGCGACGGCGCTGGACTGCCAGCCGTCGGTGTAGTCGTGCCCAAGGTAGTAGATGCGCCCACCCGAGCTTCCCGCTCGCTTCCACGCGACGGCCGTCGAGCCGTCGGCGAAGAACGCGAGGCGTGGGTTCGTATCGTCGGCGGTGTTGTCGGTCAGAGATCTCTCGCTCGTCCAGACAGTGCCCACCTTCTTGGCCCAGTGAATCTCGTAGTCGTGCCCGTCGTGGACCTCCCAGACGCGCTCGAGGTATCCAGACACCGGGTTTGTAGCTTGCATCGCACTGCCAATCGCCAGGACCAGACCCGCCATGGCAAGTAGCACAAGGAGTACGGCCAGTTTCTTCATCATGGATTCTGCCTCTTGTTTCGGCTCAAGGAGGCAAGCTCCCTGAGGGACTCGGGATCTCGAGCCTTGCGCGACTGGACGACGGCCAACGTGAGGAGACGATCCGCGCTCTTCTCGTCCCCTGCTGCGTGTGCTACCCGCACTCTTCCAAGAAGCGGTTCCAGAATGAGGTCGGGTGATCGCACCTTGCGGCCGATGTCCTCCGCCGTCCGGAACTCCCGATCCGCGCGATCCGCCTCGCCTTGTACCTCGGCGATCCTGCCGGAGGTGAGGTGGAAGAAGTGACGGAGCCGGGTGTTTTCCGTCAGCGATACGCGAGCAGCTTTGAGACGAGTCTGGGACTCGCTCGTACGACCAAGAAGGGCAGAGCAGAGAGCTCGGTAGATAAGCGTCCGCGCTAGCGTGTTCTTGTCTCCGCTCTCATGCGCGAAATCGAACGCCGTGTTCGCCGCATCGTCCATGGCTTCATGCCTCTCGGCGAGGTGTTCAGCTTTCGCGGCGATGAGCCATCTGAGTGCGCGCGTAGCGGCATCGTCGAAATCAAGGTCATCGACGAGGGATAGAGTCGCGAGGGCCAATGCGGGGCGTAGAAGCAGAGTCTGACATTGCGCGACCTGAATCAGCGCCCTTGCTTGCATCAACGAGTCGCCTTCGCAACCTTCGATCGCCTCCGTCGCGAAGTGTAGGGCGGCGTGATGGCGGCATTGCGCTCGGAGCAGGATGGAGGCGAATAGGCGAAGCGCGGCGGGCGAGATAGCGCCCTCCTCGCCGCGACCGAGCGCCGAGAACGCGAGCCCGTTCGCTCGCGGGAAGTCCCCTGAGGCCTCTGCTTCGATGATCGCTTCTCGCAGCGAGTCGAGCGTCTTCGGAGTCGAGCGCGGCCACTGGATACGTATGGTGACCAAGTCCCGGACGACATCCAGGCTCGCCCCGCACGCGTCCGCCCACGTGAACACCTTCTGGGCGATCTCTGGGATCGCCCCGGCCTCCATTCGCTTGACGAACTGTCGATTGACGGGTGCGCTGCTCTCTGATGTCAGGTCGGCGAGCGCGCCCTGCGTGAGGCCGCGCTCCTGCCGTGCCGTCTGAAAGTAGGTCCTTAGTACACGTGCGATAGCGTCGGACATAGGCCCCCCCTCCGATCGCAAATTGGTCACGGAGTGTACCACAATCTTTCGGGGTGAGTTGTTTTCGAGTTGCAGGGGGGATAGCCGCTATAGAGCATCACTAGAGACAGGGGGTGCGAGTCCATGGCGGCTGTAAGGGTGCGGAACGCGGCCCGCTTCGGGCGAATCACTTATCCAGGGATCGACGCTGCCTTCCGTGTTCTTGACGGAAGAAAGCTCGACTCTCAGGGAAGACCCGGATCGTGACGGTCGTTCATCGCCACGATCTCCGAGAGCAAATTGGCGGCCTCAGGGGCCACGAGTGCGATCGTTGCGAGGGGACAGCAAAGCCGAACGGTCCCCGGGCGCTACTCTACTCAGACGACGCAAAATCTCGTGCAGCGCGACGCAGCAGGCGCACTGAGAACGACGCGCTCCCCTGAGGCCGCCGCTTCTTTCGATTTCCCGGCAGCGGGTTCCACTCAGCGGTTGATTGCGTTGGGACCGGAGTCTCTCGTTCTTTCTCGCTCTCGCTCTGTTCTGGACTGTGACGCTCCGGCTAGAAGGATAGTTCGCGATGGGAAGGACCCGCCGGACGAACGAGTCTCGTCGCTGATGGGCAGAAGTGAGGAGCGAACGTGGTCATTTGTTCGTCTCATCGCTCCGGAACCCGCGAACGATCCACGTGAGGAGTCTCAGTAGAAGCAATCCGGATGCAAGTAGCGCGACAGGTAGCCCCACGCCGAGTGAGACCATCGCCGTTAGTGACCTCTTGTAGGATCTCTTCTTGATCTGGATCTCATCCCGCCACCTGATCGTGAAATACCCGGAGGCATGCAGGCGTGCTATGGCAGGAGCAGAACCACTGTCGATGGTGATCCCACGTTGCGTGAGCAGATGTCGGACCTCAAGAGGTGTCGGGAGCGTTCCGATACTCGATCTCAGCATTCCTCCACTCGGGCGCCTGGGTCTTCTCCGGATCGTGTAGGGTTCTCGTGGAAGGTCGAGCGGGCGGTAGGTCCCATTGCTCTGGTCGTCACTCGCAGCGCGCTCGATCGCGTCCTTCGTTCGAGTCTCGACTTCCTCGACCTTCGTGTTGTGTAAATAGATGTCTCTCATCGCGACGAAGGCGACGCCTGCGATGAAGACTGCCCACGCGCCCCACAGAACGGCGACAACCCGCAAAGTCCCGCGTTTCCAGTTGACTGCCATGCATCCCTCAGTCTGGCCCAAGGCTCACACTCTGGGCATCTGCTCGATGTCTCGCCATCGGTGCGATCCTTGCACCATGGCTCTGATGTTGGTTCATGCGAGCGATCTTGGATCTGTTCGGTTTTCTACAGGTCGCTCGCGGCTTCGTTCACCATTCCACCCGGAGGCTGCCGCTGCGAAGTCCGCGAGGTGAGGCGACGGGTGGAGGGCCCAAGAACCCGAACGGAGTGACACCACGCTGCCTCCATGTGGCGGTCACGATCCACTCGAGATTCCAAGCACGACCAGAAGGAGCTGCCCCGCGGCGAACAGCCCGAGGAGTAGGAGGAGCCACCCCCAGGCGCGCGCCCAGTACCTCAGTGTCCTTGTCGGGGGTGCCGTGTCGACGACGGCATCCGGTGCCTCGAACAGCGAGCGATTGCAGGTGGGGCAGTGTGTCATCTTGAGCACCGTCTCGACGTGCCTGCCGCAGTCGTCCTTCGCCAGGAGCGTGGCGAAGCAGTGGTGGCAGTGGTGGTGCGGTGCGTCGCTCGTCGCAGCGAGCTCGGCGGCGAAACGCTGCCTGATCCGTGGGACGATCTCGGTCAGGAGTTCACCGTCGTCGGGGCCGTCCATGAACCACTGACCCTCTTCTCCGAACGTCGTCACGAAGGTGAGCGTGCGCGATTCGTGCAGGAGCTCGCGGCAGGCGGTCCAGCGCCAGGTGCGAAGCGCGGGGAGGGGAGACTCACCATCGGAGTCGAGGAGGAATTCGAAGATCCGTTCGGTGCTCAATACGAGGAGAGTGCGTCCCGTGAAGACGTACTCCCGCTGCCAGGGACGCGTGACCCAGGGGATGGTCCCCTTATGATCCAGTTCCTCGTCCGTAATCATGGAGGGTGCGGCGAAGAGGAGACGCTCTCCATCCTCGAGGAGCTCACTGACCCGTGTACTGACCTGTTTCCAGAGAGAGCGCGTGCGCACGACCGATGAGATGCGCAGGTAGTGCGCCTCGTCGGCGAAGAGACTCGGCTCATGGTCAAAAGGCGGTTGTTGACCGCTGCGATCGAGCGGCTCGAGGAACTCGGGGGCAAAGGGGAGCTCGGGGAAGCTCGTCATCGTCTCGTGGCCTCCTTGGGTGCGTAGAACGCGCGAAGCCTCTGTTCGTTTCGGTTGGGGGGACTCCCCGTCCGAGTCTGGCGGCGGTGGAGTGCCGTCGTTGGACGTGGCGCCGCCGGTCTCGGTCATCGTCACTTAGGGGGCATTGGCGCTCCCTCTCGTTGCCGAACTCTCCGAGGCAACCCAGCGGGCTTCCTCGAGCAAGACCTTGAAGCGCGGCTGGAACTCCTCCCACGCATCCGGGTAGAACCACGCGAGCACCTGATGCATGTCCTGGTTGGCCTCGTCGAGCAACATGTACTCGGCGCTGATGTAGACGTCTTCCGGGTCTTGCCGGTGAAGGAGCACGAGGCTGTAGCCGCGGAAGCCGCCTGCGGAGACCTCCGAGGTGGAGAGAACCTCGACGCCCCTCTCGGCGGCTTCGCCAAGGTCCTCTTCGTGCGCGCGCTCGATGCGCTCCCAGTCGTACTCGGGATACGCGTAGGTGAAAAAGCGCACCCCGTTTCTGTCGGTCCACTCGGCCCGGGCCGTCGGATGGTCAAAGGCCTCGCCCCAGGTGCTGCGGTCCCGATTCGGGGACCAAACCGAAGGACCGCCGCTGAAGTCCAGGTCCCGCTCGAGGATGGTGTCGCGGCTCGTGCTCGTGGGCTGCTGTGGCAGGGCGGCGTCCGGACTCTCGAGTCCGGCGAGGAAACCGAGGAGCCCGGCGAGTCCGATGAGGCCGAAGGCCACGACGAAAGAGAGGCCTCCGAGAATGGGCGTCCAGCGCATGAAGCGCTGCGTGCGTTCCTCGCTCGTGGCGGTGAGGCGCGCCGCGAGGAGGTTCCCCGCGTGGATGCTCTCGAGCTTGGTCACCGCGAGCAAGCCGAGTGCGATCAACAGCCCCTGCCACTGACCCGGATTCGCCATCCACACGAGAAGCGAGAGGAGCGCGAATCCGAAGAAGAAAACCTCTCCCAAGAAGTCGAAGAACGCGAGCACGGGGTGCCCGACATAGAGCAACCCAGCGCCGGGAAAGAGCAGGGAGAGGATCCCGGCGCGTCGCGCCGAGTTGTACGTCGCGCCGCATTGGCCACAGCGCTCCGGGCGCCGGGGGAGCGCGGCGAGGCAGGCGGTGCAGTGCAGGACGGGAAGCCCGATCGCGCCGTCATCGGAGCGGATCCCAGAGCTGCTGATCCGCTTGGTGAGCTCGCGCATCATCCAGCGGTCGCGAGCGATGGTGAGGTTCCACTGGTGTTTGCCGCCCAGGGCCGAACGCCAAGTCAACGCGCCTCCGAGGACTATCCCGATCGCCGCGCATCCGCGCCAGGGGAAGCTGCGCGTTCTTCCCCGAAGTGCTCCTTCGTGCTGATCGCAGAGGAACTCGATCAGGCGCTCGGTGGTGACGACGAGAATGGTGCGGTGATACCAGATCGCCTTCCAGCCAAGCCCGATGAACATGCCCAGGGTCAGCGACATGCGCGCGGGCCGGACGTAGAGCACCCGCTCGTCGGTGCTGAGCACTTCCTGGGCGCGCTCGCGGACGTCTTCCCAGAGCTTCGCGCGGGCTTCCACCTGCTGGGGGCGCAGATAGGCCTGCTCACCCGGAAAGAGCCGCGCGTTGCCTTCGTCATCGGCGACGCGCTCGAGGGGACCGAGCAGCTCGGGTGAGAACGGCAGGTCGCGCGCGCTCATCGAGACTCCACAGCGGCGTTCTCGGCCCAGCCCGGACTATTCATGAGCCCTTCGTCTGAGAACTCGTATCTACCCGCTGGCCAGGCACTTCGTGCGCTCTGCCCCGTACTCGGGATCGGTCTCCCTGCGGCTACAGGTACGCCTCAGTCGCCAATCCCTCCGTGCGGGGCATCCAGCAGGCATCTACGGATTCTCAGCTCGAAGATTCATGAATAATCCGGGCTTTGGTGCGCGCGACTCCGTGCTGGAATGGCCGCGGGGCGCGGGTCGACCTTGAACGACAAATCAGGGCGGGAGCACGTTGTCTCATGATGTGCCGGAAAACTCAAGCGGCTCCGGCGCGTCTGCAGTGTATCAGCGGGTTACGGCTTCCGTGTTGCGACGAATGGTGCGCGATCGGACCACTCCTCGTCGTTGGCGGCGTCGAGAAGCAGCTCCGCGAGCTGTGCGACGTCGACGCGCCAGCCGCTCGGGCCGACCAGGATCGACGACGAGCGTCCCTGCGCTCTTCCTGACGATCAGCGGGGGACGGAAGCTCGTCCAGGCCAGGTCCGAGCTTTCGAGGACTCTGAGCTCCCTCTCCTTGGCTTCGACGAAGCCCGGGAGCGCCAATGCGAGCGCGAGACGCAGCATGCGCGGTCCCGGAGAGAGTGTCTCCCCTTCGAGGCGCGGCGTCGCCCCGCTCAGGTGCACGATGCGCGCAACGCCCGCGTCCTTCATCGCCTCGATGAGTGCTTGCATGCCGCGTGCGTAGTCACGCGGGTCGCGTCCACCGAGCCCGCGTTTCGTCGGGGGCCCAATAGTCGAGATCACGGCGCCCACGCCATCGAGGACGGCTCGCAACGGCTCACGTTCGAAGTAGTCGCCTCGGATGATCGAGAACGGGTGCCCATCACTGCCGAGTCGAGCCGGTTCGCGCACCAGAAGACTCAGGTCGTGACCGCGGTTGCGCGCGGCGGCGAGGACATGGCGGCCGACGAATCCCGTCGCGCCGAGAAGAGCGACGCGCATGGTGGCTCCGAATCCCGCGAGGAACAACGCGTCAGCGCTTAATAGCGCTGCGTGGGTGGCGCACGGGGGCGCGTGGCGCCTCCGGCGATTCGGAGAGCAGGCTGCGTAGGACCACGCGGATGATCGTGCGCATGCTGCGGCGGAACTCGTCGTGACTGTTGGCGCTGTGGACGAGGCCTTTGGCGCTGATCGTCAGCGACAGGGCGACGTCCTTGAGCTCGGCGCGCTTCGCGCCGGGAGCGAACTTCGCTAGCGAGGCGACGATGCTGCGCGTCAACACTCGCTCGATCTTCTTCGACTCCTCGCCGCAACGGGCGTTCGCCAGGTCGATGATCTCGGAGGCGTGATCGGACGCGCGAAGGCTCTCGACGTAGCGTCCGACCCACATGTCGAGAGCGCCGAGGAGGCGCTCGTGCGGAGGGCCGGGGGCGTCGAGCTCGCGCTGGGCGTCTGTCAGCGAGCGTTCGAGGAGGAAAGCGACGACATCCTGGAAGAGCGCGGCCTTGGTGTGGAAGTGCTGATAGAGACTCTGGCGCGAGATGCCGACGGCCTGCGCGACGTCCTCCATCGCCGTCTTTCGGAAGCCGAAACGCAGGAAGGTGTCGAGGGCGATGGCGAGCGTGTCTTCACGGCTGACGAGCATGCGACGGAGTTTACAGGAAGGGTCACATGTGTCAAAAGCGTTCGAGGAAGCCTCCCGCCTCGGAGGTGGCTCTCAACAAGGCGCCGCGAAGGCGAGTACGTGGCCGTCGGGGTCGAGCGCGTAGCCGGCACGATGGCCCCAGTCCCGCGGCGCGACGGGTGCGAGCTCCCGCGCTCCCGCCTCGAGCGCACGCGCGTGGCAGCGCTCCGGCTCGTCGACGAGGAGGTAGAGCTCCGCACGCGGCGTGCCGGCTGCGGCGGCGGGGTCGGGGAGGGTGTCGCCGAGCAGGCGTCTGATCCCGGCCTCCGGCATCAGGCCGAGCACGGCGCCGCCCGGGAGCTCGAACTCGGACATACCGGGGACCTCGAGGCGGGGCGCCTCGGCGAGCGCCGCGCGATAGAACGCGGTGGCTGCGCGCTGGTCCCGCACGTAGAGGATCAGGTGTGCTCCGCGGATGGTCATCGTATTCCTCCGCACTGCCTCCCTCGGCACTGTCGCCGGGTGCTAGGGCCCGCTCCGTGTTAGCGTCCGCGGCGAGGAGAGTATGAACGAATCGCCCTCGAACATCTGCGGCATCGGCGTTCTCGTGCGGGACATCACCGTGCAGGTCGCGCGGCCACCCGGACCCGACGAGAAGGTGCCGGCCCAGGCCTTCGTCGAGTCGGGCGGTGGTCCCGTCCCGACGGCCCTCGTAGCCGCGCGACGCCTCGGAAGCCGAGTGGCGTTCGGTGGCGTCGTCGGCCGGGATGCGAGCGGGGCCTTCCTTCGCGAAGACCTCAGCCGCGAAGGCGTCGAGATCACCGCGCTGCGCGAAGACGCCGCCTTCACTACGCCGGTCAGCGTCATCACCGCCTCGGGAGCACGCCGTAGCGTCGTCGAGGTGCGCCAGGACCCGCAGCTCCCCGACTCGGAGTCGCTGACGGAGGCGCTCGGGCCTCGACTCGAGGCGTGCGCGCTCCTGCTCGTCGACGGCCGCTTCCCGTGCGCGCAAGCTGCGGCGGCGGAGCGTGTTCATGCGGCCGGGGGAGCGGTCATGCTCGACGCGGGCCATCCGCGACCCGGTGTCGATGCGCTGTTGCCGCACGTGGACATCGCGCTGCTCTCACACAGCTACCCGGCGGCGCTCGCGCTCCCGCGCGCGGCGTGGGACGGCTTCCTCCGCGAGCTCCTCGAGCGGCTCGCACCGGGGCCGCGGAGACTTGCGGGGCTGACTCTTGGTCAGGACGGTTGCGTGCTCCTCGATCAAGCCGGAGGCGTGCGTCGTCACGCGGCCGTGCCGGTCGAGGCGCTCGACACGACCGGTGCGGGCGACGTCTTCCACGGGGCTTTCGCGCACGGACTCGTTCGCGGGCTTTCGGTCGATGACGCGGCCCGATTCGCCGCCGCGGCCGCGTCGGCAAAGTGCAGGGGGCTCACCGGCCGGGCTCCGCTGCCGGCGGCGGCAGAGCTTGCCCGGAGCGCGGGCGTCGACCTCGGCTGAGGGCTCGAGTGAGGGAGGGGATTCGCGACTCGCTGCGCTCCGCGCGGCGTGCTATCCTCCCCCGGTTTCGCCGCTCGCGCGGCCGTGTGGACGCGCCGTTACGGCGCGGTATTCCCGAGCATTCTGGAGGAAGAGGGCACCATGGAACGCATCACCCGCAAGGACCTGAAACACGACGAGTTCGTCGACCAGTCCTTCCGTCTCCTGCGCATTCTCGAGGAGCACCCGCGGACGTTGATGCTCAGCATCGGGGCCATCCTGCTCCTCGTCATCGCGATCACGGGCACCTGGAACCTGCTCGGAGCGCGTGCGGAGAAGCACGGTGACCTGCTCAGTCGCGTCAACGCGGCGATGAGCGCCCCGCTCGCGAGCGATGCCCGGCCGGCGAACCCCAGCTCCGACTTCCACCCGGTGTACGCCGACGAGGCGAGCCGCACGGCGGCGACGCTCGAGCGCGCGGACGAGGCGGTTTCCGGGGGTGTCGATCTCGCTCTGCTGCTCAAGGCGGGCACCCAGCTCGACGCGAACGACGCGGCGGCGGCGCTCGAGAGCTTCGACGAGGCGGAGCGCGAGCTCGGCGACGACCCGACCTTCGGCGTGCTGATCAAGGAAGCGCGCGCCCGTCTGCTCGGCGTCACCGGTCGCTACGACGAGGCGCGGGCCGTGTGGGAGGCGCTGGGCGCCGAGGACTCCGGTTACCCGGCGGATCTCGCGCTGCTCGGTCGCGCGCAGCTCGACAAGGACACGGGCAAGGTCGAGGAGGCCATGGCCACGCTCGACGAGATCCTCGAGCTCTACCCGAACACGTACGCGGCGAATCAGGCGCAGCGGATGAAGGACACGCTGTAGTCCGGTCCGCTTCTCCGTTGCGGTCGCGCGCCGCGGCGGAGTCAGCGCGAGAGATCGAAAGCCACCGCCCCGGCGGTGGCTTTCTCGCGTCGTGGGGAGCGCCAGGCCGCTCTCGTGCGCGGGCGAGAACCTCGGCCTCCTAGAGTGCATGCTCCCCGAGCTCGGGGGCACGCGTAACGCGACATGGCGACACCGGCTGAGAGCAGTCTCAGGGCATGGAGACAGGGACAGTCGACCTCAACCGAGCAGCCAGGAGACATCGTTGCCAGAGGTCGACCGTCCCATCGCGCACCGCACGACCAACGAGCGCTCGCTGAAATCGAGAGGGCTGCGACCGGGACGGTCGACCTCCTTGCGCAAGACGGGAGGGAGACCTTCTAGAGGTCGACTGTCCCACCATCCAAAGGGGGAGTGGGCGGCGTCAGCGCTCCTGTTCCGCGAGGCGGCGGAGATAGTTGGGATCGACGAGCTGATCGACGTTGACGGGCGTGAAGTGTTCTTCGAAGGTGCCGAGCACACGTGGGCGCCGGCGGCCGATCTCGTTGCCGACGCGGTCGACGGCCTGGACCCGGTAGAAGGTGATCCGTCCGGGCTCCTCGACTTCGCCCTTCAGCTCGAGCTCGAAGTCCTCGGTCTCGGCTTCGAGGTAGCGCGTCATGATCGGATAGCGCTTGAGGAGCCGCGTGTAGCGGTAGACCCGATACCCG
>NPIF01001728.1_pt2 | contig 19244 bp, 15 predicted proteins | sample 8637461 | NCBI WGS metagenome assembly NPIF01 (sample SAMN07420641, study PRJNA396082) | bioreactor metagenome | isolation source: sample BR12 brine-fed electro-methanogenic bioreactor BR | place: Japan: Kochi | collected 2016-12-09
TTCGACCGCGGTATGGAGCGCCTGACCGGGTGGGCCGCGTTCGAGGTCGTCGGCCGCCACAAGGACCTCGGTATCTACGATCGCCCCGACGAGAACGGCGTCCGTCCTTTCCGCTCACGCCCCTTGTTCCCCGGCGCCCTGCCACGCCCCGACCGCAGCCGCGCGATGCACGTCGAGCTCCAGCGAAAGGATGGCCAGCGCCTCGAGGTCGAGGCGGTGATCACTCCCCTCGGCCTCGGGGGTGAGCGCTGCTCCGTCGAAGTCCAGCGTGTCCTCGCGCGCATGGGCGACGGCTCTCCCATGCCGAGCCAGGGCGGCACAGACCCGGTGACGCAGCTCCCGGACGCAGACCACTTCCTCGAGACGATGATGCAGGGCTTCGAGCGCGCGAGGCGGCAAGGCACGACGCTCGCGGCGCTCTTCGTCAACATCGACCACCTCAGCGGGATGGTCGACCGCCTCGGCCGCGAGGGAGCGGATGAGATCGTGCGCCGCATCGCGGGCATCCTCCGCGCGAGCCTGCGCCAGACCGACGTGATCACCCGCCTGACCGGCGACAACTTCGGCATCCTGCTCGAGGGCACCGGACGCGGTGACGCGCGCCACGTCGGCGGACGCATCCGCCAGACGATCGAGCGCTTCGCGTTCGCACGCCCCGGGGGCACCGCCGAGATCCGCGTGACGGTGAGCATTGGCGTCGCGTGTTATCCCGCCGACGGAGAGACCCCTGCCGAGCTGACCCGGCGCGCCGAAGAAGCGCTGAGCGAGGCCCACCGCCTCGGCCGCAACCGCGTCTGGTGTTATGTGCGGCGGCCGCGCGTGTCTCTCGAGACTCCGGTGTACTTCGAAGGGCCGAATGCGCAGCGCCTCGGCGACAGCCGCGACCTGTCCAACTCCGGCGTCTTCATCGAGACTTCCGACCCTCTCCCGCTCGGGATGCGCCTGGGCCTGAAGTTCCGCCTACCCGGATCCTCGAACTCGGTGCACGTCGTCGGACGGATCGCCCGGCAGGTCACCCCCGACAAGGACACACTGGGTGAGACCGCGGGCATCGCGGTGGAGTTCGAGCGTTTCGAGGGAGACGCGAGGGCGGAGATCGAAGCCTTCATTCACCGGCGCGTCAGCTAGTTCGAAACGGATAGCCAGTGGATTCGCGGCGGCTCGTCCAACGAGCCGCCGCGATTGCGTTTCAGTGGACCTGCACCCCCGAGATCACCGTCGCCGTCACCTTGGCGTCGAGCACGGCGCGGGGGGCGCCGTCTCCGAGCTTGCGATCGAAGACCGTCACGTCGCACCACGCACCGACCTTGAGCGAGCCTTCGTCGGCCTCCGCTCCCACGGCACGCGCCGCGCCGGCCGTGAACGCTTCGAGCGCCTCCTCCCAGCTCAGCCGCTCGTCTGGTCGCCACCCTTCGGCGGGGCTTCCGGCGTGATCCTGGCGCGTGATCGCCGAGTAGAGGCCGAAGCGAGGATCGATCGCCTCGACGGGGAAGTCCGATCCGAACGCGACGAGCGCGCCGCTCTCGAGCAGACTCTGCCAGGCATACGCCCCCTCGAGGCGCGCCTCGCCGAGACGCTCACCCGCCCACCCCATGTCGGAGGTGGCGTGAGTCGGCTGCATCGACGCGACGACGCCGAGCTTCGCGAAGCGGGGTAGATCTGCCGGGTCGAGGATCTGCGCATGCTCGACGCGCGGAGGGAGCGCAGGTTCGCCGTGCGCGATCCCGAGCTCGAACGCGTCGAGCACCGCTCGGTTCGCCGCATCCCCGATCGCGTGCACGGCGGGCTGGAGCCCGGCTTCCAACGCTTCACGCACCGCGAGCTTCAGCTCGCCCGGCTTGAGCAGCCACAACCCCTCGTTACCCGGCTCGTCGGAGTACGGCGCCAGGAGTCGCGCCCCGCGACTCCCGAGCGCACCGTCCGCGAAGAGCTTCACGCCCTCGAGGTGCAGCCGGCCGGAGTGCTGCCTCCCGCTCTCACGCAGCGTCGCGTAGAGCTCGCTGCCCGCCGAAGCGTAGGCGTGGACGTTGAGCGGAAAGAGACCCTCGGCCGCGAGCTCGTTCATCAGCCGCCACGTGCGCTCGTCGACTCCCATGTCGTGGACACCCGTCAGGCCGGCGGCAGTCAACGCCTCGGCAGCGGCGATCAGGGCTTCGCGCTCCTCGGCGTCGCTCGGCTCCGGGATCAGGCGCTCGACCAGGCCGATCGCGGCGTCGATCAGGATGCCGGTGGGCTGCCCCTTGGCATCGCGATGAATGCTGCCCCCCTTGGGGTCCGGCGTCCCCGCCTCGATCCCGGCCAACGCGAGCGCGGCGCTGTTCGCCCAGAGCGCGTGACCGTCGATGCGCCTGAGGGCGACGGGGCGCTCGGCCACGACGGCGTCGAGGTCCCGCGCATGGGGCCAACGACCGCCCGGCCAGTCGTTCTGGTCCCAGCCGCGCCCGAGAATCCATGCGGAGTGCTCGTGGGACCCCGCGTAGCTCGCGACGCGCTCGACCGCTTCCGCGAGGCTGTTCGCGCCGACGAGGTCGACCCGGCTCAGCGTGGCCCCGTATCCGAGGATGTGGGCATGGGCGTCGACGAGACCCGGCACGGCGTACTCGCCCGGGAGCTGCCGCAGCGTCGCGCCACGGCTCGCCCACTTCGCGACGTCCTCACGTTCGAGGAGGGCGACGACGCGGCCCTCGGCCACGGCGAGGCCATAGACGACGGGACGTTCGGCGTCTCCGGTGACGAACTGCGGCCCGACGAACACGTCGACGGGGCCATCGGGCGTGTCGGAAGGAACGCAAGACGAGAGAGAGATCATCAGGATTGCCAGGAGCGCGAGGCGCGCGGGGTTGAGACGGAGAGACATGGGGAAGGACTCCTCGGCCCGCATCGCGAACGCGGGCAGCCGGCACATTCTACTCGCGGGCGATTCGGGGCGCGGGATAGGGCGTGGGGCGGGGCGCGCACACACGGCCACGGCGGGCTCTCGGCGCAGGAGGATTCGGACACATTGACCGCCGCATGATGGTCATTCGGCACAAACGACCGTCGTTTACCAGCTATTCAGCCGTCAATTCTGCAAAATGACCCCCGGATCGCGCCGAATCGCTTGACTCACGCTGACAGCCGGCATATACCCTAGGCCGTGGCGGCGGGACGCTTCGCCCCGCGCCCGAGGGCGGCCGAGACCGCGGCGAGAGGAGCTTCGATGGCGAGAACGGAAGCAGAGGCGCGGGCGATCCTGCGCGACGAGAAGGTGCGATTCCTGCGCCTGGTGTTCACCGACATTCACGGCGTGATCAAGAACGTCGAGGTCCCGGACAGCCAGTTCGACAAGGCCCTCGCAGGCGAGATCATGTTCGACGGCTCGTCGATCGAGGGTTTCGTCCGGATCCAGGAGTCGGACATGCTGCTGCGGCCGGACTACGGCTCGCTGCGCATCTTCCCCGCGCACGACGGCGAGGTGAATCGTCGCGCGATCCTGATCTGCGACGTCGCTCTTCCCGACGGCTCCCCGTTCCCCGGCGACCCGCGCTACGTGCTTCGGCGCGCAGTCGAGAAGGCGAAGACACTCGGGCTGACGCCGATGTTCGGTCCCGAGGCGGAGTTCTTCCTCTTCCACCGCGCGGCCGACGGCTCCCCGACGACGGTGACGCACGACCAGGGCGCCTACTTCGACCTCTCGCCGGTCGACCGTGGCGAGAGCGCTCGCCGCAGCATCGTCAACATCCTCGAGCGCATGGGCTTCGAGGTCGAGGCCGCCCACCACGAGGTGGCTCCGGGCCAGCACGAGATCGACTTCAAGTACGCGGAGGCGATGGAGACCGCCGACAACCTGATGGTCTTCCGCCACATCGTCCGCAAGGTCGCCCTCTCTCACGACCTGCACGCGACCTTCATGCCGAAGCCCCTCTACGGCGAGAACGGCTCCGGCATGCACGTGCACCAGTCCCTGTTCTCCGAGGACGGCTCCAACGTGTTCTGGGACGGGGACGCCGAGTGGGAGCTGTCGAAGACCGCGCTCCACTACATCGGCGGCCTTCTTCGTCACGCGCGCGGATTCACCGCGGTGACGAACCCAACGGTGAATTCGTTCAAGCGCCTCGTCCCGGGCTACGAGGCCCCGACGAACGTGACCTGGTCGGAGAAGAACCGCTCGCCGCTCGCCCGCGTTCCGGCTCGCCGCGGCGTTGGTACGCGCGTCGAAGTCCGGATGCCGGACCCTTCCTGCAACCCGTACCTCGCGTTCGCGGTGATGCTCCACTGCGGCCTCGCGGGCATGGAAGCGAAGCTCGACCCGGGACCGCCCGTCAACAAGGACCTCTTCAAGATGAGCGAGCGCGAGAAGCGGCGCCTCAAGATCGACTCGCTTCCCGGCGACCTCTTCGAGGCGGTCCGCGCGCTCCAGAAGGACAAGGTGGTCCTCGAGGCTCTCGGCGATCACGTCTCGGAGCACTTCATCCAGGGCAAGCTCGCGGACTGGCAGGAGTACATCACCGTCGTCCACCCCTGGGAGGTCGATCGCTACCTCGCGATGTACTGATCGCGGCCGGCCCGTTCTCGAAGGGCCTAAGAATAAGAAGAAGGCAGGCCGATGGCCTGCCTTCTCTCATTTCGGGTCCGCACGCGCCCCTTTCGAGGGCTCCGGCGGCTGTCACGTGCGCGCCGCTCCGCTTCCGCGGGGCGCGCTCGAAACTCAGGCGGTGATCGAAGCCTTGTAGGCGCCGATGATCGACACGCCCTTGTTGGTCTCGACGGCCATCCAGTTGTGGTAAACGCGATCACGTGCGAGGTCGAGGACGTAGTTCTCGCCCTGGAAGCTGTAGCTGACGAGCTGCTTGACCTTCTTGGTCGTCTTGCGCCGGGTCGTCGTCTTCTTGGTTCCGAGAGTCGCCATCCTGGAGTCCCCTATGCTCGTGCCGCGAGGCGTTGTCAAACAGACCTATCAGCAAGATCGCTGCCACGTATGCAACAATCACCCCCTCTTCACAACTCGCACTTTTTTAACGACTTACACATTCGCGCCCATGGGTTCGTGACGATAGCCCTTGCTAACGCGGCTTTTCTGTCCTCTTTTTTGCGGACATCGAGGCCAGGCTGACCTAGAATAGCCGTGGATAGGGTGTGATCAGGCTTCGATGCGCGGAGGCCTCTTATGAGTAATGCGGTCTTCCCCGTCACAGCCGAGAGAGTGGCCATTCTGGCTACTGCCGACCCCGAGCTCAGACGGCTCGTCGAACAGGGCAGCCGGGGCCTCATCAAGCGGCTCGCCCACGCGGACACTATCCCCCAACTGCGCGCGACGATCGAGGACCAGAGGCCCGATGTCCTCCTCGTCGACTTCACGCTACTCGGTGACGATCCCGCCGACGCACTCTCCGCGCTCCCGGCCGAAGGGAGACCACCCGTGCTGCTGCTCGCCGAAGCCGGCGAGCGAGAGCAGGCCTTCGAGCTGATCGGCAAGGGCGCGGACGACGTGCTCGACCGCCCGCCACGAAACGGCGAGCTGCACCTCAGGATCGATCGCGTGCTCGAGTCCCGCGAGATCGACGCCCACCTCGCGTCGCTCGAGGACGAGATCACCGAGCGCTCCCGCCGCTCGTATCGCGCGCGCACGATCGTCACGCGCTCACCCGCGATGCGCCAGCTCGCCGACACGATCGAGCGCGTCGCGCGCATGCGCACGACCGTGCTCGTGCTCGGCGAGAGCGGTGTCGGCAAGGAGCTCGTCTCACGCAGCGTTCACTTCAGCTCCCCTCGCATCGAAGGGCCGTTCATCGCCATCAACTGCGCCGCGCTGCCCCCGCACCTGATCGAGTCCGAGCTCTTCGGACACGAGAAGGGTTCGTTCACTGGCGCGACGAACCGGCAGAAGGGGCGCTTCGCCCGCGCGCACTCCGGGACGATCTTCCTCGACGAGATCGGCGACATGTCGATGAAGACGCAGGCCAAGGTGCTGCGCGCTCTGCAAGACGGCGAGATCGAGCCTGTCGGGGCGGGGCAGCCGGTGCGCGTGGACGTGCGGGTCCTCGCCGCGACGAACAAGGACTTGCGCGACGAGATCGATGCCGGCCGCTTTCGCGAGGACCTCTACTACCGGCTGAGCGTCCTGCCCGTTCACCTGCCTCCGCTGCGCGAGCGGGCCGAGGACATCCCGGGCCTGGTACGGCACCTGTCGGCCCTGATTTGTCGCGAGAACAACTTCCGGCCGCGCCGCTTCACCGAGCCCGCCTTGGCGCAGCTTGCTAGCCGCCAATGGCCGGGCAACGTGCGGGAGCTCCGGAACTACCTCGAGCGGGCGATCATCCTCGCCCCTTCCGACGAGATCAGCGCGAACGAGCTGCCCGAGGTCGAGCTGCGCCGCTCCGAGGCCGATCACACGCTGATGGAGATCGAGTCGCTCCGGGAGTTCAAGGAAGCTGCCGAACGCGAGTACCTTCGCCGGAAGCTCGAAGCCCACGGCTGGAATATCACGCGGACGGCGCAAGCGATCGACACGCCACGCTCGAACCTCTACAAAAAACTGGAGATGTACGGACTGACGCGACTGGCCGGACCGGAGAGTTCGTGACACCCTAATCTGTGGTGGGGTGGCCTGGTGCTCCAGGCACATCCGTTGTTCTCGGGATGAGGGAGGCGAGCTTTATGGGCGGTCACCGTATCGTGAGGCTTGTCGTCATGGTCGCGGGGGCCGCGTGCGCGGCATCGATCGCGCCCGCACTCGCGCAGACCGACGGCCCCGTAGAGAACCAGCGAGCCCGCATGCGCATTCGTGCCGTGCGGACCAAGGCCCCCGCCTCGAGCGAAGAGAACCGCGTCGACCGCCTCGCGCGTGAAGCGCGTGAGAACCCCGGCGACGCCGCGCTGCTCGCCGCCTACGGCCTCGCACTCGTCAACGCGGGCCGGACCGACGAAGGCATCACGACACTCGAACGCGCGTCCCGCAAGGCTCCTGGAAGCGCCGAGGTGCGCATCCTTCACGCGAAGGGGCTGCTCAAGGCGCAGCGTGTCAAGGAGGCGGTCCAGATCGCGATGATCGTGGCTCGCTCGGCGCGCTCGACGCCGGAGGAGGCTGGCGAAGCCTACTCCGTTGCTGGCTTCGGCGTGTGGCGACTCGGCGACTTGCGCAAGGCCGAGGCCTACCTGAGGCAGGCGCTCGAGTTCACCCCGAAGAACCACGGCGCGATGCTCAATCTCGGCCTCCTCGTCTACAACACCGGACGTTACTCGCAGGGTGCCGAGCTGATGGAGAAAGCTGCGGCGCTCGCACCCGACGACCCGCGCGTGCAAAAGACCGTGGCGGACCTCTACGAGAGCACCGGGCAGGCCCGCAAGTCGCTCGAGGCGTGGGAACGCGTGGCGGCCAGCCGGCCGAAGGACGGCCGCCTTCGGATGAAGCTCGGCAGTGGTTGGTACGCGCTCGGCGAATACGCGAAGGCGCTGCCGCACTACGAGGCGGCTGCCGCGTATCTTGCCGGCGAGCCCGAGCCGCTCCTCGGTCTCGCGAGTGTCCTGCTCCAGCTCGGGCGCCACGACGAAGCCCGCGCGGCCGCGTTACAGGCCAAGGAGCTCGGCGCAACCGTCGAGCGGCTGCTCGCCCTGATCGACGCGGCGGGCGCCTCCTGAGGCCGTCATGAACGAGCCGCCCCGGCCCGAGGCAGACGATTCTTCCGGACCCGCAGTCTTCACACCTGTGACCGTCGAACGCGAGGGAAGCGTCGCAACGCTGACCTTGACCGCGAGTGCCCGGCACGGGGGACGGGCTGACCGGGAGCTGCTCCAAGCGCTCGACGACGTGCTCGGCGAGCTCGAACGCGAGCGCGGTTTGACGCGTGTTCTCGTGCGCTCCGAGGCGTCGGGCCTGTTCCTCTCCGGTATCCCGATCGCGTCGTACGACGAGCTGCTCGAGGGCGACCGCGCGGAACGTTTCGCCGCGGGTGGACAGCGGGTGCTCGCCCGGCTCGCATCACTCGCCGTGCCGACCGTCGCCGTGCTCGAGGGACACTGTCTCGGCGGCGGGCTCGAGCTCGCGCTCGCCTGCTCGATGCGTATCGCGTCGTCGAGCGGCGTGGTCCAACTCGGCTTTCCCGAGGGCCTGCTTGGTCTCGTGCCCCCTTGGGGAGGTGTGCGCCGTCTCGGCGCGCTCGTCGGCCCCTCGCTCGCGCTCGAGATCCTCGGCACCGGGGCGGCACTCTCGGCGCAGCGGGCGCTCGAGCTCGGGTTGATCGACGCGCTCGCGCCGGCAGAATCGCTGCTCGACGAGGCGCTGCTCGTCCAGCCGCGCCGGCGCTCCTGGCTCCTGATGGATCGCATGCTGCGCAGCATGCCCTTCCTCAGGCCGCTCGCATTCCGGCAGCTCGGCCGGCGCCAAGCCCGCCTCGCGCCGGACCCCGACGCGTACCCGGCACCCGCCCGCACTTTGAGGCTCGTCGAGCTCTCGATGTTCTGGTCGGAGGAAGAGCTCGCCCCCGTCGAGCGGGAGGCGTTCGTCGAGACGCTGTCCTCGGCCGGATCTCGTCACCTCCGGGCGGGGCTCCTCGCCCGGGCCCGCGTTGGGCGGGCCGCGCTCGAGCGGCTCGGTGCGAACGAGCGCCCCGTCGCGACCCTCGATCTCGGCCCGGGTATCGTGTCGACGGCGCTCGCGGCGCGAGCGCGCGGCGCGACGCTCGCCGAGGGCTCGCCCGCGGCGCTCCACGCCGCGCTCGTCGACGCGGCCGATCTCGTCGAGGACCACGCCCGAGACGATGCCGCGCTCGTTCTCGTCCAGCTCGCCGACCGGCCACTCGCGGAGCTGTCACGGGGCGACGCACGCACCGTCGGTTTCCGCCTGGCGCTCTCCGGTCCGGAGCCTCGTCTCACCGAGCTCGTCGTGCTCCCGGAGACCGATCCGCGGCTCGCGTCGAGCGCCCTCGAGCTCCTGCGCGCGATGGGCCTGCTCGTCGTGCTCGCGGGCGACGGCCGGCTCGGCGTCGTCGAGCGTGTCCTCGGCGCCCTCACCGACGCGATCGACGGAGAACGCGCGGCCGGAGGGAGCCCGCGCGAGCTCGCTGACGCCCTTGCCCTCGAGGGGTTCCGGCCCGCAGAGTACGGGCTCCCCGAGGGGAAGCCGGAGCGCGGCGATCCCGCGCGCGGCGCGGCGCTGCTCGCTGCGCTCGCCGACGAAGCCGAGCGTGTCCTTGAAGAGGGACTCGTCGCGGACGCCGAGACGCTCGACTTCATGCTCGTGCACGGCGGAGGGTTCCCCGCGTGGCGCGGCGGCCCGCTCGCGGCGCGCCGGGAGACGCAGCGCGACGCGGGAGACTAGAATCGGGCTCAGGAGGGACGTTTCATGAAGGGGATTCTCCTCGCGGGCGGCTCCGGGACGCGGCTGTATCCGATGACGCGAGCTTTCAGCAAACAGCTCGTCCCGGTTTACGACAAGCCTCTCGTGTACTACCCGCTCTCCGTGCTGATGCTCGCTGGCATTCGCGAGATCCTCATCATCACGACGCCGCAGGATCGTCCGCTCTTCGAGCGCCTGCTCGGCGATGGCCGCTGGCTGGGTCTCCGCCTGAGCTACGCGGTCCAGGATGAGCCCCGCGGCATCGCGGAGGCGTTCCTCATCGCTCGCGACTTCCTCGGGGGCGACGCGGTCACGCTCGTCCTCGGAGACAACCTCTTCTACGGACACGGCCTGCCCCAGGTCCTCGAGCGTGCGGTCGAGCGCGACGCCGGCGCCACCGTCTTCGCCTACTGGGTCCGGGACCCCGAGCGATACGGCGTTGTCGAGTTCGCGCCCGACGACACTCCGAGGAGGATCATCGAGAAGCCGCGCGAGGCTCTCTCTCCCTGGGCGGTCACGGGGCTCTACGTCTACGACTCCTCCGTCGTCGAGATCGCTGCGAGCTTGCAGCCTTCCGCGCGAGGTGAGCTCGAGATCAGCGACGTCAATCAGGCCTATCTCGAGCGCGGCGCGCTGCGCGTCGAAAAGCTCGGCCGCGGCTTCGCGTGGCTCGACACCGGGACGCCCGGGGCGCTCCTGCAGGCGGCCACCTTCGTCGAGACCATCGAGGAGAGGCAGGGGCTCAAGATCGCGTGCATCGAGGAGATCGCGTTTGCGAAGGGCTTCATCGACGCCGCCGCGCTCGGCGCGCTCGCGCGGGAGCTCGCGGGCAGCGCGTACGGAGACTACCTCGAGCGTGTCCTCGCCGAGGCCGAGGGGCGCCGATGAAGGTGCGTCCCACGGCACTGCCCGAGGTGCTGCTCGTCGAGCCGGTCCTTCATCGCGATGCGCGCGGCGGATTCTTCGAGGTCTACCACAGGCAGCGTTTCGCCGAAGCCGGGCTGCCCGCGGACTTTCCTCAGGACAATCACTCGTGGTCGAAGCGGGACGTGTTGCGCGGGCTGCACGCCCAGCGGGTGAACGCCCAGGGCAAGCTCGTGCGCGCCGCCCGCGGCGCGATCCTCGACGTGGCCGTCGACATAAGACGCGGGTCGCCGCGCTTCGGCCAGCACGTGGCGGTGACGCTCAGCGAAGACAACCACAGGCAGCTCTACATCCCGCCGGGCTTCGCCCACGGCTTCCTCGTCACGAGCGGCGAAGCGGACGTTCTCTACAAGTGCACCGCGCTCTATGCGGCGGGGGAGGAGATCACGATCGCGTGGGACGACCCCGACATCGCGATCCCCTGGCCCTGTGAGGCGCCGATCCTCTCCGACAAGGATCGAGACGCACTCCCGCTCGCGGCGCAGCGGGACGGGTTGCCCCTCTTCGAGTCGGCCGACGAGACACCCCGATGAGCTCCCCGGATGGCTTCAGCGACCAGGATCGTGCTCTGCTCGCGGCGCGCGGCGTCTCTCTCGAGGAAGCCGAGCGGCAGCTCGCGCTCATGGCGCGGGTGCGGCGCTTCGCTCCCGTCGAGCGCCCCTGTACACGCGGCGACGGCATCCTCTGTATCGCGGATGCAGACCGCGATGCGCTGCTCGCGCGTTTCGAGCGCGCGGCGGCGGAGGGGCGGATCTCGCAGTTCGTGCCGGCTTCCGGAGCGGCGAGCCGCATGTTCCAGGCGCTGGCCGCCGAGCTCGGCGCGGGCGAGGCGGGTGAGGCCACAGAGCGTCTCGCCGCAGCGCTCGAGAAGCTGCCTTTCGGAGCCGAACTCCGCGCGGCCGCGGGGGGCTCGGACGACGCGCTGGCACTGGCGGGCGCGCTCCTCGGCGAACCCGGACTCTCTCTCGCGGCGCGGCCCAAAGGGTTGATCCCGTTCCACCGCGCCGGCGGTGATCAGCGCACGGCGTTCGAGGAGCAGCTCGTCGGATCGGCGCCCTATCTCCGCGACGCGGAGGGGCGCTGCCGCATCCACCTGACCGTCTCGCCGGAGCACGAAGCGGGATTCACGGCGTTGCTCGAGGCTCGCCGCGCCGCGCTCGAGGCGCGTTGCGGAGTCCGCTTCGACGTCTCGTTCTCCTTCCAGTCGCCTGCGACGGACACGCTGGCGGGTGCGGTGGAGGGCGGTCCGTTCCGGGACGAAAGCGGCGCGCTGCTCTTCCGCGCGGGCGGGCACGGTGCACTCCTGCACAATCTCGCCGACCTCGACGGGGACGTCGTCGTCATCAAGAACATCGACAACGTCCTGCCCGCCGATCGCCAGGACGCCGTCGTCGCGCACAAGAAGCTCTTGATCGGACTTCTGCTCACGCTCGAGGACGAGCTCTTCGCGCTCGAAGAGCGCCTCGGGGAGGGGGCGGACCCGGCCGCGATGGCGGAGGCCGAGGCCCTGCTCGAAGGGAAGCTCGGCGTGCGCCGCTCCGCGTCCGAAGGAGAGAGCGTAGAGGAGAAGCGGGCGGCGCTGTGCGCGCTCCTCGCGCGGCCGCTCCGCGTGTGCGGCATGGTCCCGAACGTCGGCGAGCCCGGCGGGGGGCCGTACTGGGTTCGCGGGGAGCACGGGCTGAGTTGCCAGATCGTCGAAGGCGCGGAGCTCGACACGGGCGACGCGCACGTCGCCCGACTCGTCGCGTCGGCGACCCATTTCAATCCCGTGGATCTCGTCTGCGGGCTCCGCGATCGATCCGGACAGCGCCGCGCGCTCGCGCGCTTCGTGGACCAGGACGCGGTCTTCGTCTCGAAGAAGTCCTCGGGCGGGCGTCCACTGCTCGCACTCGAGAGACCCGGGCTGTGGAACGGCGCGATGGCGCACTGGAACACGGCCTTCGTCGAGGTGCCGCTCGAGACCTTCGCGCCGGTGAAGACAGTCTTCGACCTCCTGCGCCCCGAGCACCAGTGGGGTTCCGCGGAGGGCGCGGCGTGCTGACGCGGGTGCTCGTCATCGACGACCATCCCTCGGACCGCCGTCTGCTCGAGGGCTTGCTCGAGAGGGAGGGATTCGTCGCGCTCTCGGCGAAGAGCGGCGAGGAAGGTCTCGAAGTCGCGACCCGGGAGCGTCCGGACCTCGTCCTGCTCGACGTCGGGCTGCCGGGCAAGAACGGGTACGAGGTCTGCCTCGATCTGCGCGCGCAGCTCGAGACCTCGGCGATTCCGGTGATCTTCCTCTCCGCGCACGACGACGACGAGCACAAGGTGCAAGGGCTCGAGCTCGGGGCCGTCGACTACATCACGAAGCCGTTCGAGCTGCGCGAGGCGATCGCCCGGATTCGGACGCAGCTTCGCATCAGCCACCTCAACCGCTCCGCGCAGGAGCTCAACGACGAGCTGATGCGTCTGAGCCAGGACCTGATGGAGAAGCAGCGGGCGCTCGAAGAGGACCTCAAGGCAGCGGCGGAGATCCAGAGCGCGCTCCTGCCCCGTGAGGACCTGAGCGTGCCGGGTCTGGAGCTCGTGTGGCGATTCGTCCCCTCGGGGAAGGTCGGCGGGGATCTCCTCGGCTACTACCCGCTCGACGAGGCACGCGTCGCGCTGACCGTGTTCGACGTGACTGGCCACGGCGTCCCGGCGGCCATGGTGACCTGCTCGGTCGCGCAGTCCCTGGCCGTCCAGCTCGGCCCCGCCGCGCGCTGGCGGGGCGGCGAGCCGCCGGAGCCGCGCGAGGTCATGGAGCGTCTCGATCAGGAGTTCCCGCTCGAGCGATTCGATCGGCCGTTTTCCATCTGCTACGTCGAGTTGAACGCGGCGACGGGCGCCGTGCGCTACGCGTCGGCCGCCCATCCGGCGCCGATCGTCGTCCGCAAGGGCGGGCGCGTCGAAGAGCTCGAAGAGGGGTCGTCGTTGATCGGACTCGGCGAGTTCCTGCCCTACGAGAACGGTGAGGCGCAGCTCGAAGCCGGGGACCGCCTCTTCCTGTACACCGACGGCGTCACCGAGGTCCTCGGCGCCGCGGGCGAGCTCTTCGGTGTGGCGCGCTTGCGTCGTGCTCTCGTCGGGCGCGCGGGTCAGTCGCTCGCGACCAGCCTCGACGACGCGATCAACGCCGCGCTGGCCTACGGTGGCGGTGTGCCGCCGCGTGACGACATCAGCGTTCTCGGTGCCGGGCGAATGGAGGGGGGCGGGTGATGAAGCCGAAACGCGCGTCCGAGCGGCTCGTTCATGGCGGGCTTCGGGTTCGTCTCGAGAGTCGCCTCGAGAATCTTCGCCTCGTGCGCACGCTGCTCACGTCCCTCGGGGCGTGGCTCGGTCTCGACGAGGAGACGGGGCACGCGGTCGAGCTCGCTGTCGTCGAGGGCGTCGTCAACGCGATCCGTCATGCTCACCAAGGGAGACCGGAGCTCGAGGTCGAGTTGCGGGTGACCGCGACGAGCGGAGGGCTGCGCTTCGAGATCGAGGACCAGGGCCCGGCGATTCCTCAGCCGGTGTGGGACGCCGCGGCTCGCCCGCGCGAAGTCGATGTCGACGATGTCGACGCCGGCGACGATCCGGGCGGGCGCGGTCTCTTCCTGATGCGCCAGCTCATGGAGCACGTTGCGCTCCGCCCCAAGAAAGGCGGCAAAGTGTTGGTGCTGACGAAGCGCATGGCGCCGAGCGGCCGGCAATAGCCGGACGGTCGGCGCCGTCCCCTAGTACAGACTGGGACGGGTGACTCCTAGGAGTTGAGCTTCAAGGCGCGAAAGCAAGAGTCGCCTGTCCCAACCGCCAAGCGCGAGCGCCCCGCTCTCAACGGCTAAGCACCTCTACCCCCTCCTTCGCGTTCATCGCCGTACTCAGTATGCGATGCAAACGCGTCAGCTCGACGATCGAGCGCACGGGCGGGGTGAGAGAGGCGAGCACGAGGTCGCCGCCCTTGGCACGGGCAGCCTTCAGCGAGGTGACGAGCACCGAGAGCCCGCTCGAGTCGACGAAGCTGACGCCGGCCATGTCGATGACGAGCTTCGTCTGCCCGTTCGCGATCAGATCGCTGAGCTCGTTGCGAATCTCGATCGACGCGGCGGCGTCGATCGAGCCGTCGAGGGCGACGATGGTGACGGGACCGTCGGTGCTGATGTTGATCGGCATCTCTCCTCCGCAGCGATGATAGCTCGGATCGCCGCAAAGGCTCGCGCGATTGCGTCCCTTTCGGGGAGCCCACTGCTGTCCAAGAACGCCGAGATCGTCTCCTACTCCCCCGAGAATCGTGGCTGTAGGGCATGTTTCGGACGGGCTTGGGCCGAATCCACGGTCGAGGCTCCGCTGCCTGCTGTCCAACATCTGGAGGCTCTCCGCAGACCTGCCGAGGTTCTTGACGACGCCCTACGAGGGCGTCGCTACGGAAGAAGACGATCGCGATTCCATCGTAGCGACGCCCCCGTGGGGCGTCGTCAACGAAACTCCGCGTGGACGCAAGTGAGGCCCGGCGCGCTTGCCGTGGGGAGAGGCTCGACGGACGACGCCGGATCCGGCGTACGCGCATCCTGACGAAAACCGATCTTGGACAAGAGTAGGCTGAACCCTTGCCCTACGGTGTCGCCTCACAGCCCGCGGACATTCCCCATGCGCGGCCGGTGTTTGGTCTCAGCCCGCCGCCGTTCCCTTCTGCGCCGCCGGCACGGCCAACGCCGCGATTAGTCCGTGCAGCGGCAGGTGGCGCGGCGCTCCCTTGTCGGCGCCGTAGCGCAAACGCAGGGCGCGCGCCGCGCGGCCCGCACTCCCCGCGGCCGCGTCGTCTCCGTTCTGTTCGTGGAGGCGTTTGCTCTCGAGGTGCACTGCGATCAGAAGGTCCGGCACGCCGAGCTGGCGTGCGGCGGCCCGCGCTCGCGCGAGGTGTTTCAGGCCGTGGGCCGGGCGTCTTAGATCGCCGAACAGACGGGCGAGCATGCGCTCGAGCTCCGCGCGAAGGAGCGGCGCGCTCGTCTCGGAGAGCGCGCGTTCGAGCAGCGTGATCGCCGTGCGGCGCTGACGCGTGCGGCGGTACGCCTCCGCCGACAGCAGGGCGGCGAGCGTGCGCCACCCCGCGGCGAGTTCACGTCGGTTCGCCCAGTTCGAGAGCTCACGCTGCACCCGCTCGGGCTCGCCGCCGCCGGCGAGCTCGAGCAACGCCACGAGAAGCGAGCGAGGCGGCCCGTCTTCGAGACCCGCGACGAGCGCGAGGGCAAGCCCGCGCCGCTGTGCGGCGAGGGCGCACGCCGCCGCGCTGGCGATCGCCGCGTCGTCGCGCGCCGGGGTCAGCGCACCGAGGAACGCACCAGCGGCTTCTTCCCAGTGCCCCACACGCGCGGCGAGTTCGCCGAGCTGGCACTCCTGCCGCGGCGGCAGAGGGGCGCTCCGGTGCCGCGCTGCCTGGAGGCAGCTCAGGGCCTGGGCGGCGTCCCCGCGCCGGTACGCGCGCAACACCGCGCGCTCCAGCGGCTCGCGGCCCGCGCTCTCGTCGTCGAGTGCCGAGGCCACCTGCTCGGCTGCGTCGCTCGGGGCGCGGCCAAGCGCGGAGGCGAGGCTGAGGAAGCGCGAGAGCGCAATGTCCGCCTGGCCGGTCTCGACACGCGAGAGGTGAGAGCGCGTCACTCGCACGCCGCGCACCCGCGTCAACTGCTCCACGTCGTCGAGCGAGAGCTGCTCGCGCTGCCTGAGCTCCCGGAGCACTCTGCCGATCTCACCCCGAATCTCCACCGGATTCCCCTGCATGTCTCCTCCCCACGGTTCGTTCAGCGATGTCGGAGTCGATTGACCCACGGAGCGCGCGTGGCGTGAAGCCCCCAACCGCAGCGCAGGGGCGCGCTCGGGACCCGCAACGAGAATCCACCGCGATCGCGAGGGAACTCGCGTTGCACGCTCGCGTCCCGGTCGGGGAAGGTGGGGCCGGACCTCGGGGAATCAGGCAGTGACGACGTTCATTCGCGCGCGCACTTCCGTCAGTTCTTCGAGGAAGGCGAAGACGCTGGCGGGGCGGCGGTTCGGGTCCTTCTCGAGCAGGCGCCTCAGGAGGGCGTCGATGTGCTGCGGTACGCCGGGGCGCAACGACTCGAGCGGCGGCGGCGTCTCCTCGATCTGCATGCGCAGCACCTCGGCGACGTTCTCCGAGGCGAAGGGCTCGCGGCCGGTGATCAGGAAGAAGGACAACACGCCGAGGGCATAGAGATCGGCGCGCAGGTCGGCCGCCTCGCCGCGGATCTGCTCGGGGGCCATGTAGGCCGGCGAGCCCATCACGAGGCCCTCACGGGTCAGGTGGACGTCGCCCTGGCGCGCGATGCCGAAATCGCACAGGCGCGGGCGGCCCTCGGGGTCGAGCAGCACGTTCTCCGGCTTGACGTCGCGGTGCACGATGCCGAGGCGGTGCGCGGCGGCGAGACCGGAGGCCACACCCGCGACGAACTCGAGCACCTGACCGAGTGGGATCGGCTGACGCGTCTTCGACCAACGCCTGAGGTCGACGCCGTCGATGTACTCCATGACGATGAAGCGCAGCTCACGCCAGCGCTCGAAGGTGTGCACGCGGACGATGTTCGGGTGGTTGATCTGGCGGGTGAGCCGGATCTCCTGGATGAAGCGCTTCTCGACGTTCTCGTCGAGCGGGCCGGAGAGCACCTTGAGCGCGACGGGCTCGTCGAGGACGAGGTCGCGCGCTTGGAACACCGTGCCCATGCCGCCGCGGCCGATCTCGCGGAGGATCTCGTAGCGGTTCGCGAGCAGCGCGCCGGGGAGAAGGTGCGTGCCGTGCAGCTCTTCGAGCAGCTTCTGCGCGGAGCCGAGGCGATGGGCGCGGTCGACGTAGAGGCAGTGCCGGATCACGCGCTGGAGCACGTCGGGCACCGGCCGCGCGGGGTCGACCGGCAGCTCCGGAGGCTCGGCGTTCGGCGAGGTCGGCAGCGGGGGCGGGGAGCCGGTCAGCATCTCCCATCCGAGCACGCCGAGCAGGTAGATGTCCGAGCACGGGTCCATGCGCTCGCCGCGGCGCGCTTCCGGCGCGCGATAATCGTTACCGGGTGCCGCGCCGTCCGTGTGGCGGAGCGCGAGGCCGAAGTCGACGAGGCGGGCATCCCAGGACGGGCCGACGACGACGTTCTCCGGCCGGATCGTCCGGGCGAGAAGCCCGAGCCCGTGGGCGTAGTCGAGCGCTTCTGCGACGCGGGTGATCACCTGCACCGTGCGCGGGACGTCCAAGGGCCCTTCGCTCGCGAGGACCTCGCGCAGCGTCTTGCCGTCGACGGCCTCCTGCACGATGAACAGCCCGCCGGAGTCCTCGCCGGCGTCGTGGATCGCGGCGATCGACGGGTGGTGCAGGCGGGCGACCCGGCGGATGTCGCGGAGGATGCGCTCGACGGCGGACTCGTTCGGCGCGAAGTGGCGGCCGAAGCGGCGGAGCACGACCTGCCGGTCCATCACCTTGTCGCGTGCCGAGAACGCTTCGCCGGGCCAGAAGCCCTCGAGCTTCTCGGCCTCGTCGTAACGATCGGGGAGGCTGGTGCGGTGGGCGGGTGCCTCGTCCGCCAGGCGCTCCTCGAGTCCGGCGAGGCGGCGCGCGGCGTCGCGGTAGTTGTAGTCGAGCGAGACGACGCGCCCGAAGGCCTGCACGGCCTCCCGCACACGGCCGGTGCGCTCGAGCACGTTGGCGAGCCGGTACCACGCTTCCGGGTTCGGGGACTCGTGGTCCTCGTAGGCGAGTGCCTTGCGGTAGTGCTCGGCGGCGATCGAGTCGACCCCCATGCGCTCGAAGAGGCGCCCGAGCGCGAGGGTCGCGCCTTCGATGTCTTCGGAGCTCATCGGGATCGACTGCAGCACCTTGACGGCTTCGTCGAGCTCGCCGGAGCGTTCGAGGAGCTCCGCGGCAGCGAGGCGGTCCCCGGCTTCGAGGAAACAGCGCGCGCCGTCGGCGAGGCGGCCACAGGCCTCGAGCGCCCGCGCTGCGTCGCGCATCGCGCCGGCCCGGCTGTAGAGGTCGGCCGCCTCCTCGTAGGCTGACGCGCGCTCGTAGGCTTGGCCCGCGGCGACGAGGTCGCCTGCGGCCTCGTGGGCCCACGCCGCTTCGACCGGGCAGCCGAGCTGCTCGAGGCAGGACGCCGCGTCCCCGGGACGCCCCGCTTCGAGGTAGAGCGCGGCGGCCTCGGCCCAGCGCTGGGCGCGCCGGTACGCCTCGGCGGCGAGCTCGGCGTCGAGGGCCTCGGGGGGCTGACGTTCGGCGAGCGCCGCGGCCTCGTCCGCCATGCCGGCGGCGAGGTAGGCGCGCACGGCCCGCTCGACCTTGCCCGCGCGCTCCCAGGCCTTGGCGGCCTCGATCGAGCGGCCGGCGTATTCCAGCCAGCGCGCACCCTGCTCCGGGTAGCCGCGCGAGAGGAACTGCTGCCCGATCCGGGCGCCGAGACCGAGGAGCTCGCGGCGGTCGCCGGGCTCGTCGCCACTCTTGATCAGGGTTTCGAGGCAGCGCGCCGCACTCTCGGGGCGACGGGCCTCGAGGAAGAGGCGCGTTGCGCGCAGGTTGTCACCGGTGTGTTCGAAGAGGCTCGCGGAGACCTCGGGCTTGCCGTTCTTCTCGTGGATCTCGGCGGCGCGGCGTGCTTGGCCGGCCTGGACGAAGAGGCGCGCGGCCCGTTCACTCTCACCGAGGGTGAGGGCGTTCTCGGCAGCCTCCGCGTGCATGCCGCCTTTCTCGAACTCGCGGGCGGCCAGGGCGGTGTCGCCGAGCTGGGACGCGACCTCACCCGCGAGGCGATGCAAGCGGCCCTTGCGATACATCTTGAGCGCCTGCTCGAGTTCGCCCCCGAGTCGGTATAGGTCCCCAGCCGTGGCGTAATCGCCCCGTAGGGAAGCCCAGCGGGCCTTACTGAGTGATCCTCTCGACATGCCTTACCCCGAGACAATCTAGGCTCCCAGGTCCGGTCGAGACCAGCAAAATGGCTCCTAGGAGCCCGAGCGGTAGGAA
>NPIF01000246.1_pt1 | contig 19242 bp, 19 predicted proteins | sample 8637461 | NCBI WGS metagenome assembly NPIF01 (sample SAMN07420641, study PRJNA396082) | bioreactor metagenome | isolation source: sample BR12 brine-fed electro-methanogenic bioreactor BR | place: Japan: Kochi | collected 2016-12-09
TCACTGGCCTGCTGAATAGTTACCCTCCTGTGGGGGTGGATGGATAAGCGAGTCGCTGCCTTTAATGGTAGCGGAAACGGCTCGTTCCACAATCGTCGCGGAGGGTTGTCTGCCCGGGCCAGATGGCAGAGAATCTTGTAACCCTGAGAAGCGGTTGAAACCCAAAGGACTTTCGAGCTGTTGGGCCATGGGCCGAAAAGTGAGCCATCTGCTGCCGGCGACGTTTTGTGTAAATGTGGACCACGTTGTTACGCAACTCTCCCTTCGGTGGCATTCCAGAGGAGAGGATTTCGCGTCGGTCACCGGCTATTCGCAACAAATGGTTGACAGAGTTTCATGATTTTTCTGATTTTTGTAAATTGCGAATTTTTCATGTTTTGTTTTTTTGTGGGGTGGAGCTATAAGAGATCGAAACGACCGCCATTTTCGAAAGAATCCCGATGGCGGTCGTTTTGTTTTCGGGACGTTTGGTAGGCCCGCCAACCTGGCTGAACTCGGAAATAAAATTCTGGTCGGTCGGGCAACTGAAAAGGCGGATTGCGGAGAATATGGTTCAGACTCTGGAGGCCCGATAGACCCAAGACCTTCTGATGCCGTGGCCGGTTTCGGGAGAGGCAGGTGGGTTAATGACCTGAGTATCGAGATTAAGGGGGCAGCATGAGCGAAACCGTTTTCACTAAAGTCGACTACACTCTCGGACCTCTCATCGAGGACATCGCCCTCGGCAAAATCGGCCTGCCCGACATCCAGCGGCCTTTCGTCTGGAAGAACGCCAAGGTCCGCAACCTGTTTGATTCGATGTACAAAGGTTATCCGGTCGGCTATTTCCTCTTTTGGGATGCTGCCTCAGGGGAGAGTCGGGCGATCGGTGCCGACCAGAAGCAGAAGGCGCCACGACTGCTGATCGTCGACGGCCAACAGCGGCTGGTTTTGCGAACGCTACATAGACCGCTTCAGCCGTACTCGGGACCAGACGGTACAGGCCGCCCGCTCGGGCAAGCAAAACATCATTGAAGGTAGCATGGCCTCGGGCACTTCAAAGGAGGCCGAGATCAAACTGACCAACGTGGCCCGCGCCAGCCTGGAAGAGCTGCTGGAGGACTATCGCGATTTTCTGCGTACCGGTGGCTGGCGGTTGTGGGAGAAGAACAGCAGAGAGGCGTTGTTTGTGCGGCGGTTGGGAAGAATGAAGGGGAATGGAACCAATGGGACCGATAAGGCTGATGGGACCCAGGAAAACCCAAGATTGCATCCGTCCGATAAGGCTCATGAGTCTTATGATACCTACCGCCCATTTCTCGAAACCCGGCCTCCTGAGGTGGCAGCCAACATCCTCATCTGCTTGATTCACCAGGCCAACTACCTGCTCGATAGACAACTGGCGCAGTTGGAACAAGACTTTCTCAGGGATGGCGGCCTGCGAGAGCGCATGACCCGCGCTCGCCTCGGAAAGCGACGGAAGCAATAGCCACCGCAAATGTCTTCTGAGAAAACCGAAAGCACAAAGCCACCGGCATGGCGCCGATGGCTTTGTGCGGTAGATCATTTTTTCGCCGCCGAGGCAACCCGCTCACTCCACCCCAAGGTCATCGAGATAGCGCTCGGCCAGCATCGCCGCCATGCAGCCGGAGCCGGCGGCGGTGATCGCCTGGCGAAAGTTGGGGTCCTGCACGTCGCCGGCGGCGTAGACCCCGGGGATGTTGGTCTCGCAGCCGTTCTTGGTCAGCAGGTAGCCGTCCTGGTCCATGTGCAGCTGTCCCTTGAACAGGGCGGTGTTGGGGGTATGGCCGATGGCGATGAAGAGGCCGTCGCAAGAGAAATCCTCCTCCGCCCCGCTTTTGAGGTTGTGCAGTTTCACCCCGGTGACCCCGGCCTGTTTGTCGCCGATGATGGAGGTCACCACCGTATCCCAGCGAAATTCGATTTTCTTGTTCTCCCGGGCCCGCTTCTGCAGGGGCGGCGAGGCGCGCAGCTCGTCGCGGCGGTGGACCACCGTGACCTTGCTGGCGAAACGGGCAAGAAAAGATGCCTCTTCCATGGCGGTGTCGCCGCCGCCGACCACGACGACCTCCTTCTCCTTGTAAAAAAAGCCGTCGCAGGTGGCGCACACGGACACGCCGCGGCCGTAGAGCTCCCACTCGTTTTCCAGCCCCAGCATTTTCGGCGACGCGCCGGTGGCGACGATCAGGGTGCGGGCCTGGTAGCACTCGTCGCCGAGCCAGACACGAAAAGGGGTCTTGGTGAGTTCGACCTTGGTGACCTCGCCTTCGACGAACTGAGTACCGAAGCGCGCGGCCTGTTGCTGCATCTGCTCCATCAGCTCGCCGCCGTCGATGCCGTCGACGTAGCCGGGCCAGTTTTCGATGACGGTGGTGGTGGTGAGCTGGCCGCCGGGCTGGCGACCGTGGATCACGATCGGGCAGCAGCGGCTGCGGGCGGTGTAGATGGCGGCAGTGAGCCCGGCGGGGCCGGAGCCGAGAATCAGGGTCTGTTGGGAGCTGTTACAGGTTGCGGGCATCGCGGGCCTCCTCGAACTGTTCTGCGGCGTGATAGCTGGAGCGCACCAGCGGGCCGGCCTCGACATGGGCAAAGCCGCGGGCGAGAGCCGCGCGGCGCAGATCGTGAAACTCGTCCGGGGGAACGTAGCGCACCACCGGATGGTGCTGCCGGGTCGGCGCCAGGTACTGGCCCAGGGTGAGCAGGGCGCATCCCGTCCGGCGCAGGTCGGCCAGGGTCGCGAGGATTTCCGCGCGGGTTTCCCCCAGCCCGAGCATCAGTCCCGACTTGGTGGCAATCTGCGGGGCCAGGCGCTGGGCAGCGGCGAGAAGCGCGAGGGAGCGCCGGTAGTCGGCCCCCTGGCGGGCGGCTGGGTAGAGGCGCGGCACCGTCTCGAGGTTGTGCCCGAGAATGTCCGGCGCGGCGGCGACAATGGTCGCCAGGGCCTCTTCGCTGCCGGCGAGATCGGGAATCAGCAGCTCGATGCGGCATCCCGGCGCCCGGGCGCGGAGCTCCCGGGTCAGGGCGGCGAACTGGGCGGCGCCGCCGTCGGCGAGGTCGTCGCGGGTGACCGAGGTCACCACCGCATGCCTGAGTTGCAGGGCGGCCACCGCCTCCGCCACCTTGCGCGGCTCTTCCGGGTCGACCGGCAGCGGTTCGCCCCCCTGCACGTTGCAGAAGGCGCAGCCGCGGGTGCAGACGTTGCCGAGAATCATGAAGGTGGCGGTGCCGCGGCTCCAGCACTCGCCCTGGTTGGGGCAGGCGGCGCTGCGGCAGACCGAGTGCAGGCCCTGCTCGCGGTGGAAGCGGTCAATGCGGGCCCAGCCCGGTCCCTGGGGCAGGCGTACCTTAAGCCAGTCGGGTTTCTGTCGTTTGGACGGTGTCATAGTCTCCGGCATGATGCAGGTCGAAGGTGGCGGCGAAGGCGCGGATGAGGGCATTCTCCACGGCGATGCGCCCGGGTTCGCGGCCGCATTCGGCGGCCAGCGACGTCATGGCGACGCCGGCGAGGCCGCAGGGAACGATGGCGGCAAACCCCGACAGGTCGGGGGCCAGGTTGAGGGCGAAGCCGTGCCAGGCGACCCAGCGTCGCACCCCGACGCCGATGGAGGCGATCTTGCGGTTTTCCACCCAGACGCCGGTCTTGCCGGGGAGGCGGGCCCCCGTCACGCCGAAGTCGCCCAGCGCCCGGATCAGGGTTTCTTCGAGCCGGCGCAGGTAAAGGTGCAGGTCACGCCCCAGGCGGTCGAGGTGGACGATGGGGTAGCCGACCAGCTGTCCCGGTCCGTGCCAGGTGACGTCGCCGCCGCGCCCCACCCGGTGACACTCGATGCCTTGCCGGGCGAGCGCGGCGGGGGAAAGCAGCACGTTGCCGTTCTGGGCTCCGCGGCCGAGGGTGATGACCGGATCGTGTTCGAGGAGCACCAGGATGTCGTCATCGCCCCGCAGGCGCTCTTCGATCAGCCGCTCCTGCAAGGCAAGGCCGGCCCCGTAAGAGAGCCGGCCTGCGCGCAGAACGGAAAAATGAGCTGTGGGGTCGAGGGCGGCGGCTGAGATCTCAGTCCTCCCAGCCGATGCAGGTGACCGGACAGTTGTCGATGGCGTCCTGGATTTTCTCCTCGGGCGCTCCGGCGGGGGCGTAGACCTCCGCCACACCGTCCTCGTTCATCCGGAAGACCTCCGGTACCAGATCGATGCAGAGGTTGCAGCTGATGCAGGCCTCCTGGTCGACGTAAGGTTTCCTGGCCATGGCCACCTCGCGGGGCCCGGGAAAAAACGATCTCGTCCCGGGCCGAAAGGGTTAGATCTTTTCGAAATTGCTCTTGTCCGCACCGCACAGGGGGCAGACCCAATCGTCGGGCAGGTCTTCGAACGCGGTGCCCGGGTCGACGCCGCTTCCGGGATCGCCTTCGGCGGGGTCATAGATGTAATCACAGATAACGCAGCGGTACTTGGACATGTGGCTCCTCCTGAGGCGTGATGCAATGGGTTCACGAGACCTTTCCGACCAATCGGAAAAAACGTCCCCCTATTCTAAACGATTTCGCGCGGCTGGCAAGGTCGCGGCAATCAATCAGGTCGCGCCAATCTCATTCGGTGATGCGTCGGGCCGGTGCTTTCTCGGGGACGATCTTGACGAAGCGGCTGCGGCACTCGGACAGGACCTGCTCCACCCAGCCCGCTTCGTCTTCCTGGTGGCTGTGGATCAGTTCGCGATGGTACTGCAGCAGCAGCTCGCCGATGTGGGCGAGATCCTCCTCCGCGAGATCGCGGATGGCCACCCCGGCGCCGCTGGCGATGCGCCGGCGCAGGGCCTCGCGGGTCATCCCCATTTCGGGGTCGAGGTGGCAGTAGACGGTGCCGCCGGTCATCCCCGAGCAGATCCACGGCCCGGGGTCGCCGAGCACCACCACCCGGCCGGCGGTCATGTACTCGAAGGCAAAACCCTTGATGTTGGCGCGGCCGGCGATGTCGCGGGCGTCGTCGGCCAGCGGCTCGCGGATGCGCCCGCCCAGCACCACGTCGGCCCCCGACAGGCGGATGCAGGCGCGGCTGTCGGCATCGCCCTGGATGAAGAAGGTGCCGCCGGTGGCGCCGTAGGCAAGCCCCTTGCCGACCGCGCCGCCGACCCGGCGGCCGAAGCGGTTCTCGCCCTTGAGGATGACGATCTTGCCGCCCACGGCGCACTTGCCGACGCCGTCCTGAGCGCCCCCTTCGAGGCGCATGTTGACCCGCTCGATGTTGAAGGCGGCCAGCCCGTTGCCGGGGATCGAGTTGCGGCGGAAATGGAGCAGCACCTGCTTCTCGGCGCCGTAGCGCCCCTCGCGGTAGCCGCGGGTCATGGCGCCGGCCAAGTAGGTGCCGATGGCGCGGTCGGAGCTCGAGGCGTCCTCCTCGTCGAAGCGCACCCGGTCGTTGCCGCCGTCGAAGGCTTCGGTGACCAGGGTGGAGATGAGCGAGGTCAGGTAGTTGAGGGGCTTGCGGATGATGCGCACCTTGCCCTCGCCCGGCGCGATCTCGCCGGGCGCGGTGGGGGCGAGCAGGCCTGCCAGGTCGAGCAGTTCCTGGCCGCGGGCCTGCTCGAGCAGGTCGGTGCGGCCCACCAGGTCCTGAGTGCGGGTGAGGCCGAGGCGCGCGGTGAGCTTGCGGATCTCGAGGCCGACCTCGCGGAAGAAGGTGGTCTGGTAGATGATGCCGTTTTCCAGCACCCGCGGCACGAAACGCTTGAGGCCGCGCTTTTCGGCCTCCTCCAACGTTTCGATCTGGGTGGCGATGCCGACCGCGCAGGTGCCCAGATTGCAGCCGCGGCAGGTGGTGCAGCCGATCACGATCATCGCCAGGGTGCCGAAACCGACCCGGTTGGCGCCGAGCAGCATGAACTTGACCACGTCGCGCCCGCTGCGGGCGCCGCCGTCGGCCCAGAGTTCCACCTTCTGCCGCAGGCCGGCTTCGGCCAGGGCGCGGTGCGCCTCGCGGATGCCGATCTCGGTGGGGAAGCCCACATGCTTGACGGCATGCTTGCGGGCCGCGCCGGTGCCCCCCTCGTAGCCGCTTACGGTAATGATGTCGGCGCCGGCCTTGGCGATGCCGAGGGCGATGGTGCCGATACCGGCCACCGCCGGCACCTTGATCGAAATTTTCGCATGCGGGTTGGCAGTGCGCAGTTCCTCGATGATCTGGGCCAAATCCTCAATCGAATAGATGTCGTGGTTGTTCGAGGGCGAGATCAGGGTCACTCCGGGGGTGGCGCTGCGCGCCGCGGCGATCTTGGCCGTGACTTTGAATCCCGGCAGGTGTCCCCCTTCGCCGGGCTTGGCGCCCTGGCCGACCTTGATCTCGAGGAAGTCGGCCGAATTGAGCAGGTTCATGTGCACGCCGAAGCGCCCCGAGGCAATCTGCTGGCCGCGGTTGGCCCGGTAGCGGCCGAGCATGTCGGCGATCTCGCCTCCCTCGCCGTTCATGCAGACGATGTTGAGGCGTTTGGCGGCCTCGGCGTAGATGCGAAAGGGGGTCTCGCCCTGGGAGCCGAAGCTCATGGCCGAGATCAGGATCGGCAGGTCGTGGCCGCCGATGGTGGTGTCGACCTCCTGCGGGTCGACCGCGACCTCCTCGGAGAAGCGAAAGTCGAGCAGGTGGCGGATGCCGGTGGGGTTGTCGTGCTCCAGGGTGCGCATGGTGCGCGAGAGCTCGGCGTAGTGCTCCTCCATCTTGGCCACCGCCCCGGCCATCTTCCAGATGCGCGGCAGGATACGGAACGGGTTGGCCAGGGTCACCCGCTCGCGGCTGCGGATCAGCTGAGCGCGGCGGCGGTTGTTCTCCTCCAGCCGCGTGAGGTTCAGTCCCCCCTCGGTGCTGCCGCAGAAGCTCGGCGCCTCGAAGATGGCGGCCAGCTCCGGGGCGAGGCCGACCGCGGCGAAGTACTTGCCGTAGCCGCCGATCTCGTGGGTGCCCATGGTGGAGATCACCTTCTCGATCCCCTTGACGAGGACGCCGGCCAGGTTGGCAAGCTCGCCCGCCTCTTCGCCCGCTTGCTCCCACATCAGGTAAGGGCAGATGGCGTCGGCGCCCATGCCGCGGGCGAAGATCAGGTCGTGCAGGTTGCGAAGCGCCCCTGAACGCAGCACCAGCGAGGCGCGCCGGCGCAGGGTGACGCCCCCCGCGGTCCGTTCGTTCTTGAGCGCCTGGTGAATCGCCGCCACCACCAGGTAGGGGTCGAGGAAGGCGCGCCCCGGCGCGAAGGCGCGGGCATCGTCGAGCAGCAGCAGGCGCGCGCCGGTCTGCACTCCGCGCACCGCTTCGCGGCAGAGCCGCTCCAGCGCCTGGCGGATGGTCTCCTCTTTGCCGAGGGAGCAGGAGATGACCCGGTAGGCGGCGCGCTTGCCGCGAGCGAAGTGGCCGAGCAGATCCTCGAGAGTGGCGCTGCCGAGGCGGGCGGCGACTTCGCGGTCGACCCCCTGCACCTCCCCACGGCGGCCGCCGAGCAGGACCGGGGTCTCGAGGGCGACCGCCGGCTCCGCCGCCCCCTTCAGTTCGGGCCGGGCGCCGAGGTAGATCCGGGTGGAGAAGTGATCGGCCTCGCGCTCGCGGTCGATGGCCGGGTTGGTGACGACCGCCACCTGCTCCTTGAAGTAGTCGGAGAGGTTCTGCCGCTCGGGGTCGAGGGCGGCGAGCGGGGCGTCGTGGCCGAGAGAGACCACCGGGTCCTGGCCGGTGCGGGCGGCTTCCTGCAGCAGGCGCCGGTCGCCGGCCTCCCAGCCGAGGGCCGCGAGCAGGTTGTCCGCGGGGAGTTTTTCCATGCGGCGAAAGAGTTTTTCCTCCTTGACGGTCGCCGCCGGCAGGGCGCGGCCTGCGGCCAGGGCCTTGGCGTTTTTCTTTAATCCGGTGCGCTTGCTGAAGCGCTTGTAGACGGTTCGTCGCAGCGCATCGCAGGCCAGCACCTGCAGCCCCTTGCCGGGGACCATCTGCAGCCCGATCTTCTCGCCGGGCGCCAGCGGTTTGGGGTCGGCGAGGATCTCTTCGTGGGGCACTACCCCGAGTTCCGAGGAGGCGAAATATTCTTTTTCCGTTTCGCCGAACCACAGGGGGCGCAGCCCCATGGCGTCGACGCTCAGGCAGCAGCTGTCCTCGAAGCGGGTGATGATCGCCGCCGGGCCCTGGGCGCTGGCCGGCAGCCAGCGGCGCAGAAAGCCGTAGAGGGCCTGCTGCTCCTCGCTCATGCGGTCCATCTCGGAGAAGATCGGCGGGAAGACCGTCTCCATCGCCTCGAACAGGGAGAGCCCGGAGCCGTGGATCAGTCCCTCGAGGGTGCGGTTGAGGTCCTGCGAGTCGCTGCCGCCGTCGGGCAGGGGAATCCCGAGCATCCGCGCCTCCTCCCGCAGGCGGGCGATGGTGTTGATCTCGCCGTTGTGGCCGAGGAGCGAAAAGGGCTGGGCGCGCAGCACCGTCGGCAGGGTGTTGGTCGAGTAGCGGCTGTGGCCGATGGTGACGGCGGAGAGAAAGGCGCGCCGTTTCAGTTCGGGATAGTAGCGCGGCAGCAGTTCGGGAGCGCCGTGCAGCTTGTAGGCCGCCACCCGGTTCGACAGGGACGCGACATGGATCGGATGCGCCGCCTCGATGGTGGTCTGCAGGCGGAACAGGCGAGCGGCGACCTCCTTTGCATCACCGAAGTACAGCGCCAGCTGCCAGAACAGAGGTTCGTTCTCCCGCGCCCGGGTTGCCAGCACTTCGCTGCGCACCGGACCGGGGCGCTCCACCAGCACCTCGGCGCCGGCCGCCCGGCAAAGATCGATAATCTGCTCCTGCAGATCGGGATTCTCCTCCAGGGCCGGTTTCGGCAGGAGCAGGTGCCCCAGGGCGAACCCCTCCTCGGCCACCCGCTCGGCGTCGTGCCCGGCTCCGGCAACGACTTCGCGCCAGAGTGTGCGCGGAATGTCGGTGAGCAGGCCGCAGCCGTCGCCTTCGCCGTTGATTTCGCCTGCCCGGTGACCCATGCGCACCAGCGCTTCGATGGTGCGCTGGACGTTGCCGTGGGTCGGATTGCCGGCCTTGTTCATGTAGCCGATGATGGCGCAGGCGTCGCGTTCGGCGGGCATCAGGCCCGAGTTGTCGATGAAGGGTCGGGTCATGGAAAGCTCCAATTCTTCCGGGGATAAAAATAAATATTTAACGGAGAGGCGGAGAGGGGAGAGCAGAAAACAAGAAAAAGCTTTTCACCACGAAGAGCACGAAGGGCACGAAGTTAAAACCTTATTGCTTGGTTTTTCTTCGTGATCTTCGTGTCCTCGTGGTGACCCATCAGGTTCCGGGATTCAATCCTGGCTCCACTCCGAACAATTCTGATTTTGACCGAAAAAAAAAGGCGAACGCCTGCGCGTCCGCCTTCATTGTCGTTACCTGAAGTCGGCGGCGCCTAAGCCATCTCAAGCAGGACCCGCACCGTCTTCTCGATCCCCTCGGCGGCCTCGCTGATGCGGCCGGCCAGCATGTAGGCGGGGCTGGAGACGATCTTGTTCTTCTCGTCGATCACGAACTCGTTCACCGGGCACTGGATGTGCTGCGAGCCCATTTTCTCCAGGGCACCGGCGGTCTCCCGGTCGCTGCCGATGGTCAGCTTGTGGGCGAGCTTCTCGTTGCCGAGCACCCGCGCCACCAGCGCCGGGGCGATGCAGACCGCGGCCAGCGGTTTTTTCGCCGCCAGCACCTCGCGCACCAGGCGCGCCACCTCGGGCTGCACATCGCATTCGGCGCCCTTGACCGCGAAGTCGCACAGGTTCTTGGCGGCGCCGAACCCGCCCGGGAGCATCAGGGCGTCGATGTCACCGGCCTTGACTTTGGCGATGTCCTTGATCTGGCCGCGGGCGATGCGGGCCGACTCGATCAGCACGTTGCGTTTTTCCCCCGCGGCGGGCTCGCCGGTGAGGTGGTTGACGACGTGCATCTGCTCGATGTTGGGGGCCATGCACACCGCCTCGGCGCCGGCCCGGTCGATGGCCAGCAGGGCGATGACCGCTTCATGGATTTCGCTGCCGTCGTAGACGCCGCAGCCCGAAAGAACCACGCCGATTTTCTTCGCCATAGATCGATCCTCCTTGGTTTCGGAGATAGAGGTAGCATCCCGTCGTTCAAAGGTCACCATGTTTCCGAACCCAAAAAATATAGACCAGGGTACCGGGTCGGTCAACCGGGGGCGGCAGGAGAGGTGATCATTATTCGCGGGAATACAGGACCGCCACCGCCTGGGTGCGGCCGGGGGTGCGGGCGACGTAGCCGTGGGGCTCGCTCGAATCGTAGTAGACCGAATCGCCCGGCTTCATGACCAGCACCTGGTCGCCGAAGTGCAGTTCGAGCTCGCCCTGGAGCAGAAAGAGAAACTCCTCCCCCTCGTGGCGCACCCTGAGGTCTTCGCGCCACTCGCCCGCCTCGAATTCGACCAGAAACGGCTCCATGTGCTTCTGTTTGCGCCCGTAGGCCAGGGAATGGTAGGTGTAAGGGGGAATCGGCTGGTCTTCGGGATGGCGGCGCTGCAGTCGGCGGCGCTGGTCGGCGCGCACCAGGATGCACTTGTCGGTATTGCCCTCTTCTTCGAAAAAGGTGTGGATGCCGACCTTGAGCGCCTTGGAGATGCGCAGCAGCGTCGCCAGCGGCGGAATCACCTGGTCGTTCTCGATCTGGGAGAGCAGCGGTTTGGAGAGACCGGTGGCATCGGAGAGGGTCTGCAGCGTCAGGCGCTTCTCCTGGCGCAGACGGCGCACTTTCAGGCCGATCTGGAGTTCCTTGACCTCTTCGCGAATGTTTTCCATGACAGTCCGACCTCGTTGGGTGAATCCGATTTATTACTGTTTCCGAACGAAATAGTCAAGAAAATTGAACGATTAGGCTGGTTTCCGGGGAGCTTCTCCGGTTTCCCGACGATTCCCATAAGGCCTGTCGTCTGTTAAGATCAAGTGTAACTCATAACCTGGACCTGATCGCCGCCCATGCCGCAAAAACCTTTCGCGAAAAGCTCTTCCCGCCGACCGCTGCGCGCGGTGCTGTTCGATCTCGACGGCACCCTGCTGCAGGTGGAGATGGGGCGGTTCATCCCCACCTATGTCAACGGGCTGGCCGCCCATTTTGCCGATTTCGCCGACCGGCGCCGGTTTGCCGACACCCTGGTGGCGGCAACCTTCGCCCTGATCCGCGACACCAGCGATTCCCAGACCAACGAGGAGCTCTTTCTCGCCGCCCTCGAGCGCCATCTCGGCATTGGCCCGGCGTTATTTCGTCAGCGTCTGCAGGCCTATGCCGGCGACGGACTGCAGAGCCTGGGGGCGCTGATCGAGCCCCTGCCCCTGGCGCGCGACATTCTGGCGTCCTGCTTCGCCCGGGGGTGGACGGTGATCATTGCCACCAACCCGGTCTTCCCGCGCACCGTGGTCGAGGCGCGCCTGCGCTGGGGCGGCCTGGCCGATTTTGCCTACCCCCTGGTCACCAGCTACGAAAACACCCGCTTCTGCAAACCGCAGCCCGGCTACTTTCGCGACATTCTCGCGCAGTTCGACCTGGCGCCCGAGGAATGCCTGATGGTCGGCAACGACACCGAACACGATCTCGCCGCCGCCGGGGTGGGGATTCCCACCTTTCTCGTCGACACCTGGCTGATCGACCGCCTGGAGGGCGATTTTCACTGCGATTTCCGCGGCGGCCACCAGGATTTGCTGCACTTTCTGCAAGGCTGCTAAGTGGCCAGAAAAAAAGGAAGATTAATTGACACAAATGGCTTTTTCCGCTACGCTTTGTGTGCACCTGTCCCCCCGTTCCGGAGCGCTTCCGCTATGACCCGCGCCGCCAACCCGTTGCTTTGTCTGCTTTTCTGCGCGTTCCTGCTGCTGGCGGGGTGCGGCGAAAACCGCGAGGCCCGCATCGCCACCACCGTGCGCGATGCTCGGGTCAAGCCGCCGGTGGAAAAACCGGCCCCCGAGTTGGTGTCGACCCAGCAGGCGTTCATCGAGGTTTCGGCCAAGGTGACTCCGGCGGTGGTCAACATCCGCGCCGCCCGCGCCCGCCGCGGCAGCGATCTCGGGCCGCTGTTCGAGGAGTTCTTCGGTGACCTGTTCCGCAACCAGCCGCGGCGTTTGCCGCCGGAACAGAGCCTCGGCTCGGGCTTCATCATCTCCGATGACGGCTACATCCTGACCAACGAGCACGTGGTGAAGGGGGCCGAGCAGATCAAGGTCAAGCTGTCCGACCAGCGGGTTTACCAGGCGAGCGTGGTCGGGGTCGATGACCGCACCGACGTGGCCGTGCTCAAGATCGAGCCCGACGACGGACTGCCGACGGTGGTTCTCGGCGATTCCGACGCGTTGCAGGTCGGGCAGTGGGCGCTGGCCATCGGCAACCCCTTCGGTCTCGACCGGACCCTGACGGTGGGGGTCATTTCGGGCACCGGCCGCAGCAACGTCGGCATCGAGGAATACGAGGATTTCATCCAGACCGATGCCTCGATCAATCCCGGCAATTCAGGCGGGCCGCTGCTCAACATCTACGGCGAGGTGGTCGGCATCAACACCGCCATCGTCGCCACCGGGCAGGGCATCGGCTTCGCCATTCCGATCAACCTGGCCAAGCTGATCGCCGATCAACTGATCTCCTCGGGCCGCGTCACCCGCGGCTGGCTCGGCGTCGGTATCCAGGAGGTGACGGCCGAACTGGCCGAGTCCTTCGATCTCGGCAAGCCGACCGGCGCCCTGGTCAACCAGGTGATGGCGGGAACTCCGGCGGCGGACTCCGGCCTGCGGCAGGGTGACATCATCCTCGCCTTCGACGGCAAGGAAGTGCGCGGGGTACGGGAATTGCAACTGATGGTGGCCAGTTCCCCCGCCGGCCGCGAGGTTACCCTCGAGGTTTTGCGCGAAGGTCGTCGCCGCTCCCTCGCGGTGGTGCTCGGGACGCGCGAGCCCGCCACCGCCGCCGCGCCGCCGCCGGTCGAGGCGCCCGGCGACGAATTGCTCGGGGTGAGCGTCGCCCCCACCGCGGAGAGTCGCGGAGTGCAGGTGACAAAGGTCGTCCCCGGCAGTGCCGCGGAGACCGCCGGGGTGCGCGCCGGTGACGTGATTCTGGCCCTGAACCAGAACGAGGTCAGCGACCTGACGTCATTTCGCGCGGCGGCGCAAGCCGCCCGCCGCGACGGCCGTGCCCTGCTGTTGCTGCAGCGGGGGGAGAATACGCTTTATCTGGCCTTTTCCCTGAACTGATTTCGCTGTGCCGGCGAGCCCCCGCAGCCAAGTCATTCATCAATCGCCAACCATCGGCTTACGGAGGAGTTATGTCCAGGCTGGTAGAAAATCCCGACCTGGCTTTTCGCCTGGCGCGCGCCATCGTCTCGGACGTGGCTCTTTACAACCAGGAGAAGGTCGCCGAGGGGATCAAGAACGACAATATTTTCGACGTTCTCGCCGATGAACTGGAAGAGGGGCGCGAGCATTTCTACACCCGGGTCTCCCCCGACCTGGCCGATCGCGACCACCTGTTCGACCGCGCCATCGTCGACGTCATGATCAAGCAGGCCGGAAAGATCGAAAGCGCCATCTGGTAGATGTCCCGCGACCACTCCTTTGTCTTTCCCCGGGGCGAGGCGCCCCAGCGCCTCGATCAGTTCGTCGCCGACCAGTTGCCGGAACTCAGCCGCTCCCAGATCAAGAAGCTGATCGAGGAGGGGCGGGTGTTGGTGGATGGCCGCGCCACCAAGGCGGGGGAGAAACTCAAAGGTGGCGAGACTCTCGCCGTTTGCATCCCGGCACCGGCGCCGGCCGCGCCGCAGGCGGAAGACATCCCCCTCGACATCCTCTACGAAGACTCCCGCCTGATCGTCATCAACAAGCCGGCGGGCCTCGTCGTGCACCCCGCCGCCGGCCACGGTTCGGGCACCCTGGTCAACGCCCTGCTGCACCACTGCGGCGACCTCTCCGGCATCGGCGGCGAGCTGCGGCCGGGCATCGTGCACCGGCTCGACAAGGACACCTCGGGGGTGATGGTGGCGACCAAGGACGATGCCACTCACCAGCACCTCTCCCGCCAGTTCAAGGTGCACTCCATCACCCGCCGCTATCTGGCGCTGGTGCACGGCCTGGTGGCGAAAGACCGGGGCGAGGTCGACCGTCCCATCGGCCGCCACCCCGGCGAGCGCAAGAAGATGACCAGCCGCAGCGGCCAGGGGCGCCGCGCGCTGACCCGCTGGCAGGTGCTCAGGCGCTTCGACCGCCACAGGCTGACCCTGCTCGAGCTGACCCTGGAAACCGGGCGCACCCATCAGATCCGGGTTCATTTCGCCGATCTCAACCTGCCCCTGGTGGGTGATCCGGTCTACGGCAGCAGCAGCCGCACCGGCGCCCTGCGCGATCCGGAGCTGCGCCGCCTGGTGCAGCAGCTCGGGCGCCAGGCCCTGCATGCCCGGGTTCTCGGCTTCGTTCATCCCGCCAACGGCGAGTATCTCGAACTCGAGGCGCCGCCCCCGGCCGACCTGCAGGGGGTACTCGATTGGCTCGATGGCGCCTGTGCGGAAGAAATGCGAGGTTGACCCGCTGCCCTCTCTTTATTTATCTTGCTGAAAATCCTTTTCTCCGGAGATCTTTTCCCGCCATGAAACTTGCACGCCAAGGCAAGATCAGTTATCTGCAGCCGTCCTGGGCCCTTGATCATCCGGTGGCCGCCGGCTTCACCACCCGCAACGGCGGCGTCAGCCGCGCCCCCTACAACTCGCTCAACCTCGGTTTCAATACCGAGGACTCCGCTCACAACGTGGAGGCCAACCGCTCCACCCTGTCGCGCACCTTCGATGTGCCGCCCCATCTCTTTCTGACGGTGCAGCAGGTGCACGGCAGCGACCTGCTGGTGATCGACGAGCCCAATCCCGACCTGTCCCACTTTCAGCAGGTGGCCTGCGACGGCATCGTGACCAATCAGCCCGGCGTTCTCATCGGGGTGCTGGTGGCCGACTGTTACCCGGTGGTGCTGTTCGACCCCGTCAACCAGGTGGTGGCCGCGGTACACGTCGGCTGGCGGGGGGCGGCTGCGGGCATTCTGCCCAAGGCGGTGCGCACCATGGTCGCGCTCTTCGGCAGTCAGCCGGAGAACCTGCGGGCTGCGATCGGGCCGGGGATCGGCGCCCATAAATACGAGGTTGACCGGCCGGTGCGCGACGCCTTCCGCAAGGGGGGAGGCGATTGGGATGCGATTGCCCGGGAGCAAGAGCTGGGTAGATGGCATCTCGATCTGCGCGAGAGCTCGCAGCTGCAGTTGCAGCAGGCGGGGCTGCCGGCGGCCCATATCGAGGCGACCGCCGAGTGCACCTGCTGCCACCGCGAGCTCTTTTTCTCTCATCGCCGGGACAAAGGAATCACCGGCCGGCAGGCGGGGTTCATCATGCTCAACGCGCAGGCTTGAGGCGCGGCCGGAAAGGGTGAGCGCCCTGTCCTGCCGACCGTTGCGTCATCCGGCCGGCGCCCGGCGCCGGGTATGGAGGTCATCTTGGAGATCAAAATCCTCTTCGCCGACGATCACGAGGTCTTTCACGACTGCATCAAGGCGCTGTTCGACACCCACGCCACCATTCGCGTGCTGGCCACCGTCAGCGATGGCCGCAGTGCGGTGAGGCTGGCGCAGGAGCTTGCCCCCGACGTGGTGGTGATGGATCTCGCCATGCCCCTGCTCAACGGCATCGAGGCCACACGTCAGATCGTCTCCGCCAATGACCAGGCCAAAGTGCTCGCCCTCTCCAGCCACAAGGAGCGCAAGTTCATCCTCTCCGTGCTCAAGGCGGGCGCCCGCGGCTACGTGGTCAAAGACTCGGCCATCAGCGAACTGATCCACGCCATCGAAGCGGTCGCCGCGGGGCGCATGTATCTGAGCCCCAGCATTACCGACGTGGTTCTCGAAAGCCTGCTGGTCGAGGACGGCGGCGAGGGTGCCGAAATCAACCCGGTGGAGAAGCTCTCGACCCGCGAACGGGAGATTCTGCAACTGCTCGCCGAGGGGAAGAACGCCCGGGAGATCGCAGAGGTCCTCAACCTCAGCCCCAAGACCGTTGAGAGCCACCGGAACAACATCATGCACAAGGTCGGCGCCGATTCCCTCCCCGAGCTCACCAAAATCGCCATCCGCGAAGGCTTGACCCCTCTCTGAACCTTATCCTGAATCCATGAGTACTCGACGGCAAATAGCACAAGTCGTTGAATTGCCTAATGTGTCCCAAAAATCGCCGCTGAACCTATGGGTGCAGCTCAGATTTTTGAAACGCTTATTCAATCCAAGCACTTGCACTCTTTATCCGCCGCTTATCCACGGATTCAGGCTTATGTCATTTCAGGGAGTTGGCCGATTTGGGGGAAATGGCCGCGCAATTTAAGGTTTTTCTCCCGCAAAAATCAGGTTTTTCCTGATAGGAATTTTTTTTCAAAAGATATATCGTCTACCCATTCGCAACGAACGGATGGACGACGGGTTCGCTCCCGTTTTTCAGCAGCATGTGAAGGAGGGGTGCCGGTTTTTTTGAGCCGGAAAAAATTTGCCGTGTAGATTAAGGCCTGATCGGGCGACCGATCGGGCCGTTTTTTTTCAGGCCTATAACCCAAACGAAGGTTTCACGCGAAGCCGCGAAGACACGAAGAAAATCACCTCGGGATATCCGGTCTGTGTCCTTCGCGATCTTAGCGCCTTTGCGTGAGACAAGATCTTGAGCCTTCTTTTGGGTTGTAGAACCGTTGTTTTTTGGGGGAAGGAGAATCGCCCCGTTTTTTCTTTGCCATTGTCTGTGAGTTGAGGGCATGTTAATTTGTTTTCACTTTTACTGTCGGGTGGCGCATGTTCTCTTTTCTCACCTCATTACGTCTGACTCTGCCTCTGTTGTTGGGGCTTGCGGCCATTTCGGTCTTCGGCACCCTGCCAGGCGACGAGGCGGCTCGTTTCGATCTCTACTACCAGAGTCTTTGGTTTCGGCTGCTGCTGGGGTTGCTGGCGTTGAACCTGGCCGCCTGCACTCTCAAGACGGTTTGGCGCAACCGCCACGACCACAGGCATTTTCTCGCGGCTCTGCCCGCCGTGGCCGAGGCCGTCGCTGCCGATGCTCCGGCCCTTGAGCGGGAAAGTGCGGTCGCCGCTCTGAAGCGGGCCGGGTTTCGGATTTTCGCTGGCGACGGGACCGTTGTCCTGGCGCAGAAGGGGCGCCTTGGACGCTGGGGATCGACGGTGGTGCATCTCTCCTGCCTTTTGATCATGGCGGGGGGACTTGCGGCGGAGCTCGGTTTTGTCGGCACCCGTTTTATCTATGTGGGCCAGCAGGAGTCGCGGGTGCTCGATTGGCGGAGCCAGACCGAGCGCGACCTCGGTTTTACCCTGCGGCTCGATCGGTTCGAACCGCAGTATTACCCGATCGATGTGCAGATTACGGCCTATGCCCCCGGTTCCCGGCGCGAACTGAACATCTGGACCACCCGCGAGGGGGAGCGCTTTGCGCTGCCCACATCCGCGCTGGTTGCCGAGGTGGTGCGGTTCGACCCCTCCACCAAAGAGCTGCGCCTGCGCATCTGGCGCGGTGACGTGCCTCTGGGCGACTATCGGTCCGGGGTCGGGGAACACGGTTTTCGCGAAGGGGTCGATCCGGGCGTCGAGCTCTATCCCACTGCCTTTAAAGACCCGATTCTGGAGCAGACCCGCAGCGAAGTGACGGTGATCGAAAACGGGCAGGAGGTCGTTCGCGGGGTGATTGCGGTCAATCAGCCTCTCGTCTACCGGGGAGTCGCCATTTACCAGACCGCCTTCGATCACGACCAGTTCGGGTTCTGGTACGTCGGTTTCCAGTTTTCCAAAGATCCCGGCGAGCCCCTGGTGTGGGTGGGGTGCATCACTCTGAGTCTCGGGCTGCTGCTGGCGTTCGGACTTCGTTACCGGGTGGTGGCGCTGGTGCCGCAGGGCGCCGGCAGCCGCCTGGTGCGCCTGCGCGGATTTTCGGACGCTGCCGGCGGCGAGAAGTTTGCTAAACTTGAAAGTGAACTGCAGGCCGCAGCCGGCCTGAACGCCTCCCCGGGAGATCTTCGATGAGTCGTCATTTTCGCCCCCGCGCGCCGCGTCCCGTCCCCGCCAAGAGCCAGCAGGAAGTCGACGACATGGTGCGCCAGATGAAGGCCGCCCAGGGGGCGGGCGAGAACTACCGCGAACGCTCCCTCAAGCTGCACGGCTGGATCTGCGCCAAGTGCGGCCGGGAATTCGAACTGCACAATCTGCATCTGCTCACCGTCCACCACAAGGACGGCAACCACCACAACAACCCCTCAGACGGCAGCAACTGGGAAAATCTCTGCACCTACTGCCACGACGACGAGCACAGCCGCTCGCTGCTGGGCGACTACCTGCAGGAGGCGCGGCACAAGAGTTGAGACGGCGTCAGAAATGTCTTTCGCGGTTTTTTTTGAAGTAAAGCTTTCCCTGCATTCTGCGAGAAATCCGTTTCGGGTTTCTCATCATTAAAACGCGGGCTTTCGCCGCAACCCCCATTCAACAATAATCTTAATCTCTTGCTGCCGGACTTTGTCGCGGGAGTGACCCGTTGTGACGATTGTTCTTCATGAACGGTTGTTTATCGGAAGGTTCTTCTGGCGCATAAGTGGCTGTTTCTGTGAAGAAAGTTTCTTGCGCGACGGATTTCGCCTGCTAAAGTTTCCCTTTACTCTGGTGTTTTGTCTGTCAAAGCATCTTTTTGTTTGCTTGCGGTCCGGTTCGATTTTTCCACCTGCCTGCCCGAATGTCGTCGTCGACCGGTCCGCCACTACCGAGAGGAAAAGGGAGAACCGCAATGATGGGAACGCGTATCTGGCAAAGGTTGGCCCTGGCCGCCGCGGTGGCGGTCTGGGCGTCGTTTCTGTGCAGTGCCCAGCCGACCTGGGCGCTGGACAACACGCTCTGTCAAGAGTGTCATGCCAAGCTCGATCTGCAGGATTTTCACCATGCTCTGCCCAACGGATCGGACTGCTTCGGCTGCCATGAGGTGGTCTTCGTCGGCGGGGTCTTGCTTTTCGGCTCGCCCGACTGCCTGAGCTGCCACGATTTTGCCGGGGGGCCGGGGGCGCTGGCCCATGACGACCACACGATGCTGATCCCCGGTCAGATCGCCGCCTGCGAAACCTGCCATACCGACGGGGTGCCGGGGGCAGGGCCGGTGCGCGAGCCCTACACCGCTAGTTGTGCGCCCTGTCACGCCTTCAACGGCCCGGGGCA
>NPIF01001201.1_pt1 | contig 19132 bp, 4 predicted proteins | sample 8637461 | NCBI WGS metagenome assembly NPIF01 (sample SAMN07420641, study PRJNA396082) | bioreactor metagenome | isolation source: sample BR12 brine-fed electro-methanogenic bioreactor BR | place: Japan: Kochi | collected 2016-12-09
GCAGCTCGGGCGGCAGCTCGTCGCGGACGAGGACGTTGTAGGCCGGCGCGCTGCCGACGTTGCTGACCGTGACGCGGTAGCGCACGACGGCGCCGGGCTCGATCGGCGACGGAACCGTCATCGCTTCCTTGGCGATGTTGAGCAGCGGCTGGAGAACGCCGATGTCGTCGGCAGCCCCCCGCTGCGCGGCGGGGCCGCCCGCCGTGCCGTAGTCCAGCGTGGCGCCGTTCGTCAGCGTGGAGCTGGGGCTCGCGGCAAGCGTGTTCTTGACGCGCGCGGTGTAGACGATGACGAGGGAGTCGTTCGCAGAGGCGTTGTCCCCGGCGTTGACGAGATCCCCGAAGTTCCAGGCGATGCCGCCTGTCGCGGCGGCTGCTGGGGCCGTGCTGCCTGCGACGAGGGCGGTGTAGGTAAAAGGCGCACTCGCGGCGAAGGGAGAGCCGTCGCTGTCCCCGTGGATCCGGAGCGTCTCGACGAACTCCATGTGCGGGGGGAGGGTGTCGCGCACGATGAGCGCGCGGCTCGTGCCCTCGAAGACCTCGCCGAGCGTCAGCGTGTAGGTGACGAGGTCACCGACGCGGTACTCGCCGCCAGCGAGGGGGCCGCCGGCCGCCCTCTTCGCGAGCGTGGTCGGGTCGGAAGTGGTGGCACTCTCGGCCGCCGGCGCCCCGGTGTCGACGCGCTCGTGCGGGCTCGCTCCGTCGAGCGAGCTCCACTCGGACTGCGCCTCGTTGGTCAGGGTCTCGAGCGGCTGCACGCCGTCCTCGACGGTCAAGCGATAGGTCAGCTCGAAGAGACTGCCCGGGGGAATGTCGACGTCCTGCCCGTTGTCGCGACCCCAGACCAGCGGGCCGTCCGGCGCCCCGGCGGGCTCGAAGGGAGATAGTGGAGCGCCGTCGAGCGTCGCGGACACGACGGAGGTGTAGGTCGTGCTCGCCGGGATCGTGTCGGTCAGCGCCAGATCGTAGGCGGTGGAGTAGCCTGCGGTGTTTGGGCTCGTCACGCGGACGCGGTACTCGAGCACATCACCGGCGCTCGGGGCGGTGATCGTCCCGAACGTGTCGCCCGCGCTCACGTTGCGGCCGGCTTTGGTGGTGTCGGTCCCTGGCTCATGGATCGTGACATCGTGCTGCCCCGTGATCGGGCCGAGCAGCGTGCCGCCGGCGGTATCCGAGTAACGCGCTTCCGCGGCGTTCTGGACGACCAGCCCCCGCACGTTCTGCGGCGCGTCGAGGACACGGGCTCTGACGAGGAAGATCCCCTGGGCGCCCGCGGGGACGGCGAAGCGTGCCTCCGCGTGGTTCGAGCCGAGGTTCGTGTGGCTGAGGTCGACGGCCGTCGCGCCGTTTCCAGGTGCGGACTCCATCGCGAGCAGCGTGAAGTTCGTCGGGAGCTCGTCGACGAGGACGACATCCGCGAGCGCGGAGGCGATCGGGGTGCCGGGGAAGGCCAGCGTGAAGACGATCTCCTCGCCGATGTGTGCGTTCGCGGGCCCGGTCTTGTCGAGGTCGCTCGGACGCTCGAAGGTGCGCACGCGGGTCACCGCCGGGCCGACGGGTGTGTACTGCTTCCTGCGAGTGACGTTGTCCGGCGTGCTCGCATCGAGGGAGTAGAAGGTGGAGACGATCGCGCTGTTCGCGATCTCGGTGTCGCTGGTCACGTCCGCGTCGATGACGACGTCGTAGCTGATCGTCAGCGTCTCGCGGGAAGCGAGGGGCTCGCTGTCGGGCCAGCTCCACGTGACGACGCCCGTCGTGCCGTGGGCGCTTCCGTCGTACGTCGGCGGCGTGCTCGGAGCGGAACCGCCGTTCGTGAAGACGAAGTTCGAGAGCGGCGTGTCGCGGAGTTCCGGCGGGAGTTGGTCCTGGACTACCGCGTTGTAGGCGGGAGCGTTTCCTTCGTTCTTCACGGTGATGCGATAACGCAGCGTCGCACCGGGCTCGACGGGCGACGGGAGGTCCAAGAGCTCCTTGTCGATCTCGAGGAACGGCTGATTCACGATGAATCGCTCCCCGTCCTCACGGGGTACTGCCGGACCGTTGGCGGTGAGATAGGTGAGGGTCGCCGCCGAGTGGCTGTGGATCGAACCGTTGGGCACGGTGTTCTTCACGACCGCGGAGTACACGACGGCGAGCGTGTCGTTCAACGCGTCGTTGTCACCCGCGTTGATGACATCGTCGAAGTCCCACACCAGTCCAGCCGTGGCGCCCGCTGCGGGAGCGTTCACCCCATCGACGAGGTCGGCGTAGTCGAACGGAGGCGCGTCGGCGAAGGGCGAGCCGTCGTTGTCGAGGTGGATGCGCTCCGTCTCGGTGAACTCCATGAAGGAAGAGAGGTTGTCCACGAGGCGGAAGCGCCCCGTCGTTCCCTCGGGGATGTCACCGATCGTGAGGGTGTAGGTGACGAGGTCGCCGACTCGGAAGGAGCCGTCGGGGAGCGGTCCGGGCGCGATGGTCTTGGTCAGGGTGGCCGTGTCGGGGACCGTCGTCGTCACGCTCTCGGGCGCGGAGGTGTAGTCGTGCACACCGCCGCTGCCGTTCCTCTCGTGGGCACTGGGACCGTCGAGCGAAGTCCAGTCGGCGCTGACAGCGTTGGTCAACGTCTCGGCGGGGCGTGCCCCGTCGCGCACGAGCACCTGATAGACGAGCACGAGCTCCGCACCGGGGACGATGTCGAGGTCCTGGCCGTTGTCGCGGCCCCAGACGAGCGGCCCGTCCGGCGCGCCGCCGGGCTCGAACGGAGCGAGCGGGGCTCCGGCGAGCGTCGCCGAGACGAGACTGGAGTAGCGCGTCTCGCTCGCGATCGTGTCGACGAGGTTGAGGTCGTAGGCGGTCGCCACGGTGGCGGCAGCCGCGTTGCGGACGGTGACCCGGTACTCGAGCAGGTCGCCGGCATCCGGCGGCGTGACGGTGCCGAAGGCATCGCCGGCCGTCACGTTGCGGCCTTCCTTGCTGACGCTGACCACCGGCTCGTGGAGCACGGTGCTCTTCTGTCCGCTCACCGGGCCCTGCGGAGTCCCTCCGGGGCCGTCCGCGAAGGTCGCGGTCGCGGTGTTGGTCAGGGTGGTGTCCTGCTGGTTGCTCGCGTCGTCGGATCGCACGCGCGCGCGGAGCTCGACGAGGGCGTGGCCGCCTGCAGGGATGCTCGCGAACGCGACCTCGACCCGGCCTGCGGAGAGGTCGCTCGCCGAGGCGTCGTAGCCGACGCCGTCACTGCCTGCCGCGTGCGTGATGGAGAGCAGTTCGAGGCCGGTCGGGAGCGTGTCGTTCAGCGTGATGTCGTGGAGCGCCGACTGCACACTCGTGCCCGGGAAGCGGAGCGTGTAGACGTACTCCTCGCCGGGGCGCGCGGCGTCGGGACCGAGCTTGGTGAGGTCGCTCGCCGGGTCGAAGGTGGTCAGCGATGTCGTGTCGCTCAGGCCTGGGAGCCAGCTCTCACGGGCCGCCGTGTTGGGGTCGCCGCTCGGGAGCGAGTGGTAGCGTTCGAGGCGCGCGGTGTTCGTGATGGCGACGTGTGTGCCGACGTCGGCGTCGATCGTCGCGTCGTAGTCGATCGTCCAGCTCTGACCCGGCAGCAGCGGGTCGGCGTCCTGCAGAGTCCAGCGGACGACGCCCGTTCCCGCGAGACCGCTGCCGTCATAGACAGGGGGCGCGCCGGGCACCGCGCCGCCGAGGCCGTGTGTGATCCCAGCGAGCGGAGTGTCCCGCAGCTCGGCGGGCAGGGTGTCGGTCACCTCGACGTTGTAGGCCGGCGCAGCGCCCGTGTTGGTCACGGTGATGCGGTAGCCGATGACGGCTCCCGGCTCGATCGGCGACGGCGTCGAGCGGACGGACTTGTCCATGCTCAGCACGGGTTGGAGCGCGTCGACCGACTCGTTGGCGTTCGCGCCCACGCCAGGTGCGCCCGAGGCCAGCTCGTAGTCGAGACGCGCGAGGTTTGTGCGAGCGGTGCTCGGCACGTGCGGCAGCACGTCGGCGATGAGCTGCGCCTCGTAGACGACGACGAGCTCCTCGGCGACCGCGTTGTTCGTGTTGCTGTTCGTCACGCGGCCGATCTGCCAGAGCAACGTGGCACCGGAGACGCCGGTCTGCGTGGCATCGGGTGTAGCTGCCACCGGGATCGGGGCGTAGGAGAGGTCTCCGCTGGGCGCGAAGGGGGCGCTGGTGTCGCCCTGGATCGAGACCGTGCGCACGAGCGCGAGCCCGGCGGGCAGGGTGTCGAAGAGTTCGACGGTGTCGGTCGTGCCCTCCTGGAGCGTAAGCCGGAGCTCGTAGGTGACGATGTCACCGAGGCGAAGATCGTCGTCCGCGGCTCCGAAGGTGTCGCTGAGGCGCACCTTCGTCAGGGCAGACTCGTCCCGCGAGGTCGAGGGGGCGATTGCAGGCCCTGCGCTGTAGTCGTTGACGCCACCGCTACCGGTCCGCTCACCGTCGTTCGCTCCGGGTGTGTTGGGACCCGGGCCGTCGAGCGAGCTCCAGTCGACCACGACGCGGTTGTCGAGGGACTGTGCGGGCTCGGTGCCGGTGAGCACCCGCGCCTGGTACGTGAACGTGAGCGAGGCGCCGGATGCGACGTCGAGATCGAGAGGCGCACTCTGGGTGCGGCCCCATGTCAGGGTTTGCGGCGAGCCCGGGGCACCGGTGCCGGAGCTGTCCGGATCGCTGCCGATCCCTCCTGCGCTCGAGCCGGGGATGTAGGCGAGCCCCTCCTCGAGCGTGTCGACGAAGCTGAGGTCGAAGGCGGGAGCGCCGGTGGCGCCCGCTGGGTTCGTCGCTTCCACGCGGTACTCGAGCACGTCACCCGCGTCGGGAGGCGTCACGGTCCCGAAAGCATCGCCGCGGCTGAGATTGCGGCCCTGCTTCGTGAGCGAGAGCACCGGCTCGTGAACCGTGACGTCGTGGGTCGCGGTGCCCGAGACGTTCGCGACACCGCCAGGCGTCTTGGCAAAGGTCGCCCGAGCTTCGTTGTGGATGATGGTGCCCGCGTCGATCCCCCAGTCGTTGTTGACGCGCGCCGTGACTTCGACGATCGCCTGTTGATTCGGCGGGACCGTGGCGAAGTCGACGAGGATGGTGTTGGCCGGGATCGTGGAGGCGGACGCGTCGAAGCCTGTCGCGCCGTTCCCCGCACCCTCGGCGACGGTGAGGAGCTGGACGGAGGCGGGGAGCTGGTCGTCGAGCTTGACGTCGTAGAGCACGACGCCGACCGGCGTCTCCGGGTAGGTGATCGTGTAGGTGATCGTCTCGCCGATCACCGCGCCCGTGGGACCGCTCTTCTCCGGGCCGCCGACACCCGCGGTGTCGAGCGTGGCGACCGCGGGCAGACTCGCAGCGTAGTCCTTGCGTTCTGCGGCTTCGGGGTCACCTGAGGGCAGGGAGTGGTAGTTGTCGACCTGGGCTTCGTTGCGGATCTCGGTCAGGGGGCCGACGTCGGTGTCGACGACGGCGTCGAACTCGATGACCACGGCCTTGGAGTCCGCAGGGATCGACTCCGCGTCGCCGAAGGTCCAGGTGACGACACCCGTGGTCGCGAGTTGGGTGCCGTCGAACACGGGCGGCGTGGCCGGGGCGACGCCGTCGATCAGAGTGCTGAATCCCGCGAGCGCGGTGTCTCGCAGTTCCTCGGGGAGCGTGTCCGAGACGACGAGATTGTAGGCCCGCGCGGTGCCGACGTTCGTCGCCGTGATGCGGTAGCGGATCGTGTCACCGACGCCGAGCGGATCGGGTGCGCTGACCACGCTCTTGCTCGTCGTCATCCGCGGCTGCTTGAGGAAGATCGCCGATTTCACCTCGCCGCTCGAGTACGGGGAGCCGTCGGCCTTCTCGTAGCGGAGCTCGGCCGTGTTCCAGTACGGCGTGGGCATGGCGTACGGCGCGGTGTTCGTTACGCGTGCACGGTACAGGATGACGAGCTCTTCGGGTTGGGAGTTGTCTCCGGCGTTGACCAGGGTGCCGAAGTCCCAGGTGAGCGCGCCGGTGGCCCCAGCGGCCGGAGCCGTGACGCCGTCGACCAACGCGGTGTAGCTCAGCGGGGCGGTACTGCCCCAGGGCGAGCCGTCGGCGTCCGCCCCGATCGACACGGTCTCGACGAAGACCATGTGCGCGGGCAGGGCATCCGTGACGACCAGCCCGTCGAAGGTGCCCTCGCGGAGGCCGTCGATCTCCAGGCGATAGGTGATGAGGTCGCCGATGCGGAAGGACCCGTCCGGCTGGGCGGAGTCCAGCGAGGTCTTGGCAAAGCCGGTTGCCCAGCTCGTCGTCACCGACACGTCGTCGGTGCGAGCGTAGCTGTTGACGCCACCCGCTCCCGTCCGCTCGCCGAGCGCCGTACCCGGGGCGCCGACCGCGACGCCGAGATTCGGGCCGGGCGCGCCATCGAGCGAGCTCCAGTCGAGCCGGGCGTTGTTCTCTAGTACCTGCTCGGGTTCGACGGTGTCGAGCACGACGACGCGGTAGCGAAGCGCCTCGCTCGCTCCTGCGGCGAGGTCGATGTCGACGGAGCTCGCCTGTGCGCGGCCCCAGATCAGGGTCTGCGGGTCGCCAGGTGCGCCCGTGCCGCTGATGTCGGGATCCGAGGTGATCAGGCCGGCCGTGCTGCCAGGCTGGTAGCGGACACCCTCGGGGAGGTCGTCGACGAAGCTGAGGTCGTGGGCTGGGACACCTGCCGCGGCGGTCAGCGAGAGTTGGTACTCGAGGATGTCGCCGCTGTCCGGCACGACGATGTTCGTGCCGTGGCTCGACTGACCGTAGGTGACGTTTCGTCCGCCCTTGACGAGCGTGACCGCGGGCTCACGCGCGGTGAGCGTGACCGGGGCCACGTTGGTCGGCGAGCCGTCGAAGGTGTAGCTCGCCGAGTTGACGAAAGTCTGTCCCTCGACGGTCGTCGCCTCGTTTCTCACCTGGGTGACGTACGGGATGACGACGGTGCGCTCTTCCTCGGTGCCCGCCGACACGACGCGGGTGCCGAAGTCCCATGCGACGATCAGCGGGTCGGCGCTCGTCGGCAGAACGGCTGGAGTGATCGCCGGCTGGCCACCCGAGACGGCGGAGCCGAGCGTGACGGCAGGCGTCGCGAGCAGCTCGAGCTCCTTGGGGAGCTGGTCCTCGACGTCGAAGTTCGGGATCGTGCCTTCGGGGAGCACGATGCGCAGCTCGAACTGGACCTGCTCGCCGATGACGACGTCGGTCGAGGCGTCGCCTCCCACCGAGGTCGTGAAGATCTCCTTGGCGAGGCCGACGGCCTCCACCGTGACGTCCGCGTGGTCGCTCCCGCTCAGCGTGAGCTCGCCGTCTGGGTCCCCCGGTGTCCCCTGGGGCGCGGTCTGGGATCCCTGGGTGCCCGGCAGCGAAGAGCCGTCCGCCGTCGCGGCGTTGGGGAGGACCTCGTTCGGCGCGACGCTGACGGTCGCGCTCGCTCGGTAGAGCACCGTGAGGGACTGGCCTGGGTCGAGTTGCGCAAAGGTGCGCGACGGAGCTCCGGCCCCGAGGCTGGTGTTCGTGTGGTCGAAGAGGACGTTCCCGGCACCGCCTACCACATAGGTGCCTTCGGTGGGGTCGTCGACGACACCGTCGCCGTCGTTGTCGATCCCGTCGCTCGCGCCATCGATCATCGAGAGCTTCGAGCTCCCGAGCTGATCACGCAGCACGACGTCCATCAGCGGAGCGTCGCCTCCGTTCGTCGCAACGAGGCGGTACTCGAAGACGTCATCCGCGTCGCCGGAGGTGCCGGGGCCGAAGCCCCCGCCACTCGTCACGTTGCGTACGGATTTGTCGAAACTGAGACCGGGGCGGCGCAGGGTCGCGTTGGCCTCCGCGTGGAGACGTGGCTGATCGCCCCCGAAACCGTCGTCGGGGTCGTTCGAGGCGAAGGTCCGTGAGAGCGCGTCGAAGGTGAACCCGAGTTGGTTGGTGACGGTGAGCCCGCCCGTGTTCGCGGCATCGTTGAGCACGCGGTAGGTGACGTCGCGCTCGAAGATGCCGACTCCGCCAGGCACGTCGGTGAGGTTCCACTGCACACTACCGCTGCCGACGGGCACCGGGTTGGAGGACGAAGAGAGGGAGATCGTGGCTGTGGGCCCCGCTGTCTCCTTGACGAACCCGAAGCCGGCGGGCGGGACGTTCCTGGCGCGAAGCGCGGTCAGCGACTCGCCGCCGAAGAAGCGGGCGCGGAGCCGCCAGGTGGACTCCTCGCCGATCGTCAGGTTCGCGGCGTCGGTGATGCCCTCAGCGCTGCTCAGGAGCGCAGCGGAAGCGGCGAAGCCGACGAAGCGCGGCCGCGCCGTGTCGTAGCTGAGATCCGTGGCGGTCACGCTCCCCGCACGGTTGACGAGCTTCTGGCGCGCCGTGAAGGTGACCGCGAGCGGGCTGCCGTTGTCGGCGGCCGTACCCGAGAAGGTCACGACAGCCGTCTGGCCGCGCGCGAGGGTGCCGAGCTGCGCAGCGCTGCAGCTCCCGGCGGCGCAGACGCCGCCGCTGCCGCCCGTGCCCGGAGCGGTCACGCGGACTTCGGAGCTGCTCCACCCCGCGCCGACAGCGTACTCGAGGAAGTTCGCCTGGGCGGTCGAGCCCGCGTCGCCGTTGTTGGTCAGCGTGATGGTGACGGTGTGGTTCTCTCCGGCCTCGATGACCTTGTCGACAGGATCGATCGTGAAGTCGAGATCCGGTGTGGCGACGTCGGTTGCGATCGCGTGGGTGTGGATCAGGGTCGCACCGCAGCTCGACTGGGCCCGCACCTCGACGCTGTTGTTGCCGGACGCCGGCGGCACGGGGTCGAGGCCGCCCGCGGTGGTCTCCGGGTTGACGAACGGGTCGGCGGCGGCGTCGAAGCCGGTGTTCGGGATTGCGCCGAAAGTGACGATCGCCGTCTCACCGTGCGCGATCGTCGCCGGGATCGTGATGCGAGGAACAGCGGGCACGGACGAGTCCACGCTCGGAACCCCGAGCGTACCCGTGCCGGAGACCTGCGGCGCCACGCTCGTGTCGATCACGAGGCCCGGAGGGAGGGTGTCGACGAGCACGATGTCGCCCGAGGTCCCGCCCTGGTTGGTCAGCGTGACGCGGATCTCGGCGAGACCGCCCGCCTGGCTCGTGAAGGTCTGCTGAGTGCCCGAGCCGGAGAAGTCCGGGATCATCGTTACGGGGACGGTCGCGTCGTTGTCGGTCGGGGCGGTCTGATCGGAGTGGAGGTTGGCGCCACGGGCGACGCAGCCCCAGCTCACCTCGGCGAGGTTGGTGCCGTTGACGCAATCGTTACCGAGGGTCTCTTCGATGTAGTAGTAGTTGGTAGTCCACGTGGGCAGGTCGATGATCTCGAGCGGGACTCCATCGCTGATCGGCAGCCCGCCCCAGATTCCGGCGCCCATGATGCTGCGATTGGAGCCGCTCGTCGGGAAGGTGTTCTCGAGGCGGAGATTCTCGGCCTTGACGTCCCCACGGTTCTCGACCGAGACGCGGTACTCGACTTCGTCGCCCGCTTTCCCCCACAGTTGTGTGCCGTAGTCCCCTTCACCAGCGCTCAAGTTGCGGACGCGCTGGGTCACCATGATGTCGGGGCGCTTGAGCGGCATCGTGAATGCGTCGCTCGGCGCGGAGACGACGTCGCCACACGCGCGCTGACCACGCGCCGAAGCGAGCACGCCGGTGCCCGCGATGCCCGCCGCGTCACTCGCGCTGATCTCGAAGCGGATCCTCACCTCGCTCGTGCCGCCGCTCGTCCCCTGGGGAGCCAGATCGGCGAGGGGCGCGATGGCGCTCTTCGTCCAGACGAGCGGTGAGCCGCTCGGATCTCCGGCTGGCGTCCAACTGTGGCCGCCATCGACGGAGTAGGCCGTGCTGCCCGGGATGTAGCTCAGACTCGTCGTCGCGGTGGCGAGATCTTCGGTGACCTCGAGGTCGTAGACGTGAGCGCGCCCTGTGTTGCGAAGCACCAGCGTCGCGGTGTCGGTGCCGCAGAGCGTCGCGGCGCTCTCGACCGCGAGGTGCGTCAGTTGGAGCTGAGCGCCGGCGAAGGTGAAGTCCGGGTCGTTCTTCGTGACGACGGCCTGGTCCGTGCCGCCGCATCCCCACCGCGCCGTGATCGTGCTCGAGTTCGCGGGGATCGAGCAGGTGTCGCCGGCGACGTCGGCGACGACCGTCAACACGCGCGTCTCGCCGGGAGGCACGTCGCCGAGGTCCCAGCTCATCGTCTGGCCGCTGAGGCTGACCGGGTAGCCGGCGTTCGCCGCGTCGGTGTCCGCGACGTTGGGCACGAGGCCAGCCGGCACGACGTTCTCGAGCGTGGTGCCGTACTCGATGCCGGCGCCGCCGTTCGTGACGTAGATGCGCCAGCGGGTCTGGCGGCTCGTGATCGCGTTCTCCTGCGGCGTGACGGTCACCGACATGTTGGCGCCGAGCACGAGCCCCGGGATGCCGCCGTCGGTGACGGTGAACTCACGCGACGTGCTCGGCGACTGCTGTTCGTCGTCGTAGTCGACGCGCGCGGTGAGCTGGCTGCCGGAGCTCGGGCTCCCCGCGCGGCGCCACAGGCGTACGCGGATCGTGCCGGTCCCCGTCAGGTCGCTGCCGGAGGGCGTCAGTTCCCACGTGGGGTTGACGCCGCCGTTCTCGCTGTAGACGACGTTGCCCGCGTGGAAGACACCGCCATAGACCGGCGTCTGGCCGGTGACGTAGCCGTACTCCGAGCTCTCGAGCAGCGTCGTCAAGACGCGCGAGGCGCGCTCCGGCGTGTCGTTCGCGACGGTGATCGTCGCGTCGAACTCGCCGCAAGTCGCGATGGACGCCGGGAGGCTGACGCCGGGGTCGACCGAGGCGCGCGCGATCGTCAGGAAGTCGCCCTGGGTGAAACGGTTGCTCTCACTGATACACGAGCCCGGGCCGCCACCGTCGGTGACCCGCAGGGTGGCCCGCTGAACGAGCTCCCGCCGTGCGCCGGGCAGAGGCAGATCGGCGTCGCTCGCCGTCGTCTGGTAGTCGATGACGAGGGTGTGTCCCGCGACGAGCGGGTCGTTCGCGAAGCCCGCTCCGCCGAGGAAATCGAGGGTGAAAGAGAGCTGCCCCGTGGTCTGGCTGATGCTTCCTGAAGGAACGGGCTGGGCCGCGCCGCCGTCGACACCGATGGTCAGCGTGCCCGGAACCAGGCTTTGGCCAGCGAGGCCCGAATAGTCGTCCGTGAAGGTCGAGCCGGCCCACCGGCCCGGGTAGGCGCTGCCGAAGCCGTAGGTGGCGCGGAAGGGGATGAACTCGCCTTCGGCGATCTCGCGCACCGCGTCGCCATCGTCGGCGTTTCCGGTCTCGAAAACTCCGTCGGCCGGCGAGCTGACGTTGAAGGACTGCTCGAGCATCGCGTTGGGGTTGCTGCCGAGCAAGGTCGAGGCCGTGTCGCTGCTGCCGAGGCTGCAGCTCATCGTGCTCTGTGCGGTGACCGAGGCCGTGTTCGTCAGGAACTCGCCCGCGGCGCACGGGTCGCTCGGCGCGGTGAAGTCGACGGGTAGGCTGAGCCCGGCATCGAGCGCCGAGAGCGGCACGGACCACGTCAACGTGTCGCCTCCGACGCAGCTCCCCGTGCAGGACACACTCGTGCCCGCGGGGGCAGCACCGACGACGACCCCGGTGACTCCCGCGGGGAGCACATCGGTGACGACGAGGGGGTCGGTGCCGATCAGGCTGCGCTCCGAGGCGCTGAGCTCGAGGGTCCAGCGCGCGTCTTCGCCCACCTCGAGACGTGCGGGTGCTCCGCCCTTCGTCAGGCCCACACTCGGGCTCGCGAGGGGTGCGTTGAGCGCGGAGAGCCGGAACGGCACCTCGTAGGGGCTCCCGCAACCGTTCGTGTACGAGGGATCCCACGTGACCGTCGTGTCGATCCACCCACCGCAGATGTTCGCGGCCTGGACCGAGTAACTCAGCGTTCTGCTCGCGCCGTTTCCAAGGACCCCTCCGCCCGCGACGAGAGTGAAGCGCCCGGTGGCTGGGTCGTAGCTCCAGTCGGAGTGGACGTTGGTGACGGTGGCGCTGAGCGCCTCGAGGTTGCTGTCGAGCACGACGTCCAGCGCGGCACCGAGGCCGGTGTTGCTGACCGGGAAGCTGACGGTCTGGGCGGCGTCGTAGACGAGCGTCGTCGCGGGTGGGGTGAAATCGATCAGCGGCTGCTCGAGGTCGAGGATGACCTGAGCGCTCGCGTTCGACGCCGTCGCGCCGGTCCGGTCCGTCGTGGTGACCTTGTTGTTGATGTGCAGGCAGCCAAGGACCGTCGCTTCGACGCTGACGACGTAGCTCTCTCCCGGAGCGAGGTACGGGAGGGTCAGGGCGGGGAGCGAGCCGGTAGCCGTGGGGTTCGCGGGCGCGCTCTGAGTCATGGCGGTGACCTGCAGCGAACCGGCGGAGTTCGGGTTGATCAGGGACTCGTCGACGACGACATCGAAGAGTCCGCCGAGGCCCGTGTTGGTCACCGTGACGTCCCAAGTCGCGGTGTCCTGCGGTGCGCGGACCTGATCCGTGGGGTCCTTCCGGAGGGTCGTCGTTCCGGCGTAGACCTGCACGGCGCGTGTGTGGTCGAGCGAGCCGTCGCTCCCGCCGTTGCTCGTGCCGTAGACGATGTCGAAGCGGAGAGGCTTCGAGCCCGCGGTGACGCTCGCGTCGGTCCGAAGTCCGAAACGGATCGTGAGCGTAGCGCCCGGCGCGAGGTCCGTGTCCGCCGGGAGATGGAAGGTCAGTGTCGTGCCGCTCTGGCTCGCCGTGAGTCCGGCCAGTCCCGACGCGGTCCCGTCCACGTAGTGGAAGCCCGCGGGCAGTGCCGCGGTGATCGCGAGGTCCCAGGCCGTGTCATTCGCCGGGTCGCCACCCGCTCCGTTCGTGAGCGTGAGGGTGAACGTGTCCCCGTCCGTCGCCGTCACCTCGGCGGTGCCGTTCCAGACGCCGCCGATGTCCATCGCGCTGCGCGTGGGGTCGGCTGGGTCGAATCCGGAGGAGGTATTGAGGGACGCGGCGCCGAAGGTGCTCGATACGAGAAGGAGAAGGCAAACGGCAACGGCTGCGTAGCGGCCGGGCAGCGGCCACGCGGTACGGCAGGACACCATGTGTTTCTTGCTCCGCCAGGCCCGGTATGGGCCATTGTTCATCGGCCTCTTCGGTCACACGGTGTGGGGGCTTTAACAAAACTAGGCGAAAGCGGAAAGGTTCCGGGTATGGGCAGGTCTCGATCCAGTCCGGAAAGGCCTGCCGGTGTCCGAATCGACCAGGGTGTGTCGAGGGGCTTGATTGAAGAGGGCTTAGTACGAGACACTCCGGGTTTGCCGCGTGTGCGCTCCCGAGGGAGCGGCGCCAGCGTCTGGACGGAGGGAGGAGGTGCGCGAAGGGGCGAACCGAGTACGGAGAGGAGACACTCATGAACAAGCGATGGATGTCTGTGCTCGTCGTCCTGGGGGTTCTTCTTTGTGGTGCGCTGGGCCCGTCCGTTGCCGACAAGGACCGGCCCAAGCCGAAGCCGGCGCGCATGATCGTCGACACACCGAAGAGCGAGATGACCGGGATCGACTTCGACGCGGTCGCCGCGAAGCTCGTCAACGCGTCCGCCGGCGTCTCGGAGGGCGAGTTCGTCTGGGTCACGGGGGGCGTCGAGGACATCGAGCTGCTCGAGAGCATCGCCGTCGAGGTGCGCAAGCAGGGGGCGTTCCCGATCCTGACGGTGGGGAGCGAGCGGCTGATCCGGCGGATGTGGGACGAGGTGCCGGCGCGCTTCGATGCGCAGGAGCGTACCCTGGGCCTCAAGATGGCTTCGCTCCTCGACGCGACGATCAGCGTCGACTTCGTCTCGAATCCGGCCCTGATCGAGCATGTCTCGCCGACACGCCGGGCCGCGCGTGCGAAGGCGGACAACGCGGTCGGGGAGGCGTTCCTCAGAAACAGCGTGCGCCAGGTGAACCTCGGCAACGCGCTCCTTCCGACCGCAGCGCGGGCGGATCAGTTCGGCATGAGCCAGGAAGAACTCGCCAAGATCTACTGGGCCGGGGTCAACACGGACACCAAGGCTCTCGCGAAGACCGGCCGCGCGCTCGAGGAGCGGCTGAACCGAGGCCGGCAGCTCCAGTTGACACATGCGAACGGCACGAATCTCTCGATGGAGATCGCGGGGCGGCCCGTTCACGTCAGCGATGGCGTGATCAGCGAGACGGAGGCGAAGCAGGGCGGCACCGCGTCTTCGGTCTGGCTGCCAGCGGGTGAGGTCTACCTCGCGCCGGTCGTCGGTACCGCCGAGGGGCGGGTCGTCATCGATCGCCATTTCTTTGAAGGCACCGAGATCCAAAACCTGACGCTCGAGTTCTCCCGCGGGCGGCTGACGTCGATGACGGCCGATAGCGGGCTCGAGGGGCTGAAGCGCCTCTACGCGTCAGCCGGCACGGGCAAGGACCTGCTCGGCGTGATCGACATCGGCATCAACCCGGACGTCACGATCCCGAGCGGATCGAAGATGCGGGCATGGATGCCCGCGGGGATGGTCACCGTCATGCTCGGCAACAACACCTGGGCCGGTGGCGAGAACCACTGCGCGTTTGCACTCGCGGGGCACCTGATGGGGTCGACGGTGAGCGTCGACGGGCAGACGATCGTCCGTGACGGCCAACTGGTCGGTGCGAAATAGCGCATAACTGTCCATTGACACAGGCCAGTGGCGCTCTAGGCTGAGGGCGGGTGGATGGTCCACCCGCCGCCTGGAGGCCCTGCCGATGTTCGTCTTCGAAGTCGATCGCGCCGCGGACCGGCCGCTCCACGAGCAGATCGTCACCGCTCTTCGGGAGGCGATCGAGCGCGGGATCATTGCCGCGGGCGAGTTGACGCCGTCGACGCGGGGACTCGCGTCACGGCTGGCGGTGCATCGCAGCACGGTGTCGGCCGCTTACCGCCAGCTCTGGTCGCTCGGCTTCGTCGAGCTCAAGCAGGGTGCGCGCCCGAAGGTCCGCCCGCGCCTCCGGCTCCGGGAACCGGGAGAGACGAGCGCGGGAACATCACTCGGGTGGGTGGGACGCTCGCCCGACGGCGTTGAGCAAGTGCTCGCCGCAGCGCGGAAGCGTCGCCCGGTGTCACGGGACGTGTCCGGAGACGTCGTCAGCTTCGAGAGCCTCGCGGTCGACGAGCGCCTCTATCCCGTCGACCGATTCCGCAGCGCGCTCAACCGGGTGCTCGCGCGTGATGGGGCCCGCCTCCTCGGCTACGGCGACCCGGCGGGCTATCGGCCGCTGCGGGAGTCGATCGCGCATCGCCTGCGCCAGCACGGCATCTGCGTCGGGCCCGACGAGCTGCTCGTGAGCAACGGTTCGCAGCACGGGCTCGATCTCCTGCTCCGGTCGATCGCGAGGCCCGGGGCCCGCGTCGTCGTCGAAGCGCCGACCTACGACTACCTGCTGCCCTTGCTCGCGCTGAACGGCCTCGAGGCGCACTCGGTCAGCATGCGCGAGGACGGCATGGATCTCGAGGAGCTCGCCGCGCTCATCGAGCGGGAGGCGCCGGCGTTGGTCTACACGATGCCGAGCTTCCAGAACCCGAGCGGGGTCACGACGGACCAGGGGCATCGGGAGAGCCTCTACACCCTCTGCGCGGAGCGGGGAGTGCCGATCTTCGAGGATGGCTACGACGAGGAGATGCAGTACAGCGGGCGCCCGGTTCTGGCGATCAAGGCGCTCGACCGGCACGGCGTAGTCGTCTACGCCGGTACCTTCTCGAAGGTGCTCTTTCCCGGCGTGCGCATCAGGTGGATCGCGGCTCCTGCGCCCCTGCTCGAGCGTATGAGCGCGCTGCGTTGCTACGGTGAGATCGCGCCGCACACCCTCCTCCATGCCGCGATGGACGAGTTCTGCCGAAGCGGTTCGTTCGAGCGTCACGTCACCCGGATGCACCGGATCTACCGCCGGCGCATGGGGGCCGCGCTCGGCGCGCTCGAGCGGGAGGTTGGCGAGCGCGCGTCGTGGGTCACTCCGCGTGGTGGCTTCCTGGTCTGGCTCCGCCTGCCCGAGGGCGACCGCGACGCGCTCGCCGCGTGTCTCGCGCGCGAAGGCGTGCGGGCGAGCGCCGGAGGCAGCTTCTATGCGGACGGTTCGGGGGGGCATGCGCTGAGGCTGTCGATCTCGGCGCTCGACGAGGAAGAGATTGCTCGGGGCGTGCGTCGGCTCGGTCGTGCACTTCGTGCATGGCAGGAGGCGTGATGAAGATCTGGGGCACCCACCCGATGGAGACCCGCCGCTTCCTGCGGGGTGAGGGCGCGTGGCTCTACGACAGGGCCGGGCGGGCGACACTCGACCTGCTCTCCGGTACGTGGAGCAACGTGCTCGGCCACGCGCACCCGCGCTGGGTCGAAGCCGTCTCGCGCCAGGTGGGCGAGCTGGCTCATCTCGATCCGGCCCACCTGGGCGAGGTGACGGAAGAGGCGCTGCAAGCACTGCGTGGGGTGCTCCCCGATGCGCTCGAGCGGGTCGTGTTCCTCAGCACGGGCAGCGAGGGCGTGGAGCTTGCGGTCAAGATGGCCCGCGCGGCCACGGGAGCCCGCGAGCTCGCCGTGGTGGAGGGCGCCTACTTCGGCGCGACGAACACCGCGTTGGAACTGTCCGAGGCCGGGCGCGACGCGCGATACCTCGCCCATGGCCATCCACCGCTTCGACTGCCGGTGCCTCGGGCGGCGAGTGGCGAGTACGCCTGGGACCATGCGTTGACGGCGCTCGAGGCGCGCGTGCGGGAGGTCGAGTCCGGGGGCGAGCCGCTCGCCGCGGTGCTCGTCGAACCGATCCTCGCGAACGCGGGCGTCGTCGTTCCGCCAACGGGGTTCCTGCCGCGGCTCGCCGAGCTCGCGCGCCGGGCGGGGGCGCTCCTCCTCGCCGACGAAGTGACGACGGGTCTCGGACGCACCGGGCGGTGGTTCGCGCTCGACCACGAGGGCGTGGTCCCCGATCTGCTCGTGCTCGGCAAGGCGCTCGGTGGCGGGCTCCCGGTCGCTGCCGTGGCGACGTCGGAGGAGGTCGAGGCACGCTGCGACGCGCGACTCGTCCATGTCCAGTCCCATCAGAACGATCCGCTCTCCGCCGCCGTCGCGACGGCCGTGATCCGGATCCTCACCGAGGAGAAGCTGGTCGAGCGCTCGGCCCGACTCGGTCAGGAGCTGCTGGCCGGCCTCGGCGAGGTGGCGAGCCGGCAGCCGGCGATCCGCGAGGTGCGGGGCCGAGGACTGCTCGCCGGCGTAGAGCTGCAGCCGGAGCTCACCCGCGTGGGGGCTCGCATCACCGCGGAGCTCGGTGAAGAGGGCTTCCTCGTCAACTATCAGCCGGCGCGACGCTGCATCCGGCTGTTGCCCCCCTTCGTGATCGAGAGCGCGGAGCTCGGCCGCTTTGTGGCGGCGTTCGAGGCTGCGCTCGAGCGCGGTACGGAGACACGGTGATGCACGGAAGAAACTGCTACGAGGACGAGGCTCGGGCCGCCGCCTACGCGCGCCTCGAGTTCCCGGGAACCTACTACCTCGCGTACCGCGACCTCCCGTTGCTCTTCGAGCGGCACGTCCGGGGCGACACGGCGCTGGACTTCGGCTGTGGCACCGGGCGCTCCACGCGCTTCCTCGCGAAACACGGCTTCAGGGCGCTCGGCGTGGACCAGGCGGCGGAAATGATCGCGAGCGCGCGCGCTCTCGATCCGGACGGCGACTACCGCCAGAGTGGCGGCGAAGCGCTCGCGTCTCTCGTCCCGGAACGCTTCGCACTCGTCCTCGCGGCCTTCACCTTCGACAACATCCCGCTCGGCGACGGCAAGGTCGCCCTCCTCGACGAGCTCGGGGAGCGGCTCGCGGACGAGGGGCGGCTGATCAACCTCGTCTCGTCGCCACTGATCTACGTCAACGAGTGGATGTCGTTCAGCACGCGCGACTACCCGGAGAATCGCGACGCCGGAAGCGGCGACAGCGTGCGCATCGTCATCACCGACATCGACGACTCGCGCCCGGTCGAAGACGTCTTGTGCACGGAGGAGGACTACCTGGCGCTGTACGAGAGGGCTGGGCTGTCGCGGGTCGAGGCGCTCCACCCGCTGGGATCTTCCGGGGAGCCCTTCGCTTGGGTTAATGAGGATCGGATCGCGCCGTGGAGGATCGACGTTCTTGCATCCCGCTGAGGTGACCCCGGAATGGTGCGGGCCCGGCGCTGACGTGCTTTAGACGCGGGACTACCGTGCTCACTTCCCGGATGCGGGAGGCCACGCCGCCCGCGCCGCCCCGCCGCGCCCGGTTGCGCGCTTTCATCGCGCATGGCCGAGCCCCAGCACTTCACGCGCCGCGATGTCGAGCGCTTCGTCCCGACCTTCTGCCCGCACGAGGAGTGCGCGCACCACGAGCTGAAGTCGGGCGACGGGGTGCGCTACCGCTTCCAGCGCCGCGGCACCCGCGCCACCCGCCGGGAACCCGGCATCGTGCGCCGCTTCTCGTGCAACGAGTGCGGACGCAGTTTCTCGTCGTCGACCTTCTTCCTGCTCTACCGCCGCCACCGCGCGGACGTGTTGGGGAGGGCCTTCAAGCAGCTCTGCGAGGGCTCGTCGGCACGCCAAGTCGCTCGGGTGCAGGAACTTGGAGTTCGCGAGGTCCAGGGCATGATTCCGCGCATGGCGGGCCAGGCGCTCCTCTTCTCGCTGACACAGCTCGCACAGCTCCGCGGCCGGCTCGAGGTGCCGATCATCCTCGACGGCCTGCGGACCTTCGCCGGCAGTCAGTTCGAGCCCGGCGACCTCAACACGGCGATCGCGGGCGACACCCTGTTCTGGCTCGACATCGACTACGTCGGCCTCGTGCGCGGCGGCACGATGACACCCGCCCAGAAAGTGAAGGCTGCCGAACGCGAGGAGGTGATGGGGAGGCCTCCAAAGGGTGTCGCGACCCGGACCTGCAGACAGGCGATAGGGCGCATCAGGAAGCTGTTGCCGCCCGGTTGGCCCCTGCGCCTACTCACCGACGAGGACAAGCCGACGGCGCGGGCCGTCGCGGAGCTCTCCGGGGAGCTGACGATCATCCACGAGACGATCTCGAGCAAAGCGGACCGCGAGAAGCCAGGGCACATCCTCTGGCCCGTCAACCACGAGCATCGTCTGATGCGCCATAGCTCGAAGAACCACACGCGAGA
>NPIF01002275.1_pt5 | contig 19061 bp, 17 predicted proteins | sample 8637461 | NCBI WGS metagenome assembly NPIF01 (sample SAMN07420641, study PRJNA396082) | bioreactor metagenome | isolation source: sample BR12 brine-fed electro-methanogenic bioreactor BR | place: Japan: Kochi | collected 2016-12-09
CAGTCGGGTGACAGACGTTCCAGCCGTTGGGTTCTGTGTCGTTCCTGTTGTTGTCTGTTTGCGTCCAGTTGTTGGCGTATTGCACCGATCCGGTGGTTTTCGCAGCCTTTGGCCGCCAGCAGCACCTGGCGGGCCAGATGGGAAAATTGCAGGTGGACGTTGGTTCCCCGACCGTGGGTCAGTATTGGGTAGATGCGTCCTTCGGGATTGGTGTTCAGCGACTCAACTTTGGGGCTTTTGGCGATAAAGCCCTCCATGCAGCGGTAGCCCCGGTTAATGGCGTAGGCCTTGAGTAACTGATACGCATCGGTAAAGGGACCTTTGTAGCGAATTCGCGAATCGATCAAGCAGGGCAGCAATCGCAGGGCCCGTTTGGGGATTCCCTGGCTTTCACAAAAATCATAGAGGTTTTTGCAGTTTTCCAGGGAGGGGGCGTCCTTGACCGGAATGATTACCAGATCCGCCGCATATAGCGCATTGCGGGTCAGAATGTCCAGGGTCGGGCGGGTATCGATGATGACGATGCCCTGCAGGTCCCCTGCGGCCAGGGCTTGGGCCAGACGGTCGAAACCGGCCTCTTTGACCTCCGGAACATCTTCCAGCCGGCGGTGGGAGGGGATAAACTGAACGCCGTACTCGCCCATTTCCAGCAGTTCTTGCGGATTCTTGCCGGTGAACAGCCCGCCGACATCGCCGGTGCCGGGGTTTTTCCCGATTCGGAACATGCGGTCGACGGAATAATGGTTGTCAAAACTGAACAGGGTTAAGGGAAGATCTTCATTCAGGGCCTTAAGGTAAATGGCCAGATTGATGGCCAGGGTTGTTTTTCCAACCCCGCCTTTTTCGCTCGACACAGTGATTACGAAGGGATTGTGCATAAAACGATCCTTATTTTTACGCGGCCCGTATGGCCTGACAGTATCTTGAGCCCACTAACTTATAGAAGTAAGCGTGCGGGCTGTCAATATAATCCCCGTGGCGGTCCTGTATTAGACGGTCCGGGGACCCGAATCTTTCAGGAAGTGAATCACAATGAAATCTGCACCCGTTTTGACCGTTTCGCGCCTGGTGGGGTTGTTGAAGGAGTTGGTTGAAGACAACTTCATGCAAGTGACGGTGAGCGGCGAAATCGGCAGTTTTTCAGCTCCCGGCTCCGGGCACTATTATTTCTCCCTCAAGGATGACCGACATCAGCTGCGGGCCGTTATGTTTCGTATGCATAACCGGGCCCTCGACTTTACACCGCAAAATGGCATGGAAGTGGTGGCTCGCGGCCAGATGTCCATCTACCCTCAACGGGGTGAGTTGCAATTGCTTGTCGACAATCTGCAGCCCTGCGGGCTCGGCAGTCATCAACTCGCTCTGCAGCAACTCCGCGCCAAACTGGAAGCCGAAGGACTTTTCGATCCCAGCCGCAAAAGGCCTTTGCCCCCTTTTCCCGCCACTGTTGGGGTTGTCACTTCGGCTACGGGTGCTGCGATTCACGACATTCTCAATGTGTTGCGGCGCCGGGCCAGCGGTTTGAGGGTGTTGTTGTATCCGGTTCCGGTGCAGGGCGAAGGGGCCGCCGCACGGATTGCCGAAGCCATTTCCGATCTCAATCGCCAGGCTCAGGCGGACGTTCTAATTGTCGGACGGGGTGGCGGTTCGGCAGAAGATCTTTGGGCCTTTAACGAAGAGACGGTGGCGCGAGCCATCTTTGCTTCGACGATTCCAATTATATCGGCAGTCGGCCATGAAGTTGATGTCACCATTGCCGACCAGGTGGCTGATTTGCGGGCGCCGACACCGAGTGCGGCGGCTGAACTGGTGGTCAAAGAGCGCCGGGAACTGGAAGGGCACGTCGACCATCTTACCCTGCGTCTCAGCCAACAGATGACCAGCCGCCTGGCCCTGCTGCGGGAGCGCATTTCCGGTCTTGAACGACGCCTTCAGGGGCGTATGCAGTCGGTTACCCTGTATCGGAAACAGGTCAGGGAACTGCTGGATCGGGCGGAGCGGGCCATGTCGCGGCGGCGCCAGGAAGCTGCGGCCCGCTTAAGCCCCGCTTCCGGTCGTCTGGACAGTTTGTCGCCCCTGGCCACCCTGTCCCGCGGATACGCGATCGTCACCACCGGCGAGACTCCCATGGCGATTCGCGAAGCAGCGCAACTGCAGGTCGGTTCCGAACTGAGCTTACGTTTTTCACGGGGCGGCGCCTCAGCGGTGGTGACGGCCCTGGATTCAAAGGTTTTTAAGAGAGGGCCCTTGACGGACCACGCCGAAGATGTCGATAATTAATAGTGGATTTCCCCTTGCATAAAGGATTTGAATAGCATGGCCAAACAGGATAATTTTGAAACGGCGCTGCAGACCCTGGAAGAAGTGGTAGACCGTTTAGAGAGTGGTGATTTATCCCTGGAAGAGGCCTTGGGCTGTTTTGAAAAAGGCGTGGCGAGTGCGGCGCGCTGCCAGAAACTGCTTCAAGCCGTAGAAACCCAGGTGGAGGTGCTGCTTAAAAAACAGGACCAGACCTTTGCTGTGGAAAAATTTGACGAATAACTTATCATATTGGAGATGCAATGGATCTCAACAGGTACCTGAAAGACCGCCAAAACTTTGTCGACAAGGCTCTGGATCATCATCTGCCCGCTTCGGATTTACTGCCAGGTTCCTTGCATCAGGCCATGCGCTATTCGGTGTTTGCCGGTGGCAAGCGCCTGCGGCCGATTCTGATGCTGGCAGCTTGTGAAGCGGTCGGCGGCGATTCGGAAACAGCTCTGCCGGCGGCCTGTGCTCTGGAGATGATCCACACCTATTCGCTGATTCACGACGATTTGCCGGCCATGGACGATGACGACTTCCGGCGCGGGCGGCCGACCTGTCACAAGGTTTATGGAGATGCGCTGGCCATACTGGCCGGCGATGCTCTGCTGACCGAGGCCTTCATCCTGTTGTCCGGCATGGCTGTCGAGCAGAGTCCGCTCCGGGAGGCCGCCAGCCGGGCCATGCAGATTATCGCCCGCAGTGCGGGCTCCAGGGGCATGGTCGGCGGCCAGGTGGTCGATATGGATTCCGAAGGCAAAGAAATCGATCTGCCGACCCTTGAGTATATTCATACCCACAAAACCGGCGCCTTGATTCTGGCCTCGGTTCAGGCCGGCGCTCTTCTCGGAGGCGGCGATGAGGCTGCCTGTGATGCCCTGACCCGCTATGCCGAAGCGGCAGGCCTGGCCTTTCAGATCGCCGATGACATTCTCGATATCGTCGGCGATCAAGAGCTGCTCGGCAAGGATGTGGGGAGTGACGAGGCTCGGGGCAAAGCGACCTATCCGGCCCTGCTGGGACTTAGCGAAGCACGGCGACGGGCTCTGGAGTTGCGGGATATTGCTCTGGAAAGCTTGTCCGGGTTCGGGGCGGCTGCCGAACCCCTGCGACAGATCGCTCATTACATCGTCGATCGTTCTTTTTAAACCATCATGGAGTACGTCAAGCAATGAGTATTCTGCAACAGATGCACTCTCCCGCCTGTTTGAAGGATCTGTCCTCTGGCGAATTGGCTCAGTTGGCCGAAGAATTGCGGGAAAAGATTATCGCCACGGTCGCCGTCAACGGCGGTCATCTGGCCAGTTCCCTGGGCGTGGTGGAGTTGACCCTCGCCCTGCATCGGGTGTTGAACTCCCCGGAAGATAAAATTGTCTGGGACGTCGGCCATCAGGCCTATGCCCATAAACTTCTGACCGGCCGTCTCGATTCTTTTCACACCTTACGCCAGTTTGGCGGGATCAGTGGCTTTCCCAAACGCCAGGAAAGTCCCCACGACGCCTTCGACGTCGGGCATAGCAGCACCTCCATCTCTGCGGCACTGGGTATGGCTGCCGCCCGGGATTGTCAGGGGGGGCAGGAGAAGATCGTTGCCGTCATCGGGGACGGATCCTTGACCGGCGGTCTGGCCTTTGAGGGGCTTAATCAGGCCGGGCATCTGAAAAAGAATCTCATTGTGGTACTCAACGACAATGAAATGTCTATTTCCCCCAACGTCGGTGCGATTTCTTCCCTGATCAACCGTAAACTGACCTCGGAACTGATGGTGCGGCTGAAAAAAGAGGCGGAAAACTTTTTAAACAGTGTCCCCCGTTTTGGCAAGGACCTGCTCAAGGTAGCCCGCCGAGCCGAGGAGTCTTTAAAGGGGTTTTTTACCCCCGGCATGCTGTTTGAAGCCCTCGGCTTCGATTATGTCGGCCCCCTTAACGGTCATCGTCTCGATCAGCTGATTGAAGCCTTTGAAAACGTGTCTCAACTGGAGGGCCCCGTATTGGTTCACGTCGTTTCCCACAAGGGGCGAGGCTACGAACCCGCAGAGCAGAACCCGTCCTTGTTCCATGGCATCGGTCCTTTTGACCGGGAGACCGGTCGACCCTGTGCCACCAAGGGTGGCGCTGCCAGTTATACAGGGGTATTTGGCAAAACCCTGGTCGAACTGGCCGATAAAGATGAGCGCATTGTGGCCATCACCGCCGCCATGCCCGATGGAACCGGTCTGCAGGAATTCTCCCGGCGTTTCCCCGAGCGCTTTTTCGATGTAGGGATCGCCGAACAACACGCAGTTACTTTCGCCGCCGGTCTGGCCTGTCAGGGGTTGCGGCCGACGGTGGCCCTCTATTCCACTTTTTTGCAGAGGGCCTACGACAATGTTCTGCACGATGTGGCTCTGCAGAAATTGCCGGTAACCTTCGCCATTGACCGGGCCGGCCTGGTCGGTGCCGACGGGCCCACCCATCATGGGGTGTTCGATTTTTCCTTTCTGCGTCACATTCCCAATCTGACCATCATGGCGCCACGGGATGAATTAGAGCTGCAGCGGGCCATGGTGACCGCCGGCAACAGCGACGGTCCTTTTGTTTACCGCTATCCGAGGGGCAAGGCCATGGGCCTGGAGCTTGCTGCTTTGCCGGAGGCGGTGGAAATCGGCCGTGGACAGAAGCTGAAAGAGGGCGATCACGGTGTGATTCTGGCCCTTGGCGTCGTCTGTCAAGAAGCTCTGCAGGCCGCCGCGGTCCTGGAACAAGAAGGCCTGTCCCTGGCCGTGATCGATGCCCGGTTTCTGGTTCCGCTGGATCGGGAATTGATCTGTGCTGAAGCGCAGCGCACCGGGCTGGTTTTCACCCTGGAAGAAAACGTGCTGGCCGGAGGCTTTGGTTCGGCCGTTCTGGAACTGTTGGCCGAAGAGCAGTTGACTCCCCGCGTATGCCGCATTGGTCTGCCTCACCGCTTTATCGAGCAGGGGACCCAGCAGGAATTGCGCGCTTTGTGCGGAATCGATGCCCTTGGCATCGCCGATCAGGCCCGTCGCTTCAGCCGCCAAGGCCCCATCGACGAGGAATAAATACTCGTCGGACTGGCCGTTTCGGCATTGTTAACCCTGAATACTGTCTGGTTGACAATGTTGAAACGGCCATGCTAATTTTCCGCCATGAACAAACCCCTTTACAGTATCCGAATGCGTGCCCGGCGACAGGGCCAACATCTGTCCGGGGCCGAGCGTCTGAGCAGCCTCGAGGAGGTGGAACAGCTGGCGGCCGACATGGTCCAGCGGGCATTGCATCATGCCCGGGGCCGGGCCGAAAGCATCGAGCTCACCATCGAACAGATTAGCGCCGCCGAGGTCGAACGCAGACCCCTGCCTGATCTGCATACCTGGCTGGTAGGCGACTATCGGCAGGGACGCCTGGCTGCGGCCGAAATATTGCGTCGCGCGGGTGTGGCCCAGGGGGTCATCGACGGGGCTCTGAGCCAGATTGCCGGTGGCGCGGCACCGGGAGCTCAGACCATGCGCGGCGCCATGCTCGTTGATGCCGACAGCGGTCAGCGTCTGGAGCCCGATCAGGCCAGAGGGGTTCGGGTCAGTCGCATGGATCTGACCGAGCAGGCCCGACAGCAGCTTGACAGCGAATTGAATCGACTGGGCCTCAATAATACCCATGTCCGCGAAGCGCTGGTGCTTGCCGCCAAGGTGCTAAGCGCGCCGGAGATCGTCGCCGAGCTTTGCTGGTCCGATGATCCCGACTATACGGCCGGCTATGTGGCCAGCGTCGCTCAAGGGTATGTCCGGTTTCCCCATCTCAAACCTCTGGGTGAAGAGCGGGGAGGGCGGGCTTTTTTTGTCAGAACCGAAGGATCCTCTCTGGAGGGCCTGATCGATTATCTGCAGAACCGGCCGATTCTGTTTGATCGCATCGGACGACTGCACTCAGCCCGACACTGGGAGACCTACCCATGATGAGCTGGCAACAGCAGCTTGAGCAACTTGATCAGACCGGCCTGCGTCGTTCTTTGCGCTGTATCACCGGAGGTCAGGGGCCTCATGTAGAAATCGACGGGCGACAGCTTCTGTTGCTATGTTCCAATAACTATCTTGGCCTCGCCAACCATCCGCAGGTTGTCGAAGCGATGCGTGCAGCCACCTCCCGGTTCGGCGCGGGCAGTGGCGGCAGTCGCTTGATTTCCGGCTCCATGAGCTGTCATAAGCAATTGGAAGAGCGTTTGGCCGAATTTAAAGGTACCGAACGAGCCCTGCTGTTCAATTCCGGCTATGCAGCTAATTGCGGCATCCTGCAAGGACTTTTCGGTGCCGAGGATCTGATCTTTTCCGATGCCCTCAACCATGCTTCGATCATCGATGGCTGTCGACTGAGCCGGGCTCGCACCCTGGTCTACCCCCATGGCGATTGGGCGGCGCTGGAAGCTCTGATGGCTGCGGAAGCCCCGCACCGCCGGGGTCGCTGGCTGATTGTCAGCGACGGAGTGTTCAGTATGGATGGCGATCTGGCCCCCCTTAACGAGCTGGTTCGGCTGAAAAAACGCTACGAGGCGCTGTTGATGGTGGACGATGCTCATGGCACCGGCGTGCTGGGGGGCGGAGGTCGTGGCACGGGGGAGCATTTCGCTTGTCTGCCGGATATCGATCTGCATATGGGCACCCTCGGCAAGGCTCTGGGCGGGGCGGGGGCCTATCTGGCCGGGCCTGCGGCCGTTGTTGAGTTGCTGATCAACCGGGCCCGCTCCTTTATCTTTTCCACCAGTCTGCCACCGGGAGTGCCGGCGGCGGCTGTGGCGGCTCTGGAGATTGTGGCCGGGGCCGAAGGGGCCCGGCTGCGACAGACTCTGGCTGACAACCGGGAGGTTTTTGTCGCCGCCTTACGCCGCGGGGGGATGAACCCGGTCGATACGCCCAGCCCGATCGTGCCGATTATCGTCGGAGAGCCGCAACCAACCATGAAGGCGAGCGAGAGACTGCTGACGGCAGGCTATTTTGTGCAGGGAATCCGCCCGCCGACGGTTCCCGCCGGGCAGTGTCGGCTGCGGGCAACCCTGATGGCTGTGCACCAGCCGGCCGAATTGGAGGCTGCGGCAGAGGCCATTATTCGGGCCGTGGGAGGAACGGAACCATGAAAAACTGGTCTTTGAATGATGGCCGGAAGATACACTATCGTCAGGCCGGTAGCGGGCCGCCTCTGGTGTTACTCCATGGCTGGGGCATGTCTTCCGCTGTGTTCGGCGAGGCCCTGGAGGCTCTGCAGGACCAGTTTCTGGTCCTGGCTCCAGACCTGCCGGGACACGGTCCTTCGACGGCGACCGGTGATTATGGACTTGAGGCGCTGGCTGCAGATCTCGCGGCCTGGATGGAAGGGCTGCAACTGCAGGATGTGCGGCTGCTGGGCTGGTCTCTCGGTGGCCAGATCGCCCTGCGTTTGGCCGATGGTGCCGCCCAGCGGTTGTCCCGGTTGATTCTGGTGGCGACCACTCCGCGCTTTGTCAGCGACCCCCAATGGCCCCACGGTCTGGCCGCAGGTCGGGTCCGAGTCATGGAACGGGGACTGAGACGGGATCCAGCCGGGGTGTTGAAGGAGTTTTTCGCCAGCATGTTCACTGCCAACGAACTTGATGGCCAACGCCGACAGTGGCTGACCGAACAATGCTCACCTGCAGCCCACCCGCCCCAACCGACAGCTGTTCTGGGAGCTTTGCAGACCTTGCGGGACAGCGATTTGCGCTCCTGGGTGAAGGATCTGAGCTTGCCGGTTCTGCTGCAACATGGCAGCGACGATGCCATCGTGCCTTTGGGGGCGGGCCGCTATCTGGCTGAAATCCTGCCTAAGGCCCGTTTGCAGATCCTGAACCATCAGGGTCATGCTCCGTTTTTGAGCGGACCGGAACAGAGCTTCCAAGGCTGGCGGGAGTTCTGTCGCTCATGACCGCAGCTGTTGACAGCCGTCGTCTGCGACGAAATTTCAGCGACAGTGCCGAGCGCTACGATCAGCATGCCCGAATCCAGAAACAGGTGGTGGCCGGTCTGCTGGAGTTTATTCGGGATCGTTGTCCCGCAGAAGGAATCTTTTTGGATGTCGGTTGCGGTACCGGTGGCCTGGCCCGCGAATTGACGACCCGCTATCCCCGCCTGCAACCGGTTTTATCGGATATCGCCCATGGTATGACCTGCTGCGGACGGGACCGTCTGACAGTGGCCCTCGCCGTTGACGCCACCGCCGAAGCTTTGCCCTTTGCCTCCGGCAGCTTCGATCTGGTCTGTTCTTCTTCTGTGTACCAGTGGGTGCTGGATCTGCCGGGAGCTTTTGCCGAAAGTTCCCGGGTTTTGCGTAACGGAGGGCTGTTTGCCTTTGCCCTGTTCGGCCGGGAGACCCTGCGGGAACTGAAGACAGCCTACCGGCAGGCCGCCCGGATCCAGGGCAGCGACCTGGAGCATCTCCACGATCTGCCGCTCTTGGGACAGGTGGAGCAGGCCATGAGGGGGGCGGGGTTTGCGCAGCTGGAGGTGCAGCGGCAGGAACTGGTTGAATACCATGCGACCGTGGCGGATCTGTTGAGGAATTTGAAGCAGATCGGTGCCGGCAACGCCAGCCCTGATGCACCACGGGGTCTCGCTTCCCGCAGCCTGCTGCAGACCATGACCGACATCTACCGGCAGCATTATCAGCAGGACGGCAACATACCGGCCACGTATGAAGTTATCTACGGACGGGGTGTGGTTGAGGGCCGATGAAATCTTTCGATTATTCGGCCATGGACTCTTTGAACAGGGCGTTAATGGTCAGGCGGGCTTCTGCGGAGATCACCGAATAGTAAACTTCTACGCCGTTACGGCGTCCTTCGATAATGCCCTTGTTCTTGAGCAGGGCCAGGTGTTGAGAAACGGTGGCCTGGGGCAACCCGAGACATTCCCAGATTTTTTTCACATTGCAGGCCTCCGACAGCAAGCCGGCCACAATTTTAAGCCGCACAGGATGGCCGAGAACCTTGAGTATTTCAGCTTCCCGCTCGTAGCTTTTTGTTTTATCAAATGAATCGATCATGGTGTTCCTGTGGGAAAGAGTACTTGTGAAATTGAATATATGAATGTTAGTGATCGCGCCTTTGGAAGTCAATCGCTTTTTGGCTGCCGGCAGGTACACTTTAGTTTGATTTCGGATGTCGGGAGAGAGTTCATTTCATGATCGCTGTGTTGTTTTTTGTGTTGGGTTTGTCGATTCTCTACGTTGGCGCTGAAACCATGGTCAATTCCAGCTCCCGCCTGGCCGCCTCTTATGGCATCCGGCCATTGATTATCGGTATGACCGTGGTTGCTTTCGGGACCAGCATGCCGGAGATGATGGTCTCGTTACTGGCCTCGTTTCGCGGCTCTTCCGACATGGCGGCAGGTAACATCGTCGGCTCCAATATTGCCAATATCGGATTGATTCTCGGATCTACCGCTCTTATCGCCCCGTTGATAGTACCTCGTACCTTGCTCAAGCGTGAGGTTCCTTTCCTGGTCGGCGCTTCGCTGTTGTTGCTGTTTTTGGCTCGGGACGGACAACTCGGTTTTATCGACGGTGCCTTGTTGTTCAGTCTGTTACTATTGTTTTTCGGCTATTGTTTATGGTCTTCCCGACGGCAGGAGGGCGCCACCGGTCATGGCGCGGCCATGATGGCTAGTCGTTCGCGCCTGCGGGATTTCATCCTGGTGTTGGCAGGGATTGGTGGCTTGACTTTGGGAGCGGAAATAATGGTCCGTTCGGCTGTAATTCTGGCCCGCGCCCTGGGTATTTCCGAACTGATTATCGGGATCAGCGTGGTGGCCTTGGGAACCAGCCTGCCGGAACTGGCAGCCAGTGGACTGAGTGCATTGAAAGGCCATGCGGAGATCAGTATCGGCAATGTGCTGGGCAGTAATATTTTTAACATTTTATTCGTTTTGGGAGTGTGTCCGATGATTCGGCCGTTGGCCTTTGATCCCGCTCTGATGCGTTTACAGATCCCCGTCATGCTCGGTTTTACCCTGGCCCTTATCCCTTTGATGGCTCATCGCACTGTCATCGGTCGCACCAAAGGTTTGTTGTTGCTCGGTGGATATCTGCTATTTATCGGAGGACTTTTCCTGTGAAACAGCTTTATAAGCGGTGCCTGGTATTGGTTGTGCTGTTGATTCTGGGTTTTAGCCATGGGGTTGTCTCAAGTTCCGAACGCATCGCAGAACCGGCCGCCACACAGACGCCTGCCGAGCCTCTGGCCGAGCGGTATCAGTACGATATCTCTTTTTTATGGTTCAGTCGTATTGCCAGCGGAGAGCTCAGCCTGCAACCGGCCGGGGAAGCCGGGTTATGGCGGGCACAACTCGGCGCTCAAACCCGGGGTGTGGCCGCCTGGCTTACCAGTGAACGAGTTCAGCAGTATGCCTCTTTGATGGCCCTCGACAAGGCTGGCCGTCTGACCGCCCTGCGTCACGATTCGAAGACGGTTAAAACCGAGGAGGGCCGCCAACGGATCCGGCTAAAAAGCTATCTCTTCGACCATGAGGGGCGCCGTGTTGTCCAAAAAGTCAATCGATATGGTCGGGAAAAAGAAGAAATTCAACCCATGCCGGATGATACGCCCAGCGATGCTTTAACGGCTTTTTTCAATGTTCGTCGGGGCGTTTATGGACCGCTGAAAGCAGGAAATCAATATCGGATCCCTGCCTACAGCCGCAAAGGACCCACAGAAATTATCGTGGATGTGCTCGCTGCCAGGCAGCGACCGCGCAGGCCGAAATTTCCGGATCAGGGATTGCTGCTTGCGGTACAGGTGGACCAGGAGGTTTTTGACACCAACGATGGTATCGTCTATGTCTGGCTGGATGAACTGGGGAGGCCCGCCCAGGTGGTGGTTGAAAATGTTATCGGCCTGGGCGATGTACGATGCACTTTACGAGAAAAAGAGGAACGATGAGCAATGATCCTGTGATTTATGTGGTCGGCCACAAACATCCGGACACCGATTCCATCTGCAGTGCCATCGGCTACGCCCGACTGCGGCAGGCTCAAGGGCTGGTCGGGGTTGCCCCTGCCCGGGCCGGCAACCTCAACCGGCAGACCGAGTTTGTATTGAATCGGCTCGGGATCACCGCGCCGATTCTGCTGACCGATGTCTCTCCCCGGGTGCGGGATCTGGTTCGGTCCCCTGCGGTTACGATCGATGGGGAAACGCCTCTGGCCATGGTGCTGGAACAACTGCACCGGCACGACATCCGATTGCTGCCGGTGACGGACGCCGATCAGCGCCCTCAGGGTTTGATGATGCTCAAGCGGGCCGCCGAAGGGTTTCTGCTGCCGACGGATGAAGGATCCACGAGGCGGGTATTAACCACCATGGCCGGTTTGAAAACCTGCTTGCAGAGCAATGTATTGCACAGTTTTGCCGAACAGGAACTGGAAGAACTCGAACTCTATGTCGGAGCCATGGCCTTTGACTCCTTTGCCGAGCGGCTTGCGCATCGCGATCCTCGCCGCTTGCTAGTGGTTACCGGTGATCGCCAGGAGATCCAGGCTCATGCCGTGGGACTCGGAGTACGGGTGCTGGTCATTACCGGCGGCGGCAGTCTCTCTCCGCAGCTGCTGGAGATGGCTCGGCAGCGGCAGGTCACCGGACTCAGCACGCCCTTCGATACGGCCACCACCGCCTGGCGGGCCCGATTGTCGACCCCGGTTCATTGTCTGATGGAACGCAACTGTCCGACAGTGAGCCTGCTCGATAGTCGCGAGGATCTACGTTTGAAGTTGCTGTATGGGGGGTGTCCAGGGGTTATGGTGCTGGATAACGGCGGCCGGGTTGTGGCTGTGGCTACCAAGAGCGATCTGCTGGTGGAGACGCCGGTCAAGTTGATTCTGGTGGATCACAACGAACTGTCTCAGGCCGTTCCCGGTGCGGAGCGGGTGGATATTCTCGAGGTTATCGATCACCACCGGCTGGGAAATTTTCATACCGAGCGGCCGATTCGATTCATCAATCAACCCCTGGGCAGCACCTGTTCGCTGGTGGCGACCCTGTATCGCCAGGCCGGTCTGCAGCCGGAGCGAGATTGCGCCGGTCTGCTGCTGGCGGGATTGCTCTCCGATACGGTGTTGCTCAAATCGCCCACTACCACCGAAACGGACCGGGAGCTGGCCCAGTGGCTCGGAGATCTGGCCCACCTTGATCCGCAGAGTTTCGGCAAGGAGATGTTCGCCGCCGGCAGCGTCCTCAGTGCCTACGAAACCATGGAAGATCTGATTCTGTCGGATTTCAAGGAATACCGGGCGGGCGAACGGCTGTTCGGTGTCGGCCAGGTGGAGGTGGTTGGATTCGAGGAATTCTACGGCGTCAAACAACAGCTGGCCGAAGAGCTGGTTAGATTGAAGCAGAGCCGGGGGATGGCCGCCAGCGGCCTGCTGGTGACCGATATTGTTCGGGAGATGAGTCTGTTGCTAGCCGTCGGCGAAGCCGATCTGCCCTATCGGATCGGCTATCCGGAATTGGAACCGGGTCTTTATGAGTTGCAGGGGGTTCTGTCCCGCAAAAAACAGCTGGTCCCTCATCTGTTAAAAGTGCTGCAGGGGTAAGATATAGTACAGGAAAGGGCCGGGGAAATTCCCGGCCCTTTCAGCCTCTACAAAACGAGGTCAGCTTTCCAGGCGCTCCAGCAATTCTTCGACCTGGGTTGCCGGCGCCATGCAGGTTTCATCTCGGCACAGATAAGCGGTTGTTTTACCCTCTACGGGTCCCTTGCCTTGCAGCAAGGGAGTCAGTTCATGGAGCTTTTTATCCTCGGGATCGCTGAGCATAATCAGAGTGCGCGGCAAAAATTTTCGGCGCAGGGCGGTCAGCATCTCCTGATAAGCCTCAGCATCACCATTGCCGGCCAGCACCACGACTTGTTTGGGACCGAGGGCGTAGTCGAGAGCGGTGAAAAGCAGGGAGCAGCCGGTAGGACGGCGGACGGCCTGGGCCAGACTGGTTTTTATCGCCGCTTCGCCTCGCTGGGCCATGGCCAGATCGCCGGTCAGGGAGGCGAGGCGCAGCAGATTCAAAGCCGCCGCCGAATTGCCTGACGGCACGGCACCGTCGAGGATGGTTTTGTTGCGCACCAGCACTGTTTCCACATCCTCGGCGCTGTCCAGCAGGTTGCCCTGGCCATCGCCGAACAGACGTTCGGTTTCGGCGCTGAGCGCCAAAGCCGATTCCAGATAGCGGCTGTCGAAGCAGGCCTGATAAAGTTCGATCAGGCCCCAGCAGAAAAAGGCGTAATCGTCGAGAAATCCGGGAACCGCCGCTTCGCCCTGACGGTAGCGGCGTAGCAGGCGACCATCTTCACGACGCATGGTGCTCAGAATAAAATCGGCACTTTTTTTGGCGGCCTCGAGATAGTCCTGGTTATCAAGAACCGTCGCGGTTCGCGCCAGGGCGGCAATCATCAGCCCGTTCCAGGCCGTCAGTACCTTGTCGTCACGATGGGGACGAACCCTCTTTTGTCGAGCGGCAAACAACAATTGCCGTCCCAGGGCCAGCACCTCGCCCAGCTGGGCCGGTTCCACGCCGAACCAGGCCGCCCACTGATTGACATCCATTTCCAGCCGTACGATATTCTTGCCCTCAAAATTCCCTTCCTCCGAAATCTCGTAACAGTGGCAGAAGATGGTTCCATGCTCCGTGCCCAGCACATCCAGCACCTGCTGCGGTGTCCAGAGATAGAAGGAGCCTTCGGCCCCCTCCGAGTCGGCATCCTCGCCGCTGTAAAACCCGCCCTGGGGATCTCGCAGGTCGCGCAGAACGTATTCACAGATTTCGTCCGCCATGGTGGAAAAGAACGGCTGACGGCTGAGCTGAAAAGAGTCCGCCGCCGCCAGAGCCAACAGGGCCTGGTCATACAACATCTTCTCAAAATGGGGAATTCGCCAATGAGCGTCTACGGCATAGCGGTGGACACCGAAACCAATGTGATCATAGGTGCCGCTCAGGCGGATACTCTGCAGGGTGCGCAGGGCCATGGTCGGGGCATTTTCCTTGTCGAGGCGCTGGCCGAGGCGCAACAGCAAAGACAGGTTGTGCGGAAGGGGAAATTTAGGCGCCTCGCCAAAACCACCTCGTTCTTTGTCAAAATCCTCAAAAAATTTGCTGTAGGCTAACAGCAGGGGTTCCTCATTGAGGGGGGCTTCTTCGGTGGTGCCGACCGCGTCTTTTCTCAGGTCGAGGAGCGAATCGGTCAACCGTTGCCCGGAGTCGAGGAGTTGCTGACGATTGCTCTGCCAGGTGTCGCCGATGCGCTGCAGGATTTCGATGATCCCGGCCGTCTGATCCCGGGGTTCCCGGGGCATGTAGGTCGCCGCGTAAAAAGGCTGTTTGTCGGGGGTGAGAAACACATTGAGAGGCCAGCCGCCTCCGCCGGTTAACAATTGGCAGGCCGTCATATAGGTGTTGTCCACATCGGGACGTTCTTCGCGGTCGACCTTGATCGGGATAAAAAAGCGATTCAGAACCTCGGCCACCTCGGCATCTTCAAAAGATTCCTGCTCCATCATGTGGCACCAGTGACAGGTCGAATAACCGATGGAAACCAACAGCGGTTTATCTTCACGGCGGGCCCGTTCAAAAGCTTCGCTGCCCCAGGGATACCAGTCCACCGGGTTTTCGGCGTGCTGCAATATATAAGGACTTTTTTCAAAAATCAGCCGGTTGTACTGCTCGCCGCCGTCAGCAGGCAATGCGGTGACATCCACAGCGGACAAACGGCTGACGGTGTCTTGCGCAACGGGGTCATTCTTCATGAACACTCCTTTTGTAACGGGTGAGATAAACTCTCCTGGCGAAATTGAGGATAAAAACTAACTATAACTGTAATGGTATCAAAACCAACAGGTTCGAGCAAACCGCGCCATGGCGCACAACGAAAAAAGCCCCATGAACCTTAAGTCAGTTCATGGGGCCAAGGGGCCCTGACCAAAGCCAGGGGTTGCTCTAAAGGTTTTCAGTTTTTCTGATTCACCACCATTTGAAACAACTCTTCCGGTTTGGGCTGGGCGTTGGCGTAGCGGTAGGTATCGCCCCGGTAATTTTTGAGCACCACTTCGTCGCCCAGGGATTGCAGGTAACTTGGCAGCAGAGGGATTTTGCCTCCCCCGCCAGGGGCGTCGATCACAAAGGCCGGCACCGCCATGCCCGAGGTGTGGCCCCGCAAGGCGCTTATGATTTCGAGACCTTCTTCTACGGTGGTCCGGAAATGTTCGGTGCCCAGCACCAAATCCGCCTGATAGAGATAGTAGGGCTTGACCCGGATGGCCAGCAACTTCTGCATCAGCCGGCGCATGGTCTGCGGATCGTCGTTGACCCCCCGCAGCAGTACCGTCTGGTTGCCCAGAGGAATCCCCGCATCGGCCAGTCGGCTGATGGCTTTGGCCGAAAGCGGAGTGATCTCGTCGGGATGATTGAAATGGGTATTGATATACAGCGGATGATAACGGTGCAGCATCCGCACCAGGGCCGGGGTGATGCGCTGGGGCAGAACCACCGGCATCCGCGTGCCGATACGAATAACCTCCACTGTCGGGATGGCACGCAGTTCTTTGAGAATCCCTTCGAGCTGCTCATTGCTGAGCAGCAGGGGATCGCCGCCGGAAAGAATCACGTCGCGAATCTCCGGGTGCCTGCGGATATAGGCGAGTCCCTGGGCAATGGTGTCGCCGCTGATCTGCATCTGCTGTTTGCCGACCTTGCGTTTGCGGGTGCAGAAACGGCAGTACATGGCGCACTCGGAACACACCATAAACAGCACCCGGTCGGGATAACGGTGCACCAGATTCGGCACCGGGCTTTGCTCTTCCTCGTCGAGGGGATCGGCACAGCAATGGCCTTGTTCCAGCTCTTCGACAGACGGAATGGCCTGCCGCCAGATAGGATCATCTACCGATTGAATCAGACTCAGATAATAGGGGGTGACCCGCATGGGATAGCGTTCGGCTACCTCGGTCAGGGGCCGGGGATCGACACCGTAACGACGGGTCAGGCGATCAGGGGAAGTAATGCTGGCCTGCAGCATCTTTTGCCAGGCTTCCATGGTACTATGCGTCCTCCATGTCTGTGAAGCGTTTGACGTAGGTCAGCCGGTCGTCCCCGATACGATAAAAATCGCGAATTCGGGATTCTTCCTGGTAGCCGGCCTGGCGATAAAACTCGCGGGTGCGTTGGTAGTGGCCCTGAGACGAGGTTTCGAGACAGATCATCCGTCCCCGGGCGGTTTTGGCCTGCTCTTCGGCGTGGGCCATCAATTGCCGACCGACGCCCCGCCCCTGGGCCTGGGGGGCGACGGCAATCCAGTAGATGTCGTAGGTCCCCTCGGTCAGGGGCACCGGACCATACAGGATATAGCCTGAAACCTGGCCGTCCTGTTCGGCAACCGCCACCTGATAATCCTGTTGTTGCGGATCGTTCAGGACCATCTCCAGCAACTCTGTCGCACAGGCGATTTCGACCTCGGTGAAAGCCCCGCAGTCCTGCAAAATGACGGACAGGGCGGGCATATCTGTTGAAATCAGTTCACGCATTTCCTGCCTCCTTGCGACCCTGGGCCAGAGCCAGCATCCGGGCGATCAGCTGAGGGTAGGGCAAGCCCGAGACGGCAGCCGAGCGGGCCAGGCCGGCATCCGGAGCGATATCGGGGTTGGCATTGACCTCCAGAATATAGGGGACCCCTTCCCGGAAACGGATATCGATGCGGGCATAATCCCGGCACTCGAGGAGTTTGTACGCCCGAAGCGCCACATCTTTGATCAAAAATTCCTGACGAAAACTCAAAGTAGCCGGACACACAGGGCAGGTTCCGGTAAATTCCGGCGAATCCTCAAGCCATTTACCCTTGTAACTGACGATGGCATCGGACAGAGACGGGTCGAAACGGATCTCCGAAATCGGCAGCACCTGGGCCGGGTTGTTGCCGATGATGGCCACGTTGAATTCCCGGCCCTCGATGAACTCTTCCACCAGGGCATCCTGGCCGTAGGTCTGATGCACATACTGCACACGTTGGAGCAGAGCCCGATGGCTGCGGACAATGCTGTCGCCGCTGATCCCTAAAGAAGCGTCCTCAAAACGCGGCTTGACGATCAGCGGAAACTTTAATCCTTTGATATTGGGAAGAGTCGCCCCGACACGCACCAGAATATACTGGGGGGTCGGCAGGTGATGGGCGATGAACAGATCTTTGCTGCGCGCCTTGTCCTGACTCAGGCCCAGACAATAGGGGGTACTGCCGGTATAACTCAGGTTCAGCAGATCCAGCAGGGCAGCTACATGCATCTCCCGATTACTATGGCCCCAGAAGCCCTCACACAGGTTGACGGCCAGATCGTAGGGGATCTCTCGCAGCAGCCCGATAAAGTCGCTGATATCCCCTTCCAGGGGCACCAGAGTCGCCTCGTGTTGCAGTCCGAGCAGGGCCGCCCGAACCGCCTCGGCCTCATGGCGGGCACCCTGTTCGGAGATCAGATCCATAGTTTCTCCGCGGGCCGGTACCGGGGGCGCTTCGTTATAACAGACAGCAATCCGCATGGCTTTCCCCCGTAACAAGATGTTGACGAACAAGAGCGGCGTCGGCCACGCTTAGAATCAACTCTTCATAAGACAGTCCCGCCGCGCGGGCCGCCTTGGGAAAGCAGCTGTTCTGCTCTGGCCGGGGCAGAACGCCGGGCAGGGGATTGAGTTCGATGATCTGGGGCCGGCCATAGGTATCAAGACGCACATCGATGCGACACCAGTCGCGACAGCCCATGACCTGGAAGGCTTTTTTGCAGAGGATCTCGATAGCGTTATACAGATTCGGATCGAGGGGCGCCGGGCAGGCGAAAATCGACAGCGGCTGCTCTTCCCGATCCCAAACCCATTTGGCTTCATAGGAATAAATGGGGTTGACCCCGGCGGGCAGGGCGGCGAAATCGATTTCGACGATAGGCAGCATCCGCAGCTGGGCACCGTTGCCTATCAGAGCCACGGTAAATTCTCGACCGGGCAAAAACTCTTCGATCAGCAGCGGCTGACAATAGCTGGCCAGCGCCCAATCTACCTGACGCAGCAGTTCTTTGCGATTGCGGACCAAAGCCTTGTCCGTGACTCCTTTGCTGGAACCCTCGAGAATCGGTTTAACGATCAGAGGATAACGCAGCCGGGCGGGGATATCCTGCAGACGCTCCACCAGGGCAAACCGGGGCGTGGGGACCCGGTGGTAGCTGAGGATCTCTTTGGTGCGACGTTTGTCGAGACAGTTGCCGAGGGTCAGAGGATCGCTCCCCGTATAAGGGATGCCGAGCATGTCGAGCATGGCCGGAATCTGGGCCTCGCGGCTGGCGCCGAGTAATCCTTCGGCGATGTTGAACACCAGATCCGGACGCAGCGCCTGAAAGTTGGCGAAGGCGCGATGGTCGGCTTCCACCAGGGTGACCTGATGGCGCTGGGCCAGGGCCGAGCGAACCGCATCGATGGTGTCAAAGTCGTCCCATTCGGCGTAGAGATCTTCGGCGACGGAGAGGGGAGACAGGGAACAGGGATGGGACGGCGCGCAGGCGGAATCCTGGCGCAGATTGAACGTAAGCGCGATATGCATATGTAACCCCTTTTATAAAGCCTGACGGAACAAATACCTCTCTTGCGGAGGACTCGGCTCATTCATCGGATTCGGGACGCCTAGCGGCGGGCGGCTATAAAAAGGGGTTGCTTTTTATGCTGGTCGTCGTGCACCTCCCGGG
>NPIF01000704.1_pt3 | contig 18988 bp, 33 predicted proteins | sample 8637461 | NCBI WGS metagenome assembly NPIF01 (sample SAMN07420641, study PRJNA396082) | bioreactor metagenome | isolation source: sample BR12 brine-fed electro-methanogenic bioreactor BR | place: Japan: Kochi | collected 2016-12-09
GCTCAGTTTGCATCGTGTCAAAGCAAAGTCTTCCGGTTCCACGGTATACAACCGAAGGGAACCAGCGCTGATTTCAGCCACTCGAGTCGGCCCGGTAAGGGTTACCTCATCCATCCCGTCCAATCCGTGAACCACGAATCCCCGTCGGCAACCAAGCCGGCTCAAAACGTTGGCCAGCGGCTCGACCAGGTCTTCCCGATAAACCCCGAGGACCTGTCTATCGGCTCCAGCAGGATTGGTTAAGGGCCCCAAAATATTAAAAATAGTTCGGATCCCGATCTCCCGGCGGGGGCCGATAGCGTGACGCATAGCACCGTGCAGGGCTGGCGCAAACAAAAAACCGATCCCCAAGGAATCGACGCAGGCCTCTACTTTCGCCACGGTGATCTCGAGGTTGACTCCAAGGCGTTCCAGAACGTCGGCGCTGCCGCAGGAGGAAGATACACTGCGATTGCCGTGCTTGGCCACCTTGACCCCACAGGCCGCGACCACGAACGCGACCGTGGTGGAAATATTGAAACTTTTTGTGCCGCTGCCGCCGGTACCACAAGTATCCAGAATGCTTTCCCGCTCGACATTGATCTCATCACGATCCATGTCCAGAACCTTGCCTACCCGCACCGGTGTGGCGTGGGCCCGCATGACGCGCGCGGCCCCGGTGATCTCTTCTATCGTTTCCCCTTTCATGCGTAAGGCAACGACAAAGGCACCGATCTGAGCGGGAGTGGCCTCACCTCCCATAACCTGCTCCATGACCTCGACCATCATGGGCTCGCTCAAATCCACACCGTCCACCAGCATGGCTATCGCTTCTTTAATCATGGAATCTCACCAGATTAGCAAAACCCGCGCACCACAAGAGCTCAGGTCATCTGCAGGAAATTGTGCAACAATCGCTTGCCTTCTACAGTCAGAATCGACTCGGGATGAAACTGCACACCCCATAGGGGCAGGGTCCGATGACGCATTCCCATGATTTCATCAGCTTCCGTCCATGCGCTAATTTCGAACTCGGCGGGCAGCGTTTCACGCTCGACAATCAAGGAGTGATAACGGGTGGCGTCAAAGGGGCAGGAAAGACCTTTAAACAACCCCTGATGATCATGGTACACCGGACTGGTCTTACCGTGCATAAGGCGTTCAGCGCGAACCACCCGTCCGCCGAAAGCATACGCCAGGGATTGATGACCAAGGCAAACTCCGAGAATCGGCAGCTTCCCCGCTAATTGCTGAATGGCTGTTACTGAAATTCCGGCCTCGGCAGGGGAACAAGGCCCGGGAGAAATCACCAGACGTTGCGGTTGCAGGGCGGCGATTTCCGCGACGGAAATCTTGTCATTCCTGTACACCTGCACCTCTTGACCCAGCTCCTGAAAGTACTGGACCAGATTGTAGGTAAAGGAATCGTAGTTGTCGAGCATCAGCAACATGTCAATCAAGCCCCTTTCGCGCCATTTCGATAGCTTTCATCACGCCCCGAGACTTGCTTAGAGTTTCCTGATATTCGGTCTCTGGCACCGAATCTGCGACGATTCCCGCACCAGCCTGAAGATGAATACGTCCATCGTGCACCACCAGGGTTCGGATGGCGATCGCCATATCCATATTTCCGGAAAAGGAAAAATAACCGACGGCGCCTCCATAAATTTCGCGACGGGCAGGTTCCAGTTCGTCGATAATCTCCATGGCGCGAATCTTGGGTGCACCACTCAGAGTTCCCGCCGGAAAAGTCGCCCGCAACACATCAAAGACATCGCGGTCCGGGAGCAATAATCCATGCACATTGGAGACAATATGCATGACATGAGAATACCTCTCGATGACCATCAATTCACCGACCTCAACGGATCCGTGACGGCAGACCCGGCCGATATCATTGCGTCCAAGGTCAACTAGCATGATATGCTCGGCACATTCTTTAGGATCCGCCAACAGCTCTTCTTCAAACAGCAGGTCCTGTTCCAGGTTAGCGCCTCGCGGTCGGGTACCGGCAATAGGCCGCACTTCGACTTCGGCACCAACTTTTCGCACCAGAACCTCCGGGGACGCCCCGATAACCAGGGTCTTACCGAAGCGAAGAAAGAACATGTACGGTGAAGGGTTCAGCGTACGCAAGGCCCGGTAAACATCGAAAGGCCGCGCACCAAGGCGACCGGAAAATCTCTGCGACAAAACGACCTGAATAACATCCCCGGCTCGAACATATTCCTTACATTTATCGACTGCAGCCCGAAAGGCCTCCGCCGTAAAGTCAGAAACGAAGTCTTCTGCCGGCTCGTCCGTCACCTCGGGAGGAAGGGAGGTCAGTGGATGGCGTAGTTTCTCGACAAGAAGATCGATAGCCGCCAGAGCCTCCTGGTAAGAGACCTCCAGATCGCTGTCTGCATCCAGTTCGACATTACAAACTACCTTGATGGTTTGGGCCACATTGTCAAAAATGAGCAGGGTGTCGGTTAGCAGAAAACAGGCGTCATAGGTCCCTATCTGGCGTTTGGAAGTCGAGGGCAGCTCCTCAAAAAACCGGACCATATCGTAACCAAGATACCCTACCAGACCGCCGAAAAAGGGGGGCAACCCCTCTACTTCGACCGGACGATAGGCCTCCATGATTTTTTTTATTTCCGCTACAGGGTCCGCGCTAGATCCGGCATGAGCGGTGCCGTTNNGTTTTCGCCGATGCAACGAAAAATCTTTTCTGGATTACTGCCGAGAAATGAATATCGGGCCCATTTTTCCCCACCAGCGATACTTTCCAGCAAAAACGAATTCTGCCCATCATCAATCTTTTTAAAGGCCGAAACAGGCGTTTCCATGTCCGCCAATATTTCACGGTAAACCGGGATCAGGTTGCCCTGGGTCGACAAGGAACGAAATTTTTCGAGACTAGGATAATACATTCAAGACTCCAGTAACTTAATGGGCAAAGCTAACATGGACGGTCCTAATCGGTCAAGATTCAAGCCATTCTTCACCACAAAGAAAAAAGGCAAGGAGTGAAAACTCCTTGCCTTTAAAAACACGCTGCACAGTAAATTGTTATTCTTGATCGTCTGTTGCAGATACGGTGTCCACCTCAGCATCCCCAACTTGTTCAACAACCTCAGCCACGGGGCTTTCTTTAACGACAGTATCGGCCGCCGCAGCCTTTTTGGATCGAAGAACCAATTCGTCTTCGACCAGCTCGATTTGACACATTGGAGCATTATCCCCCTGGCGGTTGCCAAGCTTCAAGATCCTGGTATAGCCACCCGGACGCTCTTTGTAGCGAGGTGCCACCATTTCGAATAGCTTACCGACCACCTTGCGATCACGGATGACCTGCAGGGCCTGACGACGAGCATGTAAATCACCGCGCTTACCAAGGGTAATCATTTTCTCGGCGATTTTACGCAACTCTTTGGCTCGGGTCGTAGTCGTGGTGATCTTTTCGTGCTCGAGAAGCGATGTCACCATGTTGCGCATCATTGCGGCCCGATGACTCGAATTGCGGCCAAGCCGCCTGCCGGTTTTATTGTGACGCATGGTTCTACGGTCCTTTCTTCGTTACTCTACGAGACAGCAGGGATCACAGATCCTCACTACCCTCACGAATCATCTTTAGATATTCCGGATCAGGAAAACTGTCCAAGGCCATACCAAGAGACAAACCCATCTCCGCTAAAATGTCTTTGATTTCATTCAGAGATTTTCGCCCAAAATTCTGGGTTTTCAGCATTTCCGCCTCTGAGCGCTGGACAAGATCACCGATCAGGTGAATGTTAGCATTCTTGAGACAGTTCGCACTGCGAACAGATAGCTCCAACTCATCCACGGATCGATAGAGATTTTCATTGATTTTACGATTCTCGCCACCCTCATCGACACCGTGCACCTCGGCCTCTTCATCAAAATTGATAAAGATCTGCAACTGATCTTTGAGGATTTTGGCGCCGTAGGCTACTGCACTGTCAGGCCGAACGCTACCATCGGTGAAGACTTCCAACGTCAACTTATCGTAGTCCGTAATCTGCCCGACACGAGCGTTGGTCACGGTAAAGTTAACTTTCTTGATCGGCGAGAAAATAGCATCAATAGGTATTGTCCCCACAGGAGCCTTCTCATCGCGATTTCTTTCCGCCGGAACATACCCTTTACCCAGGCCGACAGTCATGTCGATTTCTACGTCCGCATCTTTGGAACAGGTGAGAATATGATGATCCGGGTTCAGCACCTCAACATGAGAGTCGGTGACGAGGTCACCGGCAGTAACCAATCCGGAACCCTTTTTGACAATACGAATATTCCTGCCCTCATTGCCGTGGAGTTTAAGAAGCACGCCTTTGAGATTCAGAATGATATCGGTAACATCCTCAGTAACGCCAGGAATGGTCGAGAATTCATGGAGAACACCCTTGATCCTAACGGAAGTAATGGCTGCACCCTGCAGGGAAGACAGCAACACCCGCCGCAAGGCATTGCCCAAGGTAGTGCCAAAACCGCGCTCGAAAGGCTCTGCCTTAAACTTTCCAAAAGTATCGGACAAGCTGTCCGATTCTACCTGGAGGCGCTTGGGCTTGATGAGATCTCTCCAGTTTTTATGCATTCGTATCCTCCATCATGAGACACCAATCGTCTCACGTCGCGACTACTTAGAGTAAAGCTCGACGATCAATTGTTCCTGGAACATCGGAGTCGTCATCTCCTCGCGAACGGGAAGGGTCTTTAAAGTTCCCTTGAAAGCATCCCGATCCAATTCTACCCAGGAAGGCACGCCGCGCCGCATAACGCCATCGAGCGAATCGTTGACACGCGTAATCTTACGGCTTTTTTCCCGCAACTCAACGCTGTCATTGACCCGCAAAAGGATGGAAGGGATGTTGGCTTTACGCCCGTTGACAAGAAAATGGCCCTGACGAATGAGCAAACGAGCCTCATTACGCGAACTGGCGAAACCAAGACGATAGACCACACTGTCAAGACGACGCTCCAGCAATACCAGCAGATTTTCGCCGGTGACTCCCTTAGCACGATCGGCCTTGTCAAAATAGGCTCTAAACTGCTTTTCAAGAAGCCCGTAGGTACGCTTGACACGTTGCTTCTCGCGCAGCTGTGTCCCGTATTCGGAAACCTTGACACGTCCCTGGCCATGTACACCCGGCGCATAATTCCGCCGTTCCACAGCACATTTATCGGTGTAGCATCTGTCCCCTTTCAGGAACAACTTCATATTTTCCCTTCTACACTGACGGCAGACGGGTCCTGTATATCTAGCCAACGTTCATCCTCCTTGTATGGTTAGACTCTTCTGCGCTTCGGCGGCCGACAACCGTTGTGCGGAATAGGGGTCACATCCTTGATCAGGCTGATATTCAGACCGACGCCAGAAATGGCACGCAAAGCTGATTCGCGACCCGAACCGGGACCTTTAACGCGAATTTCGACGGAACGCATTCCGTGATCCTGAGCCTTTTTGGCAGCCTCTTCCGCAGCGATCTGCGCCGCAAAAGGGGTGCTTTTGCGGGAGCCTTTAAAACTGTTGGCACCGCAAGTGGACCAGGAGACCACGTTGCCACTCACATCAGTGAAGGTTACAATCGTATTATTGAAGGTCGCCTGAATATGCGCGATACCGTTGGCAACATTCTTTTTTTCTTTACTCTTTTTTACTGTTTTCTTACCAGGCTTAGCCATGGTTCCTCCGATTATTTCTTTTTACCGGCCACAGTTTTTCTAGGTCCCTTACGGGTCCGTGCGTTGGTCTTGGTTTTCTGTCCGCGCACCGGCAGACCGCGTCGATGACGCAGACCGCGATAGCAACCCAAGTCCATGAGTCGCTTGATATTAGTCGAGACAACCCTGCGCAGGTCCCCCTCAACTTGATATCCGCCGTCAATAACCTCACGAATTTTGCCCGTTTCCGCATCCGTAAGATCGTCTGTGCGGGTATTGGGATCCACTCCGGCCTTCTTCAAAACATCCTGGGATAATGATCGCCCCATGCCGTAGATGTAAGTGAGGGCAACCTCAATCCGCTTATTTCTTGGTAAGTCGATACCAGCAATACGTGCCAATGTATTTTCCTCCTGATCCGGTTATCCCTGTTTCTGCTTGTGCTTGGGATTTTCGCAGATGACCCTTAGAATTCCCTTGCGCTTAATGACTTTACACTTAACGCAAATCGGTTTGACCGAAGCTCGCACTTTCATTGATTGTCCCTTTGTCCTATTAAGAAGTCGGCTAGAAGAAAATATTGAACCAATGCGGTCCGATTCTAGCCGGACACCTGTCAGATCCGGGTAAGAATCTCAGGCCCGTTATCCGTAACGGCCACCGTATGTTCAAAATGTGCTGAAGGCTGACCATCGACCGTAACAGCGGTCCAGCCATCACCCAAAACCCTGACCCCCGGTGATCCAGCATTTATCATCGGCTCAATAGCCAAAGTCATGCCACTAACTAACCGTACCCCACTTCCTGCATCAGACACAAAGTTGGGGATTTGGGGCTCTTCGTGCAACCCTTTTCCGATCCCGTGGCCAACAAAGTCCCTGACCACACTAAACCCCTCCGCCTCGGCACAAGACTGCACCGCCCGTGACACATCGGAAAGATCGGCCTCACTCCGAACCTGCTCAATGGCCAGAGCCAGAGATCTTTCGGTTACCTCTATCAAACGCTGCTTCTGTTTGGATATAGAGCCAACCGGCACCGTATAAGCAGAATCGCCGTAAAAGCCACGATAGATCACGCCGAAATCAATACTCAGAATCGACCCATCGCAAAGCGGCCGATCATTGGGAAATCCGTGGACTACCTGTTCATCCAGAGAAGCACAAATACTGAAAGGAAAACCACCATACCCCTTAAACGCAGGCTTTGCACCCCGTTTAAGACATTCCTTTTCAGCCAGTCGATCCAGCTCACCCGTGGTGACACCGGGCCTGATATACTCTTTAAGCAGCGCGAGAATCTCGGCCACCACCCTTCCCGCGTCTCGCATCTTGACGAGTTCGGCCCGGGACTTGAGAAAGATCATTGCTTCCGGCCCACGACTGCCAGTATCTGTTCTTGCACCGCTGCAATACTCTGCATGCCATCTATCGCCTGCACCAAACCTGCTTGCTCATAGTAGGCTATCAAAGGCGCGGTCTGCTCTGCGTAAACCTCAAGGCGCTTGCGTATGGTCTGTTCCTGGTCGTCCTCTCGCAGATACAGCTGACCGCCACAACTGTCGCAGACATTTTCTATGCTGGGAGGATCGAAAACCACATGGAACATCTTTCCACAGTCCCGGCAAGTACGGCGACCAGTAATACGCCCAACCACCGCATCATTATCGACCTCAAGAGAGATCACCGCGTCAAGCTCTTTATCAAGAGCCCGTAGACAAGCCTGCAAAGCGTCGGCCTGGGGGACAGTGCGAGGGAATCCATCCAGAATAAATCCATCCCTACAGTCGGTCTTGGCCAGACGCTCCTGAACGATACCTACCACGACATCGTCCGCAACCAGCATACCGGAATCCATCATGGCCTTGGCCTTAAGCCCCATAGGAGTTCCCGCCTGAACAGCGGAACGGAGCATATCTCCGGTCGACACCTGGGGAATTCCTAGTTTCCCTGAAACTATTTTTGCCTGAGTCCCCTTACCCGAACCGGGCGGACCCAAAAAAATTAAATTCATCAAACAAGCTCCCCGCTAACCGTGCCGCCCACGAAGGGTAACGCCCTTCATGAATCCCTCATAAGACCGGGAGATCAGATGCGCTTCAATCTGTGCAGCGGTATCCAGACCGACCCCGACCACGATAAGAAGCGAGGTACCCCCAAAAAAGAATTGAACATTGAAGGAACTGATCAGGACCGTTGGTAACACACACACCGCGGCAATGTAAATTGCACCAGCGAAAGTTAGCCGATTCAACACGTCGTTAATATATTCGGAGGTAGCCCTACCGGGGCGAATTCCGGGAATATAGCCCCCTTGTTTTTTGACGTTTTCAGCCACATCAAGGGGATTGAACGTAACAGCCGTGTAGAAGTAACAGAAGAAGATGATAAATGCAACAAAAATGACATTATATAATATATGCGTCGGCACCATCATCGAGGCAAAGCTCTGAACCCATTGGATATCCACCAAATTGGCTATAGTGGCCGGGAACATAATAATCGAACTGGCAAAAATAGGCGGGATAACCCCACTCATATTAACCTTAAGAGGCAGATGGCTCTTCTGCCCACCCAGATCCCGCATGCCAACAACCCGCTTGGCATAATGAATCGGCAGACGACGCTGACCCCGCTCCATAAACACGATAGCCGCAACAACGGCTATCATCACTGCCAGAATAATCATCATCACAAACAGGCTGACGGCTCCTGTTTGCATCAGTCGCAGGGTGTTCACTATGGCGGACGGCATATTCGCAACAATGCCTGCAAAAATAATCAGAGAGATACCGTTGCCGATTCCTCGCTCTGTGATTTGTTCACCCAGCCACATGATAAAGGCAGTACCTGCCGTCAATGTGAGCACGGTCAGCATAATAAACCCGATGCCGGCTCCAGGCACCACGGGCTCTCCTGCAGGCCCCGTCATCTGCTGCAAACCAACCGCAATCCCTGCCCCCTGAATAACCGACAGGACGACAGTGCCGTAGCGAGTCCATTTGGTGATGACTTTGCGTCCCTGCTCACCTTCTTTGGTCAGACGGGCTACAGGCTCAAAAACCACCCCCAGCAGTTGCATAATGATCGAAGCACTGATGTAAGGCATAATCCCCAGAGCAAAAACCGTCATCCTCTCCAGGGCACCGCCAGTGAAAGCACTGACCATACCCAACAAGGTTCCCTGGCTTCCCTCAAAGAATTTAGCTAAAACCTGCGCATCAATGCCGGGTGTAGGAATGTGACAGCCAACACGATAAACGGCGAGCATCCCAAGCGTAAACAGGATGCGTCGCCGCAACTCCGGTATACTAAAAATGTTCTGGATGCTCTTTAACACCTCAGATAACCTCGGCTTTGCCGCCGGCAGCTTCAATTTTCGCCTGCGCAGCTTGACTGAATTTATGAGCTCTGACCGTTAATGCCTTGTCAAGATCCCCATCGGCGAGAATCTTGATCCCGTCCTGGATCTTCTTGATCAAACCGGCCTTACCGAGGGCCTCAAGGTCAACCACGGCTCCAGCCTCAAACTGCTCCTGAAGATCCCGCAGATTAATCAGTGCGTAAACTTTTTTGTCCAAAGGAGTAAAACCCCGCTTAGGCAGGCGACGCTGCAAGGGCATCTGTCCGCCTTCGAATCCGGGCTTTACACTACCGCCACTACGGGCCTTCTGGCCTTTATGGCCCTTGCCAGCAGTTTTACCGGTACCCGAACCAGCGCCCCGGCCGATGCGCTTCCTATTTTTTGTTGAGCCGATTGCCGGCCTCAGATTACTCAGATCCATAACAGCCAATCCCCTGTATTGAATCAGTCCTCAACCACAACCATGTGAGACACCTTATTGATCATTCCCCGAATTTCAGGGGTATCCGGCAGCTCTACCGATTTGTGGAGCCTGGTCAATCTCAGGCCTTTGAGAACCTTCGTGAAATAGTGATTGCGGCCAATACCGCTCTTGACCAATGTAACTTTAATCTGTGCGGCCATAATCCTCTCCTTATAAAGGATGCCTATTCTTCGGCACCAAGCCCCCGCCGAGCCATGATCTCATCTGCACTACGCAGTCGCGATAATGCATTAACCGTTGCCCGGACAACATTGTGAGGGTTATTGGAACCAAGGCACTTGGACAGGATATCGCCCACCCCTGCAGCCTCAAGAACAGCGCGCACAGCGCCCCCGGCAATCACGCCTGTACCAGGCGATGCCGGTTTCAGCAGAACCTTACCGGCGCCAAACTTGCCGATAATGTCGAAGGGGATGGTACGGTCCGCCAAGGGAACCTTGATGAGACTTTTTTTGGCCTGTTCCACGCCCTTGCGAATCGCCTCAGGAACCTCTTTAGCCTTGCCATGTCCAAAACCTACATGACCTTTGCCGTCTCCAACCACAACCAGAGCTGCGAAGCTGAAGCGACGTCCACCTTTAACGACCTTGGCGCAACGATTAATATGCACTACGCGGTCAGTTAATTCCATTTCGTTGGGATCAATGCGAAGCAAAGAAATCCTCCTTACCTAAAAAGACAGGCCAGCTTCCCTAGCCGCATCGGCCAGGCCCTTGATACGGCCATGATATAGGAACCCGTTACGATCAAACACCACTTCTTTAATATCTTTGGCCAGCGCCTTTTTAGCGACAACTGAGCCAACGGCCTTGGCCGCCTCAATATTACCGGTCCCCTTCAGTCCATCGCACACCTCTTTACAGAGCGTAGATGCGGCAACCAGTGTGGTACCCGTGGTATCTTCTATAATCTGGGCGTATATATGCTTGGCACTGCGAAAAATACAAAGACGAGGGCGTTCTACGGTTCCGCACACTTTCCGGCGAACCCTTGCCTGTCTCTTGAGCCTTGCCTGACGCCTTTTCGTCGCGACGTTCACTGTCAGTCTCCTTGACCTTAAGTCCGTTATTTCTTACCAGTCTTACCAGCTTTACGGAGAATCCGCTCATCCGAATACTTGATCCCCTTGCCTTTATAAGGCTCCGGAGGACGAAAAGAGCGAATTTTAGCTGCCGTAGCACCGACCAGTTCCTTGTCGATACCACGCACGATAATTTTGGTTTGCTTCTCTACTTCGGCACTAATGCCATCAGGCAGAGGATACTCAATTCCGTGCGAATACCCAAGAGCTAAACTAAGGATATTACCTTTAAGCTCGGCACGATAGCCAACTCCGTTAATTTCCAGGATTCTTTCGAATCCACGGGTAACACCATCAACCATGTTGCCAAGCAACGCACGCATCAAGCCCTGATAGGCGCGAGATTCATTGCTCTCATCGGCACTCTGCACAATGACCTGATCCGCTTCTACGGAAAATCCAACCCCGACGACAACCGGACGCTTGAGTTCTCCTTTGGGACCTTTGACAGTCAGTTCGCCTTCTTTCAAGGCGACCTGAACACCAGTCGGTATAGCTACGGGTTTTTTCCCTATTCTTGACATTTCTGGGCTCCTTAGCCGTATCTACTTACCAGATGGAGCAGACAAACTCGCCGCCCACCTGGGCTTCCCGAGCAGCCACATCGTGCATCACCCCTCTAGAGGTGGAAATGATGGCAGCTCCCAGGCCATTTTTTATCACTGGAATCTCATCCTTGCCGACGTAAACTCGTCGGCCTGGGGTCGATACCCGCTTAATTTCATGAATTACGTGCTTATCTTCGCCGTCGAATTTTAAATAGATCCGCAACATGCCTTGCTTATCGTCCGCTGCAGTCTTGAAATTCTTAATATAGCCAAGATCCTTGAGCACCGCCGCCAAGGCTATTTTAAGCTTTGATGACGGAATGTCGCACTTCGAGTGCTTTGCGAGACCCGCGTTGCGAATCCGGGTCAGCATATCCGCGATAGGATCGGTCATTGCCATGGATGCAACTCCTTCGTTCTGTTTACCAGCTTGACTTGATCACGCCGGGGAGCTTGCCCTCCAACGCGAGCTTACGCAGGCATATACGACACATGTCGAATTTCCGGTAATAGGCCCTGGGACGGCCACACAGGGGACAACGGTTATAAGCTCTAACTCCGAACTTTTTAGGCCGCGTCGCCTTGATCTTCATCGATTTTTTTGCCACTGTTATCCTCCGCTATCCTTCAATTCCGGTGGTCTTTTTCCGAAAAGGCATGCCGATGGCGGTCAACAGAGCCCGGCCCTCCTCATCGTTGCGAGCCGTCGTTACAATGGTCACGTTTAAGCCCTTGACCTTGTCGACAGTCTCCAGGTCAATCTCAGGAAAAATGAGTTGCTCGCGAACACCCAGGGTATAGTTACCGCGTCCATCAAAACCTTTAGGTGATATGCCCTTGAAATCGCGCACTCGAGGCAAAGCCACATTAATCAAACGATCAAGGAACTCATAAGCACGTTCACGCCGCAGAGTGACCATACATCCGATGGGCATCCCCTCGCGAAGCTTGAACTGGGCAATGGAACGCTTGGCTTTGGTGACAACCACTTTTTGTCCGGTGATCTTTTCCAGTTCCTGAACGGCAGACTCAAGAATTTTGATATTCTGAATCGCTTCGCCCAGACCCATGTTAACGATAACCTTTTCAATCCGCGGCACTTCCATCACATTTTTGAGATGAAGGTCCTGGGCAAGCTTCGGAGCAAGTTCGGCTCGATAAGCTTCTTTCAGTCTGGCCATGAAAATCCTCCGTTACTTATCCACAATCTCGTTACACTTCTTACAAAAACGAACTTTGCTTCCGTCTTCCAGAAGGCGCTTGCCGGTTCTAGCAGGCTTGTTGCAGGCGCTGCACAGCAACAAAACATTAGATCCACTCAGAGCTGCTTCCTTCTCTATAATGCCGCCTTCACTATTAAGACGATTGGGACGGGTATGGCGCTTGATCATATTGATCCCCTCAACCACCACCTTGCCGGTGTCGGAAAAGACTCGAACAACCTTGCCGCTCTTGCCCTTCTCCTTGCCCGCTATCACCATCACCATGTCGTCTTTTTTGACATGTAGCTTGCTTGCTGCCATTGTATCAATCTCCCCGTCTCAACATTAAAGTACTTCGGGCGCCAACGACACAATTTTCATGAACCGCTTGGCCCGCAACTCTCGGGCGACGGGACCGAAAATGCGCGTACCCACAGGTTCACCGGCCTGGTTAACGACAACCGCTGAGTTTTTATCAAAGCGAATCGCCGATCCGTCGGGACGTGGGGTTTCCTTGGCGGTACGGACAATGACCGCACGGATCACATCCCCTTTTTTCACCTTGGAATTAGGCAGCGCCTCTTTGACGGAGCAGATGATGATGTCGCCAATACCGGCATATTTGCGCTTGGAACCACCTAACACCTTGATGGTACAAAGCTTACGAGCGCCGGAGTTATCCGCCACATCGAGCATCGTCTGCATCTGAATCATGACTTGTATCTCCTAGACAATTGCGTTCTTTTCAAGAATTTCGCGGACTCTCCACCGCTTGTCGCGAGACAGCGGTCTGGTCTCCACAATGGCTACCTTGTCGCCCATGCCGCACAAATTCTGTTCATCGTGGGCTTTATAGGTCATACGCCGTTTGATGTATTTCTTGTAAACCGGGTGTTTAACCAGCTTTTCGACTTTGACTACAACAGTCTTGTCCATTTTGTCGCTGGTGACAATCCCGATACGGGTTTTTTGGGTACCACGTTCAGTATTCATTTAAGATCCTCCCCAGTCCTTCCTAGCCTCGTTTTTCCCGAATTACTGTCAAGACCCGGGCGATTTCCTTACGGGTCTGGGGAAGCCGGGCACTATTCTCAAGCTGACCGGTAGCAAGTTGGAATTTGAGATTAAACAGCTCTTTATTCAATTCCTGAGACTTAGTTTCCAGTTCCTCTATACTGAGGTCTTTAAGCTCGTTACCCTTCATGAGCCATTTCCTCCCTCATCACAATCTTGGTCTTCATCGGCAGCTTATATGCCGCAAGGCGCAGTGCTTCAACCGCAACCGCTTCATCTACTCCCTGCATTTCATACAGAATCATACCAGGACGAATGACAGCTACCCAACTATCAGTAGACCCTTTGCCCTTACCCATCCGGGTTTCAGCAGGTTTACTGGTTAACGGCTTGTCCGGGAAAATCCGAATCCAGATTTTACCGCCACGTTTCACGTGACGCGTCATAGCACGACGTGCTGCTTCGATCTGCCGGGAAGACAGCCAGCCGCATGCGACTGCTTTAAGACCGTAGTCACCGAAGGTCAATTCGGTTCCCCGGCTGGCAGTACCGGTCATCCGACCGGTAAACTGCTTTCTATGTTTTACCTTCTTGGGCATTAACATGGCAAAATACTCCTATCAAATCGCTTTTTGGTCCTGCGAAAGCACTTCGCCCTTGAAGATAAGAACCTTGACTCCAATGATGCCGTAGGTCGTCTTCGCTTCGGCGAATCCGTAATCGATATCTGCCCGCAAAGTATGCAGCGGAACGCGCCCTTCGCGGTACCACTCGGTGCGACTCATCTCGGCACCACCAAGGCGACCGGCACAGTTAATCTTGATGCCCTGAGCGCCAAACTTAAGAGCCATGCTAACGCTTTTCTTCATTGCACGTCTAAAGGCGACACGGCGTTCAAGCTGAAGAGCAACGTTCTCGGCCACCAACTGGGCGTCCACCTCAGGCTTGCGCACTTCCTGAATATTAATAAAAACTTCCTTGTCAGTGAGTTTGGCCAGTTCCTTCTTCAGGACTTCGACCTCAGCACCCTTTTTACCAATAATTATCCCGGGACGTGCGGCGAAGATATTGATTTTCACCTTGCTGGCGGCACGCTCCATCTCGATCTTGGAAATCCCGGCATGGTAAAGACGCTTCTTCAGATAGTCGCGCAGCTTGATGTCTTCATGCAGAAGTTTGCTGTAATCACCTTCGGCATACCAGCGAGAAGCCCAAGTTTTGACGATACCTAACCGAAATCCTATTGGATGAACTTTCTGGCCCAAACCATCACCTCCTCAAAAGTCTATTTCTCGTCCAGCACAACGGTAATGTGGCTGGTCGGCTTACGAATCCTGGTAGCGCGCCCTTGAGCACGCGGCATGAAGCGCTTGAGGACCGGTCCCTGATCGACAAAAATTGTCTTTACAACCAGGCGATCGACATCCGCTACTCCCTTTTGCTCGGCATTGGCCACAGCCGAACTCACCACAGTAGCCACGATACCGGCCGCTTTCTGAGGGGAGAATTTAAGAATATTCAGGGCGTCCTGAACACCCTTCCCACGCACCATATCGACAACCAGCCGAGTTTTTCTCGGCGAAAGGCGAGCATATTTAAGCTTGGCTCTGGCTTCCATGAATCAAACTCCTCTTTCAGAATCCCTTTGGGGATTTAGCGTTTTTTATCTGCACCGTGCCCGTAATATGTACGGGTTGGGGCAAACTCGCCGAGCTTGTGGCCTACCATATTTTCAGTAACGAAAACGGGTATGAATTTTTTACCATTATGCACGGCAAAAGTGTATCCAACAAATTCGGGGATAATCGTTGAACGCCGCGACCAGGTTTTAACTACCTTTCGCGACCCAGCGCTACCTTCAGGGTCCATCTTGCGCATCAGGCTTTCCTGTACGTAAGGCCCTTTTTTAATNNGATCTAGCCACTATCGTCTCCTATCAGATGAAAATACAGGCTATTTTCTGCGGCGGACGATAAACCGATCAGTCCGCTTATTAACCCTGGTTTTATAGCCCTTCGTAGGAACACCCCAAGGAGTAACCGGATGGCGTCCACCGGAGCTTTTACCCTCACCACCACCATGGGGGTGATCCACAGGGTTCATAGCAACGCCTCGAGACTGAGGACGCTTACCAAGCCAGCGATTACGCCCTGCCTTGCCGATTTTAATATTTTCATGATGCACATTGCCCACCTGACCGATGGATGCACAACAATCTTGCAACACCAGACGCACCTCCCCTGAAGGGAGTTTCAATTGTGCATAGCGCCCTTCCTTGGCAGCGATGGCCGCATAGGCACCGGCACTGCGTGCTAGCTGCCCGCCTTTGCCTACCCGCAGCTCAATGTTGTGAACCCATGTGCCCAGGGGAATGGACCGGATGGTCATGCAGTTTCCGGGCTTGATATCGGCTTTTTCGCTTGCAATCACCGCGTCGCCCACATTGATTCCGACCGGCGCCAAAATATACCGCTTCTCTCCATCGGCATAATTGAGCAACGCAATCCGAGCGGTCCTATTAGGGTCGTACTCCACCGAAACAACCTTGGCGGGTATCTCCACCTTGTCGCGCTTAAAATCGATAATCCGGTACTTGCGTTTATGACCGCCACCGGTATGGCGCTTGGTGATCCGGCCATAGTTATTGCGTCCACCGCTTTTTTTCAAGGGTGCCAGCAAAGATTTTTCCGGCTTTCCGGCAGTGACTTCCCCAAAATCGGCCGAGGTCATGTGACGACGACCTGGCGAGGTCGGTTTGTACTTTTTAATCGCCATTATCCTAACTCCGTATTGCTGAATTGCACCCTATCAAACACCAAACAAATCGAGCTTGTTATCTTCAGCCAAGGTCACATAAGCTTTTTTCCAATTGGACCGCTTACCGAATTTACGCCCTACCCGTTTGATCTTACCAGCCACCATGACCGTGTTGACTCGTGCCACCTTAACCTCGAAGGCTTCTTCAATCGCCTGCTTGATCTCGATCTTGTTGGCACTCGGCATCACTTCAAAGGCAACCACCTGGGGACCGTCCGAAACCTGGTAGACCTTTTCGGTAACAAGGGGCTTTTTAATAATCTGATGCAAAGGTTTCATTATACTAACGCTCCTTCAAGCTGAGCCACTGCGCCTTCAGTGAGAACCAAGTGTTTATGGTTCATCACGTCGTAAACATTGACCCCATCAGCCCTGAGAACTTTGACATGGGGGACATTGCGGGCAGAGAGTTCCACATTGGGGTTTTCTCCATCGAGCACAATCAAAACATTTTCCAGCTCAAACCGCTTGAGCACTTCGACAAAACCTTTAGTCCCGATTGTTTCCAAATCGAAGCCATCAAGAACCGAAAGCTTTTCGTCCTTGAATCGCGCAGAAAGGGCACAACGCAATGCGGCCTTCTTGACTTTGCGATTCAGCTTAAAGCCATAATCACGAGGCTGCGGACCGAATGCGGCGCCACCACCAACAAAGTGGGGAGCACGATTGGTACCCTGCCGAGCGTTACCGGTACCCTTCTGCCGATAGAGTTTTTTACCACCCCCGGAAGTAGCGCTACGGTTTTTTGTACTGGCGTTACCGCCACGTCGAGCAGCCAGCTGATAACGGACCATATCGTGAATCAGGTACCCCTTGACATCAGCGTTAAAAACGGTGTCACTGAGCTCACACTCCGACACCTTAGTGTTCTTTATGTCATAAACAGCAATTTTAGCCATGGTCTGTCTCCAAATCGTCTTTGACGTGTGCGCCTCAGCCTTTGCTGATAATCACCAATCCATTTTTCGGACCCGGCACCGCACCCTTGACCAGCACCAGATTCATTTCAGAACGAATCTCTACCACCTGCAATCCCTGAGTAGTAACTCGTTCGTTGCCCATCTGGCCGGCCATTTTTTTTCCTTTAAATACTTTCGACGGCCAGGCACTGCAGCCAATAGAACCAGGACCGCGATGGAACATAGAGCCGTGACTGGCCCGCCCGCCGGAAAAGTTCCAACGTTTCATCACCCCCTGGAAGCCTTTACCTTTGCTCGTCCCGGTGACATCAATCATGTCTCCTTTGGCAAGGACTGCATCGCAGGCGATCTGGTCACCGACACTATAGCCGTCAACACTCTCCATGCGAATCTCGCGCACATAAGCAAAGGCACCCATACCGGCCTTTTTGAAATGGCCCATCTCAGGCTTGCTAGTGCGATGAGCTTTTTTTTCGCCAAAGCCGAGCTGAAGGGCATTATAGCCGTCCGTCTCCACGCATTTCTTCTGCAACACGACACAGGGGCCGGTCTCCACTACTGTAACCGGAATACACTTGCCGTCTGCCGCAAAGACCTGGGTCATGCCCAGCTTTTTACCCAAGATTCCCTTCATCATTGCACGTACCCTTAATATCCAAATGTTGATTAAAGCTTGATTTCCACATCAACGCCAGCGGACAAATCAAGCTTCATCAGAGCATCGACCGTCTGTTGGGTAGGCTCGACAATATCCAGCAGGCGCTTATGGGTGCGCATCTCGAACTGCTCACGACTCTTTTTATCCACGTGAGGTCCCCGCAAAACGCAATATTTGTTAATCACCGTGGGCAGCGGAATGGGTCCGGCAACCCTGGCGCCGGTGCGCTTGGCAGTATCGACGATCTCATTTACGGAGAGATCAAGCAGCTTATGATCATAAGCCTTCAAGCGAATTCTTATTTTCTGGCTTTGCATGCTCATTTCCTCTTTTACTCGATAATCTCGGCGACAACGCCGGCACCAACGGTGCGACCCCCTTCGCGGATGGCGAAACGCAGTTCTTTGTCCATCGCGATAGGTGTGATCAGGTTGACGGTCATGGCTGCATTGTCGCCGGGCATGACCATTTCGGTCCCTTCGCCAAGCTCAACAATGCCGGTTACGTCCGTGGTCCGGAAATAAAACTGGGGACGATAACCATTGAAAAACGGGGTATGCCGGCCGCCTTCTTCCTTGGTCAGGATATAGGCTTCTGCCTTGAACTTGGTGTGCGGAGTAATGGAACCGGGCTTGGCCAGAACCTGACCGCGCTCGATATCTTCACGCTTCACACCACGCAGCAGAATACCAACATTGTCTCCCGCCTGGCCCTGGTCCAGCAGCTTGCGGAACATTTCGACGCCGGTAACAACGGTTTTGACCGTGTCTTTCATGCCGACGATGGCCACTTCTTCCTGAACCTTGACGATACCGCGCTCGATACGACCGGTGGCGACGGTGCCGCGACCGGAAATCGAAAACACGTCTTCGACGGGCATCAGGAAAGGCAGGTCGATGGCACGGGCCGGCTCGGGGATGTAACTGTCAACCGCGGCCATCAGATCGAGGATCGGCTTACAGGCGGCGCAATCTTCCTTGGCGCAACCGCACTCCAGAGCCTGCAGGGCACTGCCGGGGATAATCGGAATGTCATCGCCGGGAAAGTCGTAAGCGGACAGCAGCTCACGAACCTCCAGCTCTACCAGTTCCATCAGCTCTTCATCATCCACCATGTCGGCCTTGTTCAGGAACACGACCATAGCGGGAACGCCGACCTGACGAGCCAGCAGGATGTGCTCACGGGTCTGAGGCATGGGGCCGTCAGCCGCCGAAACCACCAGGATGGCGCCGTCCATCTGCGCCGCACCGGT
>NPIF01003244.1_pt1 | contig 18943 bp, 13 predicted proteins | sample 8637461 | NCBI WGS metagenome assembly NPIF01 (sample SAMN07420641, study PRJNA396082) | bioreactor metagenome | isolation source: sample BR12 brine-fed electro-methanogenic bioreactor BR | place: Japan: Kochi | collected 2016-12-09
TCCGGAATCCCGATCTTGCCGATGTCGTGAAGCGGCGCCGACTTGAAAAGAAGATCAATGAATTTCGCCGAGAGTCTCTCAGCTTCCGGCAGGAAACTGTTCAGCGCCAGCGCGATCTCCCGAACATAGTGCTGGGTCCGGCGGATATGGTTCCCGGTCTCGTTGTCTCGAGTTTCCGCAAGGCTGGTCATGCACAGGATCGCCGCATCGCGAGTCAGGTTGACCTTGGTCGTCCGGTCGGCGACCATGTCCTCGAGAGCCCCGTTCTGCTGCTGCAGCGCGATCTGGGCGTCCCTCAGCGAGAGATGATTGCGGATTCGAGATAGAACCACGGCCGGCGAAATCGGCTTCATGATGTAGTCGGCGGCTCCCAGATCCAAGCCCTTGGTCTCGTCCTCGGCCTGATTGAGAGCCGAGACGAAGATCACCGGAATTTCCTGGGTCATTTCGTTGTTCTTGAGACGCCGGCAGACCTCGTAGCCGTCCATTTCCGGCATCATCACGTCGAGAAGGACGAGATCGGGCGCCGGGCTCGAGAATGCCCGCTCGAGCGCCTGCCGGCCGGTACGCGCAGCCACCAGCCGGTAATCATTCTTCAGAAGGTCCTTCAGCACGCTGATGTTAAGCGGTTCGTCATCAACGATCAGGATGGTCTTTTTGCTGTTGGCGTCCTGGAACGCAGCCGTCGAGATCTCGTTCATTTTTCACCATTCTTTTCTTTGTCGAGCTTGTTCTTGATTGCGAGAAGCGTCGTCATGGCATTCTCGAAGTCGAAATTGTCCGTCTGTCTGTGAAGCTCCGCCGCCTTTTTCGCCAAAGGCGTGCCGGAAAGCGCTACGCAGAGCTCCTCGGCCTCGTCGAGCGAAGACAGATCCCCGTCGGCGATCAGAGCCTCGATCCGCACCAGCCAGTCGGCAAGCTTGTCGGCATCCACCGTCAAGGATCTGGGTTCAATCCTCTCCTCTTTGGCGGATTCCCACTTGAACGACTCGATTTCCGAAACGGCACCGCGGAACGCTTTTTCGAGAGCATCCACCATGCCGGCGATCGCCGCGGGATCTACATTCATGACTTTGAGTTTGTTTTCGATCCTTGCGGCGCCGCACGACACCTTCTCAACCCCAAGAGTCGCCGCGACACCGCGCAGACGGTGGGCGATCTGAACCGCCTCCTCACGCAGGCCGTTCTCCATCGCCTCCCGGATACCGGCAGGATCCTTTTCGTGCGATACCGTGAAATCGCGAAGGAACGCGCGGTACCTGGTCATATTGCCACCGATCTGGCGCAATCCCTTTGTCGTATCGAGCAGCTTCATCCCGCTGCAATCGTCCGTTTCAGAATTTTCCTTCCCCAGCTGGACGACGCGTTCGCGAACGGGGTTCTTGAAACCGATCCAGTGCACCAGGGTTTCCAAAAGATCGTCAGGATCGATCGGCTTGGAAATATGATCGTTCATGCCGGCCCGAAGCGACTGCGCCCGATCTGAAGTCATCGCCTGAGCAGTCAGCGCGATGATCGGCAACTGGGTCAGGCCAAGATCCTTGCGGATCCGTCTCGTCGCTTCGCAGCCATCCAGGTTTGGCATCTGGATGTCCATAAGAATCAGATCGAACTTTTCCTTTCCGGCCAGTTCCACGGCCTTGACCCCATCTTCCGCGACCGTCACGTTCAAACCGAAATTCTCGAGGATCTCCCTGGCGACCTGCTGGTTGATCTCGTTGTCCTCGGCGACCAGCACCGAACAGCCGAGAATGCTCTGGATGGCATCCGTGTCGCGCTTGCGGCGCCGGCCGTTCTGCACGCCGATCCCGGCGGCCTGCCCCATCGCGCGCACGATAGTATCGAAGATCGTCGACGGTGTTGCCGGCTTGATCAGTGTCTCGCAGCGCTCGGTCGACGCGGCGAATGCCGAAGCCTCCTCGTGTTTCGCGCCGGTGACCAAAATGACCGCGGCATTCTTCGATCGCGCAACCTTGCGAACCTCCTCGACGATGCGCTCTCCCTGCCGGCGGCCGATTTCCCAGTCGATGACCACAAGATCGAATTCGTCACCGTCCGCGACGACCTCAAGCGCCTTCTCCCAGGACGTCGGCGAGACCACCGAGAACCCGAACCCGCCGAGCATCTCGTCGCAGATCACTCTGGCTGCCTCGTTGTCGTTCACCACCAGGGCAGACAGACCGGCAAGAGCGGTGTAGTCGAGACGCTTCGCGACCGTTGAGGGATCCTTGAGAAGGCGCGCCGTGAATCTGAATTCGCTTCCCTTCCCGGGCACGCTTTCGACGCCGATCTCACCTCCCATCAACTCGACGAGCCGGCGGCAGATGACCAGCCCCAGACCGGTTCCGCCATACTTACGTGTCGTCGAAAAATCCGCCTGGCTGAAGGCCTGGAAGAGATTCTTCTTCTGATCCTCGGTGATGCCGATCCCCGTATCTGAGACCGTGAAGGACAGAAGGACGTCTTTTCCCGTTTCCTCCTCGACTCCCACGGAAATCACCACCTCGCCCTCGGAAGTGAACTTGAGCGCGTTCGAAACCAGGTTCGTCAGAACCTGCCCGACGCGAAGTTGATCGCCGATCAACCGATACGGCACGTCGGCGTCGCGCCGGAACAGAAGTTCGACGTTTTCCTTATCGTTGGAAATGCTCGCCACCGAGCAGACATGATCGACCACGTCGTCGAGATCGAACGGCGCCGCCTCGAGGGACAGCTTGTCGGCCTCGATCCTCGAAAAATCGAGAATGTCATTGATGATTCCCAGAAGAGCCTTGGCCGACATCTGAATCTTCGCGATGTATTCCGACTGTGACTTATCGAGCGCGGTCTGCATCACAAGATGGCTTAGCCCGATGATCGCATTCATCGGCGTNNGGCGTACGGATCTCGTGGCTCATATTGGCCAGGAACCGGCTCTTGTATTCGTTTGCGTGCTCTGCTGCCTCCTTGGCCGCGGCCATGGCCATTTCGGCTTCCTTGCGCGCCGAGATGTCCGTGAACAAGGTCACCGATCCCGCGACCTCGCCGTTCTCGAACAGCGGCACCGACACCATGGATGCCGTGAACAGCGATCCATCCTTGCGGCGCAGCACTTCGTTCTCCGAACGGTAAGTCTCCCCCTTCCGGGTGGCCGAGAGAATTGGGCAGGTTTTCGTCGTCGAGTGGCAACATCCAGCCGACTCATGGTGGATCAAACGATGTACTGCCTTACCCGCAATCTCTTCCTTATTCCAACCGAGAAGCGCCTCGGCCTCGGGATTGACGAAAGTGAAATTTCCGTCGCGATCGCTGGAATAGACGCCTTCCCCCATGGTATCCATCAGACTCTTCAGGAAACGGCTGTTTTCCGTGACCCTGGCTTCCATTTCCTTGCGTTTCGTGATGTCGGTCTGGAAATAGAAATACCGGAATGGGGAACCGTCCTCGTCCATAAGAGGGACGACCGAGAGCGAGGCCCAGTAATATTCCCCGGAATGCTTCTTGATCCTGACTTCGCCGTTCCAGACGCGGCCCATCGATATCGTTTCTTGGATCGAAGTACAGATCTCTGCCGAGTTCGCGCAGGAATTCACTTCAATATGCGTCTTTCCCAGGATCTCGCCTTCACCGACACCGGTGATTTCCAGGAACTTCCTGTTCGCATAAATGATCCTGTTGTCGACATCCGTTGCGCTCACGATCGCATGCCGATCGAGCGCGAATTTCTGCATCTCGAGATCCTCGGTGAGCTTGAGCAGCCTCTTGTTGGAAGCCGTGACCTTGCGCACCGTCTTGAAGCCGATGCCGAGAACGATCGCGATCGTCAGGAACGAGAGAAGAACCTCCGCGGCGAGATAATGCTTCTTCTGCATCTCGATCCGCGCCTCGAGATCCTTGAAAGCGATCTGGCCCTCGTAGAAGGCCCGATTGGCGTTTTCTCGCATCCGGTCGAAAACCGGCGGCGTCTTCCGCATCTCGTGCTTGATCCTGTCGATCGTCGCGACATATGACGCCGTCTCATTGTCGTCCCGAAGCACGTCCCGCTGCGACAGCATAGCGAGCAGCGTGTTCGCCTTCCGCTCAATTTCATCGAGCTTGGGCATGAGCTCGATCACTTCCAGAGGCAACCGTTCATGGCTGTTCTCCGGTATGTACTCGAAGACGATGCCCATCTCATCCTGGTCGATGACATTCAAGTGGGCGACGCGTGTGATCCTGCCGCCATGCTCCAGAACCCGGAGCATGGCGCGCACTTCGTCAATCGCTTCCTGAAGGTTGTTGCGGACGTGAGTCTGCCCGCGCTCGCCTTTGGTGATCGCCATCAGATAGGTATCTCTCTCGACCCGGGAGAGGCCTTCCTTGATCATTTCCCCGATCTCGATCCGCGCCTCCTCGTTCTCGATCCTTTCGTTGAGATCGTCAGTCAATTTCGAGAAGAAAATGTCCATGCAGACGATCGTCAGGAATGCGATGAAATGAATGAACAGCATGGAATAGATGCGCCATGGCGAGAACATCGTCGCGGTCTTGCCATCCATTCGGGGACGTGCGCGGTAAGCCATCGGAAAGTCTCAATCTTGCAGGGAAAGGTCGATCGGGCAGGAATCAGTTCGCCGGCTTTTCAAGCGGAGGCATGGACTCGCTGATGAAACCGTACTTGCGGAAGATCTCCTGCCCGGCCGGCGAAGCCGCGACATTCATGAAATGACGGGCCGCCTCCGGATGCTCGGAGAAGGTGAGGATGTTGAGATACAGCTACTTCGGCCTGGACAGCGCCGGATCGATGTCGATCACATACATGTGGCCGACGTTCTCAGCAAAGAACCCTGTCGCGCGCCAATTCATGACAAGGTCGGCTTCGCCGCTTTTGAGTGCCTGGTTGAGGTTGCGCGAGGCCGTGGTCAGGAAGGAACTGTTTTCGAAAACCTTGTCGAAAATCCCGATCTCGTCGAGGATTAGTTTGGTTTCCCGCCCGATGCTGCCGCTCTCGGGATTGACGATGACGACCGCCAGATCCTTGCGCGCCAGGTTCTCGACCCGGTCGTCGATCTTTTTTGGATTTCCCTTGGCCACGAACAGGGCGGCCTTGTTGTAGCCGACATGGACGTAGTCGCCGAGCAGCCCCTCATTCAGATGCTTGCTGCGGTAGGATTCGCTGCCGGGAATATACAAGTCACCGACCTTGGACGCCTTCAGGCTCTGATAGAGATCCTCCGAGCCGCCCTGGCTGATCGCAATCTTGACACCTCTCTCCTTCTCCACGATATCGGCGATTTCCCGCATCGGATGAACCATCGTGATCCCGCAGTAGATCAGCATCTGGTGTTTTTCGCTGACCTCGGCCTCTTCCGTGCAGGCCGCCAGCAGCCCAAGGGCAGCAATCGAACAAAGGATCCGCCTGAAAGCGCGGCCGCGAATGTTTTGTGAGTTCATGATCACCTGCCCCTTATCCGGATCCATCTTCATGGAAGAAACTATCAAAAGAACCGCAAAGCTGGCGTTTTCCCGAACTTTTACGGTAAAATCCGTGAAGATATGGGTGCGTTTCCGAACTGCGTTCCGGTGAACGGATAAATTTTTCTATTTTTCCGTTTTGGGTCGGCGTGTATCCCGGTAATCACGCGCGAAGGCGGGCGATAATTACTGGCGGACGCTCCGCGAAACAGAACAAAATAGTAAAATGTCGACAAATTTTACCGTTTTCATGAGAAACGCCTAAAGTTTACAATATATCAATATCCAGGCCCCGGGGTGGCCTCGCTTGCTATCGCAGAGCTTCCCCGGAAGTAAAAAACGGATCGGATCACGCCATGCCCCCGCCTCCTGCGAAGACGCGGCCGGCCTCGACCGGTTACGTCGTGGAATCCCGGCTTTCCAAAGGCCGCCTCGAGATTTTTTCCGGGCGGGAATACGAGAAGAGAACCCGAATCAAGGCCGGGTTTCTCGGTTTTGACGACGAGATCCCCTCTCTTCCTTCCGGGAAACCGTTGCCGGTGTCGGAAAGATGGGTGACGGTCCTCTCCTCCCAGTACGGATGTTCTATTTCCTGCCCGACCTGTGGCGTCTCGGCGCTTCCGTTCAAGGGGAACGCCACCTTCGACGATCTGTGGAGGCAGCTTGTCGAAGGCCGTTCCTGCTACCCCGGCGTCAACTATGCGGAACGCCTGGCCATCCACTTCACCCGCATGGGGGAGCCTGTTCTGAACGGCGCGGTTTTCTCTTTCGCGGAATGGCTCGCCTATGATGGCAAACTCAAGATCCAGGAGGAACTGGGGCTTCGGATCGAGATCATCCACCCCGTTCTGACAACGATGATGCCGGAATGGGACAGCACGGTCGAGCGCGTCATGCGCTGGGCCGCCCTCAAGAACCATGACTTTCGCGGGCAGGCGTGCCTGCGCCTGTCGATCAATTCGACGGATGAAGGACAGCGCCGGCGGATGTTCAACGGAAAGGCGATGACCCTGTCTAAGATCGCGGAAGTCGCCGAGCAGTTGCCCACGCCTCTCGGACGTAAATACTGTCTCGATTTCTCCTATACCGGAAACAACCTGATCGATTCGCAGGCTCTCGCTAAACTTTTCGATGCCGAGCGGTTTATCTGCCGCATCCATCCCGCACGCGAAACCGACGCCTGTCGGCGCAACGGGATCAAAACCATCGATCCGAACGCGAGAAGCCGCGCCCTGCTGCCGATCTCGGATGCCCTGGAAAGTGCCGGGTTCGATGTACTCGTCATGATGCCGCACGCGGCCATCGACAAAAGAAAGGGTCCGGATCAGGCTACTGCAAGTGACTACTCCCGGCCCTGAAGGACCGGGCTTCCGTTCTACAAAGTGAGGAGAACGGATCTTTGTTTCTGCTTCCGACCTCCACCGAGGTTCGATCCACAGGCCAGCCCCGGAAGTCCTCCGGTTGATGCCATGTCGGGAAAGGCGGCATCGCGGATGTTGATGGCCGCGTGGCCGCAGGCGACGCAGAGGAAGACCACTTGGCTTTCNNTCGCGGTTCTCCTTGGCGACATGCCCGCAGCGGGAACAGCGCTGCGACGTGTAGGCGGACGCGACGGCGACGAGCATGCCGCCACGCCAGAGGAACTTGTAGCCGAGGAGCCGGCGGATCGTCGCCGGCGAGATGTCGAGAAGGGACCGGTTGAGACCGGATTTCGCACCGACGTTCTTGCCGGGCCTCTCGACGGTTCCGGCGGCCGACGCCGTCATGTTCCGGATCTTCAGGTCCTCGATGCCGAGATGGGTGAAGGCTCTGGCCATGGCCGTCGTCGCCTTGTGCGCGGTGGAAATTTGGATCAAATACCCTGAAGTCTCGGTTTTTTACATCGTGGAAAAACGATTATTTTCCAACAATCGCAGGCGCTTGCGGTGATCTTTCGAGTCGTTGCCGGAGCCGCGCAGTACCTCCGTTACAGACGAAACCGTTTTGTTACAAAAAATCGGAAATTCGATATCACGCTGTAACGATCTCCTGATAGTTTCCGCGTCTTCGGGTCCTCGAGGGCTGTTTCTTGCCGGGACCGAGACGAGCGCAATTCGGTATCAGTATGCTTCCCTCGAGCTCTCATCTTTCCTCGCGCAAATTTTTAGATCCCTGGTTCAGTTTTCCTGATCGACCTCATATTCGACGAAGGATTCGAGAATTGTGCAAAACAGGGCATCCATTCGCCCTGGAATCCTTCGTAAAGGCCACATGAGCAGCTGGAGAAGTCAATGAGTGCCCAACGTACTTCAATCAAGAAAAAACCGTTTGCCAAGACCGTGAAAACCGGCCTTCCCTCTATGAAGATCGGCACGAAGACGATCACCGGTTTTGCCACCGTCCTCGCCCTGACCGCTGTCGTTTCTTTTGTCGGCTGGAACAGTCTCGGTCAATTCGCCGAGCAGGTGGACACCTCCGAGATCACGACCAGCCTGGTCACTCATCTCGGATCCGCGCGCGATCATGTGAAAAGCTATCAGTTGACTCGTGACGGCGCGAACATCGGCAAGATCGACAGCGAGATCGCCGAGCTTCACAAGGCCGGCGAGACTCTGCTGACGCAGGTCGACTCGGAGGCTCAAAAGGAAATGGTCTCGCAGGTTCTCGATGCCGTTTCCGGTTACCACAAGGCATTCAAGGAATACGCCGCGCTCGAGCAGGCCAAGGAAATAGCGCTCGCCTCGATGGCTGAGAACTCTAAATCCTTCCGCGAGACGGCGGCCGAGATCGAGGGCAACCAGAAGGCCGAGTATCAGGAACTTCAGGTCAAGGCCCAGGATCTCGATCTTCAGCGCCAGGACGTTCTCGCCGCCAGCGACAGCGCCGAGGCGCTGATTTCATCCGTCAAGGATGCACGGCGGGAGGAAAAGGATTTCCTCTTGAAGGATGACGATATCCATGCCCATGCCGTGCGAACCGAGATTCGCAAAGTGACCGAGATCGGAAACGAGATGATGTCTCGGTTCAGCGACGAGCCATCAAAGATTCAGGTCGCCGAACTCGTCAAGGTCGCCGAATCCTATCTCACCGGCTTTGAGACACTGGTCGAGATGAAGGCTGAAGAGCGCGCGGCCCGCGTCCAGGATCAGCTCGCTCTTTCCAATATCGATCGCAACTCCAGGATCGTCGGCTCCAATGTGAAGAAGATGAAGGCTGCTGCAGGCGCCGATCCGGACCTCGTCGGGCAGATCGATCAACTGGCCACGCTGCTCGCCGAGATGCGATTTGCCGAAAAGAACTTTTTTCTGACGGGCGAGGAATCGGACGCCAAGGCCTTCACCGACAAGATGTCCGAGTTCCTGGCCGCGGCGAGTGGGCTCAAGACTTCCGGGACGGCCGATGTCGCCAAACTCGCCTCCGACGTCGAGGGTAAAGCCAAGGAGGTGATCGGCGATTTCTCGACCGTGGCCGAGAACCGGATCCTCCGTAAAGCCGTTGAAGACAAAATCGCGGTCGCGCTCGACGACATGGTCAACCACGCCCGGGAGTTCGAGTCCATCGCGACACGCTTCGCCATCGAACAACGTGAAAAAGCCGAAGAAATAAACCAGCAAACGGCCATGTCGCGTCTCAACATGATGGGCAAGCTGGGCTTGGCCGAGAACGCCTCCAAGTTGATCGGCTATGTCGGGATCGCCCGCGACGCCGAAAACGGGTTCCTGCTCGATGGAACTGAGGAACATGTCCAGATCTTCGATGACGCCATCATGCAGATCCTGTCCCTGGCTTCCGGGCTGCAGGAGCGTGTGCAGGACGAAATCCTGCAGGCGCGTATCGCGTCCATGCGCGAAGCCGCATCGCTCTACCAGCAGAAGTTCGCCGAGATCGTCGACCTGACCGCCAAGCAGAAAGCCGCGGACACCACGATGGGGACGGCGGCGAACGAGGTCAACGACATCGTGTCGCAGGCGAGGCGGTCACAGGTCTCGACGATGACGGCCCAGAAAGACAGCGCGAACCTGATCCTGATCGTCGGCTCCATTATCGCCCTGGTCATCGGCACCCTCTTCGCGGTGCTGATCGGCCGCGGCATCAGCCGGCCCATCCGCGAGATGACGCAGGCGATGCAGCGTCTCGCCAAGGGTGATCTCGACACCAGCATTCCGGCCCAGGGCCGGAGCGACGAGATCGGCGAGATGGCCGGCGCCGTTCAGATCTTCAAGAGCAACGCACAGGAAAAGATCCGGCTCGAGGCCGAACAGGCGGAGAAGGAAAAGCTGGCTGAAGCCGAAAAGCGCAAGGCTATGCTCGCCCTCGCCGATTCTTTTGAGGCCTCGGTCGGACGCGTGGTCGAGCAGGTTTCCTCGGCATCGGCAGAAATGAGCTCGTCGTCGCAGGCCATGAGCGAGACCGCCGATCAGGCCGCGAACCAGTCGGCGCATGTCGCCAAGGCATCCGAACAGGCGGCGGCGAACGTCGAGACCGTGGCCGCGGCGGCCGAGGAGCTCTCGAGTTCGATCTCGGAAATCGGGCGGCAGGTATCGCAGGCGTCGCATGTCGCCAAGGCCGCCGTCAACGAGGCCGAGAACACCAACCAGCAGATCAAGGCTCTTGCCGAAGCGGCCAATAAGATCGGCGAGGTCGTGGCCCTGATCACGGACATCGCGGATCAGACCAACCTGCTGGCTTTGAATGCGACCATCGAGGCAGCCCGCGCCGGCGACGCCGGCAAGGGTTTCGCGGTCGTTGCCTCGGAAGTCAAGAACTTGGCAAACCAGACGGCTCGCGCCACGGAAGACATCGCCGCCCATGTTTCCGGCATACAGGCGTCCACCAGCAAGGCCGTGACGGCGATCGAAACGATCACCAAGACAATCCTCCAGATTGACGAGGTGGCGTCTGGAATTGCGGCCGCCGTCGAAGAACAGGGTGCGGCGACCCATGAGATCGCCAGAAATGTCGAGCAGGCGTCTGCCGGTACGCACGAGGTAACCACCAATATATCCTCGGTCAGCCAGGCCGCGAACAGCACGGGCATTGCCGCCGAGCAGATCAAGACGGCGTCGCAGGAGCTTTCCAGGCAGTCCGACACCCTGCGAAACGAGGTCGAGCGGTTCCTTGAAGGGGTCAAGGCCGCATAACTCTTCCAGCTGCGCAGAGAGTGGCCTCTCGCGTAAGCCCCCCGGATCTTCGGGCCCGGGGGGTTCTTTTTTCTGCCCCCCCCTGCAGGAAAAATCGGAAGTAGATCCGATGGCAAGGCGGCTGGGAATGGGACGACGTTCCGCAAAGGAGGGCGTCAAGGCCGATCCGTTCGGCCTTTCATCCGGCGCGGCAGGAATCAGCCGCTTTGCCGGCGTGGAATCACCAAATCTATTTGTTTTAATAGATTAGTTATTTGATTACGCCACCAGAATCCAGTGGGTAACCGGGTTTTCGCCAGTTGAGTCCAGATCTGGCGCCAGAAGAATCCATCTCTCCGCGCCACAGGAATCCAGTGGATAATCTTGCCGCCAGCAAAGTCCAGAGGATAACTGGAGCCGCCAGGAGAAACCGGGCCCTCCGCCGGCGGCTGCCGCAATGGCTTCGGGGCGAAGCGCCAGTAAAATCCAGCGCCCACCGTTCTTCCCTGCGCCAGTAGAGTCCAGAAGCCGCATCAAACACATGGCGGCAAGCATTTGTGCGCCAGTAAAATCCATGGCCCGGCATTCCATCCACTCCTTCCAGGAGCGCCAGTAAAGTTCAAGGCCGGTTTTCGCCCGAGCGCCAGTAAAATCCACAACCCCTTCCTCGGCCCGATAATCCAGCGCCGAAGCACCCCACTTCTGTGAACCTCTCGAGAAACGGCGGAAGCAGGCATCCGATTACTTCTCATCAATGAATGCCGGCCGGCTTCACCGGCACAATCCCAGGCGCCAGTAAAATCCAGCAAAGAATTTTCGCGGCACCAGCCGCGGCGGGAGAGACTCAAGCCAGGGGCGCCAGTAAAATCCAGCGACGCCCATATCGCCGGGCAGAGGAAGGGAGCGCCAGTAAAATCCAGCGGCGCAGCCGATTCGGCATCAGACCCGCCCGATTCTCTCGATATGGCACATCATGGTGTCAATTCGCACGCTATCCACAATATTTTGTTTTTTGAGGATTCTCTTGTGAATCAATATCTTGTTTCACGGAACGTCGCGCCAGTAGAATCCAGATGGATTTTCATGTTGATTTTCTTATCATTCAAAGGACTTAATCTGAAGCTACGAGCCGGCCTCTTACTCAACATGTTGATCATATTGCGGGGTTTTTGGGGAAAATGGTCAATTCAGCACTCGAGAGGCACGCGGCGGCGGTAAGGACCTCTTCCATGATGAACAAAAGCCAGGAACTTGGACGGATCGGGGAGCTTCATGAGATGGTTCGCGAGCTTGGTCGCGACAAGGCGCGTCGTCTGGTGACGCGTGACGAAGGCTTCATCGTCGACAAGATTCATGACTACCTGTCCGATGAATCCAATTCCTTCGGCATCACCTATAGCGGCTTTTGCGTCCTGTCCTTTCCTCATCGGTGCCCGAGCAGTAACGACGATATCTGGACCCGTACGAACGGGCCCATGACTTTGCTCATCGAGCCTGGTGCCGTATCCGACGGAAAGACGACCCGCCGCGTCGGCATTCCCTTCGGTGCGCGCGCCAGATTGATCATGCTCTATCTCCAGACCCAAGCCATTCTTCACAAGAGCCCCGAGGTCGAAATCGGCCGCTCGATGAACAACTGGCTCGAGAGAATGGGGATCCCGATCGGCGGCAACACCTATCGGCAGGTCAAGGAGCAGGCCAACCGCATCTCCCGCTGCAAGCTTTCCTTCCAGTTCGGCAACACCGACCAGGACGGAAACCGCTGGGAAGGCTTCGAGAACGACGGAATCGTCAAGAACGGCATGTCCTTCGCCATGGGAACGACGGACGATCCCCGGCAAGGCTTGCTGTGGAACGACACGATCCGCCTGACCGATACCTTCTATAGGCAACTCGAGAAGCACGCCGTCCCGATCGACGACGTCTCCATCCGGGGAATCATGAACCAGTCGCTGGCCATCGACATCTACATCTGGCTGGCCTACCGGCTTCACGTTCTCAGTAAGCCCTGCACGATTTCCTGGGTGGCCCTGAAGGATCAGTTCGGTAGCAACTATTCGCGCCTGCGCGCTTTCCGCGAGAACTTCATTAATTCCCTCAAGGACGTCATCACGGTCTACCCCGCCGCCAGGGTGGAACCGACCGATGTCGGTCTCAAACTGTTTCCAAGCCCCCCGGCGATCCGGGAAAAAACCCAATATCCAGCCCTTGCCTACGACAAGAACTCGGCTGCCGGCAAGCGACATAAAGACTGAATATTTACCCAGGACGGACATTCGAAAGCCCCCGAATGCCCGGACAACCGGAGGGTCGCCTGGTGCGGCCCTCCGGTTTCTTTTCTCGTGCGGATCAATCGGAAGCGAAAAGCCTCTTCGTGTCCTGAACCCCGAGAATGAAAGAAACGACCTCTGCCGCCCAGCGGGCAACGAGAAGGTTCGAACACTTCCCGTCTTCGGGAATTTCGAGGCTTGGGCCGCCATTGATAGCGAAATCCCCGAGATCATCATGAATTTCGGCGATCTCCCTGGATTCCTTCTGAATGTCGAAGGCGATCCGGCCGTGAGAAACGCGCTGGTCGACGGTTTCGATCAGCCGGTTGAAATGGCGTTGGACGTTGCGCCAACTCCAAACCACGAGTTCCTTGCCGCGAATCGCCTCGAGAACACCTTCCGGCCGATCCGCCATCACCATCTTCGTTTCGATATCCTCGGGAAGATCGATGTAATGATTGTTCTTCAGGAACGGATCGTCGACGACGACGGGGAAAGCCAGGAACTTGCCGCCGGCTTCCCGTCCTTCGGTCACCGCGAACCAGATCTCATCCGCCTCGAAAGGCGTCAGGAGAACCCAGTATTCCTGATCGAGAGGCATCTGCGCGGCGAGCGAGGGGTCGCGAACGCCGTCCAGGCAGTGCTCGACCCAGTTGGTCAACCCCGGAAGCTCACGGAACCTCTCGGCCCCCGGAAGCATGAGGGCCTGGAGAAGCAGGTCGGAAGACCGGGTGTATTCCCGCAGGCTGTCATAGGCAAGCAGGCAGATCGCCTTGGCCAGGGCGGCCTCGTCCCGCGTCCTATGCCACCGGCCGAGGCTTTCCCTGGCCAGGGAAAGCCTGCCCTGTGATCCCTCGGCCTCGATTTGCGCCGGAATTTCGCCGCGTCCCTGCCACAAGGCGGGATCCTTGAGAGCCTTCAGGATCCTGGCGCGCTCCATGACGGTGACGTCCTCCGGCGGACGCGAGAGAAGCGACGCGGCAATGCCGTCGAGGCCGCCCTTCTTCGGGGAATCCTCCGCAAGGACGGCTCCCAGGGTGTTGTAATTGGCGTATCCCAGGACCCGGGAAAGCGCCTCGAGCGCGTTGACGTGGGAAAAGGTCACGTCCCTCTCGCCGACGTAAGACTTGAGCGTGCCCGCCATGCCCTTCAGGCGAGCGGAATCGATTTTGACTTGAATTGACATCGTAACTCCTTGTTGCCGGCTCGGGGGAATGACCCGTCGTTTCGGCGGCTGCATTACCGGCACATCCCGAACCGTTTTCGGAAGTTACCGATGAAAAAGAAGACTCGTTCGATCCGGATTTTGCCTTGCCCCGAAGGGTGCAGCCGGACAGGCATCCGGAGGCCACACCAAAGGACCTAGAAGTCCCGGGATATTCTTCAAGACACTAAAATGCATCCCGTCGATCGGGACGACGGAAATCTGAAAAACTCATTTCCGAGGCAGGTCGGAAGCCCGAAAAATAGCCGAATCGCCGAGTTTCCTGCGCAGCTGTTCGACCGCGCTTTCCATCTGGCCAGTCTTCCCGTGACGGTCGTCGAACAGATCGGGCTGATCGGCTTCCGCCGGCGGGCCGAGGTCGGCAGCGCCAATGCCGATCAATCGGAACGACCGCCCATCGGCTTCCTTTTTCAGGATCGGAACAACCGCCTCGAACATCCTGCCGGCCAATTGCGTCGGCTCCGAAAGGGCCTTATTTCGGCTGAAGGAACGATGATCCGACGTCTTGAGCTTGAGAACGGCCGTGCGTCCGGCAAATCCCTCGTCCTTCAGGCGCCTGGAAACCTTTTCGCACAGTATTCTCAGATGCCGGGACAATTCCCTGAAATCGTGAATATCAGCATCGAACGTTGTTTCCGAGGAGATGCTGCGCGTCGGCCTGTCCGTCTCCACTCTGCGCGGATCCTCGCCGCGCGCGAAACGGGCCAGCATCATTCCGGCCTGACCGTAACGGCGCATGAGATCTCGCTCATCCATGTCCTGGATCTGGCCGATCGTGACGATCCCGTCCTCCCGCAACCGTCGCGTCAACACGGGCCCGACCCCATTGATGATGGAAGGCGGCCGGCTTCGAAGAAAGACGATCGCTTCCGCGCGTCCGATGACGGAAAAGCCTCTCGGCTTATCGAGATCGCTGGCGATCTTCGCCAATCCCTTATTGTAAGAGAGGCCGACGGAAACCGTTATCCTCTCCTCACGCTCGATTCGCAGCGCCGCCTCGGCGAGGACGGCCGCTGCCGGACGTGCGTGATACTTTTCCGTTCCCGCGAAATCGAGATAGGCCTCGTCTAGGGAAACCGGCTCGACGAGAGGCGTCATCGACAGGAAAACGTTTCGCAGCCGTTCGCTGGCCGCATGATACTTCTCCATGTCAGGACTGACGAAGATCGCATCCGGACACAGCTTCCTGGCCTGGACGATCGGCATGGCGGAGCGGATCCCGAACCTTCTCGCCTCATAGGAACAGGCGGCGACCACGCCACGGTCGCTGCTGCCGCCGACCACGACAGGACACCCGCGAAGACGCGGATCGTCCCTCTGCTCGATCGAGGCATAGAAAGCGTCGCAATCGACATGGGCGACGCTCAGGGTCGTGAGCTCCGGATGCCCGACAACCCGCGCCGATCCGCAGGCGGTGCAAGCCTGCCCGCAGGACGGCATCGAGGCGCAATCGCGACACAGGAACATCATGGGCACCTTCTTCCCGATCGATCGCCATCGGGCATGCTGACCTTGTCCGAGAATGCATGTTTCCGGAACGAACGCAACCGCCGCGGCGCCCGATGTCACTCCTCCTCGCCGCGCACATCCGCCTCCACGGCCCCGTACCCGATCCTGAGGAACGTCTTGATAAGCGCCTCGAGAAGAATGGCGGCCATCGCCGGCGGGAAAGCCTCGATCACCAGGCTTCGGATTTCTTCCGGGGATCCCGACAGATCGAAGCTGTCCGGAAACGACTGCAGGCGTGCCAGCTCCCTGATCGTCAGTTCCCTGTCTTTCTTCCAGTGCCGTAAGGCGGAAGGCTCATTCGCGAAAACGGACAGATCGTCGGCCGGCATCTGCGGATCCAATACGGCTTTTCCCGGCGTGCGTGGTTTCGCGCAAATATCGACAATCTCACCGGCAGGGACGCCCTTGAGCGCAGCATCTGCGGTAACCGGTCCGGACCACGGCGCCGGCGGAACGAATTTCAGGCCGAGATCGCTTCTGATACCGACGAGCACGATTCTGTGCCGGCGCTGCGCCAGCCCGTACTCCTCGAACCTGAAAAAATGCGGCGTAAGAGCGTATCCGGCATTCCTCAGGATATCGAGCCTCTGGGATAGCAGTCTCCGTTCGTCGGAATTCCGGGGCGCACGGCCGTATTCCGCCAGGAACCAGAGAGGGCGGCGCAGACGCAGAAAATCGAGGCAATAGGGAAGCAGCGTTCCGCCTCTCGGACCAGGATCAGGGATGCCGAACAGCAGGCCGTCGACCTCGGGAAGCGTTCCCATATCCAGGGAAGCGACATCTGCGCAAATTGCGCGTCCCGGCAACATCGGGCAGATGTTCCGCCGATAGCATTCGAGCCCGGCTCTGTCGACGTCGACGCCCCACGCATGCTGCAACGAAAGACATCCGGCGCTGGAAGCCATCAAAGGCGTATCCAGGGCTCCTCGCGCCATCCCGCCGGGGACGCAGAAAAATTCTCCGAAACGAAACGACACGGCACATCTCCTTGCTCGACGTAAAGACGACCATGCGTTTCTTCGATCGAGACGATTCCGACACCCCTTAGATAGTTCCCGACGGCGAGAGGACAAAAAAGACCAGACCCCCTTCGTCAGGGGTTCTCGACAGCCGAAACGTCGCAAAAATTCCGCCGGCTCATATCTGAACCAACAGGCAATAAGAAAAAGAGGCAGGCATGCCCGGGTTCAGCATTCCGGCTCTCGTCGACCAGGTAAAGCTCATCGTTTCGTCACGGCCGTGGCGGATCCAGCAATCCCTGGTCGTCATCGCCGAGATCTTTCTTGGGTTTTCGACCGTCATGGCACTCGCCGCCGGTGTTTCCCAGGGAGCCATCCTCGTCGGGTTCGCATGCCTCTACGCTATCGCGGCCGAGACCGTCCATCTTCAGCGCACCCGTCCCGACGCTCCCTTTCTTTCCGCTTCCATCTGGATCGCGGCTGGCGCCAGCCTTCTGACCGCGTTCGCTATTCCGTCCTCCGCAGTCATCTTCTCGCTGATGGCCGGAGCCGGCTTCGTTGTCGCCGCCCGTGACAGCCTCGGCACCAGCGTTCTTTCCCAGTTCCAGCAGGCGGCCATCGAACGCCGCCTGGCGCCGACCTCCGTCATCGCCATGTCTTTCGGCCTGGGTGTCGTCATCACCGCAACCGTGCTGGCCGGATCCGGGATTCTCGCTGACAGATCTCCCGGAATCCTCTATGCGGCGATCGGCCTTCTGCTCGTTCCTCTCGCCCTCGCCGAAAAGACGGCCCGGCGACGATCGGCCGGCGATCTGGGTTCCGACGGGCGCATCCCGATCCCCCGTCCGGTCGTTCTTCACTGCCTGCTTTCAGGTATCTACAATCCGGCGTCCTTCATCGCGCGCCGCTACCTGGTTCCGGCGGCGACCATGGAGATCGCCGCTTCGTTCGAACTCGATTCCAGCGTCATGTCAATCATGGGCGTGCTGCTTGGGATCATGACCCTGATGGCATTCATCGGAAGGTCGGCGCGCGGCCTTGACGGCAAGGACGGAATTTCGGCGTTTCACATGATGACGGGAGGCTATTTCGCCGGCCTGATCCTGTGGGGGATCATTCTTCTCGCGATGCATCTCATGAAGACCATGGATCCGGCGTCCGCGATCTGGCTCACCGCCTTGTTGATCGCCGCGCTCGCTTTCATGGAGATCGCCAGCAAAATCTGGACCATCGGCTTCGTCGAAGGGCTCAGGCTCCAGTCGAAATTCCACGGCGGGAAAAACAGCGAGCAGCACAACAAGGCCTATCTCGGCGTTTTCATGACGGTAAAATCAATTGGGGTTTCGGCAGGGTTTCTTGTCGCCGCCGCCCTGGCGCCCTTCATGAACGTACTGCTGCTCGCCGCGCTTCTGATCGCCATGGCGCTCGGCTACCTGATCCTGTTTTTCTTCCTCTGTCCCAGGGAAGTCTACCGGCCGGCCGAGTGATTTTTCGTTATTGCCAGCTTCCAGGAGGGCCCTATATTAAGTCTTGTCCGGTCGCCGTTTCCTGAGGTGAGAACGGCCTCCTCACACACCCCTCCCAGGGTACAGTAGCCGTCCGGCGAAGAGATCCGGGAATGGGCACCCCGGCTGAACCGGCCGACCGGACAACCTTTCCCCGCGGAACGATCGCGACCCCGGCGCCTTATCCTTGTGGAAGGCGTCGGGGCCACGATTCGCGACTCTTCAATTCCCTGAACCCAAATCAATCACTGAAACACCCGTTCAATCAGCCGCAGGAACAAAACATGCGCCAGCCGGACTTCGACAGACTGTCATCTCTCGGACTCGACAACCGCGGCGTTGTCGCGGAAATCATGTACTCCATGAACATCGCCAGGGAAGAGGCCGTCGACGTTCTCATCGAAGGCATGCGCAAAGGCGAAATGAGCCCGGTTTTCAGCGATCCCGAGGGCTATGCCTACCGGCGTCATTACTTCAGCGAACGCGAACTTTCCGTCTTCCGTGCCCATCTGATCGGCAATGCCTGAGCCGCCGGCACGAATTCTCCGCGACAACCATATCCATAGTGAAACCTCCTGGCACCGTCCGGACGAACGGCCCGCGGCATCAGGACAAAACCCGGACGCGCTTCATGACCGTATATGTCGACGAACTTGCTCACTATGGATGGAAACTTCGCGGACACCGGACCGCGAATTGCCACATGTTTACCGATGCCGCCGATCTTGGAGAGCTTCACGCGATCGCGCGAAAAATCGGGATGCGGCGCGAATGGTTCCAGAACCATCACCGCGCCCCTCACTACGACCTGACGCCGCAAAGGCGAAGCGCAGCCATTGACGCCGGCGCCGTGCCCGTCGGGCGACGGCAGGCGGCCCGGATCTGGCAGGCTCGCCGCAACCTGATCGCCGGGAAATCCCGTCCTTCCGAAGCGCACCCCAGC
>NPIF01000074.1_pt1 | contig 18760 bp, 15 predicted proteins | sample 8637461 | NCBI WGS metagenome assembly NPIF01 (sample SAMN07420641, study PRJNA396082) | bioreactor metagenome | isolation source: sample BR12 brine-fed electro-methanogenic bioreactor BR | place: Japan: Kochi | collected 2016-12-09
CAGGGGTGCTGAATAGTTACAAAAATTCCAACCTCTCAGCCCTCTTCGTTTCCGGCTGTCTTGCGCCGCTCTTCGATCAGGCGCTCAAGACGGTCCAAAGATCTGGCATCCACCCTTTCGGCGAGATCGACAAAGGCGCTGAGCATCGCCTCGCTGCTTCCGCCCGAGAGCTTGCCCACGACATTGTCGATCATCTCGGCCATCAGGCTTTCCCTGGTAACGGCGGGCGCATAGAGATAGGCGTGGCTGACCTTCTCCCGGTTCAGCAACTCTTTTTTGAACAGGCGCTCCATCGTGGACTGAACCGTATTCAGGGAGATATTTCTCGAGGTGCCGACCAGCCGATGCACGGCCTTGGCATCGGCGGCACCGAAAGTCCACAAATGTTCGAGGACGGCGATTTCAAGCTCCCCCAGATAGGGACGACGGACAGACATAGGGCAACCTCCGCAAGTGGTGGGTTTTTGTAGCACGGCAAAAGTCCGATCGTCAATCGGTTTTTTGCGACATGGTTGCGCCCCATGGGTAAGAGTTGACGGAAGACGTCAAAAGACCTGAACTTTTCCGATGCCCTGCACAGGGCGCTGAAAAAATCTCGGGCCGGTGAGGGGCGGGCGAAATGAACATTCGCAATTGTTTCAGGAAGGAAAAGGCTCAAAGCGCCTTGATCACGGTCAACGTCATATCATCCTCCTGATGTCCGCTCTGGAAGTCCTTCACCAGTTCCATGATCGAGGCATGGATCTGCGCTGCTGATTTTGCGGCGTGGAGGCGAAGCCGGGATTTGACCCGTTCGGTGCCCAGCGTCTCCCCGGCCGGGTTGCGCGCTTCCCAGATGCCGTCGGTTCCGGCCAGAAGAATATCCCCGCTCTGGAAAACGACGGGAGTGCCTTCGTCCCAGGTCGTATCTGCGATGACGCCCAGGGGCAACCCGGTGCTGCCGAGTTCGGTGATTTTTTGCTCGCCGCAGCGATAGAGAAAAAGCGGCCCATGCCCCGCCGAACACCAGTGCAGTGCGCGCTTTTGCAGAACGGCGTAGAACAGGGTCATGAACTGCTCGTCGGCGGTATCCCGGCAAAGGTGCCGGTTCAGGGTTGCGAACAACTGCGGCAAACCGCAGTCCCGACGCAGGGCATGGGAGCGCAGAACCCCCCGGGCGCCGGCCATCAGCAGCGCCGCGCCGACCCCGTGGCCGGAGACATCGCCAACGGCCAGCGCCAGGCGGCGATCATCGTCCAGAGAAATGAAGTCATAGTAGTCACCTCCGGTTTCATCGCAAGGCACGGCGCCGCCGAAGATCTCGAAGTCCTCGATCTCCGGTTGCGTCTGCGGCAGCAGGTGGCGCTGGATGTCGCCGGCCAGGGCCAAGGCACTGGCCATGCGCTCGCGCTCGGCGAGCGCCGGTCCCACCTGGTTGAAAACCCGACCCAGTTCTTCAATCTCGTCCCCCGTGTCGATCGTCGCCCGGGCCCGGTAGTCGCCCCCCGCCAGGGATTGGGCGGCCGTCGCCAGTTGGTCCAGGGGGCGGGTGACTTTTTTCGAAGCGAACATCGCGGTGAAAAACACCGCGACGATGGTGGCGATCAGCAGGGCGCCGGCGATTTCCAGCCCGCGGACGGTTTTTGCCACCACGTGCTTTCTGGCGGCAACCGCTTGCGCGGTGACCTGGGAGTGGGGAACCAGGATGAGGGCAAAAGGTTCGCCGCCGGCGGCGGCGCTGAAGATCCAGTGGGTCCTGACCCCCTGGAAATCCAGTTCGAGCGATCCGCCCCGTCCTGCGCCGATGCGCTGCAGCAGCAGACGGGTTTCTTCGGGAGTGTCCGGCCGCAACAGGGCCTGCTCGGGCGCAGCGTCGCCGGCAGCCGCACTGCTTTGCTCCGCCGCCAGGATACGCAGGCCGCCCGCGCTCGCATCGGCGTCAGGGTCCGCTGCAACCAGCATCCTGGCGCTCGCCGCGAATCCGGTTTCCGACGCCAGCCGCAGATCGGCGAACATGTCCTTGACGGGTCTGACCAGCGCGGTTGCTCCGGCAAAATGCCCCTTCGGTCCGCGCAGGGGCTGAGCGACGACGAGCGCCGGTTCGCCAGTGACCGGGTCGCTGGCGAGGGTGCGGGTCGTTGTCTGCAGATCGCGGGTTCTCTGGTACCAGGGGGCCCGTTTCGGGTCGTCGTCGAAGCACGGGTTGTCGGGCGGATAGCAGCGGACCGAGCCATCCTCGCGAATGGTGATCTGGCGCGAAACCGTTCCGGGACGATAGCTCTGCAGGGCGGAATAGGCCAGGGGCGGGGGCGAATCCGGGGGCGCAGCTTCGGTGACGTTCAGGGTTGCGCGGCCGGTCGGGAGGCTTAGCGCGGTTTCCATCATCCGGCGGTCGCGTTCCTGAAGACGCTGGAATCCGTTCGTCATGATCCGAAGAGCGGTGTGGGCCTGCCGGGAGAGTTCCCGCTCGGTTTCACCCGCCAGGTGCAAGCCGGAATCATAGAAAATGAAATGACTGATGGCGGTGCTGAGCAGCAGCGGAATTGCAGCGAAAAACAGCAGCAACGCCATGAGCTTACCGCGGATTTTCAAGATGTCGTCCTCTCGCTGAAGAGGGCCGATCGCACCGGTCGATATCCGGTGGTTCGAATCCCTCAGAGGAGCATTATCAGCATCATCAGGGCCATGCCGCCGCCGGCCAGCCAGGTCCAGGGGCTGTGAGGGTCCACCAGGCCATGATGGGTGGCCAGAGTCGAGAGGGCGCTCTTTTCGCCGCCAGCGTCGGGCCGGTCGCTTGCTTCGCCGGTGCTGGTTTCGGTGGCGGCGCTTTTCCGTTCAACGGCGGCTTGCCCATGTCCCTGGCCGCTGTTGCCATGCCCCGCGTGGGGCATCATGCAGCCGCCGCCGGCCAAAAGAATCGCCAGCACGGCGGCGGTCAAAACGTTTTTTCTCCAAACTCTGCGCATCATGAAATCCTCCGAAGAAAAAGGGCCTTCTTCATGACGAGAAGGCTCTTTGATGCGGGCACCTCAGAACCCCTCGATGTGATCATGCCGTTCCAGGACAAAATCTCCGCCCCCGTCTCCCTTGCGTCCCAACCGGTCGACGACCTGCCATTCGGCGCGCAAGGTCATTCCTTCCCGGAGGGACGAGGGGTTTTCGGGATGAATGACCACGGCCATGTCGAAGGCCGAGGTGAAATAATCGCCTTTGATCTTTTGTCCGGCGGCGTCCGTCAGGGTGAAGCTTTCGATGGTGACCGGCCGGTCGAAATCGGCCAGGATTTCTTTGGGATCCTGGGCGCCATTTTCCCAGGTCCCGACCGTCAGCAGCAGCGCAGGCGGGCCCGGTGGCACGATGCGTCCGGCCTCATGAGTGAGGCCTTTTGCGGGCATTTCCCCAAGTGCGGCCCCGTTGACGACGATGTGGACCCGCTTGAATTCTTCGAACTGGACGATCGTTTCCGTCAAAGCCGCCGCCATGGCGGAGAGATCCTTCGGTTTCGATGCCCCCTTAAAGGTGAGCTCCAACTCCGCCGTGTCACCGGTTTGTGAGACCAGGCGCACCGAACTCCCGGGGGGGAAGGGGTTGAACAGGGGGCTGCGGTCCGGAAAGGCGATCTCGGCGCTCACCAGCCGGTCCAGCAGGAGCTGGGGCTGGTTTTTTTCTTCGAACAGAAAAAGCGGCACGGCCCCGACTTTTTCGGGAGTCTCCTTCAGGGGGTAAAAGCCGACCCGGGCGTAGCATTGGCCCTTGGCGGGGACCGGCGGTTCTCCGAAATAGGTCAGATACGCTTCGCTCGCCTTGACCGTGCCCTGGGGAGCAGCGGTGGAATTGTTCTGACAGGCGGTTGTGCCGAGGATGGCGGCGCTTAGCAGGAGTAGACGGAAGAAAATGGTTTTTTTCACAGCGATTTCTCCAGAAGAGTGCGTTTGAACATGGTCATAATCTCTCTTTTGTGTTCGTGCAATCCGGCCCGCATTCGGGCAGCCCCCCCGATCCATGGTATCCGCATTGGCGGAATGCTGTGTTCATAAAAAATTTACAGCAATCTTGGTGCCAATAGAAAAAGACAATGATGTCAGCGTCTTGTGTTGGTGGTGCCGACGAAGATACCATCTGGTCTCCACCGGACTGTGGAGAATTCTACGCTTGGTTTCTTCCTCTGAGGCTTTCGTTTGGCCAAAGCCGCTACCAGTCGTTCGAGCAAACCATGATGGACTCGCCATTTGTCATTCGCGCAGCAATTTTGAGCGGGAATCCAGGTTGTAACCTGCTGAAATCATGGATGCCCGATGGGAGCATTCGGGCATGACAACTCAAATTTACGAGCGCTTTAGTCGGTCAATTTCTGAAACGCCTCTCTTCTCGCGGATTCCTCTGATTTTTCGTGAAAACTTCTGGTGCGACCGACGGTTGCATACCTTGTCGCGTTCTTGACAAACAGTTTAGCACTGTTAAGACGTTAATGAGTTCGATAATGTTTTTTCTGCTTCGGGGAGACAGATGCCGCGGATAAAAGAATTGAAAAACAAGTTCGCCTCCGGCTCCGGTCGGGCAATCGCCGTTATCGCTCTTTCCTTTCTCCTGGCGGCGGCAGTCGGCGCCTATTTTCTGGGATACTTCGGCTCCCGGCAGCAACAGGAGCAGGGCGGGGTGGCGGCGAAAACAGGCGGCGAGAAGCCGGCCGGGCCGCCGGGTACAGTGCAGATCGATCCCGCCACCGTCCAGAACATCGGGGTCAAAACGATAGTGCTCGAACCCAAAATACTCTCACGGGATATCCGGACCGTGGGCCGGGTCTCTTATGACGAGAGGCGGATGCGCTGGGTCGCGCCGAAGATCGGCGGCTGGATCGAACGACAGTACGTGGATTTCCCCGGCCAGGTGGTGCGCAAAGGCCAGCGGCTGGTCGACATCTACAGCCCGGAGTTGGTGGCGACGCAGGAAGAGTACCTGGTGGCTCTGCGCTACCACGACCGCTTGCAGGAGAGTCCTTACCCGCGCATCGCCGAAGGGGGCGAAAGTCTCCTGCGGGCCGCCGAAAACAGACTGGGTTACTGGGACATCACGCAAGAGCAGATCGCGGCTCTGCGGGAACGCGGCGAAGTCACCCGCACCATGGGGTTGCATGCACCGTTTAAGGGCATCGTGATCGAAGAGAACCTCCCGGAAGGCGGCTACGTCAACCCCGGGCAGAAACTTTACGGCATTGCGGATATCTCCACCGTCTGGGTCTATGCCGATATCTACGAATACGAGGCGCCCTGGCTCCAACTCGGACAAAAAGCGCAGATGACCCTGGCGTATCGCCCGGGGGAATCCTATCAGGGCGAAGTTGTTTATATCTATCCTTATCTGCAGAACAAGACCCGTACGCTTCAAGTCCGCATGGAATTCGCCAACAGTGGCGATTTCAAATTCAAGCCGGATATGTGGGCGAATGTGACCCTGCGCTCGCCGGTTGCCCGACAAGGGCTGGCCGTGCCCGTGCAGGCCGTCTTTCGCACCGGCAACAAGGACATCGTTCTGGTCGCCCTCGGGGAAGGCCGCTTCGCGCCGCGGGAAGTCCGCCTCGGCGCCCAGGCGGGCGAGGAGTTTGAGGTGCTCGAAGGGCTTGAGCAGGGCGAGCGCATCGTCACCTCGGCGCACTTTCTCATCAATTCTGAGAGCAATCTTCAATCCGCCGTTTCGAAGATGACCCAGGACCAGGCTGAGAAGAGCTCGGCAAAGAGCAAAAACGAGCGGTCCGAGCCTTCTGCGGGGAAGGAGTAGTCTCAACGTGCTCGAAACGATCATCCAGGCCTCGGTCCGCAACAAATTTCTGGTTATTCTCTTTACCGTCGGGATTATCGTCGCCGGCGTCTTCGCCTTTCGCAACATTCCCCTCGACGCGCTGCCGGATGTAAGCGACGTTCAGGTCATCATCTTCACCGAATGGAAGGGGCAGGCGCCGCAGATCGTCGAGGACCAGGTCACCTACCCCATCACCACCACCATGCTGGCGGTCGCCAACGCCAAGGTCGTGCGCGGCTATTCCTTTTTCGGCCTGTCTTTCGTCTACGTTATTTTCGATGAGGGCACCGACATCTATTGGGCGCGCAGTCGGGTGCTGGAGTATCTGAACTTCGTGCAGGCCCAATTGCCCGAGGGGGTCAATCCCGTGATCGGACCCGACGCCACGCCGGTCGGCTGGGTCTATGAATATGCGCTGGTCGACCGCAGCGGCAAAAACGATCTTTCCGATCTTCGCTCCTACCAGGACTGGTACCTGCGCTATCAACTGCAGACGGTGCCAGGGGTTGCCAACGTCGCCACCGCCGGCGGTTTCGTCCGTCAATACCAGGTCAATGTCGACCCGAATCGCCTGCTGGCGTACGATCTGCCGTTGAGCAAGGTCATCCGGGCGATTCGCCGCAGCAACAACGACGTCGGCGGCCGGGTGGTCGAATACGCCGAAACCGAGTACATGCTGGTCGGCCGGGGATATATCGAGAAGACCGGGGATATCGAGAAAATCGCCGTCGGCGTCGATGACCGGGGTACGCCGATCCTGATCCGCGATATCGGCAGCGTAACCCTCGGCCCGGATATCCGGCGCGGGGCGATCGATCTTGACGCCGAGGGCGAAGCGGTGGTCGGCATTATCGAGATGCGCTACGGAAAAAACGCCCTCGAGGTCATCAACGGCGTCAAGCGAAAAATCGACGAGATCAGGCCCAATCTGCCGGAAGGAATCGAGATCGTCTCCGTCTACGACCGCTCCGGTCTGATCGACCGTGCCCAGCACACCCTGCGCAAGAAGTTGATCGAGGAGAGCATCGTCGTCGCCATCGTCTGCGCGCTGTTTCTGATGCACCTGCGTTCGGCCCTGGTGGCCATTCTCACCCTGCCGATCGGCATCTTGTTCGCCATGATCGTCATGTACTTTCAAGGGCTGGTGGCCAACATCATGTCCCTCGGCGGCATCGCCATCGCCATCGGCGCCATGGTGGACGGGGCCATCGTCATGATCGAAAACGCCCACAAGCACCTCGAGCGCGACCGGGGCAAAAAACCGCACTGGCAGATCATTACCGACGCCACCAGGGAAGTGGGGCCGTCGCTGTTCTTCTCGCTGACGATCATTGCCGTCTCCTTCCTGCCGGTCTTCGCGCTCACCGGGCAGTCGGGCCGCATGTTCGCCCCCCTGGCCTACACCAAGACCTACGCCATGGCGGGTGCGGCCTTTCTCGCCATCACCCTGGTTCCGGTCCTCATGGGATATCTGATCCGCGGCAAGATCAGGCCGGAATCGAAAAACCCCATCAACCGCTTTCTGGTCTGGAGCTACCGCCCCATTCTGCACCGGGCGCTGAAATGGCGCTGGCTGGTCCTGGCCGCTGCGGTCGCTCTCTTGGTGTTGACGGTGGTGCCGTACCGGCAGCTCGGTTCCGAGTTCATCCCGCCGCTGAACGAGGGCGATCTGCTCTACATGCCGTCGCTGATGCCCGGGGTTTCGATTACCGAGGCCTCGGCTGTGGCGCAGCAGACCAGCAAGCTGATCATGACGCTTCCCGAGGTCGAGCACACCCTGGCCAAGGTTGGGCGGGCGCAGACCCCCCTCGATCCGGCGCCGCTTTCCATGCTGGAGACCACCATCATTCTCAAACCCGAGGAGCAATGGCGTGCCGGCATGACCATCGAAAAGCTGACCTCCGAGCTCGATGACCGCGTACAGTTTCCGGGGGTGCGCAACGCCTGGACCATGCCGATCAAGACCCGCATCGACATGCTCTCCACCGGCATCAAGACCCCTGTCGGCCTCAAGATCACGGGGCCCGACCTCGAGATGCTGAGTCGCCTGGGAAGAGAGATGGAGCCGGTTCTGCGCAATCTGACGGGAGCGCGCAGCGTCTTTGCCGAACGGGTCTTCGGCGGCTACTACGTCGATGTCGACATCGATCGCGATGAAGTGGGGCGCTTCGGCCTGACCGTCGACGACGTGAACGAGGTGATTCAGTCGGCCATCGGCGGGCGCAACATCACCCGGACGATCGAAGGTCTCGAGCGCTACCCGGTCAATGTGCGCTACCAGCGCGACCTGCGCGATGACCCCGAGGCGCTGCGGCGGGTGCTCGTCGCAACCCCGACGGGTGCCCATGTGCCTCTGGGCCAGCTGGCGACGATTCGCCCGAAGGTCGGACCGCCCTCGGTCAAGACCGAGGGTGCCCGTCCGCAGGCATGGATCTACGTCGACATCGATCCCGATATGGATGTCGGAAGCTTCGTGACGAAGGCGCAGCAGGCTGTTGCGGAAAAAATCGAAATCCCCTCGGGGTATACTCTTTCGTGGAGCGGGCAATACAAGTACATGAAGGATGCGCGCAAGCGGCTGAAGACCGTCGTTCCCATCACACTGGTCATCGTTTTTCTGCTGCTTTATCTCAACTTCCGCAACCTGCCCGAGGTGCTGATCGTCATGCTGACCCTTCCTTTCTCGATCATCGGTGGGATCTGGTTCATGTATTTCTTGAATTACAACATGAGCGTGGCGGTTGCCGTCGGCTTCATCGCCCTCGCCGGGGTGGCGACGGAAATCGGCGTGATAATGATCGTCTACCTGGATGAGGCCTATAAGAAAATACGCGAAAAGAAGGAGGGGGAAATCGGCAAGGACGATCTCTACGAAGCGATCATGGCCGGCGCCGCAGAACGGGTGCGCCCCATCGCCATGACCGCCACCGCCATCATCGCCGGCCTGCTGCCGATCATGTGGAGTCAGGAGACCGGCGCGCGGGTGATGAAGAGAATCGCAACCCCGATGGTCGGCGGCATGATCACCGCAACCATTCTGACGCTGATCATCATCCCCATCGTCTATGAGATCTGGCGCGCCTGGCAGCTGCGGCGCGAAAATCGGTCCGCAGAAGACGACACCGAGAAGCAGGGGAGGGCGCAATCATCGCAAGGCGGTTAATGGCCGTGGGGTGGACAGCCGGTCAGTTTTTTTTCAGCTTTGGCACGACAAAGTGAAACGACACTGTTGATGAAACCGATATGAGAGAGGGCCTGGGGATAATTTCCCAGGGCCTCTTCCGTTTCCGGGTCGTACTCTTCGGCGAACAGCCCCAAGGGGCCGGCGCTGTGCAGGGTCTTCTCCAGCAGTTCTTCGGCCTCATCCAGCCGGCCCTGACCAATGAGGTTGTCGATCAGCCAGAACGTGCACGGCAGGAAGGTTCCCTCTTTGCCGGTAAGCCCGTCCGGTCCGCGATAGCGGTAGATGAAACCGCCATGGCCGAGCTCCCGCTGAACGGCTGCCGTCGTCGAAACCATGCGCTCGTCGGAGAAGGGCAGAAATCCGAAAACCGGCAGCAGCAGGCAGGCGGCATCCAGCGCTTCGGTCTCGTAATGCTGGACAAATGCCTGTTTTTTCTCGTTCCAACCGCGTTCCAGGACGTCCTGTCGGATAAGATTCCTGGTCTCCTCCCAAGTCTCGATCTCCCCCGGCAGGTCGAAGCGGTGCGCCAGGCTCAGGGCCCGGTCCAGCGCCACCCAGCACATGACTTTGGAATGCACGAAATGAAACGGACCGTTTCGGACCTCCCAGATCCCCCGATCCTTCTCCCGCCAGTGCGCGCTGACGTAATTGCCGACGCTGCGTAGCACCGGCCAGAGCGGCGCATCGACCTTTCCCCGGTGTTCGGCCAGTTGCCGCGCCGCCTCCATGGCCTCGCCGTAGATGTCGAACTGTTTCTGCGCGATGGCGCCGTTGCCGATACGCACGGGCCGGGACCCCTTGAATCCCGAGAGGTGATGCAACTCCTCTTCGGAAAATTTCTTCTCCCCGCGCAAACCGTAGAGAACGCGCAGATGTGAAGCGGACTCGCACTGTGCGCATTCGCACTCGAGGCAGGAGCAGAGCACCTCTTTGAGCCAGTGCAGGTATCTGTCGCTTTCGACCACATGGCCGAGGCTGAAAAGAGCATTCAAAGTCAGAGCCGAGTCGCGCACCCAACTGAAGCGGTAGTCCCAGTTGCGCCCGCCGCCGAGTGTTTCCGGCAGCGAGGTGGTGGGAGCTGCAATCAAGGCGCCGGTCGGGTGGTACTGCAGCAGTTTCAGAAGCAGGGCGGAGCGATCGATCCTGTGTCGGTGTAAACCGTCATCCGCCGCACCGACGGGCTCTTTTTGCGCCAGCCAGTTGCGCCAGAAAGTCGCCGTCTCTTCCAGGGTCTGCTGCGCTTCGGTGGCCCGGAACGTCCCCGGCTGCTCTTGCCCCCAACTCAATCGCAGCCAGAGATCCTCTGTCTGCGCCAGTCGCCAGTCGGCCCGCGCCTCGTCGTCTTTGATCTCCAAGCCTTGAAGAGAGCTTTCCAGAATGAGTCTCTGTCCGCCCCCTTCGGCTGTGAGCCTGCTCCCGTCTCCGTGCAGAGAAAGGGGGGCGCGGGCATAATCGAAGCGGGGGGCGAACCGCAGCTCGACGTCCATCTCTCCCCGGATGACCCTGGCCCGTCGATACAGATGGAAAGCGTCTGCTCGACCTTTGTCGTCCGCTGCCACCGCCATGAAGTCGGTCACCTGCAGCGCTCCTCGCTGGTTCTGGAAGGTGGTGACCAGAATGTTGGTCTGCGCAAGATAGGCAGCGTTGCCTTTGCCGCCCCCAACGGGCCGGATGCTGAAGCGTCCCGCATGGCCGTCGAGCAGCGCCGCGAAGGCGCTGGGAGAGTCGAAATCCGGCAGACAGAGCCAATCGATGCCGCCGTGGTCGCCAACCAGAGCGGCGGTTCGCAGGTTGCCGATGATCCCGTAGTTGCTGATCCTGTCTGGTTCGGGTTCCATCGTCACTCCTGTCTATCGCAGTTCAAGGCGCCAGCCCCGTTCCTGCATGCAGAACTCGAAGTCGAAATCGCCCCAGCCGCCGTAAGCGTGCGCGCTGCCGGCCGCGGAAAAAGGGCCTTCGATCTGGTGCGCTTCGGCGTACTTCTCGCATTTTTCGATGTCGCGGGCCTTGTTGCGGGCCGCATATCCGATATCGGGATGGGCCCAGGTCCAACTGCCGGACGGCAGGGCACAGCCGGCCAGCAGAGCCGTACCCGCGATCATGAAGGTCAGTCGCATGTTGACTCCCTCCCGGAAGCGATGCCGTTGTGCTTTGTCTCAAAGGTGAAGACATGGAAATCCTGACCCCCTGCTGATCCGGTCAGGAGATCAGGTCGGTTTTTGTCGGTTGCTCAACTCGACAAGCCAACCCCGGTGAGGGAACCGGGGCCGACTTCATTCACTTCTGTGCGGGAGTTTCAAACTGGTACCCGCATGCAGGGCATTTGATGCTCCTGTAGTTTCTTTTTCCCGGTGTTCCGCAAGCCGTCAGGCTGACGGCCAGGACGGACAAGACAAGCAAAAACATCAGTTTCGTCATAAAATCACCTCCTCTCGCGGCAAGTGTTCTGCAACCGCCTGGGTTGATCGACATTGTCATTGCATGAAAAGCGAATGCCCGGGGTAACTATTCACCCTGGTCCGAAAGGGGGCTCGCGGCATCCATGNNGACCGGCGCCATCCGGGCGCCGGACACTTTCGCTATGGACACCGCGAGCCCCTGAGCTGAATGGTTACTGTCCGGGAATGCCTAAATTGCGAAGCCATCTTCCCTGAAGCGAAAGGAAGATCCGGCATCAGTGGGCATGCCCGCCCTGATGGGTCTGAGGCGTCTTCGCACCCTGGAGGTCGAGAATGAAATTCACCAGATTCCAGCGCTCTTCCGGCGCGATATCGGCGAACCCCGGCATGCCGGTTGTGCCGGTGCCGTGGCCGATGATCCAGTATTTTTCCCCGGGGCCGTAGATGGCGCTGTGTTCCAGATCGAGGAAATCGGCGGGCGGGGAGGGCAGTGCTTTGGCGGCCGGCCCGTCGCCGCGCCCCTGCGCGCCATGGCAGGAGGCGCACTGCTTTTGGTAAAGCTCCCGACCGCGCGTCAGCGACGCCTCGTCCGGGATGACGGGGGTGCGCTCCATGATGCGGTATTCCTCGGGAATCCGGTCCTTGAGGGCCATCATCGCCTGCATATGGTCGGATTTCTTCTCTTTTGCCGGATGTTTCTCGTCGCCGTGGCCGAAGCTCGGGGCGGCGAACAGCGCGATCAATAGGCCGCCGATAACGGTGCCGATGCTCCAGGATGTGCGTTTCATGGAATATCTCCTCTGAAGGTTATTGGTTGCCGAAGCGCTCGATCAACTTTTCGAACTTCTTCTCGAATCCTTGCGTCATTTTCTCCGGCGCGATGCCGGCTTCCTGCCACAGCAGCGCCATCATCGCCTGGCCGTAGCAGATATTGCAGCCGGCGCCGTGGTCGTCGAAGCCCTTATCCACCTGCCCCTCCTTGAGAAAACACCAGCGCAGGTCGGTGTGCCCCATGGCGTCGCAGAAGCAGTAGCACTTGAAATGTTGGAGCAGTTCGGGTTCCTTGACCGCGATCATGTAACCCGTTTCCACCGAGTCATTGGTGTAGACGTATTGGGGAAAATCGTACGACTCCCAGTCTTCGTCGGGGTACTTGCGGTCGAGCAGATCTTGCGCCTCTTCGGTCAGGTCGGCCATGGGCAGGTTGAGGATGCGTTTGAAGTCCTGCTCCTTGCCGTCGGCCGCCAGGCTCGGCAGCGCGAAGAATGCGATGAGTAGAAAAGCGAGAAACGTCTGGTTAAGGGGATGTTTTTTCATGGTGTCCTCCGATTTGCGGTTTTAAAAGGGGAGCATCAGGGCCCAGTTCGGCCCGCGCAGCCACTGGCCGATGACGATGAAAACAATCTGGCTGGCGAGAATCGCGAAGAAGAGGGCGTTGAGCCAGCGGCGGTCGCGAGCCAGCCACACGCCTCCCGGGCTGCGGCTGCGGTCGAGCAGGGGGACCAGCGCAAAAAACAGCAGCAGCGCCAGGGGCGCGACCACGCCGCCGACCAGGGCCGAATGGCCGACCATCTCCTGAAAGCCGACGAAGTACCAGGGGGCCTTGGCCGGGTTGGGGGGATGCACCGGGTCGGCCCGCTCGTAAATGGGGGCGTCGATCGCCAGGGCGAGAAAAATCAGCAGCGCCAGGGTCAGCAGGGCCGTCGCCCCTTCGGCGCGGTAGAGCCAGGGCGCGGCGGCGATCTTGTCGCGGGTCCGCTCCGCCGGCGCCGCCAGTCCGCCGTCCCGGCGAATACGCCACAGGTGCAGGCTGGTGAAAGTCACCAGCAGCAGGGGCACCACCCCGGCGTGAAAGGCGAAGGAGCGCAGCAGCGTCTCGGCACCGACGTCCGAGCCGCCCAGCAGAAAGCGGCGCAGCCCCTCGCCGACGAGCGGTACGTAGCCGGCGAGACTGGCGCCGACCTTGATCGCCCAGTAGGAGATCTGATCCCAGGGGAGCAGGTAGCCGGTGAAATTGGCGAAGAGCACCAGCAGCAGCAGAATCAGCCCGTAGCTCCAGTTCAGGGCCCGTCCCTTGTAGGCGGCCATGCAGAAAACCCGCATCAGGTGCAGGACGACGAGAATGATCAGGGCGTTGGCGGCGACGAAATGGAGATCGCGCACCAGGTCGCCGTAATGCAGGGTGGTAGTGATATGCAGGATGCGCTCGTAGGCGCGTTCGGTCTCCGGGACGTAATACAGGAACAGCGTCGCGCCGGTGACCAGCAGCACCCCCAGGCAGGTCAGGCAGGCGATGCCGAGCCCCAGGGTCGCCGCGGGCTGCAGGGTGCGCCGGTTGACCTGCGGCGGGTGCAGGTGATGGAAAAAATTGCGTTTGGCTCGGCTCATGGCATCAACTCCGTTGCGCCCAGTCCGGTTCGGTGAGGAGGCTGCCGGCCTGCACCCACACCCGGCCGCTGCGGATGCGCACCGGCAGCCAGTCGAGGCTGCGCGGCGCCGGACCCGACCAGACCTCGCCCCGGGGGCCGAACTCGCTGCCGTGGCAGGGGCAGTAGAAGCCCTGGTCGACGGCGTTGACCAGGCAGCCGAGATGAGTGCATTCGAGGCTCAGGGCGCCGATCGCGTTCTCCCGGCAGATCAGGGCGACCCGTGCGCCCGGAAGCGCGACGGTCCCCTCGCTGGGTAAGCCGTCCAGCGCGCTCGCATCCGCCCAGTGGCGTGACGAGAAGCGCCCCGCCGCCAGCCAGACGTCGAGCAGGATGCCGCCGAGCACCGCCCCCGCGGCGGCGACCGCCGGGGCGACGACGATTCGGGTCAGCCACTGCCGCCGGGTCATGGGACACCTCCGGCCAGGCGTCGGACCTTCTCGACCAGTGTCCAGCCGTCGTCGCCGCTCAGCGCGTCGCGCCAGGCGGGCATCGCCGTCCCCGGCACCCCGTCGAGAATCGTCCGCAGGATGCGCCCGTCGTCCAGGGACGCGAAATAGGGGGTGTTGGTCAGGTTGCGCGGGCGCGGCAGGTACTCCAGGGCCTCGGGTCCCTTGCCGGTGCCGGTGCGGCCGTGGCAGCGGATGCAGTTTTCGGCGAACAGGGCGTCTCCTCGCTGCGGCGGGAGCGATTCCGGTTTCGCCGGCAGGGGCGCCAGTTCGACCTTCTCGTGGCGACCGATGCCGACAAAGGCGTGAAAGATCAGATCGAGCAGGTCGTCGCGCGCCGTCTCGGGCAGAACTTTTTCGTACGGGGGCATGGAGGTGCCGGGGACGCCCTTGACGACGCTCTCGCGCAGGCGCGCGTCGCTCGCCCGGCGAAAGAATTCGGCGTTGCCGGCAAAGGCCCGGGGAAACTGGGCGAGGTTGGGCTGGATCAGGCCCTTGCCGTCGCCGTTGGCGGCATGGCAGCGCTGGCAATGGTGCATGTAGATCTGCTTCGGCTGCAGGTGATGGGCAGGTTCGGCCGTGCTGGCAGCGAGAAAGGCGACGAGGTCTGCTTGCTCCTGTGGGCCGAGAGGGGAAGAGGGCATGATCGCCCCCGGAATTTTCCGCGCGGGATGCTCCAGGAAGCCGCGCAGGTAGTCGCGGCTGCGCATGCTGCCGATGGCGGTGAGGTCGGGGGCGATGCGGCCGTCCGCCTCGCCGAACTGGTGGCAGGCCAGGCAGCCCCCCTGCCACAGCAGCCGCTCGCCCGGTGAAAGCGTTTTTCCTTCCGGCGCCAGCTCGACGGCCGGCAGGCCGGGGCGGCCCGCCAACACCCACATGGGCGAGGTGGAAAGCGGCTGTGTCACCCGACTTTTGAGAAAATAGGCCAGGTTGCGCGCCTGCCCGCGCGATAGCGGAAAGCGTGGCATGATCGAGTTGGGTGGCTCCTTGTCGGGTTCGCGGATCGCCTCTTCCAGCTGGTCGAGACCGAGTTGCGAGCCGACCCCGCTCAGGTCGGGGCCGTAGCCGAAGCCTCCGGACAGGCCATTGAGGTGATGGCAGAGGTCGCAGGCCTTCTGGCGGTAGAGCCGGTAGCCGCCCCAGGCTTTTTCGGCCCCCACGAGCGGCGCCACCGCGTGACAGGCGTAGCAGCGCCCCTGCACCTCGCGGCCCGCAAGCACCTGGCGGGCGCCGAGTCCGGGCAGGCCGTGAGAGAGGGTGCGATCCATCGCCATTCCCTCGCCGAGATGGCAGCCGGTGCAGCCGAGCCGCTCCGGCGCGTGGGGGGCGATGTCGGGGTGGGGCGGGCTCGACCAGCGACCGTCGGTGAGGCTCGGGCGACCCCCCTCGGTGTGGCAGGTGATGCAGTGTTCGCGCACCGGTTGGCCGCCGAGGTTGACCACGATGTCGGCGATAAGTCCGTGATGGTGGGGGCCCTGGTCCCGGCCCGTCCACAGGGCGGCCAGCGCGGCCGCCAGGGCGAGCAGGGCCGCGACCGTCAGCAGGGGCTTGATCCAGCGAGGTGGACTCATCGCTGAAGTCGCTGCTCCGTCATCGGGGAGAGGCTTCCTCATAATGCTTTCGCTGCATTGATCATGCCCGCTATTATACGGGAAAAATATGATAAATCTCAGCTTTTTATAGTCATCATCAAATTTGCGCAGCAAAAAAATCGAAGATTATTCCGCTGCGCCGTGAAGAATACTCGACAAAGCGATGTTGCGCGATCGTTTAAAACCAGAAACGTACCCCCGCGAGCCAGGCGGCCGACTCGACGTCCCCTCCCGCCCGGTCGATATTGTGCGAGGTCTCGCCGACCTTGCGGCTCCAGGTCACGCCGATATAGGGGGCGAATTCCCGGCGGATCTGGTACAGCAGTCGCGCCCCGAGAGTTGTTTCGGTGATTCCCTGCCAGGTCTCGTATTCGGGGACGTCCTGCAGGGAGGCGCTCGCCTCCAGTCGCGGCACCAGGCGCAGCCGCTGGGTCAGCAACAACTGGTACTCGACTTCGAGAGTGGCCGAGACGTCCCCTTCCTCGCTCACATAAGCGTTGGCGTCGATCTCGAACCAGAGGGGGGCGAGCCCCAAGACGCCGAGGGTGAGAAAGGTGCGTTCCGGGTCGGGTTCGATGTCGTGACGCACTCCGAGGCGCAGGTCCCAGAAAGTTGCGATGCTGCGGCCGTAGAGCAGTTCGAGTTGCGCTTCTTCGACCTTGTCATCGTCTTCGAGCCAGGTTCCCTCGCTTTCGAAGTAGAGCTTGTTGTAGTCGGCACCGACCCAGCTCACCACGTCCCAGAGCACGCGCTCCTCGCCATGTTCGCCCCACTGGTGCTCGAAGCGGTCGGCGCGGAAGGTGGCAAATATCTGGTTGTCGTGGATCGATTGTACTCCGAAATTCTGCTGCGGGCCCTCTTGGGCATCTTCGGCGTATTTGCGGATGTCTTCGCCGACCTGCGGGTCGGTCTGCACCTCGCGGTAGTCGGCCGGGAAATAACTGCTGCGCGGATCGCCGATTTTTTCTTCGGCGGCCCAGGCTAGCCCCGGCAGGGTCGTCAACAGCACCAGACAGATAATCGTTTTCATTCGTTTCCCTCCCCTCAGGCGACCCGCACCACCTGGAACATGCCGGCTTCCATGTGGTAGAGCAGATGACAGTGAAAGGCCCAGTCTCCCTTTTCGACAGGAGTGATCAGAACCGAGAGCACCTCGCCGGGCTTGGTCAGGACGGTGTGCTTGAAGGGAAGCTCCTCGGCACCGTTTTCGAGCTGCATCCACATACCGTGCAGGTGGATGGGATGCGCCATCATAGTGTGGTTGACCAGAAAGAGCCGCAGCCGTTCGTTGTGTCGAAAGAGATAGGGCCCCGGCTGTTCGGTGAACTTCTTGCCGTCGAAGGAGAACATGTATCTCTCCATGTTGGCGGTGATGTTGATGGTCATCTCCCGGTCGGCGGTCGGTCTGTAGGGCTGGGCAGCGGCGGAGACGAGATCGTCGTAGGTGAGTACCCGCCAGCCGTCGCGGCCGAGGCCGAGCCCCGGCTCGTCGAGGCGGTACTTGGGGTTGTTGATGACCATGGCGACGTTCACCTTCTCCTTCTTCGGATGAAAGGGCTCGGGACCGTTGGGGCCGGGGATGCGTGGGTCCTGCTGGGTCGGTTTTCGTTCCTGACCCGGGGGCGGATCGTCCATTTCGCCCATGTCCGCTCCGCCCTGCTTCATCTCGCCGTGGTCCATGCCGCCGAAGATCTTGTCGTCCATCTTTCCCATGCCGATATCCTCGAGCCGCCGCACCGGCCGGGGGCGCGGGCTGGGTACCGACGCCTCCATCCCCGCCTCGGGAGCAAGTGTGCCCCGGGTGTAGCCGCTGCGGTCGAGAGATTCGGCGAAAATGGTGAACGCCCTGTCTGTAGTCGGCCGCACCAGAACGTCGTAGGTTTCGGCGACGCCGATGCGGAATTCGTGCACGTTCACCGGCTTCACCGCCTTGCCGTCGGCCATGACGACATCCATGTTGAGCCCTGGGATGCGTACGTCGAAATTGGTCATGGCCGAGGCGTTGATGAAGCGCAGGCGGATCGTCTCTCCCGGATTGAACAGCGCCGTCCAGTTCATGTCGGGGGAGTTGCCGTTCATCAGGTAGGTGTAGGTGTGCCCGGTCACGTCCAGCAGATCGACCGGGCTCATGCGCATCTTGCCCCAGGCCATGCGGTCGGCGACGGTGCTCAGAAAACCCCGCTCGGCCACGTCTTCGAAGAAATCCCCGATGGTGCGTTGCTGGTAGTTGTAGTAGTCCCCCATCAGGTTGATGTGGCGAAAGATCGTCTCCGGTTTCTCGAAGGACCAGTCGGAGAGCACCACCACGTAGTCGCGGTCGTAATCCCAGGGCTCGCCGTCCTTGGGGTCGATGATCAGCGGCCCGTAGGTGCCCGACTGCTCCTGCAGAAAGGAATGGCTGTGATACCAGTAGGTGCCGGCCTGGACCACCTTGTAGCGGTACTCGTAGGTCTCGCCCGGGCGGATGCCGGCGAAATTGACCCCGGGCACACCGTCCATGGGGAAGGGCACCAGGATGCCGTGCCAGTGAATCGAGGAATGCTCCGTGTCCATCAGCGCGTTGGTGACGTTGAGCTCGACCTCGTCCCCCTCGCGCAGCCGCACCAGCGGCCCGGGGACGGTGCCGTTGATGCCGGTGGAGGTGCCCTGGCGACCGTCGATGGTGATGGGATAGTAGCCGATGGTCAGGTCGTAGCGGCTTTGCGCCGCGGGCAGCCCGGCAAGCCCCCACTGGTCGCTGCGCGCCCACAGCGGCAGGGGAAAGGCGGTGTGCAGGCCGGCCAGAAACAGCCCGGCCCCCATTCCCTGCAGAACGCGGCGACGGGAAATTTCCCTGGAATCGCTCATGATTCTCCTCCTGTGCAAATTAAACCTGAATCCGTGAGTACTCGACGGCAAATAGCACACGTCATTTGAATTGCCTAAGTGTCCCAAA
>NPIF01002972.1_pt2 | contig 18758 bp, 14 predicted proteins | sample 8637461 | NCBI WGS metagenome assembly NPIF01 (sample SAMN07420641, study PRJNA396082) | bioreactor metagenome | isolation source: sample BR12 brine-fed electro-methanogenic bioreactor BR | place: Japan: Kochi | collected 2016-12-09
GGGCTCACTGACGAGTCTCGCGGTGTGGCGCGGGCCATGCGCTCCCACCCCTCGTCGTATGGCTCCGATTCGAAGCACAAGACGGCACTGCCATTCCCCCACACGGGCGCGACACCGCGCCCATCTCTTGTCCTGCCAGCAATATCAGTCGGGGGATGTTTCCGGGCAAGCTGGGATATAGCGGCGTCGTTTTTGAACAGCGCGCACGACCGGGAACGCGAGCCCACCGGCGCAGAGCAGAGTCAGCGTGAACAGCAGAAGCTCGCCGGGGCTCGGCAGCGCGAGCACCGTGAAGGCCGCCCGGAGAAGGCCGCGCAGGCCGAGGAGGAGGGCGACGAGCGTCGCCGAGCCGATGGCGATGTTCGCGAGGGTTCCGTTGAGTTCGCGCTCTCCCATCAGGGCGCGATCGTTGGTTGCGATCAGCAGGAAGATGGCGACGACGGGCAGGAGCAGGCCGTTGAGCGCCTGGGCGAGCACGATGGCCGGCACCGGCCGGACGCCGAGGACGGCGAAGAGCACGCCGATGACGAGGGCGCCGAGCCAGACCCCGCGGTAGCGCCGGCCTCCGCTCTGCCAGCTCGCGTCGTCCCGTTCGCGGCGGACGCTTCGGATCGCGAGCGTTGCGGCGAGGGGCGCGGTCACGGCCGAGGAGAGGCCCGCGCAGAACAGGCCGAACGCGAAAACGAACGCGCTCCACGAGCCAAGGCGTTGCTCGAGTGCGTTGGAGAGCGAAAGAAAATCAAAGTTGCCCGCGATCGCCGTCCCGGTGACGAGCACGGCCATCGAGATCAAGCCACCCGCGCCGACGGCGATCGCGAGGCCGAGGCGCATGTCGCGCAGCGACTGCCCACGCGCGAGTCCCGAGCCGAGGAAGAGGTTGTAGGGCACGACGGTGGTGCCGATCAGGCCGAGGACGATCGAGCTCGAGTCCGCAGGGAACGTGGGTATGAGGGCGCCCTTGGCGATCGCTCCGAGCGCGGGCTTCAAGAGGATGGCGCTCGCGAGGAAGGCGACGCCCATGAAGGCGACGACGACACCGAGCCCGCGCGCGACGCGGACCGGCGAGGTGCTCCAGAGGAGCACGGCCGCGATCAGGCCGACCGCGAGCCCGACCGTGCTACTGGACCAGGGGAGAACGAGTCTCGCGCCCGCGGTCGCGCCGAGGATGTTGCCCGCCTCGTAGGCGACGCAGCCGAGGACGACGGCGGAGACCACCCCGACGGCGGGGCCGCGGCCGAAGTGCTCGAGCAGCGCTTGGCCGAGCGTGCGGCCCGACGCGACGGTCAGGCGCGCGCTCGCTTCCTGGAGCACGACGCACGCGAGCGTCGAGAACAGGAGAGCCCAGAGCAGCCGAAGCTCGAAGCGTGCGCCGGCCGAGGCCGCGGTCGTCACCGTGCCGGGGCCGATGAACGCGGCGCTGATCGCCGACCAGAGCAGGATGTTGCCGAGGCGTCTCACGCGTCGTCTCCGGACGGGTCTTCGGGAGCTCCGTAGCCTCCGCCCCCCGGCGTCTCGACGATCAGGAGCTCGCCGGCCCGCGCCTCGCAGCCGTCGATCGCGCCCAGCGTGAGCTCGCTCCCGTCTCCACGGACGAGGCGCTGCCGTCCCGCGCGTCCCGGGCTGCCGCCATGAAGGCCGGCCGGGCCCTCGTGGCGGTGTTGGCTCAAGAGGGAGACCTCGAGCGGGGCGAGGAAGCGGAGCGCGCGCACGACGCCGTCACCCCCGCGCCAACGACCGGCGCCGCCCGATGCGCGGCGGATGGCGAAGCGCTCGACACGCACCGGGTAGCGGTGTTCGAGGACCTCGATGTCCGTGATGCGCGTGTTGGTCATGTGCGAGTGCACGGCGCTCGCGCCGTCGTGACCCGCGATCGCGCCGCAGCCCCCGCAGATCGTCTCGTAGTAGCTGCGCTGCTGGTCGCCGAAGAGCAAGTTGTTCATCGTGCCCTGGCTCGCGGCGGCGACGCCGAGGGCGCGTAGCAGCGCGTTGACGAGGCGCTGGCTGATCTCGACGTTGCCGCCGACGACGGCAGGGCAGCGCGTGGGGTCCTCGCTGAACTCCGGCGCGAGCAGTCCCGGCCCGAGCGTGACTGTGGCAGCGCGCAGCAAGCCCTCGTTGAGCGGGAGCTCCTCGTCGAGGAGCACGCGGAGCACGTAGAGCACGGCGCTGTTCACGATGGCGGGCGTCGCGTTGAGATTTCCGGGGTGGAGCGTGTCCGTGGCCGAGAAGTCGATGTGCAGATCCCCGGCTTCGAGGGTGAGGCGACCACGGATCTCGTGGCCGTCGTCGAGGCGCTCGACGAGCGCGATGTCGCGATCGGGGAGGGCGACGAGCGCGGCCCGGACCTTGCGCTCGACGCGCCCTTCGAGGGCGGCGAGGCGTGTGCTCACCGTCTCGAGGCCCTGCTCGGCGAGGAGGCCGGACAGCGCCCATACGCCGCGTTGGTTCGCGGCGAGCGCGGCGCGCAGGTCGGCGATGTTGTCCGCGATCGCGCGGCTCGGATAGGGAGGCGCGGCGAGCTTCTCGGAGAGCGCGTCCCAGCGGGCGACGCCGTCCCGCACGAGCAGGAACGGTGCGAGCACGATGCCCTCCTCGGCCAGCGTCGTCGCCGCGGGCGGCATCGAACCGGGAACCAAACCTCCGAGCTCGGCATGGTGCGCGCGGCTCGCGACGTAGGCAGCGAGTCGCCCCTTCCCGTCGTGGACGGGAGAGATCAGTGTGACGTCGGGGAGGTGCGAGCCACCGAATGCGGGGTGGTTGGTGACGACGGTGTCGCCGGGCTCGAGCGCGAGTGCCTTGGCAGTCTCGCGCACGCAGAGCCCGAGCGATCCGAGGTGGACGGGGATGTGGGGCGCGTTGACGACGAGGTGGCCGCGGGCGTCGAGGACGGCGCACGAGAAGTCGAGCCGCTCTTTGATGTTCGTGGAGATGGCGCTGCGCCGAAGCGCCTCTCCCATCTCTTCGGCGATGCGGGTCAGGCGTTGGGAGAACAGCTCGAGCTCGACCGCCTCGGGCCGCGCGGCCGTCCGTTGCGCATCACGCGCGTCGGCGGTGATCACGAGCGCGCCGCTCTCGGCGACGTGGACGTTCCAACCCGGGTCGACCACGGTCAAGCTGTAGTGCTCGCGCACGAGGCAGGGGCCGGCGCAGCGCTGTCCCGCGGCGAGCGACTCGCGCTCGACGAGCGGGACCTCGCACCAGCGACCGCCGAAGCGCACGCGCCGGGTCTCCGCCTTGGCTCCCGCCTTGGCTGTCCGCGTCGCTTCGGTGGGCGGCGGCGAGGTCGCACTGGCGGCGACGACGCGTAGCGAGACGAGCTCGACTTCGCGCCCTTCGGGGAGGTGACCGAACACCTCGCGGTAGCGTGCGAGGAAGGCGTCGCCGAGTGCGCCCTTCTCCGGGACGTCGATGTCGAGGGTCGCGTCCTGCCCCGAGAAACGGAGGCTGGCGAGACGTCGCCGGATCGCGATCTGCTCGTCGTCGAGGCCCTCGGCGCCGAGGGCGGCGGTGGCTTCCTTCGCGAGCTCCTCGAGGGATTCCCCGAGTACTTTCNNTTTCTCCGCCTCCTTCAGGGGGCGAAGGATCTGCGTCTCGGCGAAGCGCTCGATCGAGGCGACGGCGAGCCCGTGGGCACTGAGCAGTCCGGGGTGGGGCGGGACGAGGACTCGCTCGATGCCGAGGCGCTCGGCCACCGCGACCGCGTGCTGCGGCCCCGCGCCTCCGAACGCGACGAGCGTGTACGCGCTCGGGTCGTAACCGGCGCGGACGGAGACGCGGTGGATCGCGTCGGCCATCTTCTGGTTCGCGAGGTCGAGCAGCCCCTCGAGCAGGTCTTCGAGCGGTGGGCGTGTGCCGTCGGCGGCCTCGAGCTCGTCGGCGAGCGTCTCGGCGGCGCGGCGCGCGGCCGAGGCGTCGATCGGGATCTCGAAACGCGCGGTGTCGAGGCGGCCGAGCAGCAGGTTGACGTCGGTGACGGCGAGGGGGCCGCCGGCGCCGTAGCAGGCAGGGCCTGGATCCGCGCCGGCGCTCTCGGGGCCGACGGAGAGGCGCAGGCCGTCGTGGCGGCACACGGAGCCCCCTCCGGCCGCGACGCTCTCGATCGCGAGAGCGGGTGCCATCAGCTTCGCATTGCCGACGCCGTGTTCGAAGACGTACTCGAAGTCGCCGTCGAAGCGGGCGACGTCGGTGCTCGTTCCGCCCATGTCGAAGGCGAGGAGCCGCTCGTCGCCGATCGCGCGGCCGGCGGCCGCGGCGCCTGCGATTCCGCCCGCGGGCCCGCTGAGCAGGCTGTCCTTCGCGCGGAAGTCCCGGGCGCCGACCAGGCCGCCCGCGCTCGTCATCACGTGGAGCTTCCCGTCCTCGAGCGTCTCTGCGATGCGCGCGAGGTAGGTGTCGACGACGGGGGAGAGGTAGGCGTCGACGACGGCCGTGTCGAGTCGCCGAAGGATGCCGAGAAAGGGTGCGAGCTCCGACGAGCTCGAGACATGGGTGAAGCCCGCTTCGAGGAGGGCGCGGGCGACGCGGCGCTCGTGCTCGGGCTCCTTGTCGGCGTGGAGCAACGCGACCGCTGCGGTGCGGATCCCAGCGGCGGCGAGCTCCGCAGCGAGAGACGCGAGCGCGGCTTCGTCGAGCGCCTCCACCTCGCGACCCGCGGCATCGAGTCTGCCGTCGATCTCGACGACGCGGGCGCTGAGCGGAGCGGCCTTGTCGATGTGGAGGGCGAACAGAGCGGGGCGCGACTGGTCCCCGATCTCGGGCAGATCGGCGAGGCCGCGGTTGACGATGAGTGCTGGAGGCTGGCCACTTCCGGTCAGGAGGGCGTTGGTGCCGCGGGTCGTTGCGAGCCGCATCGACATCGGTGGCAGGGGCGCGTTCGCGGGCGTGCCGGTGATCAGGCGCGCGGCGAGGAGCGGAGCGGGCTCGGGCGAGTTCAGCTCGATCGAGTCCCCCGCCTCGACTCCGGGGTCGAGCGGGGCGTCGAGCTCGACGCGGCCGCTCGCGGCGTGAAAGGCGACGACACGGCGCTCTTCGGCACCGCTCGCGTCGAGACGCCGGCACCCGAACCCGGTGACGAGTTCGTCGACGGCGGGCCACGCGGGCTCGATGAGGAGCTCGGTGCCCGAGACGGCGCGCACGGTCGCGCGCAGGCGGCTCGAGGAGAGCACTTTGAGGCGGTGGGCACGCCCCTCGGGGTCGATCGCGAGGCAGTCCGTGAAGGTGCCGCCGGTGTCGACGAAGAGTTGATGGAGGTCGTGATCGGGGCTCGGGCGCGAAGACATGCCGGAGAGCTTACACCCTACGCGGGATCTCTCTCGCGGCCTTACGGCGCTTTGCCCACCACCAGTCGAGGATGCCGCTCAACGTGAGGAGGAAGAGCCCGAAACCTCCGACCGGGACGATCAGCACGTAGAGGTCGCCGACGAGGTCGCGGAAGATCCGACCGTTGTGCAACTCGAAGAGCCAGTTCCAGAGCGGCATGCCCCGCGCGTCGCGATCGAGTGCCGGCATCGAAGGTGCCGGGCGATGCGTTCCGGGCAACGGCACGAGACCGTCCTCGTGCGTGGCGACGAAGCTCTCTCCCGACGGGAAGCGCAAGAGGCCGGTGACCATGTGGCGCCCGGGGCGCCCTCGCGGCACTGCGTCGATCTCCTCGCGGAGGAGCACGTCCTCGATCCGCCCGTCCGGGTGCTGCCTGAAGAGACCGTAGAACGACCCGACGAGGAGGCTGCCGTCCTCCTCCCGCTCGAAGACGGGGGCGCCCATGCCGAATATCGGAGCGGCGATCTCCACCGGCTCGAGCGGCGCCCGGGCGGCAGGGTCGGTCGCGAACACGCCCTCGGCGCTCTGGACGAGCAGGCGGCTGCCGAGGCGGTCGTAGGTGGCGCTCTGGATCGTACCTGCGAAGACGGTGCCGTCGAAGGGGGCCGGGTAGAGCACGCGCGGGATCTCTCGTTCGTCGAGGGCCACGATCATGGGCGGTCGGAGGAAGGCGCCGGTCAGCGAGACGAGCGCGAGCAGCAGGGCGGCCCAGACCCCGAGATCGACGTGCCAGCGAAGAAGCGTTCGGAGGACGCCTGCGCGCGGGGGGAGGCCACGGCGGCGAAGGCGCAGCGCGCCGCGCACGCGCCTGCGGCGGGGCAGGTACCAGACGAAGAGCGCCGACACGGAGAGGAACACGAGCAGCAAACCGAGCGCGTCGAAGAGGAGGCGTCCGGGCAGGCCCCATGCGGAGCCGTCGTGCAGGTGCAGGAAGCCGAATACCGCGACGACTCCCTCCGCGGGTGTTGCGCGGCGAAGAGGCCTCTCCTCGAAGTGCCACGCCCGTGCGCCGAGGGGCGCGGCGAAGAGCGTGCTGTCCGTGAACGCGAGCAGTTCCTCCTCGGTCTCGACGAGCGCGATCACTGCGCTCCGGCCGGCCGGGCCGTCGACGGGCCGGAACGCCGTCCCGAGGGGTGAGGACACGTGGAGCCCGCCGCGTGTCGCCGCGAAGAGCGCCGCGTGGCCGCGCTCTGCCACGAGGTGGAGATCGCTTGTCTTGCGAGGCCACAGCCGTTCCGGCAGCCCGGGGTTCCACGGGTAGAAGGAGTGTCCGCCGTCGAGCGAGCGGAAGAGACCGAGGCGCCCGCCTCCGTAGAGCACGCGGGAGTCCTCGGGATCGGTGACGAGGTCGATCAGAGCGGAGCGCTCCCACGCCTCGATCCGGTACACCGGCGGCACCAGGACGCCCGGTACGTCGAGGCCCGCGAGGAGCGCGGGGTGGTTGAGCAGGACACCCGTCCCCCCCATCCACACGAGGTAGAGGGCGAAGAGAAGGCCGGCCCACCGGTGGGACCAGCGGGACAGTGCGAGAAGTCGTCTCACTCGAGCTCCCGCGAGAAGGAGGACGCTCGGACTTCTCGTGCGCGTCCTCGACCGATCAGGGGGAGCGTATCCCGTGGGCCGAGAGCCGGCCTTGATCGAGATCAAGGCCCTCCTCGGTCACGAGCCGGGCGCTGACGGCGAGGCGCTCACGGCTCGGGCCGAGCCCGTCGAGGGGCCAGCACGTCAGGAGCGTCACGCGGGTCGGGCCCGCCGGGTCGAGCAGCCAGGTCGCGCTCTCCGGGACGACGCGAATGTCGACGACCTCGTAGCGCTGCTCACGTCCCGGCGTGCGCAGCCGCAGCCGGTCGCCAAGGCGGAGCTCGCCGAGGAAGCGGAAAGCGCCGTCGCGATGGCCCGCGATCACCGCGTGGCCCTCGGCGTTCAGGGGGGCGCTGCCGTCGACGTGGCCGGCGCCGAACGCGAGGCTCGTTCCGGAGGCGCCGGCGAGGATCGTCCGGCTGAGACCGAGGCGTGGAGCCTCGAGCAGGGCGAGCGGGGCGGTGTCCGCCCAGGGCCACGGGCGATGGCGCTTCCCGTCGGCGAGGTGCGCGAGGAGTGCACGGTCGATCAAGACCTCCGCGAGCCGCGCCTTGCAGGCGACGCGCGCCTCGTCGGCGAGCAGCGCGGCGCCGAATCCGATGGCGAGGACGCCGAGCGCCCGGACGAGGCGCCCCTTCATGCGGTCCTCCGCGTGCGGCGCCGCTCGTGCCAGGCGGGGAGCACGAGAGCGGCGGTGCCGAGCGCGACGAGCAGGAAGCCGAGGCGCACCATCAGCGGGCCGAAGGTCCCGCCCCGCGGGAGGCTGCCGCTCCCGACGAAGCCGGAGGGGAGCGCCTGGGGCAACGCGCGCGTCTCTCCAGGTGCGGAGAAGGAAGCCTGCTTCTCGACGGCGACGAGGCTGGTGTAGCGCGTCAGGATGCCGTGTTCGAGCGCGAGGGGGAGGACGAGCGAGCGTACGGCGCTCTCGTCCGCGCCCGCCCGCAGGCGGTCGAGCTGGGCCTCGATCTCGGCGCGCGCCCAGCGCTGTGCGAGCGCGACGCCGTCCCTTGTCTCGCGCGCGGGGAGCGTGAGCTCGACCGGACCGTCCGGACCGCGCCCGGAAAGGTGCACGCCCGCGATGGGCGCGCCGGCATCCGCCCGGAACGACACGACGAGGGGCGTGCCCGCGTGCAGGTCCGGGAGGAGCACGGGGCGCACGGCGTTCGGCTCGGCGCCGTCCCAGGTGAGCTCGAGCTCGGCGAGCAGCGGGCGCTCGATGCGATCGAGGAAGCGCGTCATCGCGTCTTCCACCGTGTCGACGTCGGCGATGAACGCGGCGTGTCCACGTCCGAGGCGCGCGATCTCGCGCATGAGCCAGCCGTTGGGCGCGTTGCCGATGCCGAGCGTGTGGACGCGTACCCCGGGCGCGTTCTCGGTCATGCGCGCAAGGACCGCATCCTCGGCGCTGACGGCGCCGTCGGTGAAGAAGATCACGCGCCTCGAGGCCTGCTCGAAGCCGCGCTCGGCCAGGGCGAGGGCCCGCTCGAGCGCGGGACGCAGCTCGGTGCCGCCGTCGGCTTCGAGCCCGCGCACCCAGGCGATCGCCTCGTCGGCCTCGTGCGCGGGGCGGAGGCTCCCGCCGAACGCGCGCAGCGTGTCGCTGAACGCGAGCACCTCGAAGGAATCGCCGGGGCGGAGGCGTTCGAGGGCGCGCACGAGAGCGCGGCGCGCCTGCTCGATCGACGGGCCCTGCATCGAGCCGCTGACGTCGAGCACGAAGACCGTCTCCGTCGGGAGGCCGGTCGCACCGTGCTCGTCGACATCGTGCGGTGCGACGATCAGCAGTCCGTAGAGTCCGTCCGGCCCCTCGCCCGTTAGCAGCGTCCCTTGGCTGTCGCGCTCGAGAGCGGGTTCCCAGACGAGCTCGAAGTCACGGTCGGCGAGCAGGAGGCCGTCCTGCGGCGTCGCGACGACGACGGGGCCCTCCTGACGCACCGCGAGCGGGTGGGTCGGACTCTCGACCCGCGCGAGCGGCAGCCCGACGTCGAGCCGCGCCTCGAAGTCCACGCGCGGGGCGGCGATGTCCGTGGCGGGGACGAAGGGGGTCCCTGCGTCCTGCCGGGCGATGGCGGCGGGAGCCTGCGCCCCGAAGCGCGGCGTGAAGGTCAGCGGGAGGCGGTGGGAGAACAGCCCGTCTTCGAGCCGCGCCTCTTCGATGTAGCCGAGCGAGACGACGACGCGCTCGCCGGCGCCGACGTGGGACACCGCCAGCCGCACGAGGTTCCCGGCGTGAGACTCGGCGAGCGCGGCGCGGCGCCCCTCTTGCCTCGCTGCCTCGTAGCGGCGTGCCGCCTCGACCCGCTCGTGGACTTCGGCGACGATGCGGCGTGTGCCGACGCGCAGCTCGAGCGTGTGGAGCGTCGCGCGCTCGGGCAGCGGGACGACGTACAGCGCCTCGATGGTCTGTTTGCCAGGGTTCACGAAGTGCTGGACGAGGGAGCCGTGGACCATCGGGCCCGCGACCCGCACCCGGACTCGCGTCTCGAGGTGGGGCAGTGCCCGGAAGCCGTCGGGAGCGCGCTCGAGGAGCTCGCCGGCGCCGATGGCGGCGAGGGAGATCGGGGCGGCTTCGCCGTGGAGGCGCGGGGGCGTCGGCTCCTGGGCCGCGCTCTGCCGGCCGTTGGCGAGGAGCGCGAGGATGAGGAGCAGCGCAAGTCCGAGGGCGTGGCGCTTCGCGAGGACGGGGGTGGTGCGGCACAATCTGCGGGTCGCGGGCATCGAGAGGACCTCCTGTTGTCCCCCGATGACAGCGCAAGGGTCGTACCAGGGCGGCTGATCGTGGCCCAGGTACAGAACTCGCGGTATTTCAAGGGCTTGGCGCGCCGCGTGTCGCGCGGTGCCGCCTCGGCCGTGTCTTCCGGGCGACAGCCTGTGGCAGCGCGGCCACGCGGGGATCCGTGCCGGCCGGAGGGGCCGGACGAACGGGGAGCCGAGATGACGACGAGTGGGGCGGACGTTCCGCGCACGATCGCGGTCGGCCAGCTCTCCTTCATCGGGGACATGGTCTTCACGACGCCGCTGCTCGCGGCGTTGCGGGAGGCCTACCCCTTCGCGCGCATTCTCGTCGTTGGACGTCCCGCGGCTCTCGAGACCCTCGTCGATCACCCGGCCGTCGACGAGTGCCTGCCCTACGACAAGGACGCGGAGCGCCGCGGTGCGCGCGGCTTGCTCGCCGTCGCGCGCACCTTGCGTGCGCGCGAGACGGACCTCTTCGTCGGGGTCACCCGCTCCTTGCGCACCGCGCTCCTCGGCCGCCTCTCCGGTGCGCGGCACCGTGTCGGCTTCGAGGGGCGGGGGCGCTCGCTCTTCTACCCGACGCGCGTCGAGCGCGGGGTGGGGCGGGCTCTCCCCATACGCCCGCTCGCGCTGCTCGAGGCGCTCGGTGTCGCGGTGCGACCCCGCGCGATGGGGCTCCGGGTCGGTGAGGAGCGGCGGGCGGAAGCCCTCGCCTCCTTGCGCGCCGCCGGCTGGGAAGGGGAGCCGCTTCTCGCGGTCGCCCCGGGCTCGAACTACGCGACGAAGATCTGGCCGGAGAACCACTACGAGGCCTTGCTGGACCGTGCCCTCGGCGAGACGGGCCTACGTCCCGCCCTCTACGGGGGGCCGCGCGAGGACGCTCTGATCGGGCGCCTGCTCCGCGGCCGGCCGCGCGTTCTCGACCGGAGGGATCGCGGGGTCCACGGGCTCGTCGCGGACTTCTCCCATGCGAGCGTCTTCCTCGGTAACGACTCGGGTCCGGCGCACATCGCACGGGCGCTCGGCGTCCCGGCGGTCGTGCTCTTCGGTCCCACCGACGAGAACGGCGTTCGGGACGGCGGCCGCTTCCGCGTGCTGGCGGAGCCGCTCGCGTGCCGGCCGTGCAGTCCGCGCGGCGGGTCGCGTTGCCCGCTCGGCCATCACCGCTGCATGAAGGAGCTCGCCCCGGATCGCGTGCTCCGGGCGCTGCTCGAAGAGGCGCGCATCGCGATGGCGCGGTGAGCGACGCTCCGGCTTCCCTTCACATCGACACCGGCCGGACGCTGCGCGGCGGTCAGCGTCAGGCGCGGCTGCTCGTCGAGGGGCTGGCGGAGCGTGGTCACCGGGTTGGCGTCGTTGTCCCCAAAGGGGCGCCGCTCGCGGCGCTCCTTCGTGCGGGGGGGCGTGTCGAGACGTACGAGCTGCCCCTCTCTGGAGAGTGGTCGCCCCGCGCGGCTTGGGCGCTGCGCCGCTTGGTGCGCTCGGGCGCTTGGTCGCTGCTCCACGCACACAGCGCGCACGCGATCACGCACGCTCACCTCGCGCGGCCCGTGACGCTCCCCCTCGTGGCTCATCGCCGCCTCGCGCAGCCGATGCGCTCTCACCTTCTCGCGCGGATGAAGGCGCGGTGGCCCGAGCGCTGGGTCGCGGTGTCCGACGGCGTGAGACGGCAGCTCGAGCGGGATGGTGTCGCCCCGGAACGTGTCCGCGTCGTCGCGAGCGCCCTCGACCCTGCGCGCCGGGCTCCGCGCCGTTCCCGCGCTGCCGTGCGCGAGGAGCTCGGCGTCGCCGAGACGCAGCAGCTCGTCGCGACCGTCGGCTCGCTCGAGGAGCAGAAGGGGCAGCGGACCCTGCTCGATGCCGCGGCGCGCCTCGCCCCCGGAACGCCCCAGCTCCTGTTCATCGGGGAGGGCCCCGGCGGGCCGGCGCTGCGTCGACGGGCCGTGGAGCTCGGCCTCGAGGCGCGATGCGTCTGGGCCGGCGAGCGGGAGGATGTCGCCTGCCTGCTCTCCGCGGCCGACGTGGCCGTCTGCCCCTCGCTCGTCGCGGAGGGTTCACCCGCGGCTCTCAAGGAGGCGTTGGCGCTCGCCGTGCCCACCGTCGCAAGTGCGCTCGACGCTCATCGGGAGATCGGCCTCGGCGATGGGGATCTCTTTCCCGCGGGTGACGGCCAGGCTCTCGCCGGCCTTCTTCACGAGCGCCTGGCGGCCCCGGCCGCGGCGCGAGAGCGGGCCGCCGAGCTCGTTGCGCTCACGCGGCCCTTCTCTCCCGCGCAACTCGTCGGCGAGACGCTGGCGGTCTACGAGGAGCTCCTCACAGCATCGAGAAAGTGACCTTGACGCTGATGTAGACGGCGACCGGCCGGCCGCGCTGGGTTGCGGGTTCGTAGCGCCACTCGCGCACCGCCGCGACCGCGGCCTCTTCGAAGCCGAGCTTGGCCGGGCTCGCGCTCATCACGACGATCTCGCCGACCGTCCCGTCGCGCTGCACGACGGCCTGCAGCAGCACGTTCCCTGGCAACCGCGCCTTGCGCGGCATCGAGGGGTAACCGGGCTCGACCCGGGTCGACTCGATCAATACCGGATGGGTGATCCCGCTGACGAGGGTCAGGACGGAGGGCTCGGGCGGCGGCTCGGTGGCGTAGCCCTCGATCTCGATCTCCTCGTCGAAGACCGGGTCGGGGTACTCGGGCGCGGGCTCGATGATCGGCTCGGGAGCGTCCGGGTCGGGGTCGGGCACCGGGATCATCTTGCGCTCGACGGGGCGGATCTTCCGCTCCTTTGCGGGGGGAGGCGGAGGGATGACGGCGCGCTTGAGGATGATCGGGGAGTGCCTCTCAGTCAGGACCTCCGGGCTGCCCTCGATCGCCGGCAACGGCAGGAGGAAGATGCCCACGTGCAGGAGGAGGGACAGGCCTGCGATGACGAGCGCGCGCGAGGGGCGCGTTCCCTCGTCTTCGAGCGCAAGCGCGAGGGAGCTCGGGAGCGCTGCGGGGAGCGGGGCGGCTCCGCAGTTTCCGGGAGCGGCAAGTGGCGGCTTTCGACTCGGTGCTTCGTTCATGCGGCCTCCTCTTTTCTGTGAGCTCGTCGCTTCGGTGGGGTCCCTCTCCTCGTCCTCCTCGTTCAGTCCAGCGAGAAATGCACGACCACCGTGATGAACACGTCGACCGGGCGCCCGTTCTGGGTCGCGGGGCGGTAGCGCCACTGCTGCACGGCTTCGATCGCGGCTTCGCTGAAGCCGAGATCCGCGGCCGGTTCGCGCATGATGGTGAGGTCGCTGACCTCGCCCGTCTTCGAGATCACCGCCTGCAGGATCACCTTCCCCTCGATGCGCGCGCGCCGCGCCATGTCCGGGTAGACCGGCTCGAGCTTGGTCTCGACGATGAGCTCGGGTTCGGTGACACCGCCGATTCCCGGCATCAGCGGTCCCGTCGCCGGCGGCGGCTCCGGATCGCCGATGACCATCTCGACGTCGTCGTCGAAGACGATCGGATCGTCCTCCGCTTCGGGCTCGATGATCGGTTCCGGCTCGTCCGGAGTCGGGTCCGGCACCGGGAGCTTCTTCGTCAGCCTCCGCTGGACCTGCTTCTGCTGCATGCGAGGCGGCGGCGGCGGCACGTACTTCCTGACGACCATGACCCGTCTGTTCTGCGTCACGTCCTCCGTCATCGTCTCGAACTCGGGGAAGCTGATCGTGAAGAACACCATGTGGAGGACCACGGACGCTGCTGCGAAGAGCGTGGCGCGCTTGCGCTGGGGCCTCTCCATACGCTGTGCGAGCAAGGCGTCGATGCGTGCGTCGGCGATCCTCACCGGGGAGCTCGCATCGTTCAATTCGGTCGGTAGAGCAGCTCTCGGCAGCTCTGCGGCCACCCGCGCCACTTGCGTGCGCAGGAGATCGACGCCTGTGCGGTCGTCGTTCATGGCTGCCTCCTTGTCTGGCTCTGTTCGAGACGGGCGGCGACGCGTGTCAGTCGCTGCCGCGCCTGGCGGGCGACGGAGCGGACGCCGGCTTCGCTGATCCCGAGGATCGTGGCGACCTCCGCAGCTTCGAGCTCGGCGATGTCGTACAGCGCGATGACCTGTCGTTGCCGCGCGGTGAGCTCGGAGAGGAGACGGTCGAGGGTCCACCGCGCTTCGGCGCGATCCGCGGCGCTCGTACGCCTCGCGCCCGAGAACAGGCTCTCCGTGAAACGTTCGAGGAGCTGGCGCTGGCGGTGGAAGCGGCGGAGTCGGTTCCGGGCGCGGCGCACGAGGATCGTGCCGACCCACGCTTCGAAGCGTCCCCGGGAGAGGTCGAAGTCGGCGAGATGCGTGTGCGCGGCGTACATCGTGTCCTGGACCAGGTCGGGCACGTCGTCGGGCGGCACGCCGTATGCGAGGGCGAGCCTCGCGAGGAACTCGCGCGCTTCCTCCCAAAGACGGGTCGTTGCGAGCTCGTCTCCGTCCTGGGCACGTGTTGCGAGAGAGTCGAGGTCGCTCGACGTCCGCGCTGCGTCGTCTCCGGGGGCTCGACCTCCGCGCACCACATGGAGGGATCGGTCGTTCACGGCACTCCCTTCCGGCGGCCCCTGCCACCTTCACCCCGTACTACACCGCGCGCGCGTCCCGCGTGCACGCTCATCATCCTGCCTCAGAAACCTGAACCTGGATCGACCTTGAGTTATCATGAGTGGTCGCTTTCCGGCGCCAGACGGGCCGACGTACGGGGCGGATCGCGCTCTGTCGAGCCGGGTGGAGAAAGCCATGCTGCCTCCCCAACCCTCGCGCGTTCTGCTCGCCGTACTCCTCGTGTCTCTTTTCGCTGCGTGTGCGGCTCCCGCCCGTTCGCGGCCGAACGACGCCGACTGGACCTCGTCGACTCTCAGCCCCTTCGTCTATTACGACGAGGGCGAGCTGATGATGATTGCCGTCGACACGCGTGCCGCGACGATGGCGCGGGGTGATCGGCTCTTCGCGCTCGGCGTCGCCGTGGCGAACAACGACCGCAAGGCGCTGACCGTGGATCGCGAGTCCTTCGCTCTCGAAGACGAGAGCGGCCGACGTTATCCACTCGCAAGCTACGAAGAGTATCGCGAGGGCTACAAGCGCTCGCGTTCCGATGCCCGTCTGCAGGATCTCTTCATCGAGACCTTGTCGACGCGTCGCTCGATCTATCGGCAGCGCCAGCTCGGCTTCTTCCCGAACACGGCGAGTCTCAATCGTCTCGCCGTCGACGAGAAGGAGATCGCCGGCCGAGAGATGGCCATCGGGCTTCTCTACTTCCCGATTCCCGAGGGGGGACTGAAGGGGCAACGCTTCGGATTGCTGGTGAAGACGAGAGAGCACGGGGAGACCTTCCTCGTGCGCTTTCGAGTGAAATAGCGCGCACGCCCGCACTTCCCCCGACGGCTGCGCGCACTAACGTCCTTCGGGACTCAGGGCTGCGAGACCGATGACTACCAAACTTGGCAGGACACGTCTCTTCGTTCTCATCACTCTTCTTGTCGCCGCGGTGGGCCTCGTGTGGGCAGACGGCAACGTTCGGGGCCGTGTGACCGGTGCGGACGGTGCCGGGCTCGCCGGGATCACGGTGGAGCTCGTTCCGATCTCCCGCCCGGAGCTGCCGACGATGAAGGCGGTTACCGACGAGGGTGGTCACTACATCTTCGGGCTCGTGCGGAACTCGAGCTACCGCGTGAAGATCGCCCACGAAGGTATGCGCGCTTCGGCGATGGACGGGAACATCGAGCTGCCGGACGACGACAGCTTCTGGGCTTACGAAGGCCCGATCCCGGTCGGGAGCGAGCCACCCGAGATCACCGTCACCGGGGTCAGCAAAGTGACCTACGACGTTACGCTCGTCGCGGACGCGAAGGGACCGGGCGAGTGGGGTACCGGAGCTCCGCTGATCGGCTTGCAGGAGATCGTCGGGATGATCCAGAGCGGCGACGCCGTTGCCGCCGAGGCCGAGATCACAAGGCACCTCGCCGGGAAGCCGGACGAGCCGACACTGAACTACCTCCACGCGTTTGCGCTCTTGACGCTAGAGCGTGTCGACGACGCGGAGAAGGCGATCGACAAGACCCTCGCTTCGAACGACAGCTTCGAAGGCGCCAACCTGATCAAGGGCAAGATCCTCGAGGGCAAGAAGGACGTCGCCGGCGCGGTCAAGCACTTCGAACTCGAGAAGGACGTCGCGATGAGTGACCAGGTGCGTGGCGACGCCCTGCTCGCGCTTGCGGTCGGGATGGTCCAGCTCGGCGAGGACGATGGCGCGATCACGACGCTCGAGGAGCTGCTCGAGCTTCGTCCGAACGACGTGGCGGCGCTCAAGGAGCTCGCGGGCCTCTACCTCAAGGCTGGCGACGAGGCGAAATCGAAGGAGTTGCTCGACCGCGTGTCCGAGGCCGGGGGGCAGGCCGACCCGGCCGTGCTCTACAACCTCGCCGCGGAGCGCTTCAACGAGAAGGCGTTCGAAGACGCCGTTGCGTACCTCGAGCAGTGCATCGAGGCGGACGCCAACTTCGCCGCGGCACATCTCCTTCTTGGCAAGGTGCGGCTGAACCTCGGCAAGATGCCCGAGGCCGTGGAGGCTCTCGAGAAGTACCTCGAGCTCGAGCCCGAGGGTGACGAGGCCGACTTCGCCAAGCAGATCGTGGCGGCACTCGGCAAGAAGTGAGGGGGACGTGGTGCGCTTGGGAAAGAGCTTGAGAGAGACGGCCGCGTTGATCGCGGCCGTCGCCGTCGGTCTGAGTCCGCTGTCCGTCATCGCCGAGGGGACGAACGAGAAGAAAGCTCCTTCGAAGATCGGCAAAGTCGAGACGGTCGACGTGCGGCTGGCGACGATCGAGGTCGTCGTGCTCGACAAGAGGGGGCGGCACGTTCACGGCCTGCCTCCTTCGGCGTTCCGCATCTACGAGGGGCGCCGCGAGGTACCGCTCTTCACCTTCGACGAGATCGACCTCGGCCCACCGCGCAAGGAACGCAAACTCGAGGGGGTGGAGGAGCCCGATCTCCGCAAGAAGAAAACGCGCACCGAGCCCATTAAGCGCCTGAGCTCCGAGGAGAGGCCCGACCCGGTCAGCGCCGGGCGCGCTGCGCGCGAGCGTGTCGAGGGCAAGCGTTGGTTCGTTCTGCTCTTCGACGGCTATTTCAACCCCTCGCCCCTTCGCATCGGGCGCGCGCGGCGCGCGGCGAAGAAGTGGCTCGACGACACGCTCCGCCAGGGCGACCAGGTGGCGGTCTTCGAGCTCGCGCCACACCTCTACACCGTCAATGGCTTCACTTCGAACGTGAGCCGTTTGCGCGAAGGCATCGACAGCATCCGTATCATGCCCGGCACGGACATGGGCAAGGAGCTCATCGACCAGAAGCTGACGCAGAGCGAGCGCCTCAACGACGAGTTCCTCGAGCAGCAGCTTCGAAACGCAGCGACCTTCGGTCACAAGCTGAGCTCGCAGGAGCAGAACTCCTACTACACGTCGATCACTCAGCTCGGCCAGGCGCTCGCGACCCTGCCGGGTACCAAGGCGGTCGTCCTCTTCTCCGGCGGCTTCCCGGTGACGCGCACCTGGGAGACTGCGGCGACGGGCGGGCTGACCCCGGACTTCAAGGTGATGCTCGACGTGCTCGGGCAGTACGGGATTCGTTTCTTCACCTTCGACGTCGGCATCGAAGGGGGATACGTCGGAGCCGACGAGCGCACGAACTTCCGCATGCAGCTCGACCAACTCGGGCTTGGCAACGAGTGGCTCGACGACATGCAGATCGGCGCGCAGCTCGATGCGCGCCACGCGCACCACGAGGTGCTCGCGGTCCTCGGCAACGAGACCGGCGGGCGTTTCATGCGCGGCAACAACTTCGATCGTGGCCTGGCCCGTGTCGACGAGGACCTGTCGCACTACTACCTGATCGGCTACCGGCCGATCGACCTGCAGCGGATCGAGCGCTACCTCAAGCTCAACGTCGAGGTCGAGGGGTACCGCGGGCTGAAGGTGGTCGCGCGTCACGGGCGTTTCGTGCAGGAGGCGCAGGCTCAGAAGGAACGCGAGGAGGAGTCGCGCCGTGCCGCGATGGCGGCGTTGACGAAGCCGCTCACGCTCCACGCGCGGCCCGTGTTCTATCCCGCAGCCAACGGCAGGACGCTCGTCGTCCTCCCCGTCCTCGCCGAGGGACTGGGCATGACGGCGAAGGAGCGCGCCGAGCTGCCGGACAAAGTGCCGCTCAAGGTACGGCTCCGGGCCCAGGTCTCGGGGATCACCATCGAGGAGATGGAGCGCGACGTGATGCTGCCGCTCGGAGACGCGGCAGTTGGAAAACTCGAACACGGGTTTGCGCTTCGCGAGGCGATGGTACTGCCGCCGACGGCGTTCGACGTCATCGTCGAAGTGGAGGCGCCGAAACTCTCGCGGCTCGGTCGCTGGCAGGACACGGTGCGTGTGCCGAAGGTGCCGCTCGGTGAGTTCGGCGTGCGAGGGTTGGCGCTGCTCTCTCCGGGGAATCAGACCCTCGGCCTCTACGATGTCTTCCGCTCCAAGCAACCGGTCCCGGGGACGGAGCCCGTGCGCGCGCTCGCCGATCCGATGGGCGACCCGCGCGGCCGACCGCCGATCGTCGTCGACGAGACCGTGGCGCGCGACGTGCCGCTGCTCGCGCAGATTGGCATCTCGGCGCCGCCTCCGCCGCGCGCGGACGGCCAGAGCCCGCTTCGCATCGATTGGGAGTTGCTCCCGGAGGGGGGCGGAGAGACGCTCGCGCCGGACGTGCAGTATCGCCGGCTCGAACTCAAGCCGGACGGCGCCTGGCTCGACGTGGTTGCGCAACTCGACCTGACGAGTGTGCCGGCGGGGCGCTACTCGCTGCGCGTCTCGGCTGCCGAGATCGACAGCGCGAACTTCGCTCATGCGGAGGTACCGTTGGTGGTGCGCTAGTCGCGCGCGGTTTGCGGCCCCGGCGACGGCGGGGGCGCAACCCGTAGCGGGACTGCGCGGGGACTGTCACCTGCTCTCGGAGAGGCGACGAGGCACGAAAGCAGCAGGTGACTGTCCCCAAGAGGAAGCACGAAGGAAGAGGAACGACATCTCCCCATCGGGTAGAGATGCGGTCCTTCGGCCCGGGATCGACCCGGGACGGTCGACTTCT
>NPIF01007259.1_pt1 | contig 18736 bp, 16 predicted proteins | sample 8637461 | NCBI WGS metagenome assembly NPIF01 (sample SAMN07420641, study PRJNA396082) | bioreactor metagenome | isolation source: sample BR12 brine-fed electro-methanogenic bioreactor BR | place: Japan: Kochi | collected 2016-12-09
GGCGAAGCGCGTCGCGACGCTCGCCAAGAAATTTGACCCCGATTGCTTCATCGTGATTGACGACGTGCGGCCGATGACGCCCATGCTCCGCAACGGCCACAGCACTACACCCGGCTATCGTTTGATCACGAAACGAAAATAGCCGGCTTCGCAGAAAACCAGGGCCGCGCAGAAGGCGACTCGATTGAGTTCGATTGAACTTGCCTACACACCCTTGGCCTTGAGCGTGTCGATCGCGCGGTGGATCTCCTCGCGCACCGCGAAGTCCGCCTCGTAATCCAGTGCCTCTTCAAGTATCGAAACGTCCGCGGTTGCACCGACCCGCGCCAGCGACTTCACCGCCGCAATCCGCACCGCGTCCGAATCGTCGTGGATGATCAGCTTGCCCAGCCGCTCCGCGATCGTCACCACCGCGTAATGCTCGGGCGGAATGCACACGGCGATCGCCTCGCACGCCCGGCTGCGAACCTTCGCACTCTTGTCCTCCAGCGCGATCAGCAGCAGCTCGACGCTCGTCGCCGGACTCCGCCGCGCCGCCAGCCCCGCCAGCGCCAACTCGCGCACCTGCGGCGACTCATCCCGCACCGCCCGCTGCACGATCGTCAAGTCGTCCGGCTTGTCGCCGAATGCGAGCGCGAACACCGCCCGGCTGCGAAGGCCGTCATCCGTGCTCCGTGCGAACTTCTCCAGCTTGCGGTGGTACTCTCGCGCCAGGCCCGCCAGCGCGCTCTCGGACGCCTCCATGATGTCGTACTCGGCGTTCTGCGCCGCCGCCTCATGAGCAAGCACCGCCTTCACCAGCGCGTCTTTGAGCGCCTTGTCCGACAGCCGCACCTCGCCCTGTCCCGGCGATCGCGCCCGGCTTTCCAGTTCCTCCACTGCGGGCAGCCACATCGAATTGGGCCAGCGCCGCCGGAACTCCTGACAGATCTGCCGCGCCTCCTTCGGAAACCGCTGCCGATGCTTGTCCAGCGCCAGCGAGAAGACGGTCATCTGGTCCTTGACGAGGTCGCACTGCTCCTCGTTGAGCATCCGCTTGTCCTGCAACGCGACGTTGAGCTTGAGCTTGTAGGCGTCAGGCTCCGTCGGCCGCCTGCGCTCATAGAACGCCTGCGCCTCCATCTTCAACAGTGTGCGATCCATCCGCAGCCAGTAGAGGATCGCCTGAGCCTTGTCGAACGTGTATTCGGCCGCCAGCCCGCCGGTGAATTCGCCTTCGATGTACATCGTCAGCCGCGCGGTCACGTCCCCTTCGATCCGCACGAGATCGACGAACTCGAGCGCCTGCTTGCCTTTGAATCCCGGGATCTCGAACGTGCGCTCCCAGCGATGCCCGGCATCGATCCGCTGCCGCGGCCAGTGCGGGTAATCAAGCAATGTCTGCAGCACGACCCGCTCGACGATGTCCGTCAGCGGCACCTGCGCCGCGCCGTCGCTCGGCGTCAGCGTCGCGCTGTGCAGCCGGGTCGATCCCTTTGACAGGCCATAATCCGTCGGGGCGGGATTCGGCTTGATCCGCTTGCCGTCGCGCTTGACGCCGATCACGGCGGCGGGCCGGTCCACCATCATCTGGTAGACCATCATCTTGCCGGGCGCGGTCTCATCGATATTGCACTGAAGCCACGTCGCGATCTGGCCGTACTTGAGAATCTCGGTGTCGCCGCCGCGCTGGCCGGTTCTGGTGACGACCCGCTTGATGCGATGGCGCGTCAGGTGCCCCGGCAGCAGGTTGTTGCGGAAGCGCATCTCCTGCTTGTCCTGCCCCAGCGCAGGCGTCGAGAAGGCGAGGACCGCCGCAACAGCAGCCAGCATCATGCTTCGGGGGGATGGCACAACGTAACTCCGGGCAGGGCTCGCCGATCGGGGGCTGACGGAGCATCGGCATATAACGCGGGCACGCACGATTCGCGTTCGTGCGTAGGTCCGCTGTCAATGCTGGCAGGTCGCGCGCGGATTCGGGCGCGGAATCGACCCCGCCCCGTTTCGATCGCTCTCTATTATACGCAATTGGATTGCGATTCGACCTATTTTGCCGTCTTGCGTGCCTTCGGAAGTTCTTCCTCGTCGTCCGGCGGAATCCACGGCTTCACCAGCGGACTGCGCATCGGCATCCGCCGAAGCATGAGCAGCCACGCCACGCCGGCGAGAAAAGTGCAAACGCTGATTCCCTGAGAAATCGTCAGCCCCGCCGTATCGAGCGGATTATCCTGCCGTATCAGTTCGAGGAAGATACGCGAAATCGAGTAGAGAATGAGGAACCACCCGATGACGGTGCCGTGCCGCTTGCGGATGTAGAAGATAACCGTCAGCAGCCAGCAGATGATGAACCCGTTAATGACGGCGTAGAGCTGTGACGGATGTACAGGCCGCGAGCGATAGTGCGACGCCAGTTCGAGCAACTGCTTCGGCGTGACGCCGAACGTGACACACTGTTTGAACGCCTGGCCCTCCAGTGTGTTCTGATACCTGACGAACCTGGCATCCAGTTCGTTGAACGCCGCCCTCAGCTTCGAGACTTCCCCGGCGGCGGCGCCCTGACCCTCTGCCGCCTGATAGGCCCGCCAGGCCGCGATGCGTTGATCGTTCAGCTTCTGAAACTCCGCGAAATCCTCGTTGTGCTCGACCGCGGCCTCTATGAACTCGCGCGGCAGCGGCGCGCTCATCTCGTTGTCCTGGATGTAGATGAGCTCTTTCGGCAGCGTGATCTGACCGTAGCGGTACTGCTGCGCCATCGCCGGGCTGCCATAGGGAAACGTCACCGCCCATGGCAGCGCCGCCTTGTGCAGTCCGTGATCGTGGTTGGGATCGGTACACGGCGCCCCCCAGCAGCAGCCGTTGAGAAAGCACCCGATTCGCGTGATCGCCAACCCCCACGCCAGCGATGGCATCGTGATGTCGAGATACCAGCGCGGCGACGCTTTCGCGATATACAACAGGTAGATCGCCACCGCCGGGATCACCAGAAGCGGCCCGCCCCAGAACTCCAGCCCGCCGGCGCGGATATCAATGATCGAGAACAACGGGTTCGGCTGATTGGCGAAGTTGGTATCCCAGTAGTGAATCACGAACATGAGCCGCGCGCCGAGAACGCCGAAGATCAGCGAGATGAACCCGACGTTCAGCACGACGTCCGGATCGGCCTGCGACTTGTACGCCCGGCGGCAGGCGAGGTAGATGCCCGACAGAAACGCGATCGTCATCATGACGCCGTAGCTCTTGATGTCCGCGAGCCAGTCGGGCAGGAACGGCAACTTGAACATGGTCGGGTACATAACGTGCTCTCAGCAATCCGGCGCGGCGATGAGCGCGCCGGCCTGGGTTGTATCACAAACCCGCCGCGGGCGGCCTCGGCCGCGACGAGGGCGGCATCCTACGCACTGCCGCGCGAAAGGTCCACGATGAGGTTGTCGATCAGCCGCACCCCGCCGATTCTGACTGCCCCGGCGACAAGGGCTTGTTCCGCATCGTGCCTGAGCGGCTCCAGCGTCTCGGGATCGACGATGTTCAGATAGTCGATACCCACATTGACGCCCGCGATCTCCGTCATCGTTCGCCGCATCGCCGCAATGATCGCGCCTGTCACCCGCTCGCCCGCCGCCAGTCGATCGCGCCCCTGGCACAGTGCCTTGTAGAGACACAGCGCCCGCTCNNTGCGTTGCGGCTCGACATCGCCAGCCCGTCCTCCTCGCGCACCAGCGGGCAGACCTTCACGTCCACCGGCATACAAAGATCGGCGACCATCCGCCGGATGATGAGCGCCTGCTGCGCGTCCTTCTGACCGAAGTACGCCCGATCCGGTCGCACGATGTTGAACAGCTTCGCAACGATCGTGCAGACGCCTTCAAAATGGCCCGGCCGGTGCTCGCCGCACATCGTCCGCGCCAGCCGCCCCGGCACGACCTGCGTCTGGTCACCCGGCGGATACATTTCGTCGTTGCTTGGGAAGAAGATCGCCTCGACACCCGCGTAGCGGCATGCCTCGCGATCGGCTTCGAAGGTGCGCGGATACTTGCCAAAGTCCTCGTTGGGGCCGAACTGGGTCGGGTTGACGTAGATGCTCACGACGACAAAGTCGCCGGCCGCTCTGGAGGCTTCAATGAGGCTGATGTGCCCGGCGTGCAGCGCTCCCATCGTCGGGACGAATCCAATCGTGCGGCCCGCGGCCCTGGCCTCATCCACGATCTGCCGGATGTCCGCGATGGTCTCACACACGCGCGGCAGGCTGCGATCTGACTCGGGAGTCCTGTTCATACCGCTCTTTTTGTATCACTGTTTGTGCGAAGATGCCAGCCGCGCCGCGATCGGCACCAGGCGCAAGCCCTCGTCACGCCCGCCCGACAATGGTACGCTGCTGCGTCATGTCGCGGATGAGTTCATCATGACGATCGAGGAGTTCCACAATGGCGACCGACACCGCTAAACCCAACGATCCGAGCCTGGGTATCCGTTTCTTCCTCGCGTTTGAGGCCTTCATGCGCCTGTTCATGTGGCAGATCGCACTTTACGTCACGATCAGGCTCTTCACGTCGCGTGGATACTGGCCCGAGGGCTCGCCCTTCACCGGCAGCACCGACGTCATGTGGGCGTGGGCTGAGCGGATCGCATGGGCCGTCTTCGTGTTTAACGTCGTGTTCCTCCTCGAACTGCTCATTCTGCGCCTGGTCATCCCGACGCCGAAGGAGGGCGAGTACGACACGACCCAGCGCAAGATACCCGCGAGCCTGATCTGGTACTCGCTCATCTCCATCATCACGCGGGCCCGGTTCGATCCCCCCGCCCCCGCGTTCCTCGTGTTTCATCTATCCAATCTGCCGGGCGTCAGCTGGTTCGTCAGCCGCATCATGGGGCCGAAGTCGAAGTCCTGCCTCGTGCTCAACCCCATGATCCCCGACCCCGACCTGACCGAGTTCGGCCGCAACGTCATCGTCGGCAATATGACCTCGATCATTGCTCACACGCAGATACACGGGCACGTCGCGATCAAGAAGACGATCGTCGAGGACGACGTTATGATCGGCGCACACTCGCTGATCTACAGCGGCTGCCACATCAGGAAGGGCGCCATCGTTTACGGCGGCTCGATCGTGCGGCCCAACACCGTGATCGGCGAGTACGAAGCCTGGGCGGGCGTGCCGGCGCGGAAAATCAAGGATCTGCGTCCCTATACTGCAGCGAAGAACGAGGACGAGGGAACGCCGGCAGCCATTCAGGCCGAGGCGGAAGAAGCGGCGGCCGGCGGCGATAAGGAGGACAATGCCTGAGCCGAACCGCAGCCGCTCGGCGACTGCCGTCTGGAAAGAGGTCGAATCCCGGCGTACCATGGGGGCATCCATGTCAGAGACCGCATTCATTTTGATTGTGGAAGACGAGCGTTCGCACGGTGAGGCCGTCAAGGAAGGCATCGAACGCACGGGGCACGCGTGTTATCTCGTCGAGTCGGGCCGCGACGCCATCGCGTCGATCAAAGTCCGCGCCCCGCACGTGGTCGTGACGGACTATCGCCTGGGCGGCGAGATGAACGGCCTCGAAGTGCTGATGGAGGCCAAGCGGATCAGTCCATGGACGCAGGGCATCCTCATCACAGCCCACGGCGACGAGAAGCTCGCCCGCGACGCCATCATCGAAGGCGGCGCGTTTGACTACCTGACCAAGCCGCTCGATCTCGAACACCTGCGCGACACCACCAACAGGGCCGCCCGCAAGGCCATCGCCGATCGCGAAAACGCCCTGATGCGCGAGCAATTGAAGGAAGCCGTCTCGTTTGAGGGAATCATCGCATCCAGCGGCGCGATGAAGAGCGTTCTCGATCGCGTACGGCGGCTCGCCAAAACAAAACTCACCGTGCTCATCTACGGCGAATCCGGCACCGGCAAGGAACTCATCGCGCAGGCGATCCACAAGAACTCGGACCGCCGCAATCGCGCCTGGCTGCCGATCAACTGCGCCGGCATCTCCGAGGGCATCCTCGAATCGGAACTGTTCGGCCACATGAAAGGCGCGTTCACCAACGCCCACACCGACCGCAAAGGTATCTTCGAAGAGGCCGACGGCGGCACGGTGTTTCTCGACGAAATCGGCGACATGCCGATCAACATGCAGGCGAAACTGCTCCGCGTGCTTGAAAACGGCGAGATCACCCGCGTCGGCTCAAACAAGCCGATCCGCGTGGACGTGCGTGTCGTGGCAGCGACGAATCGCGATCTCAAGGAAGCCGTGGCGAAGAAGGAGTTTCGCGAGGATCTCTTCTTCCGCATCAACCAGGCCGACATCAACCTGCTGCCGCTCCGAGATCGGCGCGAGGACATCGCCCCACTGGTGCAGCACTTCATCGATCAGGCCAACAAGCTGCACGGCAAGAACGTCGAGGGCGTCACGCCGGAGGCGATGCGAGCCCTGCACAACTATCGCTGGCCCGGCAACATCCGCGAATTGCAGAACGTCGTGAACCAGCTCGTCGTGTTCTGCGAGGACAAGACGATCGGCGTCGAGGATCTGTCGGCCACCCCGCCGATCAGCACCACGACCGACATCGTGCCGATGGCGCCGAGGGCCATGAACGTGACACTCGAAGAACTGACCAAAATGGCGATCCAGCACGCCCTGGCCCAGAATCACGGCAATCGCGAAAAGGCCGCCAAACAGCTCGGCATCGGGGCGAGAACGCTGTACCGCAAGATCAAGGAATTCGGCCTTTCATAAGATCGCGACGGCGGCCCGCCTTCGCCCGGAAGAACCTCGTCATGCCGAAGTGGACCGATGCAGACCGCGAGTTCATGCAACTCGCTCTTGAACTGGCCGCAAATGGGCAGGGCCGTGTCGAACCCAATCCGATGGTCGGCTGCGTCATCGTCAGGAACAACCGCATCATCGGCCGCGGTTATCACCACAAGTTCGGCGGGCCTCATGCCGAACGCGACGCCCTGCGCGGACTGGGCAAAAAGGCCCGCGGCGCTACGGTCTACGTCACGCTCGAACCCTGCAACCATACCGGCAAGACACCGCCCTGCACCGACGCGCTGATTGAATCGCAGGTCGCACGCGTCGTCGTCGCCATGAAAGACCCCAATCCGATCGTCGCCGGCAAGGGCCTGCGCAATCTGCGATCGCACGGCATCCGCGTCGAGGTCGGCCTGTTGCGGAAGGAAGCGGAGTCGCTCAACGCGCCGTTCATTGTCTATCACACCCTGCACAGACCCTACGTCATCCTGAAATGGGCGCAGTCGGTTGACGGTAAGATCGCGACACGCACCGGCGACTCGCAGTGGATCACATCCGCGCAGAGCCGCCGTGCGGCGCACGCCATCCGCGCCCGCTGCGACGCCGTTATTGTCGGCGTCCGCACCGTCATCGCCGACGACCCCGACCTGACCGCCCGCCTGGCGAAACCGCGGCGCGTCGCCGCCCGCATAGTCCTCGACCCGTTCTTGCGGACGCCGCGCTCGGCGCGCGTCGTGAAAACAGCGAGGCAATCGCCGACGATGATCGTCACCAGCGCTCGCGCGTCAGTCGCAACACGACGAAAAGTCGCGGCACTGGAGAAGGCGGGATGCGAAATGCTGCACGTTCGCGGCGACGGGTCCGGTATTATTCCGGAGCAACTGCTCTCCTGTCTTCACGAGCGCGGCATGACCAACCTGATGGTGGAAGGCGGCGGCAAAATTCTCGGTGCATTCGCGGATGCGGGCCTCATCGACGAGGCATTCATCTTCGTCGCCCCCAACCTCATCGGCGGTGAGGACGCACCAGGGCCCCTGCGACACGTCGGACCGAAACGCATGTCCGAAATCCTGAAACCGACCCGCATCGAGATCGCGCATCACGGGCCGGATATCTGCTACAATTTGAAGTTCCGCCCGTGAGCCGTCTCGCGGGCGATCGCACATATCCGCCGCGCACGGCTCGCGCGGCGAGACGCGATGTGCGGCAGACCGCATGCGCCTTCGACGTCGTTGAACCGACTCCAGAACGGGAGTTCCGCATGATCCGCTTCATGAAAGTACCTGTCCTGATCGCCGCCGGCCTGTTCATCACCACTGCCGCCGCGGCCGAACCCAACCCCAGAGAGATTCTCGAAAAGGCGACGCAGGCGGCGTCGCGGCTTCAGACGATCTCATACAAGGCCTCGTTCAAGGGCAGCGATGACCTCGCACGAATCGCGCCGACCATCAAGGCGGAACTCAAAGCCCGGCGCGGCGCGAATAAAGGAAAAGATCTCATCGCCATCAAGGGCACGATCGCCGGCGCCGGTTCCCCGACCGATGAGCCATTCGAATTCGTCTGCGACGGCGAGCAGTTCTTCGATCTCAGTCCGACGAAGAAAGCGATCACAGTCGCCGATCTTTCCACGACGCCGCTGAGCCGCTACCGAGCATCACCGATCTTTCCCACGCGCTATTTCGACGACGCGCCCTACAAGCCGGAACTGCTGGGCGCAACGCTCGAATACATCGGCATCGAGGACTCGGACGGCGTCCCCTGCCACGTCATTGAAGCAGGCTACGGCGGCGGCCGACTCGGCACGGGGCGGCTCTGGATCGGCCAAGATGACCTTCTGCTGCGAAAGCTGGAGCGAGAGATGGTCTTCGCCATGCGGGCCGGGCAGACCAGGAAGACCGGCAAGCTGATGCTCTCGATCAGGAATCTGAAGGCCGACCCGACGATTCCTGAAGGCACCTTCAAGCTCGAAGCCCCCGCCGGCTATCGGATCAGCGAGGCGAAGCCGGCAGGCCGCACGAGCGGCGGCCTCCTGGAAGTCGGCACCGACGCGCCGACTTTCGAACTCCCCCGGGCGGACGGCGAGACAATCTCGCTCGAGAGTCTCCGCGGCAAGTACGTCGTGCTCGACTTCTGGGCGACATGGTGCGGCCCGTGCAAGCGGGCCATGCCGGAGCTCCAGAAACTACACGAACACTTCAAGGATGAGCCCGTCGCGGTCTTCGGCGTCAACTGTCGCGAACGCAGCCGCGATCCGATGGCCTACATCAAGTCCATGGGGTACACCTATCCGCAACTGCTCAAAGGCGACGGCGTCGCCAACGACTACAAAGTCAACGGAATCCCCTGCATTTACGTCATCGATCCCAAAGGCAAGATCTGCTTCGCCTTTGCCGGATTTCACCCGAAAATGGAATCGATGATCACCCAGTTGATCGAAAATGGCATGAAGGAGCACCAGCAGGGCGACCAGACGGCCCGCGGCCCCGATGCCGCGCCAGCGGACCGATAAAACGCATAATCGAACAGATCTGCAATGGGAATCCCGGCCGCTCGCTGGCGGCCGACCAGCTCAACAGACAGAATACTCCGTTTAATGACCCCGTTAGACTTGGATGAGACCAGGCTGCTTGTTCCCTGCGCCCACCTGCCTGGCAGGCGGCAGCAATGCGACGGCGGCCGTGGCCAACCCGAACGGACTCAGGAGTAGCGACAGTGACATACACACGGTCGATTATGGGCGCACTCGTCTTCCTCCTCGCGGCGTCCTCCGGCGCGCTCGCCGACACCGAGGAAGAGATTCTCGCGATCCTCAAGAAGGCGGACGCCGCCACCCGCGCCGTCAAGAGCGTCTCCTATCACGGCGAATATTTCGGCTTCGGCATGTACGAGCCTCGGCTTCCGCACATCTCAGGTGAGTTGAAGGTGAAAGAGGGGCGACAGAGCATCCTCGGAGCCCTCCTCGGCAAGCACGACAAAACCGGCCATCCCCGACTGTGGGCGGAAGGCACCTTCGTGGCGCCGGGCCAGGACGATGCCGACGGCGTCGGGTTTACCATCTCAACCGACGGCAGCAAGGTCTATCGCATCAACAGGGAATCGCGCTCGTTTCTCAGCACCAAACTCTCCGTCGGGAGCCGCGTGATCGACGTGGCTCAACGCCTGTACATGCTCGAGTTCCTGCACCCGACGCCGTTCAACGACGAAATCAACGCGTTGGAAAAGAAGTACGAAGGCAAAAAGACGATCGGCGACGTCGAATGCCACGTCATCCACGTGAAGTATCTGAACAACTCGCTGTCGCGATGGTTCTTCGGTGTGGACGACTACCTGCCGCGTCGCGTCGATCGCATTCTTGGACAAACGGAGGACGGTGAATTCGGCTACACGCTCCAGATCCGCGACCTCGTCGTCAGCCCCAAACTCGACAACGCGATTTTCACGATGGAAGTGCCCGAGGGTTACGAGATCGAGGAATTCGTCGAGCCCAGCACCGACAAGGCCTCGAGCATGCTGCTGTCAGCCGGCACGCCTGCACCGGACTGGACGCTCAGCAACCCGCAGGGACAGGAGGTCAGCCTCAAGGATCTTCGCGGCAAGGTCGTCGTGATGGATTTCTGGGCGACGTGGTGCGCGCCGTGCAAGCAATCGATGCCGCAGATTCAGAAGCTGCACGAGGAATTCGCCGACGAGCCGGTCCGCTTCATCGGCGTCAACCTCTGGGAAAACGGCGACCCGGCCGCCTACATGAAAGACAACAACTACACCTACGAACTCCTGCTCAAGGCGGACAAGATCGCCGAGTCGTACCGCGTTGTCAGCATTCCCACTTTCTACGTCATCGACCAGAAGGGCAGGATCGCATACGCGTCGCTGGGATACACCCCCGACAAAGACAAGAAGATCGCCGACGTCATCAGGAAATGCCTGAGCAAGGCGGACTGAGCGCGACTCATCGTATCGATTCCGCCTCATCAGCGGGCTGCGACGTGACTGGTTGCGCCTCGATCTCAGGCGGCGACCGCAACTTCTCCCACACCTGAAACTCGAGCAGAATGGGTTCGGCCGAATCCCCCTCCGTCAGGATGCACCGAACGCCCCCCGGCAGGAACATCGGACCGCTCAGCGCCGCCGACAGATACTGCCCCGCCGGATCACGCTTGAACGGCAATCGCGGCGGCGGTCCCTCCGCCCGATCCGAACGAAACGGCATGACCACGCCCGCCAGATCGCCGATCGGCCTTACTTCCAACCCTGTCGTTGTTCGATACAGGCGCAGTTCGTTCGGCGCAACCAGCACCAGTTCCGCCAGCTCGCCCTTCGCGTTCAACGTCGTCACCGGCCCGCCGTGCAGTCCCATTACACCGACGCCCGGCACATGATCGCCGCGTGCTTCGATCAGTCGCGCGCCGCATCGCGGACAGCGCTCGCCGGCCCGACGCGACTCCACGGCCAGGCACAACGCCGGGCACGCATAACGCCGCGGCAGCGCCGACGTGGCTCCAGTCGCTACGGCGGGAAAATCGAAGATCACCCGACGACGATCCTGCCCGTCGCCCATCGTCAGATCCGCCTTGAACGACTCAACGCTCATCCACTCATCGGATGCTTCAGCCCGAAACCGCGACGACCGGCCCTCGGGATCAGCCGGCAGCGGCATCGCCTTCAGTGTCAGCCTCGCCCTGTGCAGCTTCGCGTCGTTCGCATCGCTGATCGTCACCTCCAGCGCGTCGTCCGCGATCGGCCGCGGCGTGTAACGATCCGGCATCAGACAATACAGATAGAACGCCCCCTCAGGCATTGCATACAGCATCTCGATCGGCGTCGTTGGGGATGGCGTGATGCGACCTCGCTCACTCGGCGGCCGATAGATGCCGTCGTCCTCGACGACCCAACGCGACGGATGTGTTGTGTAGTAATGCTCCCGCCCGAACGCGAACACCTCGCGCCGCCCCTGATAATCGATCAGCGCCAGGCAACCCGGCGGCGGCGACAGTTCGTCCAGCAGATCCGACAGGATGACGACCTCCATGCCCGGCGGATAGTCGCGCACGCGGAACGTCGCACGAAGATACCGCCGCGAAGTCGTCCCCCGGCGCTGCGAGTCCAGATCCGTCACGACAAGGCGTTGAATCCGCCCCTCCCACATGATGCGAAAATGCGCGTTGATGTAGCCCATCAGCCGGGGCCGCACGCGATCCAGCTCCTCGCGTGAAAACTCCACGTCGCCGTCCGTGTCGATCGGCACGAGCGTCTCGATGGCATCCGCCGCGAGCAGGACTTCGCCCGTCACCTCCGGCGCCTGGATGCGCACCTCGGCCAGCGCCGTCCATGGCACCGACATACCCTGTGCCATGGCGACGGCACTCATTCCGAACGTCGCCCACGCCGCAAGACACGCGATCGCCAGCCATTGCTTTAACATGGCGTCTCGCTCCATCACCCCACCGTAAGCAAGTCCAGCACATTCCGATACTTCGCCAGCAGCAACGAACGCAGCACTCGATTCTCCGGTCGCCCCAAGCGCGGATCGTCGCGAATCATCTCCTCCGCGTCCTGCTGCGCCATTCGCAGCAGATCCTGATCGTTGATCAGATTCGCAACTCGGAGCTCCGGCAGACCATGCTGCCGCGTGCCGAGCATCTCGCCCGGGCCGCGCAGACGCCGATCGGCCTCGGCAATGCTACAACCGTCCGTCGTCTCGGCGAGCACGCTGAGCCGCTCGTTTTCCTCCACCACGGGCGAGTCAGACATGAGAAAGCAGTGACCATGGCGTTTGCCGCGACCGACGCGGCCGCGCAACTGGTGCAACTGCGACAGCCCGTACCGTTCCGCGTGCTCAATCACTATGCACGTCGCGTTCGGCACGTCGATGCCGACTTCAATCACTGTCGTCGCGACCAGCACATCCAATTCGCCCTGCGCAAAGGCACGCATAACGCCGTCGCGCTCGTCGCTCTTGAGCCGCCCGTGGACCAGCCCCACACGCTTCCCCGGGAAGATCGACTCGCTCAGCCGCTTGTACTCCGTCGTTGCCGCCTTCATTTCCAGCTTGTCGGATTCGTCGACCAGCGGGTAGACAACATACGCCTGCTCGCCCTTTTCCAGATGCGCTGAAACCTGTCGCCACGCCGCGGATTGATCGTCCGGTCCGACGACACACGTTGTAATGCCCGTTCGGCCCGGCGGCAGTTCCTCAATCGTCGTCACATCGAGATCGCCGAAGACCGTCATTGCGAGCGTGCGCGGGATCGGCGTTGCCGTCATGACGAGATAGTGCGGCGCGAGCCCCTTGCTGCGGATCGTCGCCCGCTGCCGCACACCGAACCGGTGCTGCTCGTCGACAATCACGAGTCCGAGCTGATCGAATCGCACGTCGCCCTGAATCAACGCGTGGGTGCCGATGACGATGTCGATCTCGCCCGCCTCGATCTGCTTCAGCAGTTTTCGCCGCTCGGCCGCGCCCAGCCGCCCCACCAGCAACGCGATTCGCACGCGGCTGCCATCGAGGTACTTCTCAATTGATCGATAGTGCTGCTCGGCCAGCAACTCCGTCGGGGCCATGATCGCCGCCTGCCGGCCGTTGGCGACCGCTGTCAATGTTGCATAGAGCGCGACCACCGTCTTGCCGCAGCCGACGTCGCCTTGCAGCAGGCGATTCATCGGCACGTCGCGCTGCATGTCTTCCGCGATGATCCGCGCCGCCCGACTCTGACCGTTCGTCAGTTCGAACGGAAACCGCGCCCGAATCCGCTTGTCGATTTCCTCCGTCAGCCTGAGCGGCTGCGCCTTCGCCCCCTCGCGATGCGCCCGGCGCGCGATGAACACCGCCAGTTGCAGCAGCAGCAGTTCGTCATACGCCAACCGCCGCCGGGCTTTCTCGACGTCCGCCTCCACCTCGGGCCGATGCACCACCGACATCGCCCACTGCCGCGGCGGCAGATCGCGCTGCCGCAGGCGCTCCTCAGGATGACACTCGCTGACCAGCGGCAGCATCCGATCGAGATTTTCACGAATGATCCGGCTGATCGCGCTGCTCGGCATCTCCGCCGTTGCCGGATACACGCCCTCAAACTTCGGCGGCGCGGTATTGTCAACCGGTTCGGCGTCACGCCCCAGCCGCTCGATCCGCGGATTGACGAGTTGCGCAAGATCGCGATAGACGCCGACACGCCNNGCCGATCGCGCATCCAGCCCGCGTTGAACCACGTCAACTCACAACTGCCGGTGTTGTCGATCAGCTTCGCGCGAATCGTGGCCCCACGACGGCCGAAACTCCCCGAGATCGAGCGGATCTCGCCCACGATCGTCGCGATCATGCCCTCCTGGAGATCCTCGATCGTGCTCGGCTGATGGCGTTCATGACGATGCGGCAGATACTCGAGCAGGTCGCAGACATTGGAGACGCCCAGCCGGCCGAGCTGCTTTGCGCGGCGGGGACCGACGCCGGGCAGGTATTGAACCTCGGTGTCGAGCGACAATCGCGACCGGACCGACTCGTTCATGGAATGATCAGCTTCATCCCCACCGGCAGATCGTTGGGGTCCGTCAGGCGCTTCCGGTTCGCCATCAATATCTTCTGATAGTGGCGGCCGTGGCCGTAATACTTCTCCGCCAGACTGTAAAGCGTGTCGCCCGGTTGCACGACGTGAATCCTGCCGGGCAGATCACTCAAGTCGGCATCCGGCAATTCGCCTCGATCGGCGACGGGTTTCGCATCCGCGGCGGCCGGCTTCGGGTCGGGCTCCGTCTTCGGTGCCGGTTCATCGGGCGGCGGAGCGCAACTCGCCGCGAGCAGCAATGCAACCACCGACGAGACGACGAAACTCGTGGTGCCGGATCTTCTCAGCCTCATTCTGAATCGCCCTGTCATGCTCACCCGGCTCGTCGGATCACATCGCAGCATACTGCCGTTTCTGGTGTATCTTCCGATTCTCGCCCGATGCGACGGCAACGTCAAACGCAGCAGCGTATCGACTTCGAACCGTCCCGCGGCCGCGTTTGACCGATCATGCGCAGGCCGGGACAATGCCCGCTCGACATCAGACCCCGGCGGCGGTGAAACCCGCCGCGCGCCCAGCACTCGGAGAACACAATGCCCCTGCTCGTGACCGGAACCATCGGATTGGACATCCTCGAAACGCCCAGCGCCAAAGTCGAAAACGTCATCGGCGGGTCTGCGGCCCACTTTTCATTTGCGGCATCCGTCCTCGCGCCGGTACGACTTGTGGCTGTCGTTGGTGACGACTTCCCGGAGGAGTTCCAGAGCCTGTTCACCGGGCGTTCCATCGACGTTCTGGGGCTCGAAATCCGCAAAGGCTCGAAGACGTTCCGCTGGCACGGGAAGTACTTCGAGGACATGAACCTGCGCGAGAGTATCCGCACCGACCTCAACGTCATCGCCGAAGCGCCGCCGATCATTCCGGATTCGTTCCGCGATTCCGAGTTCATCTTCCTCGCCAACACGCACCCGGCGATTCAACGCGGTTTCGTCGAGCAGTTGACGAAGCCGAAACTCGTCGTCTGCGACACAATGGACCTGTGGATCGGCGAGTTCCGCGACGAGCTGGTCAAGACGCTCGCCGTCGTCGACGGCATCGTGCTCAACGACAGCGAAGCGAAGATGCTGACCGGCAGCACCAACATGATCCTCGCGGCCCGCGACATTCTGAAAATGGGGCCGCGATTCGTCGTCGTGAAGAAGGGGGAGCACGGCGCGATGCTTGTCACGAATGACACAGTCTTCGTGCTGCCCGCCTATCCATCCACGAAGGTCGTCGATCCGACCGGCGCCGGCGACAGTTTCGGCGGCGGCATGATGGCGTGGCTCGCTTCGCAGAAACGCACTGACACCGAAGCGCTGAAAGCGGGGCTGGCACACGGCACAATCATTGCGTCGTTCATCATTGAGGACTTTTCGCTCAACGCGCTGAAAAAGATCGACAAGGCCGCTGTCGAGAAACGACTAGCCGAGTTCAAGGCAATGATGGCCTTCGAGTGATCGCGCGTCGCGGCTGCTGCTGACGCTCCGCCCCTTAAAATCCGGTGTCCTCGGACACGTCGGAACTCAACGCCATGCTTTGCAGCGAGGCAGGCTGCCGCAAAGACATGCGATCGACGCCGTGCGTCGATGGCGTGCCGCTTTCCGCGTCGACGGGCAGGTTATCCCCTTCGCTGAGCCGCTCGGCGACTCTGCGCGTCATTGCGTCGAGATCAACCTTCTCCGGCAGGAACGGGCTGAAGAACTCGGCGACATCTTCAAACTCCTGCCGGGCCTGCTCCATCAGCCGCCGCGAGTCGATCTTCAGACCGAAGGTCCCGTGCGGCATCCGCGGCACGGCCGGATCGGCCCAGCGTTCATCGCGCGCAACGCGCGTGCCGGGTTCCGCCGTCGTTTTTGCGAGGGACGGTGAACACGCGCTTCCCGAAGTGGGTGAGCGCCGCGCGTCACCGTTTTCGCAATCCAGCGGCAACGCACCGACAAAGTAAGCAATCTGCCAGAGGCGCAGGGCATCCTGCTCGGTTCGCGCCATCGGCGGCCGCGTGTGGTGGCGACCGATGGCCTCGGCCACGATCGCCGGCGCCTGCCAGCGCTCGAGCACGCGAAGCACGGCGTGTATGTGGTTGAATCCCAACTCCTGCGATTCGAGCACGGCTAGTCGCAGGCCATNNACCCGGGCGTCGCCGCGCAGGCGGGCGTGCGCGTCGGCACAGCCCGACGCCAGAACCGGCAGGGCGCCGTCCTGAAGAATGCCGACGAGAAACGCCATGCAAGACAGGTTGCGCGTCACATTCATCGCCAATGCCCGGGCGATGCAACCGCGATAGACGGCGGTTTGCCAATGCGCTCGTGCAACAAAATCCGGGACCGGTTTGCGCATGGCCCGCTCAATGAACAGCCGTGCGATGGCGACGCCGCGGGCCCGGCCCGCACCGAGTCGGACAGTCGCCGCCTCGGCATTGGTGACGGCGATACCCGCACCATGCTGAACGCGGTTGGCGAGCCTGATCAGGCTGCTCGTGAGGCTGTCGTCGTCAGCGATAATCCCGGCGGTTGCGGCAAGGTGGCCGGCCGTGTTGCCGCATAGCCGGAACAAAGCGGACGCCGTTGCGGACGCATGTGCGAGAGGATGGACCGCCACCGCGGCCATCAATCGTGCGGCCTGTTCGTTATCGCCCGTGGGAAATGCGACGTTCTGCGGCATGGCCTCGCCCCCCTTTTTGTCGCTGTGAGTCGGCCCGGATGCGGAGTCAGCCCAGGTCGGCCTGAACGCCCTCGATCACCTGGATTGCATCGGCGACTTCGAACGGCCGCTGAAGCGCCGCGTCAAAGCCTTGTTCGCGCAGAGTCGCCTCCTCGCCGTCACGCAACGGGCCGGTGATCGCAACGAGGCGCGCCGTCGCGAGATCAGGGAGATTCCGTATGCCCCGCAGCGACTCCCGGCCGGACAGACCGGGCACGTTCACGTCCATCATGAGGATATGGGGCTTGAACGACTCGGCGATGCTGCCGCATTCGAAAGCGGTGCGCGCGGTGCGGACCTCATATCCGGCCTCGCGGGCGAGCGCGCTCGACAAAAGTTCGGCGACGTCATAGTTGCCTTCGGCGACCAGCACTCTGGTGACGCCCGTATCGAGCCCGTTCAAGGGCATGCCGTGCGCACGCATGAACCGGATGAGCTGCTGGAGCGGGATGCGGCGATCCTTGCTGCCGGGAATGCGATAGCCGCGCAACTTACCGCTGTCGAACCACTTGGAAACGGTTCGCGGAGCCACGTTGCAGATCTTGGCAACCTCTCCTGTTGTCAGGACATCTCTCGGACGAGGCATTTCTCCGATCCTCACAACCCGGTGCCGGTCGGATCGCGGCGATTTCCCCGCCCGGCAGGCGGAGAGCCGGTTCGGCACCGGGACATTGGGCGCGTGCTGGGATTGGCAGGCAATCCCGACGAATCGGCCCGATTTTCTGATCGGCTCGCTCTNNAGAAGCTAATTCGCTCGAACTGGTGCAAGCGATACAACCGTGCGCCGCCGCAATTGCGAGGAGTTCGAGGCGGCGAGGTGCATGGAGTGGAGAGGAATCACCCGCAACAGTGCTGCGAGACACCATTTACGTCGGTAAATATTAGGACGTCCAAGACCTGTGAGGCAAGAGGGAGTCGCCGCGAAAGCCGAACCAGGTCCGATAACGGTCGCGACACCTGGGCGGTTTCTGCGGCCTCTTGCCGTCGGCCCGCCCGCGCCGTTCCAGATCGACCAGCCGGATCATTCCTCTTCTTCGTATTCTTCGCCCGGCCCCAGGACGTTGGTGACCGGCGAGCCGGATCGAAGGGATTCAAAACTGGCCCACAGCCCTGCGGCCAGCAGCACCGCCGCGAGCAGGGTTCGAATCGGCCACGCCAGGCCGGTATGGCTGATCGCCACCTTATCCGAGGAGCCGTCGACGTCGAGATGCATCTCGCCGCTCGCGAAGGCCCAGCGGATGTAGCCGAGCGTCCCGCCCGGCGGGTAATCGGCGTCGAGCGTTCGATTGAACGCGTCGGTGACGGCGGATTTGACCTCCTGCAAGGATTTCCCCGCATTGACCGCGGCGTTTCTCGCCTCGGGAAATCGTCGCTCGCCCGCGGCCGTGGCTGCGACGCTGCGGTACTCGTAGATCACGAATACGCAGGTGGTCAGGATGGAAACGACGCCGACCCCGCGGATAAGCCGGCCCGTCGAGACAGGCCTCGCCAGTCGTGCGATTCGGAACGAACAGGCTCCGGCGAGAAGTCCTGCCACCAGAAAGAAGAACAGGCCGAAATAGAACGGCAGCCAGATCAGCCGGGCCAGCAGCAGTCCGAGGACGAGCAGCATCATGAGTGCGAGGGCCAGCCCGCTGAGCCACGCACGACGCCGCGTCGGCGTCCAGGGCCCCTCCTCGATCGGCTTTGCAACCTCGAGTTGTGAAGTCTCGTCGCTCATGAGGCAGACACCATAGATGGGGGACGACTACGAATCAAGCAGGAGCACGAACTCCGCC
>NPIF01000759.1_pt1 | contig 18721 bp, 9 predicted proteins | sample 8637461 | NCBI WGS metagenome assembly NPIF01 (sample SAMN07420641, study PRJNA396082) | bioreactor metagenome | isolation source: sample BR12 brine-fed electro-methanogenic bioreactor BR | place: Japan: Kochi | collected 2016-12-09
GTTTCTAAAAAAGGGTTCCACTGGTAACGTCCATCTTCGTCTGTGATGGATAAGTCTGAAACAGGCTTACCAATATCATGGAACAAACCGCCTAATGCCGCCGCAACACGCCACCTTGGCTCTAGCTCTTTTTTCTCAACCGGTGTGCCACTGGCAACAAAGATGATCCCTTCCGCTGCTTGTGCCGCCCAGAAAGCAACTTCCAACGAGTGACGTAATAAACCACCAGCGCCACTGTGATGATGATGCTCAGAAGCTGGCAGCAAGTGGACATAAGCAGCCAGATGATCAATGCAGGGCTGAATCAACCGTTGAAAATCACGCTGGTTGAAGCCAAGTACCTGGCGAAGTTTGGCAATTAGCTCGTCTTGTGTGGACTGCAAATCCTCGGGTGACGCAGCAGGCAACCCCTTCAGAAATGGCGGATAGCGTGGAATGTCTGCATCCAGTTGAGATGACAGCTCTGGTAGTGCTTTGGCTTGAAAAAATAGGTTTTTGAACATAGTGAACCTCCGACACGATAGTGTGAAGGTTCACTAACAATTAGGATGTTAGATAGTCGCAAGAAACATGCACTTATCTGTAGTGATGATAGAGCTAAAGACTTAAAAACCAGTCTGGTTCAACTGTTACTTTTTCAACCAGCTCTGTTTTAACACCTAATCAACGGACGTGTCGTTGTCATGCCACATAGTTTCTCCTTTGCTTTGCAGCGTGACCTTTCACATCTTGAATATATCGACTTTGGTTTCAAGGCACTTTCTCAGCGATAGATCATTGGTCCCAACGCTGAACCAGCTGTCTGGTTTCTGGAAGAAGTCCAAGCCTCTACCAATTTTCACCGTCCAGCCATTGTCGATACGAATTTCTCGGTCGTGCATGTGCTCATTAACTTTGAGATCCAGCTCAATGTCTAACTCGAGCAGGCTTTGCTTTAATTCGCTGAGCCGCTCCGACATTTCTTTCACATCTGTGTCATCGTCATAGCTCGTGATCAAGCGGATTTTCTTGATGTTAGGTGCCTTAATGACGGCCTCACAAAAGCGAACAAAGTTCTGGATTTGATGAGTTACGCGAATATAGGGGTCTTCAATTTCAATGGACTTTGCGCCTTCCAAATATGGCCCAATAATCGATTCGTAACTGTAGCCAGTCGCACCATAGTGGATCGTATAGTGCTGCTCCTGCAGTGCCGGTTCGTCAGGCAGTTCAGCAACTACAGGCGTTGAGACCGGATCAGGAATGTTTGGAGTGTCCACAGGCGTTGGCAGCACCGGTTTTGATACTTCACTTGGCGTATCCTCGGCGCTTTCAGACGCATCATGAATGTCTCGACGCACTGGATCTTGCGTTGCTGGTGCAGATTTCGATTCCGGACAAAAAACAACAACCTCTTTGCCGTCGGCCGAGATATACGACAGATTGATCTTCGCAAATTCGTCATCCGATTTCCGCTTGTTCATCTGTTCTTTTACGCGGCGGCGGGCTTCTACCGCATAAGCAACATACTCTTCAAACTCAGCATCAGAGGGTGAACCGCTGGGGTGTAGAATCTTTAGAAAAGCCGCCACGGTTTTCTTGATGCCTTTTTCATCGCGCCCTTCAACAGACCTGCCCAAGCGAATTCGCTTGCTGACTTCTTCGTATCGGTTGGTGTGTTTAAGCTGGTAGTGGAAAGCTTCAGCCAGGTAATCGGTAATAAAACCATAATTACTCGTCAGGAATTCGCTACTGTTTTTAGGCATTTCCCAGCCTGGTAGGTAGCAGGCAAAACGGTCCATTACCGCGAGGTCAAACTCCTTAGGAAGTGGCTGGAATAAATCATACACTTCAGAATTCACAATCTGCGAAACCGACAAATCCAGGTTCCCTACAAAGGCCATAGAGGCATCGGCGATGACTTCTACACCGCGTGAGAATCGTCCGTTGGCCATGAAGTCTTTCATGATTTGTATGGTGTCTTGATCTTTTACTTTAATGCCGCCCACTTCATCAAAAGCGACCGTATCCCAAAAACCAACCAAGCCAATTTTCTTGCGTTGATTGTTATAAAACAGCGTGGCCTTGGTTGCTTGGCCGCCACTGATCAACGTTGAGTACGGAGAAAACTCACTGAAGAAATAGGATTTACCTGTGCCGCGTGGACCAAGCTCGATGAAGTTAAAGTTTGGCTCCACCAACGGCAGAAGGCGCGCAATAAAATGCATTTTCACGCGCGGTGTTAATCGATCTGGCTCCAAACCTACCGAGCGCATAATAAAGCTCATCCATTCATCACGTGAACAGGCTTGGCGGCCTTCGCAATATTGTTCAAAGTTAAAGCGGCTTAATTGAATCGGTCGCAAATCTTCAATATAAAACGCATAATCATCATCTTCTATTTCGTTGTAGGCAATGGTGACTTCTGCCCACAAGCCGCCTTGCAATAAGCGATCGTTGTCTCGGTAAAACTTCTCACTGATGGCAACCTTGCGCGAATCAAAGTTTTCCAAGGCCGCCCAATGGCGACGATCCTTCTCGACATAGTTCACATGCACTTTATCGATAAAGCGGTATTTACCCTTGGTGGCCACCTTCGATTGGGCTTTGTTGGCTTCATTAGGGCGCACGTAATTGTCATTAAGTGTATCCAACACCGCTTCCATACCGGCTTGAATTTCCGCTTCATCATCACTGGCACAATAGCGGGCCAGTAAGAATTCCAGCACAAAGGTAGGCACGTTGGTGCCTTTTTTAATGCGGTGAACCAGGTCTTTTCTTACGACCTTGCCGTCAAATAAGGTGTTGAGCTTTTGATCAAGTGTATCCATGGCTTATACCGTATAGTCAGTTTCTAAATCCAATTGGCTGTATGCCGCCATGGTCGATGGATTCAGTGCTTTCACTTTAAATTTACCCTCAAACTCCAACTGCATCTTGAGAGTAATCTGTGTTTTGTCGCCCGGTTTCAGGGTAATGGTACCGGTTGCGGGATTGACCGCACCGCCTGGCTTGGCTTCACCCACGACATTACCGTTCTTGTCGTGTGCTTCAAGTAATATCTCGAAGTCACTACTCACCGAGAACATATCCTGGGTTTCAACCGCTATATCCATTACGGGTAAGCGAGTCGTAATACGCTTCGCACCATTTTTATAGCTCAGCACCACGTTTGCTTGTTCGATCGGTGCTTGATCCGGTGCATCGAGCTGAAGGGTAATCACCGGTACCACACATTCTTGCAGCGAGGCGCCGCCGTGGTAATAAAGCATGCCCGCCTTATAGGAAGCCATAGTGAGCGGTCCGGCAAGCTTCGCCATATCGCTGCGGATGCCTGCCTTATCCGTCGCAATGGCATAATGGTGCTGATCGGCAACCCCATCACCCAATAAACAGCGCTCATGAATATTGAGCCAATCCCCAGATAGCTTGCTGCAGGTATCGCCTGCTTGTGCGTGGGTATTCATAAAGAAGCCGTGGTCTGTCGCAATCACCACATCGCGGAAACCAGCGTCTTTCAATTTATGGATGGCCACACGAATTCGCTTCAACGCATTGATGATTTCAGTCGGTGCGGTATCTGGGTGATTCTCAAAGTGGCCGTCAATTTCTACGCTGCGCAGCACCAGCAGCTCAGTGCCATCTTCTACCTTAAAGCGGTTGCGCACGTAATCTTCTAAACGACCTTCTTGAAAGCGAGCACCGTAGCGCTTGCGGATCAGCTCCATCCGCTGGGTAACGGTCTTCACTTCTTGCCCGTTAATAAAGGGCACCAGCTTGCCGTCTACATTGTTTAGCGCAAGGCTTTTGCCCGCATCGGGTAACAGGCTTGCCATACCCACCAGGGTAATGCTGGGCAGCTGTGCCAGTGCTGGTGTGAGCTCGGCCTTGCCGTCTTCGGCTAATTGCTGTTCTAAAGCAACGCCCAGCTCATAGCGCAAGGCATCTACCATCAGGTAGGCCACCTTGTGACCACTTTGCGAAAGTTTGGGTGCCACCAATTTGCCGAAGACTTCAGTGTTCGACAGGTGGCCGGGCAATGGCCAGCCGCTACTTTGCAGGTGCTTGGTGAACAGCAGCTGTAGTTTTTCAATCAATCGGCCGTATTGCTTACGCACCTGCTGCTGCAGCGGGTGCATAAGGCCTTGGGCGTCTTGCCAATCGTAGTCACTGACCGCCTGCTCGAACTCACGGTGCAAGCGATCCACTTCGCGGAATTGGGCGATGTAGAAGGCAACCAATGTATCCATTGAACGGGTGTGGTCGGCCAATAGTCGTTCATTGTCCTGGCAGGCCTCAACCAACGCCAGGCTGGAACGTAGCAAATCCCATTGGGCTTGGCTTTCGCCTTTACCGGTCCATACCGATTGGGCGTGGCGCGATAAAATATGCCGAACCTTGTCGGTATCGTCACGCTGCAATGCATCCATGGCTTGGTGTAAAAAGGTACGCTCTTCAAACGGGAAGGTGTCACGCTCACCTAAATCCACAATGCCGCCACATAGTGCTTTAAGATCCAGCTCGGCTTCTACACTTTCGGCACGCTCAATATAGGTGGCCTGGGTACGACGATCGCTGCGCAGCCGTTCGCAAATATCAGCTATCAGTGGCTCGGCGGCATCACTGGCGCGCGGTACATCGGCCAACTGAGCAGGAAGCGACTCGGGCAAATCGAACACAAACTCGCTAAACAACACAAAACGCCACAGCTCTTCAGCAATGGCCGACCAGGTTTTGCCACGGGTCTTCAGAGCCAGGCCAATGCTGGCCTTGAGCAGTTCTTTGGCCTCTGCTACCCAACTTTCGTTGGCTTTCAGTGCCTCTTGCTGTACACCACTTGGTACCAACAAGCTGAACAGAATGTCGCGGGTAGATTCCACTTTTAAAGTTGCTCGTAAGTTTGGCCAACTTAGCCCACCGCCAATGGCATCAATTACTGCAAAGCTGGGGTTGTTATTTTGCTCAAACAAGGCGCGCACCTGGGTGGCATGGTCGGGTTTTGCTTTAAGGCAAATACTTAAATAATTATCGCCATCACCGTTGGGGAACACGCTGCCGCAGGCACCGTAAAGCGCGTAGGGGTCTTTTTGTTTGTCTTCATCTTCCAACGGTTTTGGCGCGGGTACATAAACCAAAAGCTGTTCAATGGTGTGAGCACCCAGTTCGTTCAACGACTTTATGGCTTCTGCTCTGGCTAAAATGCTGGAATCGGTGGCATCCACCACTTTAAGCTTGTCATGTGCCATCGCTAAACAGGCATCTCGATAGCGCTGTTCGGCGTCATACACCACCAATACCTGCTGCTTGGCCAAACGCGGTGCGAGCACCTGCTCTTGAATAAATTGTTGAATGCTCACTAGAGGGCCTCCGCCATTTGATTCGATTCCACAACCTTACTCCATATCGAATCTAAGGAAGGTTGGTCTCCATTTGCTAAGCGTAACATTGCACGGTGCACCAATATTGAACGGTGGCGCATAAAAGCGGTGAAATCCGTTTCTAGCTTCGATTTTAAAGCATCCCCATCTAGGCCTTGATAGTGCGCTTTGCTTAACAACTCGAAGGAAGCTAAATGAGTTTTTAAGCGGTTCGAAACCGCTTCTTCATCAGCCCATTGCACACGTTCTTTTAAATAATCCAGAGGATCTTTACGACCAATAATTCGGTTTGTTTTCCAGGTGATAAGCGCACAATTCAATGCGTAATAGCTGTCGATGCCGGCCTCAGATAGCAGCGCATCAGGGAAGATATGGTGATACTCACGGGCTTGAATATTGTCATAAGTTGCCGACTTGCCATCAGCGAAGTCGTGTGCACCGAAATAATGGGAAACAGCGAGAATTCCACGCGCCTGGATACCAACATTTTTCGGCCATCTTGCCGTCATCAATGCATCCACATCGGCAAGCGCATGTTCTTGGCGGTTAAATACGGGCACCTCTGCCAAATCGATTTCGCTATAATCCTGCTGAGTTAAAAAGGCTTTTATGCCTCGATGCTTTTCCTTAACACCGACAAAATCTGCATACGCGCGCGAAGCCGCTGAGTTTTCATATCGATCAGTGAAGAATGATGACCACAAATAAGCGCGTAATAATTTCTCTGCCTTAGCGACAAAATCGCCATGTTCAGGCACTAACTCATAAGCAGCTGCGACTACGGCGAGTACGTTGCTGGTAGGCAATCGGGCCTCGTCAAAAACACCCTGGCTTTCAAGAAGGTTCGCCATACGCTCCAAGCCGCGCTCTAATTTCTCCCAATTATCCAGTAACACCTGTTTGTTCATCTCTACCATGCCTTTATTATTCGGCGTTTTCTCCTGTAACAAGGCAGAGGTAGCAAGAATCAAATTTCTCACATCACCAAATCGTGCGGCCTTTGGGCACTTGCTGATGAGGTGTTTCTCTAAATCATGCAACGATTTACCGGCGACACTTTCCACTTCGGCCACAATAATATCGTAGAGTGAAAGCGGTTTACTGTTGGTATTCATATTAATGAATACCTGCAACGCGACTTCCTTCGGTGTTTCAGATGGCAGCGACAGATACGGCAAATTGAAATGCGTAACCCTCTCGCGTAGAGTACTAATTTCTGTTTTTAACCTTTCCTTGGTCGCGGTGTATTGTTTGTATTTTTTTAATGCCTCAGGATCATCATCGTTCGGCTCCAAATGCACAACGGCTTGATGTATCCATGCATCGATAGCTGCAGATCTATCACCAGGACAAAGCAGATCGATCGGGAGTAAACCGCGCTCTAAACATTTGGCTGGGTTATCAGCCCACAGCGGCATTAATGCGCCATCTTTTTTCTTCCAGCGCGCTTCACAATGCACCTCCTGAGTTTCTCGCCAATTCTGGCGAGTATCAAAATCTGGCAGGCAAATGTAGTATTTTTCCCATTCATAGTTATTGTGCATTGCACGCCAGAATGCCGTGAGGCGCTGTTGTCCATCGAGCAGGTGTTGTGTCACGGCACCCGGTATCGCTGGATCTGCTGAAACGATATACCGCGAGATAAACTTTTCTTCGCCTGCCACATCCAGCGCCAACGTGACACCGACGGGCAGGTTATTAATAATGGTATTCAAGAAGCTGGTAATGCGGCCTCTATCCCAGGCTTCGTAACGCTGGAACCTAGGTAGCTTCACCTGCCCCAGTTGAATGGCCTGAAACCATACGCCCAATGTTCTATCCTGGGCTTTACTAGATTGCTGCATAATTGTCATTGTGCTTTCCTTAATTCTTCACAGGTGTTTCCTGAAAACACTCCTGTCTTTTCTTCTTCTATTAAGGGTTGCACCCACTCTTGAAGCTCGACGAGAGAAATTCCTTCCGGAAAATTGTTTTCAAACCAAGGACGCATTTGCAACGTTGCCATAGCAAAGGCATCGCAACTGCGACGAGGGTGATGGAAAAGTTGAGACTGTTGAAATGATTCAAATAAACCGTAATGAGAGCGGACAAAAAATTCTTTCCAGTTCGTCTCCAGTGCCGGCCTGTCTGAGCGCCTTAAAATATCCACAATGTCGATTTCGGCGAGCTCTTGTACTGGGTTTTCTTGCCATTCATCTAGCAGCATTTTTCTGGCTTCGGCATCGGTTTTGGGTGCCGAATAGCCAAAGACAGTGACGTAATAAGCTCTTTGCATGTGCCACTTGAGTCGCTTCCATTCTGCGGCGATAAACTCATCACTGGCGTAGTCCTTTTTCCCAACGGGGTAAAGCAATTTAGATGGATTGAAATCGTTACCACACTTTGTACATCCATTTTTCCGCCAACCCATAGTTTTGCAATCGTAGCAAACACCGATCGCCACATTACCGTGAAGGAACGCGATTTGAGGCATACGCTCATAGCCAACAATATGCATATTGCGGGCAAAGGCTTGTGCCAGGAACGGGTCCCAGTTGAAGGTGGCGATGATGTCTTTTTCGCGCAGACTCAACACCAGGTAATCATAGAGGGTTGCTTCATCGGGCAATTTGAGATCAGCAAAATAGTAGTAGATTGCCTGCTCCAGCTCAGCTAGCAACTCAGGGCGCTGACCTGATCGGGACAAAGCATCATAAAATGTTTCAAAATTTTGACCCCCATAGGCAAGCCCGTATTTATTGATAAGCGGTTCTAGCCCGAGCGTTTCCACCAAATTCGCCATACTGGGTAATGACTTGCCGTATTTCTCCGGGTTGCGAATCGTCGAAGCAATACTGGCGCCGGCACCCAAAATCACCACATGAGGCGAATCACAGCGCTTTCGTTTGGTATCCATGAGTGGTAACGAAGGCACTATTTCACCTCCGCTGCGAGCTGCTTCACCAGCGCACTCAGCTCGGCATCACTTAGGTCTTTTGGCTGCCATTGCAGCTTGGTTTCACCGGTGAGTTTTTTGCCGCGTTTAACGGGCACTTCCACTTCGTGCCAGAAGTGATCTTCCACATCGTGGGCGATGGCGAGGCTGCGGTCTTGGTGGCATTTGCGCAGTACGCGCTCTGGCCAGATGCTGCAGGCCAGGTGCGCCCAGTCGTAGTCGCCTTTTTCCAGGCTTTCCCAGGTTTCTTTAAGTTTTTTCTGCCAGGCTTTGTGTTGGAACAGTTTCCACAGCGGGGCTGCAGTAATTTGTACGCCGTCGTTTAAATTGGGCCGCCAGAATTTAGCCAGGCGCAACAATTCATCGCGGAAGTCGCGCAGCTCACTGGCCAAATCACTGAGTTTTTCCAGCTCTTTTTCTTCCTGGGTGCTGCGGGCGGATTTGCTGCGTAGGCCATTCAAGTCTTGTTCGACTTGTGCAAGCTTGGGCTCAACAAAATCATTGACGCAGGTATAGAGGGTTTGTCCGTTTAGACGGTGGTAGTAAACCCATATGGTGTATGAGCCGGATGGAGTCTGAAGCGGCCAGTAAATTGGAGCTTGGCGCCTGCTCATCGAATATGAAGAGAGATGCGTTTTAAAGAATGTGTTAACGAAATTTTTTACCTGCATTTGACTATCGGTTTCAGGAGATTTTGATATTAATTCCTCGATAGCAAAGGCGCGAATACATGCTATTAAATCATCACCATCAACAACAGATCGACCCTCTTCATCTGAATAAGCTGGCGGATGCGAATCGATGGGGGAAAATACCGCAGTTTTTTTGCTAGAGAAAAGCCCAGACTTCCATCTTCCGAAGCACAATCCGACTGCATATGACAATAATGCACACGGAATGTCGTAATTTTTGAGAGAGGTCTTTATCTCGTGGGAGCTGTTTCCAAATGTATTTTGTACTGCTTGATCGATTTTTTTAGAGACATCCTCAGACTGAACAAAAAATTTTGAAGATATAGCATCTTCTGCAGCATCGATATCGCGTAAAGCAGCAGTTACTCTATATTTCAAACTTTCGGAGGATAGATCCTCAAACCCAGAAAAATTGGACGATGTTTCAAACAACGAATACGCATCTCTATAGGAGCGAATGCTTTTAATTACCAAGTCAATAACTGTATCATCGTTTAAATTTGGTATTTTTATTCTACTTACAAGCCCTTCACCATAAGTTCTCGCTGCATTTTCACTTGCGGACGTTTCTTTATCCAATAAATACTGAAACGGATTGGAGTTCAATATATATGAAAGTTTCAAGAGCTCCCTTTCTGGCTGATCACTATTACTAAATACAACAGGCCCTTTGGTATCAAACAAAGAATTTTCTAAGTGCAATCTTGCTGACATTTTAGAAGATGTTCTGCTCGGATATGTCAGTCCTTTTCGAAAAATAAACTCGTGGCTATTTTTGGTAATTAAGCAACTAAATACGGTTGTCTTCCCTCTGTAGAAGTCAATTGACTTATCGGTCCACTTAATCATCAAATGAGGATCATAGTAATATGGCGCATATTCTCCCCCTTTAGAGTAAACGAACCAGATGCGATTAATATCTGAAACTGGCACTTCCCATCTCAGTCTAAGCTGTGAAAAATTGTCACCAGTCGCAAGCCCTTGCCTAACTTCAAAACCATTCTCAGATATTGACCCAATGTCGTCGAAGGGAATAGGCTCATAAGGCTTGAAAATAGCGCTTTTATCACGCAACAAATCATCCACAAGAGCAATTTTATCGCTACCGCTTAGCGCATCTTCAAGCTCTATATCTTTCAAGTCTGATCCACTTACACTTAGCAAGGGAAATCTACCTGATGGACTAGCTAGTGTTGCAACAAGCAGTGAAGTCTCTACTAACGCATCCAGAACATCTGAGCCTAAATCAACCCAATAGTCTGGACTTGAATCTTCCAATATTGTTTGGCGTAAACTAGAGAGCCTGCTGTTGAAATAAATTGTTCTATTTGAAATCAACCCATATTTACCATTGTCACGTAGCAGGCACATACTTCTGCTAATAAATGCAGCACCCAAGTCATAGTAACTATTTAAATATGCTTTCTTGATGTATGAGTCAGAAGATAGCCCTGTTTGTCCAAACGGCGGATTCATCAACACCACATCAAACCGCTTTCGGCACAGATCAATAAATGCAAAACCCTTCGCCGCATCCTCCGCAAATAGTCGCTTTTGGTCAGCATTGGATTCCGCCTGATCCGCGTAATCACTCAGCGCTTGCAAAATACGCTGCTCGGCATCGTCCCAGAAGGTTGCATCATCAATACCGCGCAAATCAAAACCCAGCTTGGCTTGTGGGGTGGCAGCTTCCAGTTCAGCTTGGAAAAGATCACCAACGCTGTTACTGCCGGATTGTTTGAGCCACTGTTCACGGGCTTCATGAATGGCGGTTTGAATTTCTTCTTCGATTTTGAGCAAAGTACCAGCTTCACCGGCCAGCTGCATTTTGTCGAAAATGACGTCTAACAATTGGCCTAAAACGGGCGGGTTGAGTTTGCTGGTAAATTCCTGCAGCAGGGCTTTTTCGCCCGGCATGGGTTCGGCGCAGACGATATTGGATTTAACAATAGCTGGGCGCTGTTGCGGTTTAATGCCTTGCTGGTGCCAGGCGCGCTGGGCACGTTGCCATAAACTTAAACCGGCGATTTGTACCGCACGCGGGTCGATGTCCACGCCGTGGATATTGTGCTCGATAATCAGTTTGGGGATTTGCTGCTTAAAAGCCTCTAACGATTCATAAGTGCTTTGCAGCGCTTTTTGACCTGCTTCACGAGTAAAGGCATCCGGCCCCAACTGCTGCTCTAACTGCCAGGCTTCCAGATAAATGCGCTCGAACAGGTCAAAGGCATATAAGCCAAAGTGCATCGAACCACAGGCCGGGTCGAGCATGCGAATGTTGCGCGGGTCTTTGAGTGGCCGGTGTGGAATATACACCGGCTGCTTAAGCAATTCTTCTTGGCTCAGGGCTTCATTGTCTGATGCGTCTGTTTCCGGCGCAGTTTCACCGGGCTTTAAGAAAATCTCGGTGGGGCGGCGCACCAAGTAACGGCAGCTATCTACCAGGGCGGTATTGCCTTGGGTCATCTCGTACCAGATACGGCCCAGGGTGTTGTCGGTTAAAAACTCCACCACATAGCGCGGGGTAAAAAATTGGTTGCGCACTGCCAGCTCGCGGCTATTACGCGGCGCCTGGGATTCGGCGCGCATTTTTTTGCGCTCTTCCTGGGAATTGAAGTATTGATAGATCCAACCGATGGTTTCGTCTTCCGCCCACAGGTGTTCGATTTCATGGTGATTGATTTCGGCCAGCAGCTCCAACAAGGCACTTTCGCGTGGGAATAAGCGGCCTTGGGCGCTGTGGCGATCAAACAGTACGGCTAAGTCGAGACTGAACTCATCGAACAGGCTGAACAGGTAGTTACGGTAGGCATCGCCGGTTTCGCCATGGGCGGTACCGGAGAGTTGACGATACAGCTGGAAGCCTTTGGAACTGTGGGCATTGGCAATCGATTCCAACAAAAAGCCACGGGCTTCGGCCATGCGCAGGGCCGCCAAGCGGTTGAGCACGGTAAAGGCTTGTTCGCGCACGATGCGATCCAGCACTTGCTTGGTGCGCTCTTTTTCACCCTTGCCGGGAGTCGTGGCCAAATAATGCGCCAGGGTTTCCCGCAATAAATGCGCGGTTTGGCGCTGGCGGTTGTCCAGGTGGGTAAGGCTGTCGATAGCCGCCACTGTGCCTTGCTTTGGGTCCAGGCCATAGGTGGCCTGAAGCTGGCGAGTAAATTCCTCGCCTAAAATTGCTCGCGCGTTACTCACAAACTTTTGCAGACGATTGCGGGTGCTTTGATCAAATGCCATTCAGTGTCTTCCTGTTTTTCTTTTTCGCCCGATTGTTCATAGCTTGATTATTCCGCGCCGTCTGTCAGGCTGATTTCCAGCTCAAACTCATGGGCGTATTGCAGCTCGCCGCGCAATTGTTCTAGCTGGGAAATGAGCTGGTTTAGCTCGGCCAGGCTGGTGATGCGCTTTTTCGGTTGCAGGCTGCGGGTGATTTTCTTTTGGCCAGCTTTTTTCGCCGCTTCCTGTTCTTCGCGCAGTTTGTCTTGCAGGCGCTGTTGGCCAATGCGCTGAATGCGGTTTTTCAGGTCTTGCAGCTGCGTTTGAATGCTGTATTCCTGGTTAACCAGGGTGCGCAAGCCGGCCAAGTCTTCACTGGCGGTTACTGCCAGTTTTTCTAAATCGCTCAGTAGGTTGTTTTGCTCTTGCTGGGTGAGCTCTTTCCATTCGGCGATGCGCAGCAGGTCTTGCTCGGCGTCTTTAATGCGCTGACGTTGCTCGGCCTGCAAGCTGATGACGGTATCGCGCACACGGCTTTTGATAAGAGTGAGCTGGCTGGCAAACTCGGTGAGGTATTTAAAGAAATCGCTTTGGCTTAAGCGGGTATTAATATCGCTTAAGGTATCGGCCAGCTCGATTTTTAGCGCCCCTGGGGTGCCGCTGGCAGGTAGAGTATCCAATGCGGTGCGATAGGTTTGCAGCTCGGTGAGGGTATCTTCCAGCCCTTGTTCCAAGTTGCGCTTAAGCTCGGAAGCCCAGGTTAAACTGTTGTACAGATCCGATTCCTCACCCCCTAAGCGCGCTGGGGCGTCGGAGGCATCGGTAAAGAGCACGTCTTTGATATCGTTACTCAGCGCATCAATGCGATCCCCACCAGGCAGGCCTAAGCGTTTGAGCTTTTCCGCCAATGGGCCGTATTGGTGTTGCAATTGCGGGAACAGCTTGGTGGTGGCTTTGCTGATTTCATCTTCCAGCGGTACCACCATGTCGCCACTGAGCTCGGTCAGGCGTTCTGCAGCCCGAGCCATCACTTCCATACTCGGACGTTCTTCGCGCAATGCCACACCCACAGATTTAAAGCTGTTATTGGTCTTAAGCGCATCAATGGCTTGTTGGCCATTCACGGTGACTTCACGGCCTGCCACTTTCAGTTTAATTTCACCCGCCACCAGCATGGCGGCGAGCAAATAGCGCAAGGTATCTTGCGACCAGCCATAAGGGGCATCGGTAAAAATGTCGCTTAAACGTTTGCCTTCGATGGTGCCCTGGCGTTCGATCATATCGCGAATGCTGGTAATGGCTTTGTGATCGGTATTGATGGATGGGCGGCCACCACTGCGTTGTACCAAGCTGAGTGGATCAATATCGCTGGTAATGCCCGCCAGGCTATTGATGCTGAGAAATTTCTCGGCCAGGTTGGTATTGGCACGCACCGGTGCTTCGTTGTAACGGTCGAACACCTGCTCAGCCACGTTGCTCAGGTGCTTTTTTGCGGCCTCTAACAGCTTAAGGTCCAGGCTCTCAACGGCGGTTACTTCACCGCGAAAGACAAACGAACCTTGAGTTAAGCTGCGGCGCAATAAACCTTCGAGTTCGCCCATTTTGCGATTGGCGATGTCGCTCTGGCTGGCGCAGTATTCTTTAACTTCTTGGTCCGGCTCGTTACGGTATTTGCTGGCGATTTCTTTGCAACGGTAAATATCACCGACCAGTTCATCGATTTCTATCGAGGTACGCCCCAGTGCAAAAATTGTGTACTGCGCTGTTTTGTGCCGGCTCTCGTCAGTTAAACGTGCCTTGGCAGTGTCGTAATCTTTGGGGTCAACCAGCTCAACCACGGTTTGCACCGTGTTTCGCTCACCAGCAATTGATGCCGGTATACCACCCGCGCTCTGCGCTTTAAGCCCGGTTTGAACGGACAAGGTTCCGTTGAGGTGCGTTGATGGCAGCGGCCCATAGGCTTCACGCAGGGCATCGCTTTGAATTCGACGCAATTCGACGCCGCGCAATGGAATACTGGCGCGTTCTTGCTCTATATCGTTGAGCTTTTCACTGAAGAAGCAAAGGTTCCCTTCCTGCTCACCGAAGGGAACGATGGCATCGTTGATCAGCTCATCAACAGCCTGCTTGACCGCATCGGCATTGGACGCATCGCTAATGCCGGCATGCATTAAGCTGGTGACGTTCTGCAGTGAAATGGGCAAGTTACCCAGAATCTGCAGTACACACACGGTTTTGGCAATGTTTTGATGTAACACGGAATCCGGGAAGCGGATTTTGACTTTACCTACGGACTGATACAACGAGAGGTAGCCCTTCTCGATGTCTTTCTTCAGTGCATCAAATAAGGTGACAGTATTGGCAAGCCAACCCACTGGCTGGTTGGCGATCGGCGTGGTGCCATCTGCGCCCTCAACCAGTACGTCTTGAATGACTTTAATCGCGGAACGCAGGCCTATACCACCTGTGGATTTGGCTAACGCGCCCAACAGGTGCAGCAAAATATCAAAATGCGCAGGCAGGAACGGGTATAAATTAACGAAAGTTTGTTTGTCGAAGTCTGCACCATAGGCACGGGCGTCGACCAGCTTGGTGTGGTTGCGCAGCGCTTGGCCGTGTTTGTCGAACAGGTCCCCCAGCTCAGCTTCACCTGTCGGCGATTTACCTAACAGGCGGCTGTAACAGATTTCTTTGATGTCGTTGGCTTCCAGGTCGATTTGGATCGGGAAGCGGTCTTTCAGTTTGTACAATTCTGGCGAGTTTAAAGAGGCTTTTGGATCATCCTCGGTCAAGGTTTGCTGGGCAGTACCGATCACCCAGACTTTGCCATCGCCAATGTTCTTCAGGTTTTTGGCCAGGCCATCTAGGTTAAGAATCAAGTTCTGGCGGGAACCAACATACTGGCCCACTTCGTCGATGATGAAGATGATGTGTTCTTTGCCCGATGCTTCACGGGCGATTTCGATCATCTCTTCGACGCGATCATTCTCAAAGCGAATAACTTCACTGGCTTCGGTAGAGAACGACGAAGAGGTTTTAAACAATGATGGGTACATTTGATGGGCCAGCTCGGGGATAACGCTATCGACCACCAGCTCATCGTTACGGTAGTCGTCCCAATCTAGGCCGTCGGTGTAATCACTGAACAGTTGTAAGAATTCGGCATGGCGATTGTCTTTTTTGAGCTTACGTTCGAAGGCAGCCACCTTGAGGTTGCGCGAATAGCCTGCCCACTGCAGCACTTTGTAGTACAACACGGTTGAGACTTCTTCCATGGTCGCACCCGCCACCTGCTCACTGGCAAGATCCAGCATCAGTACCGCAGCCGGGAAACGCCTTGCCACCGACGTTAGAAGTGCTTTAGTAGTCGACTTCTTTAACCGATCTTGCAGGTGCTGAATAAAGGGCGTGCCATCAATCTTGATGTTGTCGTCAAAGGCAAGACCAAGATACTTGGTAAAGGAGCTTTTACCAGAACCATAGAAGCCCGATACCCATACGCCGACTTCATTTTGGCCACCGGCTTCCATGGCGGCCTGCATCTTGGACAGCAGCTTTTCGAATTGCTCTTCGATGCTTTCAGTTACGACATACTCTGAGATCTCAGCTTTAAGCCGCGCCTCTTGTGATACGCCGTAAGTAATAACCTTCTCAATAGCGCGGTAGATATCTTTGTTGTTGTCAAAAAGTGATTTGATTTCCATTTTTATGTCCTAAATCTCGCTGCTATTGATTAACCGCCAACATGAACCGAGCGGTAGTTGCCGTCTTCCGGATAAAACCCAAGAAACTTAAGGCGGGTTTTTCCGGTGCGCACTCCGGGGTAAAAGAATACGGTGGGAACGTGGAATTTCCCTTGCAATTGGCTCTCTATCGATCCAATACGCAAATAAGGGTGCAGGGCTTCTATGTCGGTCACTAAGAGGATGTTGTTCGGTTTGCCTTCCAGCTCAGCCAGCACGGCTTCGAGCTTGTTTTGCAAAGCGCCTTTCTTGGTCAAGGCTTCTGCCAATGAGTTATTGGTCTTTTGCCACTGAAGCGGCGCGGCAGAATCTTGCTTTTCCCAGGTCTTTTTAATGAAGGGAGGCATTTCGTCAAACACCTCTTGTATTGCTTTGGCAATGGAGAAGTGGTGGACGGTCCAGCCATCGTTCTTTAGTTTGGCTTCCCATGCGGGCATTTGGCGTTTAACTTCCAAAATTTGCTCTGGTCGAAATACCAAGTAAAAAATGGGTTCGAAGCTGGCGTGGGCAAACTCACGGCCCGCGCGAACTCGCTCCATAAGCTCATTGAAATCAGCCTTGAGTGATGACATCAATCACATCCTCCATTGTTTTTAATTGCCAGCTAATGCGAGTGACATCACCTGCGGACTGAACAATTAGCCAGCCATTTTTGGCAAGCTTTTTAAGCTCTTCCCGCACATCAAAGGGCTCCAGGCCAAAAAGTTTCCAACATTCGTGGTTTATCACTGCGTTGTCGCCAAGACCTGAAAAATGTAACCAGTGGGAGAGGTAAAGCGCTGTAGATTGTTGCAACCTAACGGGCTGGATTAAACGTTTTGAAATCCGTCCTGAAGACAGTAGCCCATAGTCTGCGCAGCAGCCAACCACATATGATGACACTCGTTTTATGACAGAATCAGCCCATGCTTTTTGAGTCTTACCTTCTCGGACAGCATTCACTATAAACTCGCGAGCATCATCTCCACTGATTACATCGTGGCCGCCAGAATATTTCGCCCAAAATACTTCAGTTATGAACTCGAGCAGGACGCGATTTGCTAATGCAGTATGAATCAGTAAGAGCTGCATAAAAGTTGATGATGAGGTAGTAGGCTCTAGTTTTTTAAGTGTGAGTGCTACTCCTGGCTTGATGTAACGAGGCGAAAAACATTCGGCAATGATGTTACGCAGTCTTCTCGCTGACACCATTGGGAATAAACCAGAATTTAATGCAATATCATAGAGTTCAGTCGTCGTCATGCCGTCTTTGTACAAAGATAACAAAAGCTTGGTTTCTTCAACTAAACCAAGGCCTGCTCCTAACTGCGTTGTGTAGAATTGTTCGGACTTAGGATTCGCCATATGTCTCCCTCATAAATGGAAGGCATTTTTTTCCTTGCTGAAAAGCACTCAGGTATAAGCCTGCAATGTTGTGCATGAGGTGTTCTAAATTGTTTTCTTCAAATGCTCCAATATTAGTAGGACCATCTTGTGCTTCGGACTTAGTTGCCAACTCAGTCAATCGTTGCTGTGCGGCTTCTTTTGACTTGAGGCTGTTAATGAGATTTTCATTTTCTGCCAATTCTTGTATGGAGCTAGCAACGTTTCTTTCTATCGAAACAGGGAGCCGAAATAGATGGTAGCTTTTACCCACCCCCACATACTCATCATGAACAAGAAGAGCAGCTTCACAGACGCCATTGTATTGCGAGAGAAATGTCGTTCTTGGAAAAGTATGCATTAAAAATGCACCGCTGGATGTGCCAAGAAAATTACTTTCCCACCAATTGTGTTGGGATTTTTCTCCGAGGTATCCAACAAGCAGTTTTAGTTCTGCAATGAGTCTGATCAGTTGATTATTCATTTAGTTATCCATTGTGTATTGCTCGCCACCAGGAGCAATATTAAAATTCTTCACGCCGTAAAGTGCAGCGATATTTTTTAAATGCAATTGAGCTCCACCATCTTTAATTTTGGCGTTGGCTGAACAATCAACATTCCAAAGCCTGAGCAAATACCCCGCAGTTGCAGCTCTAATCTCAACCTTCATCATGCCCCCCGTCATGCCATAATCCAGCTCAATCGCTTCACTGTGCTCAATACGAGGATGCGGCACTAACTCAAGCTCTACAAAGCGGTTCCATTGCCTGTCCTGAGATTCGAGCTCCGCTTCAGATAATGTAGAGTCTTCAAGCACAACCGCTGCTTTAATTCGGGTCAGCACAAAGTCACGGAACTCGCCATGCTTGCGGTCAAAACCACGCACATGCCAACGCAGGCCATTGTCCACCAGCGTATGCGGCACAATTTCACGCGTGGTTTCACCGCTCGATAACGATACATAGGTGATACGCAAGGCTTTGCCTTTGTGTATGGCCTCGGTGACTTTCGCCACTATCGATAAACTCGGCTTGTTGAGGTGATAAGGCGCTTCACAAGCAAGGGGTGGTTTTACCTTTCCAGTGAAGCCATCACCGTACCCTTGGCTAATGGTTGCCAGTGTTCTCACAACGTCGTAGTCGAACAAGGATTCAAATGCTTCACCACGCTTATGCAACTTGAGCTTTTGGTCATACTCAATGTTGCCTGGTGCAAGCTCTCGGTACATTGTGAAGTCTTTCGTTGCTTGTGCGGCGGCTATACTGAAGCGATCGACTAAATCTGCCCGTACCGCCTCTCCTTTAAACAATAAGGTGAAATCGATATGGGCAATGCGATCCCTAGTTGCTTGTGGCAACTGCGCTATCTGCGAAAGCCTATCTGACTTCGCCACTACCGTTTGTTTCAGACCAT
>NPIF01001229.1_pt2 | contig 18721 bp, 21 predicted proteins | sample 8637461 | NCBI WGS metagenome assembly NPIF01 (sample SAMN07420641, study PRJNA396082) | bioreactor metagenome | isolation source: sample BR12 brine-fed electro-methanogenic bioreactor BR | place: Japan: Kochi | collected 2016-12-09
GACCCTGCCCATGGCGGGGCCGATCCCGGCAGTATAGGTCCCAATGGAATTACCGAAAAAGACGTGGTCCTGTCGATTGCCCAAAAATTGCAGAGACGTCTCAAAATGCATCTTGACCTGCCGGTCTATCTGAGTCGCAACGGCGATTATTCCCTGACCCCGGCGCAGCGTTTCCAAGCTCTGAACAATCCCGAGGCCGACGCCTTGATCCTGCTCCATGCCCAGGCCTCTTTAAGCCCAAAGCCTCACGGTGTTGTGCTGTTTATCCGGCCGCAGGAACAACAGGCTGCCCGCGGCGATGACAGCCTATCGCTGGCCCGGCAACTAAGGCAGGCTTTGACTGACGCCGGCATTGCCGTGACAGCCATCGAACGAGCTCCCTTGTTGCCGCTGGGAAAGGGAGATTTGCCCACCGTGATGGTTGAGCTCGGGTATCTCAGCAATTCGGCTGACCGGGAGTTTCTGGGCCAGGCCGCCGGTCAGGAACGCATGGCCGAGAGCCTCTTTAACGGGCTGAAAGCCTTTGCCCATCAGCAACAGGAGTCTGAATAATGACAGAATACCCTTCGTCCCGGGCCGAAAACCGACGCCCTGACCAACTGCGCCCCATCTCTTTTGTGCGCGGCTTCACCCGCTATGCGGAAGGATCGGTTCTGGTTTCCTTTGGCGAGACCCGGGTGTTGTGCAACGCGACGGTAGAGGAGGCCGTGCCACCCTTTCTGCGGGGCAAGGGGAGTGGCTGGGTGACCGGCGAGTACTCCATGCTGCCCCGGGCTACCCAGACCCGCTCGGCACGGGAATCCCTGCGCGGCAAGGTGGGGGGGCGTACCTATGAAATTCAACGTCTTATCGGTCGGTCGCTGCGGGCCGTGACGGATCTGGCTGCCCTGGGTGAGCGGACTATTATTCTGGACTGCGATGTGCTGCAGGCCGACGGGGGAACCCGTACCGCAGCCATCACAGGTGCCTGCGTGGCTTTGGCAGACGCTTTAAGCGGCCTTGTGGCGCGAGGAGTTTTGCCCGAATCCCCTTTGAAGGAAAGAGTTTCGGCCATCAGCGTCGGCATCATAGCCGGTCAGGTTCTGCTCGATCTTGATTACCCGGAGGATTCTTCTGCCGCGGTCGACATGAATTTTGTGGTGACTGAGTCGGGACTGCTGGTCGAGGTGCAGGGGACGGCGGAAGAACATCCCTTCACACCCCGCCAACTGGATGATATGCGCGACCTGGCCCTGCTCGGCTGTCAGGAACTGAGCCGGTTGCAGGAGTACAGCCTGAAGGAGTGAGCCCATGGAACTGATCGTGGCGACAAGTAATCCGGGCAAGCTCAAGGAGATCCGTCGATTGCTGGCGGACTGCGGGATCCTGGTAAGAGGCCTGGAGCAGTTGGCCGAGGTTCCGGAAATTATCGAAGATGGCGAGACCTTTGAGGCCAATGCCAGGAAAAAAGCCCTGGTTGTGGCTCGTCACAGCGGATATCTGACTCTGGCCGATGATTCCGGTCTGGTTGTCAGGGCGCTACATGGGGAACCCGGCATCTATTCCGCCCGTTATGCAGGCCCCGAGGCTAACGATGCCGACAATAACCGCAAACTGCTGACCGCTATGCAGGGGGTGCCGCGAAACCAACGGCAGGCCGCTTTTCACTGCGCCATGGCCCTCTGCCAACCGTCTGGCGAGTGCCGGCTGTTTCACGGCCGATTGCAGGGTCTGATTCTTGAAGAGCCCCAAGGCAGCGACGGTTTCGGCTATGACCCTCTGTTTCTGGTTCCTGAATACGGCAAGGCCCTGGCAGAGCTGCCGCTGGAAATCAAGAATCGAATTAGCCATCGCGGCGAGGCTCTGCGCCAGGCGGTGGCTTTTCTGCAGCAAAGGGAACGATCTGCCACGGACTCGTAGGATGAAATTTTTGCTTAGCCATCTTATGAGTTTTTGCGCAAGGAACAATGCTTAAGAGTGGATTATTTGAAGCATATTGGTTGACAGAGCTCATTTTGCCTGCTTAATATGGACTAAACGCTTACCACACAAGGAGGAGGGATCATGCGTAAATTACAGTTTGTTCTGGTTGGTGCTTCATTGGTATTACTGGTGCTGAGTGGTTGTGCATCACAGTTATCGACAGCTGATCGCGATCTGCTTAATCAGGCTGTTGCATCCGGCGAGATGGCGCAGGAACAGGCCGCTAAGGCCCAGACCTCTGCCGGTATGGCTAGTGATGCCGCTGCCCGCGCGGCTGCTTCGGCTACGGCTGCCGAGCAAAGCGCCTCGATGGCCGCCAGCAGTGCTGATGCTGCTGCTGCCAGTGCCGCCAAGGCAGCCCGGGCTTTTGAAATGGGCCAGAGAAAGTAAAACGGGTAGATTTGTAAGAACTGAAAAAGCTCCGCTATGCGGGGCTTTTTCAGTTTGGGGAGATAAGGACCGGCACGCCGCGACAGTCTTCAAGGGCTTGTGACAAGGCCTCACGGTCAATTTCTCCCTGCCAGGCCAGGCTCGCCGCCTGCCGGTGCACCTCGGCGACGGGGTCGGTAATCCTTTGGCTCAGATCCGGATGAATTTCGACGAACAGCTTCCCTGCGTGCAGCCCGACTTTGATGGGCTGATAAACGATGGTGACCGATGTCCCTTTGGTCGTCCGGGAGAACAGATCGCGGATATCTTCGGGATAGAGGCGTACACAGCCATGGCTGACCCGCCGACCGACGCCAAAGGGCCTATTGGTACCGTGAATGCCATAACCGTCCAGGGACAGACCAATCCAGTAGTCTCCCAGAGGGTTATCCGGACCCGGGGGGATGCTGAGTGGGCCCTCGGGATTCGTGACCCGCAAGGAGGCCGGGGCGGTCCAGGAAGGGTTTTGGATGCGCTGCACGACCGTGAATGTACCTTCGGGCGTGTCCCGGCCCTCGGTGCCGATACCGACGGGATAGGCTCTGATCCGTTGCCGGCCCTCCTCGGACCAGATATGGTACAGACGAAGTTCAGCCAGATTGATGGTGATCCCCTCTTCGGCCGGCTGAGGCAGAAGAAAGGCGTAGGGCAGCAGGATCCTTTGCCCGGTTGGGGGAAGCCAGGGATCCACCTCGGGATTGGCCTGCGCCAGGGCCAGATAGCCGGTACCGCTGCGTCGTGCCAGTTCGATAAGGGTTTCTCCGGGGCCGAGAATATAGTTACGATGCTGACCTATTAGGCCGTAAGGCTGCTCCGGGTTGCGGTAAGACTCGTTTTGCAGGCGCGGATACCAGGACCAGCTAACGCTCGGTGCGGCCAATAAATAACAACATAGCAGGGAATAGAGAATGATTTTCATGGCCGGAGTATAAACGATATTGCCCTTCGGGGCCAAGTCTAACTCTGTTTCTTCCGGAAATCGCTTTGTTTCTCAACCTCGAGGTTTGCTGCGACCAGGTTGCGGGAAGATAAAAGCCGCTGGGAAAAAGTTGACAGCCTGTGTCTGCCGTTGTATTAAAAACAGGTTTTGTCTGCCTTCGGTTCTGAAGCAGCAGTCCGGTTGCGCCTCTGAATAACCGGGGCAGCATCTGGCCAAATCCCCTTAAGGAGGGTTGATGATCAAGATCGATTTTGCCAAAATGGGTGGCCTTATCCCTGTTATTATTCAGGATTATCAGACTAACGAAGTGCTGATGTGCGCTTTTCTGGACGAGAAGGCCCTGAACCTGACTCTGGAAACGGGCCATACCTGGTTTTTCAGCCGCAGTCGCAACAAACACTGGATGAAGGGCGAGCAGTCCGGAAACACCCAGGAGGTGCGGGAGGTCTACACCGATTGTGATGCCGATTCGGTGGTGATCAAGGTTAAACAGAATGGCGACGCCGCCTGTCATACCGGGAACCGGAGTTGCTTTTACGTCAAATGGGAAGAGGGCCAATGGGTCGAGCATTCTCAGCCGCTATTCGATCCCGACGAAGTCTATAAAAAATAAACACGGTAACCCCCTTCCCCCTGCCGGCAGAGAAGCGATAAGTTTCTTCTCCGGTTACTACAGGAGCACGCAGCGTTATGGAAAAGACTTTTGCCGCCATCAAGCCCGATGCCTTTGCCGCCGGTCATGCCGGGCAGATTCTGGCCCGCATTTACGAAGCCGGTTTTTCCGTCGTCGGCCTGAAAAAGCTCTGGCTGAGCGAGGCCCAGGCCGGCGGATTCTATCATGTGCATCAGGATAAACCTTTTTTTGCCGATCTGACCGGATTCATGAGCAGTGGCCCCTGTCTGGTGATGGTACTGGAAGCTCCCGAAGCGATTCGCCGTTGGCGGGAGATGATGGGCGCCACCGATCCCGCCGCCGCTGTTAATGGAACGTTGCGCCGGGAGTTCGGAACTTCCATCGGCCGTAATGCCGTTCACGGCTCTGACGCCGTTGAAACGGCGGCCTTCGAAATCCAGTACTTTTTTGCCGGACTGGAGCTGCTCTGATCTGTACTCCGTGCGCATTAAACCTTGTGCCTGAAAAGCCCTTCAGATACAATCTGAGGGCTTTTTTATATGAAAAATCAGTATGATTCCCAGGAGCCCTATGGCCGAATCCCCGCTTATCGACATCAAAAATCTGACTCAGGACGACTTAATCTCCTTTCTTGCCGGTTTGGGCAAGGAACGGTTCCGTGCCGGCCAGATTCTGCGCTGGATTTACGATCGGGATGTCTGCTCTTTTGACGACATGACCGATCTTGCCAAGAACCTGCGTCTGGAATTGCAACAACGGGCCCGGGTTTCCAATCTCACCCCGGAGGTGGTTGAAGACAGTCGGGATGGCACGCGCAAATACCTGTTCCGTATGGCTGACGGTGAGAGTGTGGAGACTGTTCGCATTCCCATGGAAAGCGGCCGGACCACCCTGTGTATTTCGACTCAGGTCGGCTGCGCCATGGGCTGCTGTTTCTGCCATACCGGAAATTTCGGGCTGATCCGCAACTTGACTACCGCCGAAATCGTCAATCAGGTCTGTGCCGCTCTACGGGACGGGCCGATCCAGAATCTGGTTTTGATGGGGATGGGCGAGCCACTGGACAACCTGGACAATGTCATTCGGGCGCTACAGATTTTTTATCTTCCTGACGGCCTGAAATTCGGTCCTCGCAAGGTAACCCTGTCCACTGCCGGCCTGGTGCCGCAAATGCTGGAGCTGGGCCGGCGCGTCAAGGTCAATCTGGCGGTCTCCCTGAACGCCACGACCGACGAAGTGCGGGACGCCCTGATGCCCATCAATCGCCGTTATCCTCTCCAGGAGCTGATGGCTGCCTGTCGGGCCTATCCGCTGGAGCCGAGACAGCGTATCACCTTCGAATATATTCTGATCAAAGATCTGAACGACAGTGAGCAGGATGCCCGGCGGCTGGTGCGGCTGTTGCACGGTATGCGGGCCAAGGTCAATCTGATTCCATTCAACGAACATTCCGGATCGTCTTTTAAAGCGCCGAGCACCCGAACCATCGAAGCCTTTCAGACCTATTTGCTCAGCCGGGATATGGTCGCGATTCGTCGGGCCAGCAAAGGACAGGATATTTCCGCAGCCTGTGGTCAGCTCAAAGGCAAGCTGGACGGGGAGAGAAAAGCAGTGGAGACTCACTGAGCCCGATAAACTGTCGACGGTCCCGGTAACCTGTCGACCGGCTCCTGGTTCAATCCATCACGATCTATCCCGAAATNNAAGGAAACACAACTATGGCACAGGCGGCAATTGGCGTCATCGGGGGCAGCGGACTCTACGAAATCGAAGAATTGAAGGACGTGCGGGAAATTGAACTCGATACCCCTTTCGGCAAGCCTTCAGATATCCTGATCAGCGGCACCCTTGACGGTGTGTCGATGATCTTTCTGCCTCGGCACGGACGAGGCCATGGTTTGCTGCCGAGCGAGGTACCCTACCGGGCGAATATTTACGCCATGAAACAACTGGGGGTGGAGCGGATTATTTCGGTGTCGGCGGTGGGGAGTATGCGGGAGGACATCGTGCCCGGCCATATTGTGATCCCGGATCAGTTTTTCGATCGGACCCAGGGCAAGCGGGATTCGAGTTTTTTTGGCGAGGGGATTGTCGGACATGTTCAATTTGCCGATCCGGTCTGCGCTGACCTGTCCGGAATCCTGGCCCGGGCGGCCGCCGAGGTCGGGGCTGAGGTCCACCGTGGGGGAACCTATCTCTGTATCGAGGGACCCAATTTTTCGACCCGGGCTGAATCCAGGATTTATCGTAATTGGGGCGTGGATATTATCGGCATGACCAATCTCCCCGAGGCCCGACTGGCTCGCGAAGCAGAGATCTGCTACGGTACTCTGGCTCTGGCCACCGATTACGATTGCTGGTATGAGGGCCATGACGATGTTTCCGTGGAAGCGGTTATGGCTCTTATGAGGCAGAACGTAAAAATGGCTCGCAGAATAATCAGAGCCGCCGCCGGGTTCGCTGCCAAAGCACGTCCCTGTACCTGCAGCACGGCTTTGCAGTATGCTATTATGACCGACCCGGCGCAGGTGCCCGGCGCTACCCGGGAGCGTCTGGCCCTATTTCTGGACAAATACCTGTAAAAATTTTCAAGGCAGGACCCGGCCCGGGTGCCATTTCTGGAGGAATCTATGCGTATCAGTTCAGCTCTTATCCTTGTTTTGTGTGGTTTGCTGATCGGCTGCGCCGAACCCAAAAAAGAAACTCCCCAACAGAATATCCATTATATTCTGGGGGTTTCCTATCTGCGGGAGAATAACCCCAGTCGGGCGTTGCAGGAATTCGACAAGGCTCATAAGGCCGAGCCTCGCAACCCGGATATTTTGATCGGGCTGGGCCGTGCTTATCAGCTCAGGGGCGCCTACGACCAGGCAGAAAAATATTATCTGCAGGCCTTGAAAGAAGATCCCGAAGATCCCTTGATCGAAAATAATCTTGGTGATTTGTATCTCAGTATGGAGCGCCCGGATGATGCCATTCATTATTTTTCCAAGGCATCTTCCAACCTGAGGTTTGGCAACGCCGAGGTGTCCCTCACCGGACTCGGCTACGCCCATTTTTTGAAACAGGATTATCCGGCAGCGATCCGAGCTTATCGTCAGGCGCTGGCGCAGAATCCCCGTTATGATGAGGCTCAGTTGCGGCTTGGTGAAACCTATTACGCCATGGGCAGGACGGATCGCGCTCTCGGAGCATTTCGCCAGGCTCTGAAACTCAATGGCAGTAATGTGCAGACCCATTTTCAGCTTGGTCTGGCGCATATGGAGCTGGGGAATTTCGCTAAAGCCAGGCAATCCTTTCGCAACGTGATAAAGTTGGCTCCCCTTTCCGAGCTGGGCGAACAGGCAGAGCAGTATCTGGAGTCGCTACCTCAGGAGACCGGGGATGGAACAGGGTTATGAAGAATTAAAGGCGGCTGTTCAGGGTCGCTTCGGCCAGGAACCCTTTGACCTTGCAGTGGTTTTGGGCTCCGGTCTGGGCGCAGCGGCCGAGGTCGTGGAACAGGGGCAGGTCTTTCCTTATGCCGATTATGCCTGTTACCCCCGCACTGAGTTGGCGGGGCACGCCGGGCAGCTTCTCGCCGGTCGTCTGCAGGGCTGGCGGGTACTGTCTTTTCTGGGCCGCTTTCATCTTTACCAGGGCCTGGATGCCCGCCAGGTCTGTGTGCCGGTGCGATTGGCACGGCGTTTCGGTTGCCGCTTTTTGTTGTTGACCAACGCTGTAGGCGCGATCCGCCCGGATCTGCTGCCCGGCCATTTTATGGCCATCAGCGATCATATCAATCTGCTGGGCGACAATCCCTTGCGCGGCGAAACCGCTAACCCTTTCCTCGATTTAAGTCGGCTTTACGAGCAACAGCACCACGGCGAGTTGCAGGCCTTTGCCCGGCGCCGTAATATTGATTTGACCCAGGGTGTTCTGGCGGCTTTGCCGGGCCCCTCTTATGAAACCCCGGCCGAAATACGGGCTCTGAGGTTGCTTGGCGCCGATGCCGTCTCCATGTCCACCGTGCCCGAGGCCATCATGGGAAAATATCTGCAGATGCGGGTAGCGGGCCTTTCTTATGTAGCCAATCGGGCCGCAGGGCTAAGTTCCTCACCGCTGAGTCATCAGGAGGTACTGGCGGTCGGTGACCGGGGGGCGGCCTCTCTCGCTGAATTGATCCGCTGTTGGATCGGGCTTTGGCAGGCGGAAGCGTAAATCTTCTGTTTTTTGTTCTTGCCGGTTTTCTTTGAAAACTTCAAGTATCCGAAAATAATCATATTTTATGAATATGGGGAGGCTTTCTCTGCTTGACAGCCCCAGCCCAAATGGTAGAATTCTGACAGGCGGACAGCGACGAATAAGGGGGCTGCGGTGGCACTGAGAGAACGAAGGGTTCTGGTCGTCGATGACGAAGAGAACGCCCGTTTGGGGCTGAGTAAAATTCTTGAGCAGGACGGCTATCGGGTGGACAGTGTAGCCAATGGTCGGGAGGCTTTGGAATTTTTACAGCGTCAGCATGTACATGTGGTGATCAGTGATCTGAAGATGCCTGAAATGAATGGGATCTCTTTTTTGCGGGAACTCAATCGGCATTATCCCGGTACCCAGTTTATTATGGTTACCGCCCACGGAGGCGTCGAATCCTACCTCGAGGCAATTCACCTTGGTGCCTATGAATATATCAACAAGCCAATCAAACTTGAAGAGTTGCGCAGTGTCATGGATAAAATGTTAACGGTACAGCGGAGCGCAAGAAGCCATTAATTGTATTTCCATCGGTTATGAATGCCCTTGAAATAACCTGCATCGTCCGGCGGACCCGTGGGATTCTATGCGAACGCAGGATCATTGTTCTGACGGTCTTCGCCATGAACCGCAAAGGGGAGTGCGAGATACCGTAAATACTCTATGGAGGCCCAATGAAGGATTTTAAGACGGTACTGTTTGCCACAGACTTCTCGGAAAGCTCGATCTATGCTTTTGAGTATGCTCGAGACCTGGCGAAGAAATATCAGGCTCTGTTGGTGGTGGTGCATGTGATCAACGAGCCGGTGGACCTGCGCGGTTTTTACGTGCCCCACATTTCCTTTGAGACCCTGGAGGATGAGATTGAACAGGGAGCCCGGAAAATGATGGATAAGTTCTGCCGGGTGAATCTTGCCGACTATGATCGTTATCAGACCTTTATTGTCCCCGGAATTCCCTACGATGAGATCATCAAGAAGGCTGAAGAAACCTCCGCTGACTTGATTGTGATGGGGACTCATGGTCGCAGCGGCCTGGATCATGTCCTGTTCGGCAGCACGGCGGAAAAGGTCGTTCGCAAGTCCCCCGTACCGGTGATGACCATACGCTATAGCGAATAAATCCTTCCCTGGTACTTTCCCTACTGTCTTCTTTTTGAACATTTTCTGTAAAAGCAGCCTCCGGGCTGCTTTTTCTTTGTGTATGGCCGAATTTACAAGGGGCTTTGTCCTTGCAAAATCGGCGGACGCGAAGGTATGCTAGCCACAATTTGCGGGCAGGTATACTGTGCTAACGGGGAGGTGGTGCCATGTCCGGCCGGATACTGATAGTCGATGACGAACCGCTGATTCTCGATCTTGCCGAGATGTTGCTTACCACTCGTGGCTACGAGGTTCTTACGGTCGGCAGTGGTGAGGACTGTTTGCGGACGATCGAGGGGGAAAGGCCTTGCCTGGTCCTGCTTGATTACATGCTGCCCGGAATGGATGGCGTGACCACCCTGCAGGAAATTCGTGCCCTCTACCCGGATACCTACGTTATTATGCTCACGGGCAAGGGCAACGAGCAGATCGCCGTCGAAGTGATGAAGGCCGGTGCCGCCGATTATATTTCAAAACCTTTCGGCAACCAGGATTTGATCGACCGGATCGAAAATGTGCTGCGGATCCGGCGAATCGAGATTCACAACCGCGAACTGCGTCGAGAACGGGAAGGGCTGCTGAACGAAATTGAAGAGTGGAACCGGGAGCTGGAGCGACGGGTCGCAGAAAAATCCCTGGCCTTGGAACAGGCTCATGCGGAGGTGCTGCAGGCGGAAAAACTGGCTTCCCTGGGGCATCTGGCCGCTGGCCTGGCCCACGAAATACGAAATCCCCTCAATGCCATCAGCCTGTTCAGCCAGATGTTGAAACCAGCCCTGATCAACGATGGGGAAAAATCCGGCTATATCGACAGGGTCCTGGGCGAAGTCGATCGTATCGACAATCTTCTGATTAAACTGTTGGCGGCAAGTAATCGCCCCCGGGGAACGGCCCAATCGGTCTGTTTGAAAGAGATCATCGAACGGGCCCTGGGCGGGTTTGCCCCGCAACTGGAAACCCGTGGTATCGAATTGAAGAAAAATCTCGAACCGGGATTGCCGCCTATTCTGGCCGACCTGTCGGAGATCGAGCAAATTTTTACCAACCTGTTTGCCAATGCCATTTATGAAATGCCCCAGGGGGGGATCCTGGGGGTGCGCTTGGCCCGAAACGGGGAGAAGATTTCCATTCAGATCAGCGATACCGGGAGAGGGATCCCACCGCAGAATCTCAGTAAAATTTTTGATCCGTTTTTCACCACCAAGCCCAAAGGGACGGGTTTTGGGCTGTCGGTGGTACTGAGAATCGTCAAAACCTATCATGGCCATATCCGGGTGTCCAGTGAGCCGGGCGAGGCCACCGTTTTTCATATTGATTTTCCCGGGAGGCCCTCGGACACTTCGGGCCGAAGCGAAAATATGGATGTTTAAGAGGTTGTCTTACCCCATGGTGGCTTTTGTTTCCGGAAAACTCCAAGATTTTGCAGAATCCTTTTGTCCCTCGCCGGTTTACCGTGCCTTCGCCCGGGCAATACCGTTGAGGAGGACTGCCTGATGGCCCTGCAGTTGCGCGAGGTCTGTTTAACCCTCGACGAGGACGAGTCGTTGCTGCCCGCCAGGGTTGCCGCCGAATTAGGGATCCTCGAAACAGAGCTATCCGGGTTCAAGATCGTGCGTAAGGCGGTCGACGCACGGCGTAAATCCAGGATCCTGCTGGTCTACTCGGTGGTTTTTGAGCTGGCTGACGAAGCCGCCCTGTTGGCTCGGCAAGCGGACAATCGGCGTCTGAGTCTCTGGCAGCCTGCACCGCTGCCGAAAATCGAATATCAGCAGCGAACGCAGCGGGTTCTGGTGGTCGGTATGGGGCCTGGAGGGCTGTTTGCCGCTCTCAGTCTGGCCCGTTATGGCTTTAAGGTGACCCTGATCGAACGGGGTCAGGCGGTGGAACAGCGGGTGCCCGCGGTCAACCGGTTCCGTGCCGGGGGGGCTCTCGATCCGGAAAGCAATATTCAGTTCGGCGAGGGCGGAGCGGGGACCTTTTCCGACGGCAAACTGACAACCCGCGTCAAACATCCCTGGGCGGGCTATGTGCTGCAGACCCTGGTGGAATTTGGCGCCGATGAAGAGATTCTTACCCAGGCCAAGCCTCATGTCGGCAGTGACCGGTTGCGATTGGTGCTTATCCGATTCCGTAAGGAGCTGCTGCACCTCGGGGTGGATATCCGTTTCGGTACCTGTCTTACCGACCTGATCTTCGATGGCGGTGGCCTGCAGAGCGCCGTGCTCGATGAGCAGGAAGAACTGCCCTGCGAGCATTTGGTACTGGCTATCGGGCACAGCGCCAGGGATACCTATGGGATGCTGGCTCGGCGCGGAGTGGCCCTGCAAAGCAAAGCTTTTGCCATCGGTCTCCGGGTGGAACATCCCGCCGAACTGATCAACGCCATTCAATACGGCCAGCGCAGCCATCCCCGGTTGCCGGCTGCTGAATATTCCCTGACCTACAACGATCCGCTAACCAAACGGGGCATCTATTCTTTCTGCATGTGCCCGGGGGGCGAGGTGGTTCTGGCGGCTTCGGAGCCACAGGGGCTGGTCATCAACGGCATGAGCAATCGGCGACGCAACGGCTCTTTCAGCAACAGCGCCCTGGTGGTCGCGGTTGGTCCGCAGGATTTTGGCGCGGCCGATCCCCTGGCCGGCGTGCGTTTCCAGCGCTGTTGGGAAGAAGCGGCTTTTGTGGCCGGCGGCAGCAATTACCGAGCCCCCGCACAGAATCTGCTGAGTTTTCTGGGTCGCGGGCGTGGTCCGCTGAATTCGTCCTGTCGCCCCGGGGTGCAGGAAGCAGAGCTGGATCGGGTGTTGCCGCCCTTTGTCACGGAGGGCCTGCGCAGGGCGCTGCCCCATTTCGAACGTCGCATGCGCGGCTTTATCACCGCTGAAGCGACTCTGGTCGGCATCGAAACACGCACTTCAGCGCCACTGCGAATTCTCCGCCAGGAAGATGGACAGGCCCTGCATCACCCCGGATTATATCCTGTGGGTGAGGGGGCCGGTTACGCCGGAGGAATCATGAGCGCTGCTCTGGATGGTCTCAAAGCCGCCGAGCAGATCGCAGCCACAGCAATCTACAGGAGTTATCGTTGAAACAGCTTTACGTAACACAGATTGGGGAACGGGATCAGGTCAATGGCCAGTTTCTGGTGCGGGAAAAGGTCACCGCCATGGCCAAAAACGGCAAGCCCTATATGACCCTGAAGTTAATGGACCGAACCGGTGAGATCGAGGGACGGATCTGGGACCGGGTTGAAGAGTTGTCCGGTCTGTTCGATAAAGACGATTTTGTGCGCGTGGCCGGCAAGGCCAGCCTGTATCTGGGAAAGATGCAACTGGTTGTGCAACGAATAGAAAAATTGAGTGAGCAGGAGGTGGATCTGGCCGATTATCTGCCGGTCAGCAGTCGCTCGGTAGAGGAGATGCAGGGTGAGTTGCGGCAGCTGGTGAGCTCAATGCAGACTCCCCATTTCAGAGCTCTGATGGAGGCGTTTCTGGCCGACGAAGAGTTTCTGCAGCTGTTTTCCCAGGCACCGGCGGCCAAAACGATTCACCATGCTTATCTGGGCGGACTGCTGGAACATTCCCTGGCGGTGGCTCAGCTGGCCGACGATATCAGCCGTCGTTATCCCGGCCTGCAGCGGGATTTGTTGCTCACCGGGGCCTTGCTGCATGATATCGGCAAAGTCGCCGAGCTGTGTTACGAGCGATCATTCGGCTATACCGATACCGGCAAGCTGCTTGGTCATATCGTTATCGGAGTGGAGATGGTCGAGGACAAATTGCGCCCGTTGCCGGACTTCCCCCCGGCAGCCAGGCTGTTGCTGAAACATCTGCTGCTCTCCCATCACGGTCAGTACGAGTATGGTTCGCCGAAACGGCCGAAAACTCTTGAAGCGATTATTCTAAACTATCTCGATGATCTCGACAGCAAGATCAACGGAGTGCAGTCCCATCTTCAAAAAGAAACGGATAATGACGCGACCTGGAGCGGCTACCACCGCATCTATGATCGGCATTTCTACAAGGCAAGCGGCGAGGGGGCAAGCGGCGAGTTTCAGCCTGAGGCGCCTGAGCCCGCTGTGGCGGCGCCGATGGCCGCAAAAGAAAAAGCGCCTAAAGAACGGCGACAACCGATGCCCAGAGATCGTAATCTGCGGGTCAGTCTGGCCGACCAGCTTCAGGAAAAGACCTTGAATCTTTTTGCTCAGCTCGAAGAGGGAGATAACTAATGGCTTTATGGGTGCAATCACTGACGACCGGAGAACTGAAGGTCAACTGCTATCTGCTCGGCTGTCAGCTCAGTGGGCAGGCGATGGTGATCGATCCGGGGGGGCAGGCGCAGCGCATACTGGAAATTCTGGAGGAAAAAAAGCTGACCCTGAAAATGGTGCTCAATACCCACGGTCACTTTGATCATGTGGGGGGCAACGCACTGTTGATTGAAGCGACCGGTGCCGAACTGCTGCTTCATGAAGCGGATCTGCCGATTCTGCAGGGAGCCTCGGAACATGCGGCGTATTTTGGTTGTCAGCCCATCAAGCCTTCACCGGCGCCGACCCGATTCCTGCGGGATGGGGAACTGATCGAATTGGGGGAATGCCGGTTCCAGGTGATCCATGTGCCCGGTCATTCTCCCGGGGGGATTTGTCTGTTGGGCGAAGGACGGCTTTTTTCCGGCGATAGCCTGTTTGCCGGGTCCATAGGCCGTACAGACCTGCCTTCCGGGGATCAGGGGGCTCTGATGAAGGCTTTAAGAGAGCGAATCCTGCCGCTGCCTGACGACCTTCTGGTCTGTCCCGGACACGGCCCGGAAACGACCATCGGTCGCGAACGGCGCAGCAATCCTTATCTGCGTTCCATCAGTTAGGAGATTGTCGGGAAAGGGCTTGTTTCCGAATGAAAACCGGTGACAACTTGTTGTTGAATCGAGGAGACCATGCTGCAGGGTAAAGAGATAGTGCTGGGGGTGTGCGGCGGGATTGCGGCCTACAAGGCGGCGGAACTGGTGCGGCTTTATATCAAGGCCGGTGCCCATGTTTCGGTGATCATGACCGCCGCCGCGCAGCAGTTCATAACGCCGCTGACTTTTCAGACCCTGTCCGGGCGACCGGTGCACAGCGAACTGTTCAACCTGCTGCAGGAACAGGAGATCGGACATATCTCACTGGCCGATCGTGCCGACCTGCTGGTCATCGCGCCAGCCACGGCCAACCTTCTCGGTAAATTAGCCGCCGGTATCGCCGATGATCTGCTTACCACGACGGTCATGGCCTGTAAGGCCCCGCTGTTGCTGGTGCCGGCTATGAACAGCAATATGTGGCAGAATGCCATCTGCCGGCGCAATGTGGCCCAGTTGCAGCAATACGGTGCGCAGATCATGGAACCGGCGACCGGTCAGCTGGCCTGTGGTTGGGAAGGACAGGGCAAAATGCCGGAACCTCAAGCGATTTTCGATCGAAGCCGGCGGCTTCTCTCGCCACAGGATCTGGCAGCGGAGACCGTTCTGATCACCGCCGGTCCGACTCGGGAAGAACTTGATCCCATGCGTTTTCTGAGTAACCATTCTAGCGGCAAGATGGGCTATGCCCTCGCCCGGGCCGCCGCTGAGCGGGGGGCCCGGGTCCATCTGGTGTCCGGCCCCACGGCCCTGGTCGCACCGCCCGATGTCGAACTGCATCCGGTGGTCAGCGCGCGGCAGATGCATGCCGAAGTGATGGCTCTGGCGCCCGATTGTTCGATTATAATCAAAGCGGCAGCCGTCGCCGATTACCGGCCTGTTTGCCGCCAATCGCAAAAGATTAAAAAGGCCGGCGAAGAGACCCTGACTCTGGAGCTGCAACGGAATCCGGACATTCTGGCGGAACTGGGTCGTCTGCCCGGGGAACGATTGCTGGTTGGATTTGCCGCCGAAACCGAGCGGCTGCTGGATCATGCAAATCGTAAACTGCGGGAAAAAAATCTGGATCTGATCGTAGCCAACGACCTGACGGCTGAAGGGGCCGGTTTCGCCGTTGACAGCAACGTGGTGAAACTGATCTACCGGGACGGCCGGGTGGAGGATTTGCCGCAGATGAGCAAGGAACTGCTGGCTCACCGGCTTCTGGACCGTATTGGGTGTGCTAAAACTCAGTAACCGGCCAGCAGGTCGAGCAGGGCTTCCGGGTTGGTGATGCCTTGGCGAAACCGTTTTTTCAAATGGACCAACAGGCGCTGCGCCTCGGCTTCCGGCAGTTTACCGTCCTGCCACAGCAGGTGAAGGTTTTTGCGGATGATCCCCGCCGTGTAGATGGCCCGCTCACCGGCTGGATCGGCCTTCCAGTAAGGACTGCTTTCCATGTCGGTCAGGATGCTCTCCGTGGCCTGTTGCGCCAGTCGGAGATATTCTTCCTGACTTTCTTCGTTCAGAACCCATTTTGATTGTTCGCCAAGGGATTGAAGCATCTGCTGCCAGCGCTGCAGGCGACTGAGGAGCAGGATGGAGTTGAAAACCCGTTTATTGGTGGAAAAGGAGAAGATGGTGCGGGATAGGACGCTGCTCATCATGGCATCGTTGTCCCGAAAATCCTTACGGGCGATGGTCCGGGCCAGTTGCCAGATTTCCGCTGGTACCCGGGATTCGAAGCGCATTTCCCAGTAGAGATGTTTCAGCATGGTGGTGTTGAAGGTACGAACCATCTTGTAGGGTACCATGTAGGAGTGGGCCACGGTGTCGGCAGCCAGATGACCGAGATAGCCGTAAGCGCAGGCTCGCTGGGAATTGGTTCGGGCCGCGGCAAGAATTTCTTTGCCGATGCGCCAGGAGTGACAGTGTTTCAGATAGTGGGTATATTTTTTGCCGAGGGTAATGTCGGCACTGATGAAACCATAGAGAAAATCGTAGGGGTACGCGCTGAGCAGGGGTTGCAAGGCCGTTGGCAGTCGGCTCAGGGCTTCAAGGGTCTGGGAGCCGAGTTGCAGATGGATGCCGATTCCCCAGGCCAGGGCTTCGCCGGGCCACAGTAGCAGCAACATAATAGAGAACAAGGTGATGATCATGGGCTTCCGGTTTTTGGGTTGGCCTACAGGATAATCGCCCCTATCCGGGAAGTAAAGAACCGATGCCCGACAGATTTCGTAAAGAGCTGCAGGAAACGGTAGATCAGGTGCGGGGGATGCTCGAAGATCTCCGGCAGCTGGGGGTTGCTGAAGTGCCTGTGGCGACCGATCCCGCCCATCGGCCCCTGTGCCTCCCCGGGGAGACCGGCTTGGGTGTCCATTGTCGCTGGGAAACCTTGCAGGAGGTCCGCGCGGATCTGGGGGAATGCCGGCGATGCGGGCTGAGCAAGGAGCGGAACCAAATTGTGTTCGGAGAAGGCAACGCCGCCGCCCGGTTGGTGTTGGTGGGAGAAGCCCCCGGCCGCGAGGAAGATCTGCAGGGAATGCCATTCGTTGGCGAGGCAGGGCGTTTGCTGGAGCGGATTCTGTTCGCCATGGGCCTGAAGCGCGAAGAGGTGTATATCTGTAACGTTCAGAAATGCCGTCCGCCGAAAAATCGCGATCCCAGGCCGGAGGAGATCGCCGCTTGTGAGCCTTTTCTTAAGCGGCAGCTGGTCGCGATACAGCCTCAGGTTATTATCAGCCTTGGCCGTTTCTCCGCTCAAACCTTGCTCGGCACGACACAGGCGGTCAAGGATCTTCGCGGTCGCTGGATGAGTTANNATGGCTCTGATGCCCACTTATCATCCGGCCTATCTGCTGCGGAATCCAGCTGCCAAGCGCGAGGTCTGGGAGGACATGAAACAGGTTATGGCCCGGTTGCGTCAGGGTGCCGGCTAGGAAAAGGACAGCTTCGTGTCCAGCCATAGTTTTCCGATGGCCACTCCCGATATGGTCAGCAACTGACCTCGGGGTTCTGCCGCGGCGGCAATAACACTTGACAAGCTGCCGGGGATTGATTAATAGATAGGCCCCGTATGCAGGATGTCGACAAGGTTAGGGGAATGGTTTAAAGCCCCTGCGTTCAGCGAGGAGCTTGCATGGTCAGAACCTATCTGGCTCCGGCCAAAATTAACCTGTGTCTGCATGTGCTCGGCAAAAGAGCGGATGGCTACCACGACCTGGCCATGCTTATGCAAAGGGTTTCGCTCTACGACCGAATTACTCTGCGAGTTTCGGAGCAGCCCGGGGTAAGGACGCACTGTGCTGGATTGAGCCTGGACCCTGATCAGGATAATATTGCGGGACGCGCTGCGAGGCAGCTGCTTGATACGGCCGACCTGTCTGTTGGGGTTCATATAGAAATAGACAAACAGATCCCTGTGGCGGCCGGTCTGGGAGGCGGATCGTCCGATGCGGCCACGGTGCTGATGGGGTTGAATGAGATGCTCGGCCTCAAGCGGTCCGTAGGGGAGTTGCGCGGGTTGGGGGTTCGGTTGGGCGCCGATGTCCCTTTCTTCATTTTTGGCCATCCTGCCTGGGCTACGGGTATCGGGGATGTTCTGCAAAAAGTCGACAGGTTGCCTCGGGTCTGGTACGTCCTGATCAATCCCGGAATCGCGGTGTCGACGGCTTGGGCCTATGGAAATTTAAGGTTGACATCCCGTCGGGATGATCTTAGAATACCGCGATTTTCCAGGGTTGTAGAGGAGCTGATTGCGATCCTCCATAACGACCTTGAGCAGGTGACTCTTGAGCATCATCCCATGATCGGGAAGGTCAAGGATTGTTTGGCTGCTTCAGGTGCCGCCGGGGTCTTGATGTCCGGCAGCGGATCCACTGTGTTCGGGGTGTATACTGAAGAAACTGCGGCACTTCGCGCAGCAGAGAAGCTGCAACAGGAATTCCCCTGGCGGATTTTTACGGCCCATCCTGTTGACGGGAGCGGGCCGATCCGGGGTTAGCGGTTCATTACATTGAAATTTATTGGGGCGTCGCCAAGCGGTAAGNNTTCGAATCCTGGCGCCCCAGCCATTTAAATGCTCCGCAGAATCGTTCTTTTGTGGAGTCCCTATAGTGCCGAAGGCGGAAAGATCGCTGGCTGGTTTTTTCATCAGCAGGTCATGGAGTCCATGGCCTGCAGTTATTTCGTACCTTAAGCAAGGACTGTCGTTGTGAAAAAATTGAAGATTTTCTCCGGTAACTCGAATGTTCCTCTGGCCCGTGAGATTTGCGGTCATCTGGCCGTGCCCCTCGGGGCCGCCAAGGTCCGCGCCTTCTCCGATGGCGAGATACTGGTCGAGATCGGCGAAAATGTGCGGGGGGGCGACGTGTATGTGATCCAGTCCACCTGCGCACCGGCCAACGACAATCTGATGGAATTGCTGATCATGACGGATGCGCTCAAGCGCGCGTCGGCCGCTCGCATCACGGCAGTTATTCCTTACTTTGGCTATGCGCGTCAGGATCGCAA
>NPIF01002077.1_pt1 | contig 18720 bp, 16 predicted proteins | sample 8637461 | NCBI WGS metagenome assembly NPIF01 (sample SAMN07420641, study PRJNA396082) | bioreactor metagenome | isolation source: sample BR12 brine-fed electro-methanogenic bioreactor BR | place: Japan: Kochi | collected 2016-12-09
CTTCCCAACCGCACCATCTTCCGCAAGATCTACCTGCTCCCGCTGGTGCCTTTCATTGTGACCATCCTGGATATCAGCATCGGGCAAGCCTGGAAGGTCATCCTGGTGACCGAGTACCTGTGCGGGGGCAGCGGGCTGGGCGTGGACATCCTCATGGCGCGCATGAACATCGATTTCGCCAGCATTTGGGGCATGACCCTGCTGGCGGTGCTGCTGGGTATGCTGATGGAACGCTTCACCAAATGGGCGATCCGAAAGGCAATGGTGACGAATCCATGAATCCTTGCGTGCACGTAGAACACCTCTTTCACAAGTTTGACGATCTGCCCGTCATTCACGATTGGACGCTGGATATCCAACAGGGAGAGCGAGTTGTGCTCCTGGGTCCTTCCGGTTCGGGCAAGACCACTTTCCTGCGCATTGTGGCAGGGCTGGAGCAGCCTTCCAGCGGCGTGGTGCAGACAGCACCACAGAAACTGGCTTTCGTCTTTCAGGAACCCAGATTGATCCCGTGGTGCAGCGTGCGTGAAAATCTGGAATTCGCCGCACCCGATCGCCCATTTGATGATCTGCTGGCGAAACTGGGGTTGAGCGGCTTTGAGGATTATCGACCTGCTGAGTTGAGCGGCGGTATGCAGCAGCGCGTCAACCTGGCGCGCGCCCTGCTGGTGCAGCCGCAGTTGTTGATCTTGGACGAAGCCTTCACCTCGCTCGATCTACCGGTGAAAATGCGCATCCTGACAGACCTGCATAAGCTATGGAATGAACAGCGCTTCACCCTACTGGCGGTCACGCACGATCCCAAGGAAGCGCTCTTCCTGGCTGACCGCATCTTACTGCTCTCTAAAAGACCCGCCACCATCAAGCAGGTCATCCCGGTGCCTGATATGGAGCGCAACCTATCCTCCCCCCAGTTCCTGCAGCAGGAAGCCCAATTGATCCACACCTTGTGCGCGAACGATACATAATTTAATAATTGGATAGCTGGATCAGGTCTTTTTCTCTGCCAACCACCGCCAAATAATTTCCACCAAGAGATAAGTGAACGCACCCGCTACAAAGGTCGCATAGAAATCCTTCCAATCCATCACCCCGCGCGGCAGGATGAGCTGGCTGAGTTCATAGAGCGCAACTCCCAGGGTCACAAAAAAGGTGATACGCCTGGCTTGCGCATGGGAGGCATGGACGATACCCAATTCCATGAAGATGATGGTGCCTGTGCCCAGTAAATTACCGACCACATCCGCCAGACCATAGTCTGGGATGCTGTTCTGGTAGATGTAGGGGCGATACACATTGCGTCCGACCTCGGTCAGGACGAAGAACAACCCACCCATCAGGAAGTACAACCCGCGTATGGGGCTTAATTTGAGGATACGCTCTTTGCTGAACAAGAAGTCGTTCATGGACTGCCCTCCCTTCGAAAGCAGAACGTCAATGAACACCTATTTGCATTATATGTATTTTGCGGATCGGTACAATCCTGGACAGATCAGTTAATGTCAAGTTAGGCAACTAGAAATTAACTCCTATTTTGTGGATGGCTACAGTATCCACAAAATAGGATGAAAATCCCACGTCAATTTTCCATTAATTCATGTATTGATCTTTTGATCCGATCCTCACTCCCTATGAATGCGCTGTATCTGCCCCAGGGTATCTGCCGCATTGGCAGGATGCCCGCGCAGGGTATCAGGATCACTGCGCTTCTTGTCGCGCTGCTCGAATTTTGTCAGGTCACTTAATTTCTTCTCCTCCGGTACCTCTTCCAATTGCAATAGCAAGCGGATGATGCGCAGAACCTGCGGTAAATTATCATTGATATCCCGCGCTAAGAAGGTGATCACACGAAACCCATTCGAGCGGCACACAGCGGTCGCCTCCGCTTTCATAAGCTCTTCACTCCGGCATCTGCCCTCGATAAAGATCGCCAACTTACGCTTGAGGCAACAGAAATCCACCTGATAGTCTTCCAGGGGATGTTTGCGCCGAAAATGACAGTCTGCTATCCGATTCTTGCGCATACGCTCCCAAAGGATCTTTTCTTCTTTTGTGGCTTTATTACGCGCTGCGATCGCAGCGGCTACATAATCCTTTTTCGGTTTGGTCGGTTTCATCATCCCTCCTATCCAATCTGTGACGTTTGTAGATTTTACACAATCGTTGAAGATCAATCTTTCTCGCTTCACGATGCTTTACATATTCTTTTTTCCCTTCCACTTTCATTCAGGTGATATTAATAAAGACAAATATTTACTAGACAATATCCCTTTTATTTACACGTAGTCTTCCTCCCCTAAGACTTTTGGATTTTAGGGGAGGATGGAGGGGTAACAGAAATATCATTGAGCAAATAAGGACCGCTCAAGATAAAAAAATACAATTAATAAACAAGGATCTACTGCTGAAGAAAACCACCCGTATATTCATATTATGACATTTAAAAACGGTCACAGACCAGTGGAATGTGACCGTTTTCATTGAGGATCATGTAAATTGTGTTAGTTTTCTTTTATCTCAACTTTTGATGGGAGTTCGCTTTCAAATGGTAATAGATAACAACGCGATGGATCAACTTTTATCCAAATAGGGGCTCCATCTTCAACGATCTGATCGAATTTAGGGTCATTATCAACAGCCAACAATAACAAATCCTCAGTCTCGATCTGAGTCTCAACACAAGATCCCAGATATAGAGAGGTTTTAATTCGTCCGTTAGCCTGTTCCCCATCCACAAGATCATAATGCACTCCCTCGGGGCGAACAACCAGATAAGCTGTCTGTCCTTGTTTTAGTGAAGGATGAGAAGCCACACAAATTTTCTGTCCAAGTGCTTCGACACAACACTGGTTCTTATCTTCACGAGTAATGATCGTGGTCTCAATAAAATTCGCGCGCCCAATAAAATCGGCTACAAATAAGGATGCAGGATTTCTATAAATATCTACAGGGCTTCCCAACTGTTCAACCTTGCCCTTATTCATAACAACGATACGATCTGACAAACTCATCGCTTCAGCCTGGTCATGTGTGACATAAAGACTTGTGATACCCATGCGTTGCTGAAGATGGCGAAGTTCAATGCGCATTTGGGCACGTAATTTTGCATCCAGATTAGAAAGCGGTTCATCGAACAACAATACACGTGGTTTGGTGACGATCGCTCGTGCCAGTGCAACGCGCTGTTGCTGTCCTCCTGAAAGCTGGTTCGGAGAACGTTTTTCCAGCCCTGCCAGATTCATCATGTGCAGCACGATCTTGACAGCATCGTTGATCACTTTCTCGGGCTGCTTTCGAAGGCGCAAGCCATATGCCACATTCTCAAAAACATTTAGATGTGGGAAAAGTGCATAGGATTGAAAGACCATAGCCATAGGTCGTTTATTTGGCGGCAGGACAGCAATGTCATTTCCATCCAAAAATATTTTTCCGTGTGTTGGAAATTCGAATCCAGCGATCAAGCGCAGCATTGTTGTTTTTCCACATCCAGATGGACCCAACAAAGTCAGGAATTCACCCTCGTGAATATCCAAAGAAATGTTATCCACCGCTCGTACGCTGTTCTTACCTTGTTCAAAAACTTTTTCTACCTGTTTTAGAATCAAGTTGCTTTTTTTCATTTTTGAAGATTCCATGCTAAGCTCCTAGGAAATATTTCTATATTCAATATTCGAAGTTAATTGCTTTCTACCGATCAAACTACTTAATCCTCCAATGACCCCCAGAACGATGAGTATCAAGATCACACAATACGCAAATGCATTCCCAAAGCGACCAGCATCCACTTCATTCAATATCTGAGCAGTCATGATCTTCGTCCCAGGTGTCGTCAGAAATACGATCGCTGATAGGGAGGTCATAGAGCGGGCAAAACTGTAGACCAACCCGGTTAGCGTTGCAGGACGGATCAGAGGAAGTGTTATCTTCCTGAAAGTAACGCCGTTATCTGCTCCCAGGCTCAACGATGCTTCTTCAATAGCTGGATCGATCTGTTGTAGCGAGGACACACCAGAACGCACTCCGGCAGGTATACTGCGTACTATGAATGCCAAAATGATCGCAATTGCCCCACTTCCAAAAGCTGTACCGCCCGCCAGTGAGGGCAGCACAGTGACCCCACTTATTTGAGTGGCACTTCGGAAAGCCAATACATATCCAATACCCAGGACAGTTCCTGGCACAGCAATTCCAAGCATTGATGTGAAATCAAGAAGACTGCGTCCTGCGAACTGCTTGCGCACCACCAACCAGGCAATCAAGATTCCAAACAATCCAGCCACAGGCGTAGCGATCAGAGAAAGTGTTGAGGTATCGATCATCGCTTTAGAGCCATATCCAAACAAGACAAATCGGAAATGTTCCAAGGTGAAGGTGTTATCAATCCCAAACAAATTCGTGAAAGCTCCCACGAACACAGCCCCATAGATGAGGAATATCAGCAAAGAAAAAAACAATGCTAATGAGAAAAGGGTCCAGCGTGGAAATGGACTACGGATCAAGCGTACCTTGCCAGAAGGTTTACCAGTCACAGAGATGACCGATTTACGATTGACCCAATAACGCTGGATGATAAAAACTGTCAAGGATGGTATAAGCAATAGGACTGAAAGGATTGCCCCATTGTTGAGGTTGTATTCACCAATAATGGCTATATAGATACGCGAAGCCAGAACAGTGAAATCGCCACCCAATACTAGTGGATTCGCCAGGTCAGCAATTGCTTCAACAAATAACAAAAGAAAAGAGCTGGCTATCCCGGGCACCAACATAGGCAGCGTAATGGATTTGAAGACTTTCCATTTACTTGCGCCTAAATTTGTAGCGGCTTCGTCCAACGCCGGATCCAATGCATTCATCATACCCAGCAAGTTCATATATGCCACTGGGAAGAAAGAAAGAACCAGAACAAAGGTCAAGCCATCTAAACCATAGATGTTATACCGGAGACCAAACAACTTATAGGTCAGGATACCGCTACGTCCAAAAAGGACGATGGCGGAGGTTGCCACGGCAAAAGGCGGACTGACCACGGGTAGTAATGCCATGAAGTGAAAAAACTTCTTGAAAGGCACATCCACTCGAGCCTGTACATAGGCAAATAAAAATCCAAGTGCTGTACCTAATAGACCAACCAGAGAGCCCAACACAAGTGTATTGCGAATGATCTTTTGGTTTATGGGCGACAACAAGAATTCACCAACTTGTTTTAATCCCTGAGAAGCGAAAGCACCAAATACTTTCAGTAATGGATAAAGGATCGCGATGAACAAGAACAAGACCACCAGCAGTAAGCTCAACAACAATTTCCAATCTGTTGCAATGCGGTGGAATTCCTTTATTTTTTGTAATATAAATGATTGCTTCATGAATGTTCCCTATCAAATTTAAAAGGAGGTTGGCTCCCTTATTTCCCTGGTAGAGCCAACCTCAATTGAATTGTTATTCTTTTGGAGCAGGTGCTATTTCAGCATCAAATCGAGTTGTAAGTTCATTTTTCGATGCTGCAGCATTAATGAAATCATAATCAACAAGATTTACTTCGGATAATTTCACAACTTTATCCGATACTGTTGCTTCTGGATTGGTTGGAAGTTGATAGGATTTCACGGTGGGGCCTATCTCCTGTCCCTCTTTGCTCAATACAAAATCAATGTACATTTGAGCAGCAGGAAGGTTCTTGACACCTTTCAGAATTGCAGCACCACCAACCTCATATCCCGTTCCTTCGCTGGGGAAGCTCACCTGCAGTGATGTCATACCTTCTTCGTTGAACTTCACACAGTCATGAGAGAAGATAATTGCAACTGCGATCTCTCCTCGCCCAGCCATCTGACCTGGCGCAGAACCCGATTTTGTATATTGCAGGATATTCTTATGCAGATCTGCGAAATAATCAAAGGCTTTTTCCTGATCCCCTCCGTTGATGGTCGTCTGGGTCCAGAAAGTAGTATAGGCTGTACCTGATGTAGCGGGATGTGCCATGGCGACCTGTTCTTTTAATGCCGGATCAAGAAGGTCTTCCCATGAAGTTGGAACATCTACGCCCAGATCATTAAGAACTTCTGTGTTGGAGCAAAAGCCCAATGCCCCAATGTAAACCCCAGTCCATGATCCATCAGGGTCCTTCAACTGATCGGGGACTACTGCGGCAGATGGAGAGATATAAGGTTCTAACAGCCCTTCGTTCTTGGCAGCAATATAACCATCGGCAGGACCACCATGCCATACATCAAATTCCGGGTTGTCTTTGCTGGCAATGAAACGCGCTAATGCTTCTCCACTGGACAATCGCACATAATTCGTCTTAATGCCGGTTTTCTCCTCAAAACGCTGGGACATCGCCTGGCACCAATCCTCTTGTGCACCGCATGCTACAGTCAATTCACCTGTTACTGGCTCCTCAGCAGCAGGTTCCTCTTCCACTTCTGCGGCTTCACTCTCGACCACACTTGCTGCCGGTTCTTCAGGGTTGGTGGCTTCAACTGAACCACCGCACGCAGTAAGAATTAGTGACAGCACGACAAAAACAAAAATTGTACATCTAGAAACATACTTCATCTTTCCTCCTAATATAGGTTCTCGACATATTGTGTGAATGGGGTCCATATTTTTGAAAAGCGCTCTTCACACCTTCTTTATCATCAAAATAGCACTTTGCGTGAAAGCATAGGTCACACAAGCGTTACAGAAGGTGACAGATTGGTAACAAGGGTCATTCAGAAGGCATCACGTATCCGATTCCACGTATAGTGCGAATATATTCCGGATCGCTCGGGTCCTCTTCTATCTTCTGCCTTATCCGATAAACAGCGGTCTTGAGCATATCTTTTCCCCCCTCCCAGCTTTCCAAATCCCAGGCGTCTTTTATCAACTCACGCCAGGAAAGAACCTTTCCGGCATTCCTGGCAAAACATTCCAATAACTGGAACTCGTTGTGGGAAATTGGTATGACACAACCATCTTTTATGACTTGCTTTCCATCATAGTCAATACAAAGATCCCGGATGTTTAGTGTTCGTCCGACCTCCCCAAAACCACTGCGACGAAGAATTGCAGAAACACGCAATGCTAATTCACGAGGATTAAAAGGCTTCGTAATATAATCATCCGCCCCAAGTTCAAGCCCTTGTACAATATCTTGTTGATCATCTCTCGCCGTAAGCAGGATCACCGGAATTTTATAATGTTCTCTGACATATAGACAGACATCAAAACCGTTCATCTTGGGCATATTTATATCCAGAACGATCAGATCATATTTTTCTGATTCAACCTTATCAATCGCACTCTTCCCATCATAAGCAAATCCGACATTAAAACCCTGGGTTTCCAATGCATATGCAATGATCCCAACCATTTGCGCTTCATCATCTACAACTAATATTTTCGGTTTTTTCACCATATTTCTTTTCCCTCAATCTTGGAAGTGTGAATAAAACGGTTGTGCCTTTTCCAAGGCTGGTATCCACCATCAGATGGCCACAATGTAATTCAACAATTTGCCGGGTAATCAACAACCCCAAACCTGTTCCATCTCCTAAGGCTCGGCTGCTATAAAAGCGCTCAAATATATGGTTTCGCTCCTCGGGTGTCATACCCGCGCCATCATCGGTAACAGAAATAATTAGAAGATCATCCCCATCGTTTTCCGAGATCTTGATATAGATATTACCCCCATGAGAAGTATGTCGACAGGCATTCCGGATCAGATTATACATAACCTGGGTCATTAATCGAGGATCGGCATAGACGCGTTCAATGACCTGCGGGCAATCAACATGAAATAATTGTTGCCGATCGGATTCAAGGAAACGCATATTATTAACATTTTGTCGCAACAAAGAAATAAAATCTACCGGTTCAAGGCGTAGATGAAAAATACCCGCATCGATGCGCGCCTGGATAAGGATATCGTCCGCTAATTTTATAAGGTGCTCACCATTTTGACTAATGGTATTGATGAACTTTTGCTGCTGCTCAGTAAGCGGACCAGGATTTCCCTCCAATAAAAGGTCAGATGCACCCTTGATCAATGCCAGTGGTGTTCGCGTTTCATGGCTGAGGGCAGAAATCCGATCGGCATGTGATTCGACCAATCGCTTCAAACGATTGATCTCTGGCATTTGGTTGCTCCATCTCCAGTAGAAATGAACGCACAAAAATAACACCCCAAATAGTAGCAGGCTGATGACAAAGACTGAAATATTAGTGTCCCCGTACGCCGACAATAAAATTCCGAGAACCCATAGAATGGCTGATCCAATCAGCCCCCAAAGGCAAAATTTCGATCTGTTACCATGCAAACGCAACCAGATCAAACAGCCCAAGGGTACGATCAACCCTGGAAGTAGAAGAAAGAATCCTAATGGTACAACTTCCATATGAACTCATTGTACATGAAGCACTTCAATTAATGACATTCAAAGTACTGTATGGGAAAAACAAACCAAATCCCGGTGACAATCAGTCCATGAAATAACAATCTATCGAACTTAAGATCACTTATCCTGTTGTATCTTCTCCCACCTCCCCCAGAATGTGAGGATCATTTCCAGGATTGCGTGCTGCAACCATTGTCCGTCTTCCTTTAGAGATAGCACGGCTATCTCCTTACCCCGAAACGTCTATGATTCATGGGGGAGGTAGGAGCCAACCATCAGGGATGCCAAAAACCAAATTATAAGTATTTACTTGTTCATACTTGATAAGCTGCTAGCAGGTCCTTGCTATTCCCCTTGAACAGATAAGTTGCGACCGTGACCGAACCTTATGGATAACTCTACCTGCATTATATAGAAAATTTGTGCGATGTCAAATTATGTAGTGAAAGAAGGTCTCTCTCGGCTTTCACTGTTCAAGGATATACCAGTTCAAAACGCTCACACAAGATGGGCATCTTTTGGTCGGGTTGTTTTTCGATTTGAGCACATTCCCGTGAGAAAAAGCGCCAGTGCACCTCGCGCCAGAAAGCCAGACTGCGGTCGCCTTCTCCTTCCTGATATGCCTGGTCCACATCTACCTCATCAAAGGGGACGATATCCAATTTTGTGGTACGGATGATGCACATGGGCTGATCCCTGCCATCCAGGATGATGCTGTAATCTCCCACCTTGGGGAGCGGTTCCTGCTCAGCTTCATAGACCCATACCAACGAAGCCGTCGCAGTCTTGATCCCCTCACATACCAACCCGCCCAACTCATCGGCCATCTCTGGTGAATCGCCAAAAGGCCAGGCTTCATAGTTGGGATGGCTGTCTTTCACTTTCTGTGGTGCGCTCTTGAGAAAAGATTCCCAATAGGCTTGAATGGTATCCTTGTTCATCATTGATCCTATCATTTGTAATAGACCATATTATTCCATAATCATTAAAAGATCGAGAACACTCCTATAAAAAGGGGTGTTCTCGATCTTTATTTCCTGTTTTTCCCTCCCCAAAATGGGTCCAAACAAAGCGGTTTATTTCATGATCCTATATGACAAATTGTGACATGTAGCGATGGGAAAGTCGAAGACTATCCAAAATCTTCTCACGGCTGCCTTCGAAAGCTTTATCTTCAATTTCAATACAGGCAAAGCCTTCATAACCAATATCCGTCAATGCCGATACGAACTTCCCCCAGTTCACATCACCCAGTCCAGGAATCTTTGGCGTCATATACTGTAATGGATAAGCCATTATGCCCACGTCATCCAATTTGTTCTTATATAGTTTTATATCCTTGAAATGCACATGAAAGATTCTGTGTGAGAACTCATAGATTGGTTGGATATAATCCATCATTTGCCATATGAAATGGCTGGGATCATAATTCAGTCCAAAGTAAGCGCTGGGGATGATATCGAACATCTTGCGCCAGATATAGGGGGTAGTAGCCAAGTTCTGCCCACCTGGCCATTGATCACGGCTGAATAACATCGGGCAATTCTCAATTGCCACTTTGACGTCCTTTTCTTCTGCAAACGCAATGATCGGTTTCCATACCTCTTCAAATATTTCCAGATTCTCTTCCACTGTTTTGTTCTGGTCACGCCCCACAAAAGTGGTTACCATATTTACCCCCAACCTGGCGCTTGCTGAGATCACTTGCTTCAAATGGCTGATGTTCGGCTGCCTTTTCGAAAGATCACCATCCATCGTATTGGGGTAGTAAGCCAGGGACGATATCGCTACTTTTTTCTCTTGACAATAACCCAGGATCGTCTCATCATTACCAGATTCCAAATCATCTACGTTAATATGGCTGACCCCACCATAACGGCGCTCGGCTTTTCCACCTGGCCAGCAGGCAACCTCAACACATTCAAAATCAAGTTGAGATGCCATATCCATCATTTCTTCAAAGTTCCAGTCCCCCAGTATGGCACTAACAAAACCAAGTTTCATGTTCTTCCTCTTATTCCTTGTTATGTTTGATCACAACTGTACTTGCCGTTCGCGACGAATCGATACTCGCAAAGATGACCCGCATGGTTTTTAATACCTCATCTCCAGAGATCTGTGGTTTATGGCCCTCCACTAAACCAGTGATAAACATATCGATAATGCCAGATTTTGTCTGATTTTCATTGGTCTGAATTTGGTCGATCTCATATAAGATTCTTTCACCATTGCGTGTGGTCACTTCTATAGAATAGACAGGGTCATCATAAATACGCATGATGCCCTGAGTCCCATACATTATGGTACTGTTATCCTCTTTTCCATAATGTGTCCAACTTACTTGCATGCTTCCTACCGCCCCTCCACTCAAGCGGTAAATACACAACGCATTGTCATCAACCCCAATCAAATCACCACTAGAATACCGTTTATCAATGGTACATAATCGAGCAGTGGTCTCGACCACTAATTGCCCGGTGAGAAAATGGATGAGGTCCGTCTTATGAATGCCAAGGTCTGCCATTACTCCCATTGCAGCCTTGTCCTTATCGAAGAACCACACATTCTGACCAGGATCAATGCTCCAAGTCTCTGGACCTCCATGTCCAAATGTCGTTCGGAAGGAAACGATCTCTCCAATCAAGCCATTCTCGATCAGTTCTTTTGCCTTCACATGTGCTTTAGCCAGGCGCTGATTATGCCCAATCATCAAGGTTCTCTTAGTTTCGTGCGCAGTGTGCACCATCGCTTCACAGTCTTGCAGATTGGTCGCCATCGGTTTTTCGCAAAGCACGTGTTTGCCCGCTTTTAACGCTGCTATGGTGATCTCAGCATGAGAATGGTTTGCAGTACACACACTGACCGCATCAATACGTTCATCAGCCAAAAGTTCCTGGTATGAATGATAGGCTTTCCCTCCGTATTTTTCCGCCAATTCTGAAGCACGCTTCAGATTCAAGTCATAATAACTAATAACCTGAGCATTATCATTATCGTTGTATTCTGGGATATGGCGCTTTTGTGCGATCTTTCCACATCCGATAATCCCGATCCGTATCATAGTTCCACCCTCTTTCTTTGCATTGCTTAGGAATTATTCTCTTTTTTCTGCAGAAGGACAGCACCGATCACAATCACACCCTTGAACGCCTCACGCAAGAATGGGGGCACACCGAGCAGATTAAGTAAATTATTCATCACCGCAATAATAAGTGTACCGAGAACAGTACCGATGATAGTGCCTTTACCACCTGCCATACTGGTTCCACCTACAATTACCGCAGAAATAGCGTCCATTTCATAACCGCTTCCAGCGTTGGCATAATCCATAGAACCAATGCGAGAAACCTGTATGATCGCCGATACACTTACCAACAAGCCCATTAGCATATAAATGCGTCGTTTTACAGTATGAACACTAACTCCGGAAAGTTTTGTTGCACGCTCATTAGAACCCACCGCAATAACCTGACGCCCAAATGTGGTGCGTGTTGAAACGATATTCAGTATCACAGCAATAATTATCCAATATAAGATGGGCATTAGTAATTGCCCGCCCATTTCAAAACTGGCAATCTTCAGAAAGCCCTTTGGTACTGCAGGTGTATAACCCTGCATGAAATGTTGTGTTGCACTGCGGAAGATCTTCATCGTACCAAGCGTGGCGATGAAAGGAGGTAATTTCCCGCGTGTGATCAATAGCCCCGTCAACTCTCCCAGCAAACCACCTGCGATGATAGTAAGCAAAATCCCCACAACGAACGCTGGAACCCCGGTCATACCCAGATTTTGCAGGATTCCCAATGGACCACTATCGATTAGCATCATCAAGAATGCGCCTACTGCCACCAGGGTAGAACCCACGGCAAGATCTATACCACCAGAGATGATCACAAATGTCATCCCCAGAGCAATAATACCGATTCCAGCATTATTGCGCAGAATATTTATCCAATTCTGCAGCCAGGTTGTGAACCAATCACTGATCGAACTAAAATTAAAACCCAGCGCCAAGGTCTGCAAAACAATCATAACTAAAAGCGCCACCCCGGTGCTAAACAAAAGGTGATTCTTCCACATTTCCATAAACCATTGAATAAATGATTTTTTCTTTTTATTTACTGATTCAGTCATTTTCTTCAACTCTTTCCATAATCTAGAGGACCAAGCCCCCTGTAGCCAGGCGCATGATATCCTGCTCGTTCATTTCCTTACCAATTAATTCCCCCTGGAGTACTCCATGATACATAACGAGAGCGCGATCACAAACGCGGATGACCTCCTGCGCTTCACTAAAGAGAACCACAACAGCCACCCCCTCATCAGCAAGATTGAGGATAATATCGTAGATCTCTTCCTTTGCACCCACATCCACGCCTTGAGTGGGATTGTCAAGAATGAGCAATTTGGGCTGCGTGCTGAGCCATTTGGCAAGAATGATCTTTTGTTGGTTACCACCAGAAAGGCTGGTGATTTGATCTGTCTTTTTTCCCATCTTGATCTGCAATTTCTGCACCTGTTGATCAAAGCGTTGGTTCTGATATTTAAAATTGATAAATCCGAACTTTGCCAACCATGGCCAGGTCACAATCGATCCATTCTCTACGATGTTCATATCTTGGATGATTCCATTTTCTTTCCGATTACGCGGAAGGTAACCGATACTATGATCAAGAGCCTGAGTAGGATTCTGAAGTCTGATAGGTTGTCCCTCGAAATAAACCTGACCAACATAATTATGCCCCGCTCCGATGATGGAACTGAAGAGTTCACTACGCCCATCACCCAATAATCCAGTGATGCCTAAAACCTCACCTGCATGGACAGTTAACGATATATCCCGGAAATTTCCTGCATCTGTCAAATTTTCCAATCGAAGCACCTCATGAGCCGTATCGCGTGCCCGTTGCAGCGCCATAGTGCGTACATTATGCCCAACCATCATTCGCGCCAGATCATCGGTAGTCACGTCGTTCACATTGCCTCGCGCCACCATTTTTCCATCACGCAATATGGTATAGCGGTCACAGATCTGCATCACTTCTTTTAGCTTATGAGAAATGAAGACCAATCCCACACCCTGCTCTCGTAAAGCACGCATCATCTCAAATAGTCGCGCAATCTCGGGCCCAGTGAGTGATGATGTAGGCTCATCCATGATGATGATAGATGCATTCATCATCAAGGCTCTAGAGATCTCAACTATCTGTTTATAGGATGCATCAAGATCGCGCACAATGGTCTTCGGATCTAACTTAACATCCATACGTTCAAACACTGCTTGTGTTTGCTGTATCATTTGATCTGCATCCAACAGACCATTTTTCACGATTTCCCTACCCAGGAACATATTCTCATAAACTGGCAGATCATTGATCAAATTCAATTCTTGGTGAATAAAAGCAATTCCGGCTCCTAGAGATTCAGCTGGATTATCAAAAACGACAGGAACATTATCCAGGAACATCTCGCCGTTTTCAGCAGATACAACCCCCCCCAGAATATTCATTAAGGTAGATTTACCTGCTCCATTCTCTCCCAATAGTGCGCATATCTCACCACCCTGTAGAAAAAAATCAACATTCGTCAACACCTCATTTGTGCCAAACGATTTGCAGATATTTCGCATTTCCAGATTCATAAAACTGCTTCCAATCTTTCTCAAAAGAGGCTATGGCAACGCCACAGCCTCTTTGCTTTGCCCTACTAACTCTGCGACGATGAAATTCTAGTAGGGTGAATTCTCATCCAAGAATTCAGTGTAATTCGTACGATCAACCAGGGTTGTTGGGATGATCTTGACCGGATCAACTTCTTCACCATTCAGAATAGCAACAGCCATATCCACTGCATCGCGAACCATGGCAGGGCTATAGAGAGCAGATTCGATCCAAATATTCTCATTTTCTGGCATCATGTTGAAATATTCCTGACAGCCGCCGCCACCGGTGACGACCTTGATGTCAGTTCGTTTGGCTTCTTTGATCGCCTGAAGAACACCGATAGAGGTCTCATCATCCATGGAGTAGACGGCATCAATTTGATCGTTGCTGGTCAGAATGTCAGCAAAATCTTTCAGTCCATCTTCACGAGTGAATTTAGTTGCATAGGAGACGATCTCCACATCAGGTGCGATCTCATCCATGACCTCAAGGAATCCCTCTTTGCGCAGTTCGGAAACAGACCCAGCAGTAGGTACTTCCAGCATGACAACTTTACCTTCGGTGCCAATCTTTTCTACAATATAGTGTGCACCCTGGACGCCCATGTCTTTATTATCGCCGGACACGCGATATACACCATCAGCTGCGATCTCAATATCGAAATTTACTACGGTTACGCCCTTATCGATAGCCGCCTGGATCGGAACTTCCATACCTTCCCATTGGGGGAATGCGACAATAGCATCTGCACCCCATGTAAGCAGGTCATCAAGCTGAGTGGTCATTTCTTCAGCATTACTGCTGGTATATAGCTTATATTCGACCTGATCAGCTAATTCCTGGCAGCGCTGTTCGGCATTATATGCCACAGCAGCAACCCAACCATGTGTCACGGCTGGAGCCAAGATACCGACTTTGTGCTTGCTGCTGTCACTGCTCGCGCATCCAGCTAGCACAAGGTTGGCCAAGATTACGATGGCCATTAATACAAACACACTTTTCTTCATTACTCTAACTCCTTTATGTTTTTTGATCATCCCCTGCTTCACATGAAGTCAGTGGTTAACCCAACGAAGTTGGTGGGGAAGATGATTCCCTTACTATTAATTTGTGTTCTAAAAATAATTTTCGTGAGAATTCTTTGCTCTGAGTAATTTGAGAGAAGAGCAACTGCATTGAATGACGCCCCAATTCATAACAAGGCTGCACCACAGTAGTGATGTATGGATGAAACATGGTTGTATATTCCACATCATCAAAACCAATAACGGTCAAGTCCTTTGGAACAGCAATGCCCATCTCTCGGGCAGATGTGATTGCCCCCAAAGCAAGCGTATCGGATATACAAAAGATTGCGGTAGGAGGAATGTCGAGTGTTAATAAATCATTCGCTCTCTCTTTACCGCTGACAAACGAATAATCTCTCGATGCATAAACCACATATTCTTCGCGAGGAGAGATGCCATATTTTTGAAGGGTATCCTTATACCCCTTCAAACGCAATTTGGTAGATATATATTTATTTTCACTACTTACCATCGCAATGCGCTCATGTCCCAGGTGGATCAGGTATTCCATGGCTTCACAGGTTGCCTGGTAGTTATCGATTGAAACATGTGGAATATCAACGCGAGGATCATACTCACTACATTGCACACAAGGATATTGATTGGCATATTCCAACAACCAATCACAATCGGTTTCACTTGCCATCATGATGGCACCATCAGCTCGATGTTTTCGTAACAATTCCAGCGCTTCACGTTCTCGGTTCACATCATCAGCTGTGTTATAGATCAAAGCGCTATACCCCAATTCAGCAGCAGCATCACTAATACCAGAAAGGATATGAGCATAATAAGGGTTAGTAAAATTTGGCGACAGGATAAGTATTACCCAGCTCTCATTTTTACGTAGATTACGAGCCAACAAATTTGGTTCATATGAAAGTTTTTCAATAGCAGCATATACACGTTCAGCCGTCTCAGGACTCACAACTCCAGTTTTATTAATCAATCTAGAGACAGTTGCGACGGATACTTGTGCTTCTCGTGCTACGTCTGCCATTGTTGGCATGGTTCATTCCCCAAATACTCTCTTGATCTATGCAATCTTGTCATGTAATCGATTACATAGTGTTATCGGCATTATAGCATACACATTTTTCATTGACAAATTTACACCGAAGAAACACACCTTCTTTTCTAAAAACATGACATTTATTATGGTTCATCTATGACATAAATTATGTATACGAGTACAGGATCTGTTAACAACAATACCTTTCACATAAATAAAAAGAGGAGAACCTATAAAAAGGTTCTCCTCGCGTTTGCTGTTAATAAAACATTTGTACATTTACTCATTCTGTGTGATTCGTTCAAGAAGTTCCACCACCGTAAGCACCTGTTCTTTCGAGACCCGTTCCGAAGGGCTATTATGTCGTACACAATCCATGAAATGAGAAAGCTCACGGAAAAACATTCCGGTCGGTGGTAAGTTTATTCCGGTGGGAATCTTGATATCTTCCTTCACATCAAATTCCTGTGGCAATTCATCAACTTGATATACCATAACCCGTGATCCATCATTGACCACCAATGCGTTCTCAAAATAGACCCGCCAGCGCGCCGTAAAGGGAATGTCAGCATTAAACCAGGCTGCTTCAGCTGCCACATTGAAATTTGCATACCGATAAATAAATCGATAATGTTCTTTGTAAGGCTTGCCGTTTCCTCCACAACTCGTAAAGCTAAAATCCTGTGGAACTCCGAATAAACTTACAATCGCATCAAGATCATGGATGTGTAGGTCAAAGGGCAGTAATCCACTTTTCTCCTTATCAAACAACCATCCATCCTGTGCCCAACGAGGGCATGCTGAAAGTCGTTCAAAGAATGCATCCAGCGGTTTTCCATATTCCTCGTTTTTCACCAGACGATGCAATAATTCGATCTCTTTGGTAAATTGCAAAACCTGCGCCACATAGAGTTGTTTGCCTTTCTCAGCTGCCCGCGCGTACATTTCCTCAGCATCCTTTTTTTTCAAGGCAATCGGTTTTTCAGTTATGACATGCAGGCCATGATCCAAACTTTGCATAACATGTTCTTTATGTACAAAAGTAGGAGTGCAAATATCGACCACATCCAACTCGTGGGTACTTGCCATAGCATCAATACACTCATACAAAGGCAAATCGCATTTTTTGGCAAATTCGGCACTCTGTTGGGTAACTCCAACCAATGCCACGACCTCGGCATTTTCTATTTGTTTATAGTTACTGTAATGCACGGTACCCATACCACCCGTACCCACTAAACCAATCTTGATCATTGTTCTCCCTCTATTACTCGTTATTTCAGTGATGTTCCTGGATTTCGCTAGAGTTCAAAGCCAAACTCAGCCAGATAATGATAAGAATCTTTTACGGCCTGGTTGACCGCTGACAGTTCGGGTGGACCATCGCTGGTAAATTCGATTTCAATGCTCAAAGGACAGGAATTATCTGCCGTATCCAGTAACTTAAAGATTTCAGAAAAATCAATGTTTCCCTTTCCCAGTGCGGGGAAATTCCATTCCTGTAAGCCACCTATTTTGTCCTTGAGATGCATGTATCCGATCTTGTCAATACATTTGGGTATATCATCCACGGGATCAATGCCGGCATAAAAGATAACATTGGCGGTATCATAATTAACCAGAACACGCGTTGAATCTACCAGACCAACAATTTCTTTTATGACCGCACCTGTCGCATGCTCCCCATGGTTCTCAAGTACCAATGCAAGGTTGTATTCCTCCAGGTAAGGGACAAGTTCTGCAATATGGTGAGCAACCTCTTGATTCGTAGTAACTGCCTTATCCTCTAAATGAGCTTCCCCAATCGAGGACACGATATACCGACTTCCAAAGAAAGACGCAAGGCGCATATTCTCAATAAAGTCGCCAATTCGTTCGCGGTCCATCAGATTACAGTGACCACTCAGAGCAATTGGTTCCAAACCTGCGCTCTGGAGCGTATCTTTAACTTGATTCAGCCTTGTAAAGCTCATGGTCGGGAAAACGTGTTCTGTCCACCCCTTGGTAGCAGTCAACTCGATATATCTAAATCCAGCTGCGCGGATACCCTCGATAGCTTCCTCGATTGAATATCCATGGTAGCAATTGGAATTTACAGCAATAACGTGACTCATGATAGTGCTTTCTCCTTTTTTGTATGTTGTCATGCTGATAAATATTCCCAAGAATTTACTTTTAAGCAAATACATCTATATGCAAGAACTGATCCCCAAATCTCCCTCCTAATACATTTTCAAGTATGCACGATCGATTTAATCCGATCACTAATATTATGGATCAATTGTACTAAACCTACATTTTTTTGTTCGCTGTAGGGATATAAGTTTCAACTAAATAGTACTACCTTGCTGCATCATCTGGAAGAACACATCCACCACCTGCGGGTCGAAATGTGTACCCGATCCCTCGCGGATATAGTCAAGCGCTTTTTCCTCCGGCCAGGCAGCCCGATAAGGGCGTTCAGAGCGCAGTGCGTCCCAAACATCCACCACCGCGAATAAACGCGCAGCCATGGGTATTTGCTCTCCTTCCAGTCCGCGCGGGTAACCGCTGCCATCCCATTTCTCATGATGCGCGAATGGGATATCCAAAGCCGG